>Ga0182014_10005077_pt1 | contig 14770 bp, 11 predicted proteins | sample 612S2DmetaG_FD_120489 | JGI IMG/M metagenome (GOLD analysis project Ga0182014, IMG submission 120489) | Permafrost microbial communities from Stordalen Mire, Sweden - 612S2D metaG | ecosystem: Environmental > Terrestrial > Soil > Wetlands > Permafrost | place: Sweden: Stordalen | collected... | reverse complement strand
CGGCAAGCCGCACAAGCACACGGTCTCCAGGCGTGGTTTCGGTGTAGTTCCTGACCACTTTCCCATCCGCGATTCTATACGTAATCGAGTATCCGCGCATAAGAACGGAAAGCGGACTAAGCGCCTCCAGACGCGAGACGTTATGCTCATACCTGAGCCTGTATCCGTCTAATATCCGGTGATGATGGAGCATAAGCTCTTTGCTTAGACGGTTTAGCTCCGCCCGGCCTCCCTGGATGCGGGCCTCAGGATTCAGATACAGCAGCCTGCCGCCCAGATGGCTGCACGAAACGCGCATCCTCTCAAGACGTCTGTCGATGGCAAGAGTGAGGCGTTGAAGACGATCGTCGAGAGTGAGCCTCAGATTATCGAGGCGCTTTTTGGGATGCGTTACGCGGCCCTCAAGGTATTTTAGCCTTAAGCCCAGATTCTCGAGTCTTGCCTTTATAACCTTGACCAACCGATCCCTGCCGCCATGCAGGTCACGATGGAACTGCTCGAGCCTTTTCACCACCCACTCGGCCGCTCCGGTCGGTGTGGGCATTCGGAGGTCCGCAACCATATCTGCTATTGTAAAATCAATTTCATGGCCGACCGCTGAAATTACCGGAATTGAAGACCCCGAAATAGCCCGCGCGACGATCTCCTCGTTAAATGCCCACAGGTCTTCCATGCTTCCCCCTCCGCGCCCGACAATCACAACATCAAACTCGTGGCGCCAGGTAAGCATGTTGGCAGATCCAATAGCTTCGGCAATTTCAAGCCGAGCCTCGGGTCCCTGGACCGCCACCGGAAAAAGTGTGACCGCGACAGGATAGGGGCTTCTCTGCAGCACCTTGAGGATGTCCCGGATTACCGCGCCGCTCTTCGAAGTAATCAGGCAGACATTCTGCGGGCAAAGCGGGAGAACTTTCTTTCGGGCCGGGTCGAACAGACCTTCGGCCTCAAGCTTTCTCTTCAGGGCCTCGAAAGCAAGCTGCAGGTCGCCAACCCCGAGGGGCTCCATGACCTCCACGATTAACTGGTATTCGCCCCTGGGTTCATAGACGCTCAGACGAGCCTGGCAAATGACCTGCATTCCCGATTCGGGAAGAAACCGCAGAAAGCGGTTCTGCGCCCGGAAAAAAACCGCATTGATCTGGCTCTGCGCATCCTTTAGCGTAAAATAAAAATGTCCCGAAGCCGGGACCCGAAAATTAGATATCTCACCTTTGACCCAGACAAACGGGAACCTCTCCTCCAGCAGGGCCTTTACCTGCTGATTAAGCCTGCTGACGGTAAGTATCCCGCTCTCGTCTCCAATGTGCAACTGGAGCATGTTACTGTCCGCCTTTTCTCACGCGAAGACGCGAAAAAGAAAAACCAAAAACTACTGATCTCTCATCTGGGATTTCCAGAGATGGCGAGTCTCTCGATCTTTGCTTGTCTTCTTCTTCGCGTCTTCCTTCGCGGCTTCGCGTCTTCGCGCGCCCGCCCTGCCTACCGGAACAGTTTCGGGTCCATGGCGTCCCGAAGTCCTTCACCGACAAGATTGTATGCCGTGATGCTCATGAATATCGCAAACCCTGGGAAGACTGTCAGCCACCATGCAAATTCAATATAGTCACGGCTCTGGGAAAGGATCTCGCCCCAGCTTGGGGTCGGAGGCTGCACGCCGAACCCCAGAAAGCTCAAGCTCGACTCCGTAAGGATGGCGCCCGCAATGCCAAAGACCGCTGACACCAGGACCGGGGCCATCGCATTGGGCAGCATGTGTAGAAAGATTATACGCTTGTGTGATGCGCCAAGAGCGCGCAGCGCCGTTATGAAGTCGAGCTGTTTGAGCTTGAAAAATTCGGCGCGAACGAACCGGGCGACACCCATCCACCCGGTCAGGCCGATTACCGCCATGATGTTGTATATGCTGGATCCCTTTAACGCAATTATAGCGATAATCAGGAAGAATGTGGGGATCGTGAGCATGATCTCGATCACCCGGCTTATCACTATATCTATCCATCCGCCAAAATATCCGGCCAGTGCTCCCAAAAAGATCCCGATGACCAGCGCTATTCCTACCGCAACGAAACCAACCGAAAGAGAAATGCGCGAGCCGTGGATCATTCTGCTCAACACGTCACGGCCGCTGTCATCGGTCCCGAACCAGTGCCTGGAGTCGGGGGGAGCGAGGTACTCCAGCAGGTTGTATTCAGTCGGTGAATATTTTACCAGGGGCCATATGACTATCGCCTCATCTTTTCCACCAACGTGCTGGAAGACGAAAGGATTTTTTTCCCTGAGGTCTTTCCAGACAAAGGCGCCGACCTTGTCCGCGCCGGAAAAGGCGGGAAAGTACACGTTGCCCTGGTGATAAAATAAGATGGGTCTATCGCTCGCCAGCAAATTTGCAAAAATAGCGACAAAGAACAAAAATATTGTTATCCACAGTCCGAAGACGGCCAGCCTCCTCTTCTTGAAATGATAACTGACCATTTTCCAGTAGGTATTGGGCGCCGCGCCTTTTACTTCCGATTGTGTTTCCGGAATTTGAAAATCCAGAGTTTTTGCCGGATCGGTCATTATTCACCAGTTATAGGTCATTTATTCCAGCTTGATGCGCGGGTCGAGCGCTGCATACAGGATATCGGAAATCAGCAGTCCTATCAGCGTGAGCAGCGCCGAGATCGCGGTTATAGCCATTATAACGGGGTAGTCGCGGCTCAGGACCGCCTCGAACCCAAGCTGCCCCATTCCGGGGACCGAGAAGATGGTTTCTATGATCACGCTCCCGCCGAACATAGAAGGCAAAAGAAAGGCAAGAAGCGTTACAAGCGGGAGCAGAGCATTGCGGAAGGCGTGTTTGAAGATCACCACACGTTCGCTCAGACCTTTCGCCCTGGCAGTCCTTACGTAGTCCTCCCGGATGACCTCAAGCATACCGGCCCGCGTCAGCCTTGAAAGGTAAGCCAGCCCGCCGTAGGTAAGACAAACGACCGGAAGCGCCAGGTGCCACATCCTGTCGAGCAGCCAGGGCAGCACTCTCATCGACTCGCTGCCTATGGACGATATGCCGTAGACCGGGAAAATGTCCCAGAAATCCCCCCCTCCGAAGAGCATTATGAGCAGCACGGCGACCCAGAAACTCGGAAGCGAGTAAAGGAAGAAGAATCCGAGGGTCAAAACCTTGTCCGCAAACGACCCCTCATGAGTCGAGGAATAGATGCCGCAGGGTATTGCGATCAGATAAACCAGAAAGATCGAGATTATATTGAGTTGAATGGTTATCGGCAGCCGTTCGGCAATCTTTTCCCACACTTTGCGGTGGTCTTTATACGAGAACCCGAAATCCAGGGTGAAGATGCGTTTCACCCACAGGAGGTATTGGACGGGCAAGGGCTTGTCCAACCCATAGAGTTCTTTTGTCTGCTGGATTATCTGCTCGGAAAAAGCCTTGTTGCCAAGCTCCGCTTGCCCCTTGCCCATCTGCAGCTTGAGCATCGCGGGATTTCCGGGCGCCAGTTGGATGATCACAAATGTAATAAAAGTTATCCCCAGAAGGGTGGGAATGATCTGGAGCAGCCTCTTGAGCAGATAGGCTTTCATCTAGGGCAACGTCATCCTTATGTGAGGGATTGAGGGATTGAGGGATTGAGGGATTTAGAAAACTTTAACCGCTTGAATCCCCCAATTTCTAAATTCGTAATCCGTCCCTTATTCTTCTTTTCGAATCGCGAAGCCCCGGCCCGCAAAGTCACGCAAACGGAACGGGCTTTCGGCGTCAAACCAGTCCTCGATCAGCCGATAGGAAATCGAAACCGGCGTGGAGAGCTTTACGGCTCCGTTTTCAACGGCTTCACGCAGCTCGCGGCGTCCAAACCAGCGCGCGTCCTCCAGTTCTTCATCTCCTAGCATTATCCGCTGGTCTTGAGCTTCCGCCGTAAAGCCCAGCATCAACGAGCAGGGAAACGGCCACGGCTGCGAGGAATGATACCGGATGTTTCTGACACGAAGCCCCACCTCCTCAAAAACCTCGCGCGCCACGGCGCCTTCGGCGCTCTCGCCCGGCTCCACAAATCCAGCCACAACGGAGTACATACGCTCAGGCCAAATGTGCTGCCTTCCGAGCAGGCACTTTTCGCCGGACTTAATCAGAACGATTATAGCCGGGTCAGTGCGCGGGAAATGCACAACCTCGCACTGCGGATTCACGCAGACGCGGCAGTGCCCGCCTTCTCTGATTTCGTTTCGGCCTCCGCAGGTGCCGCAAAAATGATTGCGCTCATGCCAGTACGCCAGGGTTTTGGCGTAAGCTAGAAGCGCTCCGTCATCTCGCGAAAGCAAAGGCGCAACGACTCGCAGATCGCGAAACCGCCCCACATGGTCAAAAGCGCTGGAGGCTTTTTCATCCAGGTCAACAGCAAAATAAGAGCGCCCGTTGTTCTCGCCAAGGAAAAAAGTGCAATCTCCCTGGGCGCGCCCCTCCAACTGCTTCCACTCCAGCAGAACAGGCCCCGGCGACTCGCCTTCGGCAACGAGCACTTTCGACCGCCACACAGCCACGAAAAGCGATCCGGGGTCGCGCATCCGCCGGGCGATCCAGTCCGGGTCTTTGCGCCGACTGTGAACACGGTCAAGACCCTGCGCCACTAACATGTTTTTCGAAGACTTTTGGAAATTGTCCATCAAAACCACGCCTGCCGTTTCATTGCCCCTTGTATTTCTGAGCCTCTTTCGGCGTCCACCAGTACAGCAGCGCAAGCCCCATGGGGTAAACCTTGACGTTCATGAACCTCCTGGATACAGCCTCCAGCGCCTCGCTCGTAAAAAGAAAGGTGTAAGGCTGCTCATCGTGAATGATTTCCTGGAGGCGATAATACATCCGGTCTCTTCTTTCCGTATCGAATTCTTTGCGAGCATCCTCGATCAATTGGTCCGCTTCAGCATCCTTAAAGCCCACAAAATTTGAGCCTTTCTGAACGGCCTGAGAAGAATGCCATATCTGATAAGGATCGGTCTCCCACCCGAGCGACCAACCGAGCGTACAGGCATCGAAATTCTGCTCCTCGATTCTCTGAACGAATACTGCCCATTCGAGCCTTTGGATCGACATTCTGATGCCGATCTTTTTCAGGTTCTCCTGGAGCATGGTCGCAAGCTGCTCTCCGAACTTGGAGCCTGCGGAGAGCAGGAATTCGAATTCGAATGGTTTTCCGTCTTTTTGCAGGACATCCTCGCCCGGGCGGTAATCCCATCCGGCGGATTTGAGCAGCGCCAGGGCGGCTTTAGGGTCATACGCAAAAGGCTTTATGTTCTTGTCGTACTCCGGGCTGTTCACATAAAAAGGCCCCGTAATGATAGTCCCAAGTCCGAAGAGGATTCTTTTCAGAATCAATTCCCTGTCAACAAGCATCGTCATTGCCCGCCGAACTCTTTTGTCCGAGAAAATCGGCCGCCTGCAGTTCCATCCGATATAGTTGTAGCTCGGGAGGTAATAGGCAAGTTTTTGGAAATTTTCCGCAAATCGCTTGGTCTGAGTCTGCTTCTCCCATTGAATAGGCCTCAGGCCCATCTGATCCAGGCCCCCCTGTTTTAGCACCTGTAGAGCTACGGTCGAATCCGTGATGATTTTGAAAATGATCCGGTCAAGCGCAGGTTTTTCACCCCAGTAGCCCTCGTTTCGAACCAGGGCGATTTCTTTTCCCGTCTCCCAGTGGAGTAACTTGTAGGGTCCAGTGCCGACTGGTTTGCGTCCGATCTGGTGCTGATTGAAATCTCCCCCTTCTTTGAAGAGGTGAGCAGGCACTATCGGGATGCCTCCACAGAACTCAAGGGCGCGGAAATAAGGTATCCTGTAATAAAAGCGAACCGTATGGTCGTTAAGGGCCTCAACTTTTTCGATGTCCTGGTAATAACTGCGCAGGTGGGCGGCATCCACCTTTGGATCTCGGATGCGGTCGAATGAGAAAAGAATATCTTTTACCGTGAAAGGATGCCCGTCGCTCCACTTTATGTTCTTTTTCAGGTGAAATGTGTACATGAGATGGTTCGGCGAGATCTCCCATTTCTCGGCAAGAATGGGAACGTTTTCCAGAGAGTTTTCGTCTCTTTTGAGAAGCGATTCATAGATTAAGCCGTCGATGGCGCCCGAATATGCGTCGGTCGCAGTAATCGGGTTCAAGGTTGAAGGTTCTGCACTGAGCCATGTGACCAGCCAGTCGCCAAAGACCCTGTCCGCCGGCTGCTTCAAAGTCTCGGCAGCCTGTAAGGGAGGCGCCATGCAGTTAAAGATAAAAAGCAGGCTGACAAGATGAACTGCAAAAGATTTGACGGCCTTCATTTTCATCAGGCAAACTTCCCTTAAAACCGGTCGATCTTCAGGTTTCAGTGGCATGAAGTCTTCTTTTATATCCAAAGCGCCTACTGTTATCAATTGCGACTGTGGAAATCAACCCGATATTAACCCCGTCTTCCGGCGCCGATATTCAGTTGATACACAACAGGCAGGCGCAGGGCACAAAAAACCCCCTTCCACAAAGATGAAATGCAAAAGGGGATTCCCAAAGGCCTGCCGAGCCGGGGCAGTCTGCTCTCTTGGTGAGAACAGAATCCGTTACAGCGATTTAACGTCGATATTTCGAATGAATTCCTTTATAGTTTTCATCAAGAGATCGAGCTTTTCTTCGCGTTGCTTTTGAGCCGCCTCCTGCGGTTCCCCGGCCTTGGCCGCAGTTTGAGTCCGCTCGACCGCAAAGGACTCAACCGGCTTATCGGGGGCCGCGACATTCACCTCAAAACGCCTTGCCCCTGACTTATCAATAACGCTTCCGACATCGCTCATCGTCTCTGCCTTCCAAAGCCGCACCCGCAGTACGACAATTTTCCGGATGAAAATAATCATCGTTGTTAGATGTGTAAACCATAACTTATCACTATCTATTTGAATACTGGGTCGATTGTCCGGAGGGCCACATTATCATTTCACTTTGCCCGGCGCCCAAATAGTTGTATCCTACCCTCCAAAGCTCAGCAGCAAATTCGGCCGATAGTCATTTTCTCCAACCAGGAGTTTTCATGAGCCTCGTCGACGGCCAGATCTATTGCCTCCCAAACGGCGAGAAGGTTACCGCCAGGTTGATAGAGCAAAGGTTCATCCTGGAATTCAAGAGACAATACAGAGCGCCCCTTTCAGTCGGCGCTGACGGCGCTCTTTTTTTACGGGGCGAGTCGACTGGTTTGACGGTCAACTCTCTTTCTGTGGCGGAATCTGAACGTGAGTCCGAAAGCTCGGACTGATTCGACAGGCCGCCGGCTTAGCCGTCCGTGATTCGTTTTCGATCTCAAGGCTGCGCCCGCTTTTGGGGGACATGATTGACACTGTTTCAAGATACGGTTAGTCTTTGCAAAACCCACTTTCGGCAGTGCCGGTTTTAACGCTTGAACGGCGTTACACCTAAACCCGCAATGGAGTGGAAACATTATGTTTCTCAGAAACAGAAACTATTGTCAGGAAAAGCGCATCTGCTCACGCAAAGGATTCACCCTCATAGAGCTGCTGGTGGTAATGGTTATTCTCAGCCTGCTCGCAGCCTTCGTTGGTACTGACTTTTTCAAGCATATCGGCACTTCCAAGCAGAAGGCCGCAAAAACCCAGATTGAAATGTTTGGCACTGCACTGGATTCATTCAGGCTCAGCGTGGGCAGGTATCCGACGACAGCCGAAGGTCTGCAAGCCCTTCGCGTAAATCCGGGCACTGATCTCTGGGACGGCCCCTACCTTCGAAAAGAGGTCCCCATGGACCCGTGGGGAAAGCCTTATGTTTACAACTGCCCGGGACAGCACGGTGATTATGATCTCATTTCCTATGGCGCCGACGGGCAGGAAGGCGGGGAAGGAGAAAACGCCGACGTTGTAAGCTGGAAATAGTCATAAGTTAATGTGCAGAAGTCCTCATGAGCCGTAACGCACGTGCTCGTGCGCGAAGGGGGCGCCGTTTTGGAGCATCTGGAGGTGATGATAAAGGCCGGCCTTCTCCATCAGGTCTTCGTGGGTCCCCTGTTCAACTATGCGCCCCTGACCGACGATAATGATCTGATTTGCCCGTCTGATCGTGGATAGCCGATGTGCGATTATGATGCTCGTCCGGCTGGCCATGACCGCCCTGATTGCCTGCTCGATCAGCATCTCCGTTTCCGTATCCACATTTGAAGTCGCCTCATCCAGGATAAGAATTTTAGGGTCCCGAGCCAGAACCCGCGCAAACGCCAGCAGTTGCTTCTGACCTGCTGAGAGGTCCATGCCGCCCTCCCCTATTCTTGTGTCCAGTCCCTGTGGAAGGCTTTGCACCAGGCTTTTCAATTGCGAAAGATCCACGATTCGGCCAATCTCGGATTCAGAAAGCCCACGGTCAAGCAGTATATTGTCTCTGATCGATCCCGGCACTATGAAAATATCCTGCATCACAAGCCCAATGTGCTCCCGCAACCAGTGAGGCTCTAGCCTGCGCAGATCCACGCCGTCCAATAGTATGCTCCCCTGCTGCGGGTCGTAAAACCTTTCCAGCAAATTTATGATAGTGGTTTTTCCTGATCCGGTTGCCCCGATAATGGCAAGAGTATGGCCCGGCTTCACTTCGAAGGAGATGTTTCTCAGGACCGGCCGGCCTGTCTCATAGGAGAATACGACATGGCGAAATTCGATGTGCCCCCTGATTCCGTCGATCCTTACCGGATCGATTAGCGGCGGGACGTAATCCTTTTCTTCGAGCAGTTGAAAAATCCTCTCTGCCGAGGTCATTGCAGACTGCACTATGGTGTATTTTTGAGAAAACTCCCGAATGGGCTGGGAAAAGAGCCGCATGTAGGAAATGAAGGCGGTGAGGACCCCTATGGTCATGTAGTGTCTCAGGATCTGGCTCCCGCCGTACCATATTATCAGTGCGAGCGCAACCGAACCCATGACTTCGATCAGCGGCACAAAAATACCGAATACCCGAACCTGGAACATCGCCGCTTCAAAATATCTTCCGTTCAACCGGGAGAAACGCTCCCGGACGTCTTTTTCGCGCAGAAAAATCTGAACGACCGACATCCCCGAGACCGCTTCCTGTAAAAAGGCGTTAATTCCAGCAAGGTGAGAGCGTATTCTGCGGTAAGCCTGCCGGCTCAGCTTGCCGAAAGTCCACGTTATAAGGATCATCGGCGGAAAAGTAAGAGCAAGAAGCAGCGCCAGTCTCCAATCCATCCAGAACAGGACCAAAAGGATGCCAACAAGCCTGACTCCTTCATTGAAAAGGGTAATGATGACCGATGTGAACATCTCATACATGTTCTGGATATCGTTTGTATACCGGGTAACCAGCCTGCCGACCCTTTGGGCGCTGAAAAACGAGAGGTTAAGGCGTATGACATGGTTGAACAGATGCTGGCGCAAAGAGCACATGATTCTTTGGCCGGCCCATTCGAGGGCGATAACATGGAAGACATTCGCCACAAACCCGACCGCGATAACAGCCAGGAAGAAGAAAGCGATCCGGGTTACCCCGTTCAGCCGTTCGTCGATGGGCAGGGAATTGTTGAGAATATACTTGTCGATGGCCAATTGGGCGAGTCTCGGCCACATAAGACTTGTGCCGGTAATGATAAAGGCGAGACCAACGGCCGTAAAGACCCACTTCCACTGGGGAATTATGAATTTGAGCAGTCGCCCCCACAGTTTGAAGTCGCCAAGATAGCGTTCCTGTTCGTCGTCCAGAATTTCCTGGTCGTGATTCATTGTTCACCGCCAGTAACGCTATCCTCGCCATACCCACTCGAAGTTTGATGCCTGTAGATGCTCGAATAGAACGCGTTTCGCTCGACTAATTCATTGTGCGGCCCATGGTCCACAATCTGTCCTTTTTCCATTACCACGATCTCGTTGGCGTCTGCCAGAGGCGCTATTCGGTGAGACACGACTATGCAGGTGCGCCCTTCGAGGTAGGAAGCAATGGAGCGAATTATCGCGTGCTCGGTTTCCATGTCCACTGCTGAAAGACCATCGTCAATCATAATTACCGGCCGGTTTAAAAGAAGGGCCCGCGCTATCGCGATTCTCTGCCGCTGGCCGCCGGAAAGTTTTATTCCCTTCTCCCCTATCCTGGTTTCATATCCTTGTGGCATGGCGGCTATCTCGTCATGAATGGCGGCAGCCCCCGCCACTTTTTCGATCTCCTCGATAGAAGCCTCCGGCGTACCGAAAGCGATATTGAAAGCTATGGTGTCGGAAAAGAGAACCACATCCTGAGGCACGTATGCGATTGCGCTTCTCACCGAATTAATCGAAATGGAATTTACATCGAAACCATCGAAAAAGATGCGCCCGTCCGGAACCGCAAAAAGCCGCGCCAACAGATTGCATAATGTGGTTTTCCCTGCCCCGGTTCGTCCTACAATCCCGAGGAACATCCCCCCGGGAATATGGAGGTCTATTCCCTTGAGACTCAGCTCGACCTGACCGGGATGCATGAAGGAGAGATCTCTCACCCGGATTTCGCCTCGACTGATCGACACGGAAGGCGCCGCTTCGCGTTCGGAAAGAGAAGGCTTAACGCTCATAACCGCCTCGATCCGGGAAAGCGACGTAACTCCGCGTTGAAACAGATCCGCGACCCAGCCCATAGCCATCATCGGCCAGGTCATCAAAAAAAGATAGGTTATGAAGGCGACTAAATCCCCCGCCGTAATAGCGCCCGATATCGTCATGCGTCCACCGAAAACCAGCACCAGCAGCATGCAGCAGTTCCCAATGAAGCCTGATATCGGGAAGAGCGTTCCGTAGACAAGCGCCAGCTTGAGATTGTTTCTCACATAAGTTTCACCCATTTGGGCAAAGCGCAGCGCTTGATGCTCCTCCTGGTTGTAGGCTTTTACCAGACGAATTGAGGAAAGCGTTGAGCGGACAAATTCGGTCAGAACCGAAAACTGTTCCTGGACTTTCTTGAACCTTCCGTGCAGCCGGGATGACAGTGTCCTTGTCAAAAAAGCGAGCACAGGCATCGGCCCAACGGCAATAACGGTCAGAAGCGGGTTAATGTATAGCATGAAACCAAACGCCGCCAGCCCCATGAAAACCGCATCGACAAAAGCGACTACCCCCATCCCGCTTGCAAGCTGCACAGAGGAAAGATCGTTGGTTGCAAGGGCCATCACCTCGCCCGTTGTGGTTTTCTGGAAAAAAGCCTTATCGAGCGTTAGCAGATGGGAGAACATCCGGTTTCTCAGGTCTATTTCAACAATGCGTGAAAACCCGAGGATAAGCTGACGCCAAATAAATCGAAAGCCTCCAATCGCGAATGCGATCAAAATGATATACAGTCCATACTGCATGAGGCCACGCGGGGTCGCAGCGCCCTTTTGAAGCAAATCCACCGCATATTTGATAATTCGGGGAACAAAAAGCTGAAGCAGGTCAACCAGCACAAGGGCCAAAAAACCCCCGGCAAGCCTCAAAAGATGACGTCTGAAGTAGGGCTTGAGCAGTCTGATAGAGCGCCACGAACTCTCTTCATCAGAATCCCTCGAAACCGTGCTCAGACTTCTTTGCGCCAAACTGCCTCTCACCGAATATTTTTCCCGCCCATATAGTTTTCCAGTCGCAAGTGACGCAACTCGAAGACGCGACGCCAAAGAGTTAATTATAAGCCTCTCGATAAAATAGGCCAAATGAAACCGCTTTTTGAGCCATATTGCAAGCGCTGTGTTGGATCGCCGCCAATCAGGTTTAACCTGGGATATGCGCTGCCGGTATTCCGGGGACCTGCGCAGTCGAAGACCTGGAAACAAAATTTGTCAAACAGATAACGGTTGCTGCGGCATAGGACTGCACAGCCGCCATGGGGAAGCGTTTACGACAGAGGCTGGGCATAGTCCGGTCAAGGAGAGGCGCAGAGGAAAGCAAGGGCCGTCAGGGGAATGAGGAGACCGGTTATAGACAGGTCAGGGAGAGATGCGGTGAGGGTCTTGTCCCCGTGTCTCCTTGTCCCTCCCTCTCCGCGTCGGTTTTGACCTCTGCGGCCTCTGTCTGTCGGTCTCGAAAAGTTTTGGTGGGCTGCGCTCAGCTTACGCCCGGCGCCCCAACTACAGGTCTTTTCACGGTTTCAGGGCAGCCAGCCGGGACATCAAATGCTGTGGCGAACAGGCACGAATCTTTGATGCCCGCTGTCGATGAACGAAGCCTCAGATCATGTTTTATTCTAGAGATCTCCGAACAGGTCCTCCAACCTGTATAAAAACCGATCCAATTCGTTGAGCCGCCGGGCCAGAAGGGATTCACGCGCCTGGTCGCGCACTTTTATCATCTCGTCAAGTTTCCGAATCATTGGTTTTTTGGAGTCCTCGCGAACGTGTGGATCGTTTTTGATTCTAATCATCACCTCGACCATTTCATACAACGAAGGCTCCTTCTCGATGACCAGATCGTAGCCGCTCTCACTCAACAAATGGAAAAGTTCGGGGAACGCCCCCTTCAAACCGCCCTCCCCGTAAGCCGAGAGAAGCCTGATGTCGATCTGCATGAATTTGCTCATATCCTGTTCCTTCAGTCATAATAAATAATTATCAGCACTTATCCGCACTTATCAGCACTTATCCGCAGTCGCATTATACACTGCCTGGATACCCGGCAGGGCTCATTTTTTTTATCATTTTTCGCCCATTCCGACATGCACAACATTGTGATTATTTCCTTTTTTCTCTTACATAGGGGGAGTTTTTCCGCTCAATCTCGACGCCATCCATTTCCGGCCTGTCTTTGATCACTGCCCATGACAAGAGGTGTTTTGCCGGAAACTCCCCCTCCCCTCGTCCCCGCTGTCCTTTCACTGCCCACTATTCACTACTCCTCGCATAGCGATAGAACCCAGAGGAGTTTCTTTTTGCCGGATCGCCGGACCCTGGAAAAAAATTGATCGGATGGTCTCCTTTTTAACTTGTCCTGCATTCAATTCCCTGTATTATTGCCGCCTGTGTTAAACTCCGACCAGCCCTCGGACAAGAACAGCGCAAGAGAGCCGGGCAATCCCTGCTCAGCGCTTTGGACCGTTGACGCCAATCGATTCGGATTAAAAGTCTAAGGTTATGACATATCAGAGACAAATCGTTATCCTGTCGTTTGTGCTGGTTTCAATTTCCGTATTAATGACGGGATGCCTCAAGGTTGGGCCGGATTTTAAACCTGCGGGGGCTTCAGTTTCATCGAAGTGGCTGGAAGCCTCTGACGAGCGTGTGAAAAATGAGCCGGCAAACTACCGCGCCTGGTGGGAAGCTTTCGGCGATCCAGCTATGAACCGCGTAATTGACAAGGCCTATCGTGAAAATATTTCGTTAAGAATTGCCGCCGTCAGAGTTCTGGAGGCCCGGGCCCAGTTAGGCATCACCGTGGGCAAACTTTACCCTCAAACTCAGCAGCTTAACCCGTCGATGATGTTCAACAGGGCCAGCGCATATTCCGCCACATCGACGGCGTCTACTGCAGAAAATGTCCCTGTCCAATACACTTTCTGGCAGGACCAGGCGCTCTTGAACGTGGCCTGGGAGCTTGATTTCTGGGGGAAATACAGAAGAGGAGTCGAATCGGCCGACGCAACCCTTCGATCGACCGTCGCCGATTATGACAGCGCCCTCGTGAGTCTTACTGCCGATGCGGCTAATGCTTACGTACAGATAAGGACCCTTGAGAAACGGATCGATATCGCGCGGCAAAACCTGGAAACCCAGAAGGAAAGTCTCAGGATAGCAGAAGCCCGTTTCCACGGCGGCACAACCTCAGAGCGTGACGTAGAGCAGGCAAGAACGATTCTTTTCAACACTCAGGCAGCCATTCCCGTGCTGGAGGCACAGATCAGGCAGAGTAAAGACGCGCTGAGCGTGCTCATTGGCATTCCTCCGGATAACCTGTCCGATATTCTAACCGGCTCCTCGGAGATTCCGGCCCCTCCGCCTTTCGTTGCTATCGGGATTCCCGCCGACCTGCTCAGACGCCGTCCTGACATTCGCAGCGCCGAACTTCAGGCTGCAGCTCAGTGTGCGCAAATCGGGGTCGCCAAAGCCGACCTGTTTCCGGCTTTCTCACTTGGGGGTTTTATTGGCCCTCAGTCCACGACCTATGGAGTGACCAAGCTCTCGGAAATGTTCAACATCGCCTCGATGACAATGAGCGTAGGCCCGTCTGTTCAATGGAACTTTCTCAATTACGGAAGGATAACCAATAACGTGCGTTTGCAGGATGCGCGTTTCCAGGAGCTCCTGCTTACCTATCAAAATACGGTGCTGAAGGCGCAACAGGAGGTCGAGGATTTTCTGGCAGGGTTTCTGCGGTACCAGGAAACCGCTGCAAGTCTTGCTCTGAGCGCGGAGGCGGCAAAGCGGTCGCTCGATTTGGCTTTCATACAGTACAGCCAGGGCAGCACGGATTTCACTACTGTCCTCACTGCGCAGCAGTCACTTCTTACTACCCAGGACAGTCTTGCAAGCTCGCTGGGTAATATCTCCTTAAACCTCGTGGGAATTTACAGGGCGCTTGGCGGCGGATGGGAAATCAGACAAGCGGAGGAAATCCTCCCACCTGAAATCAAAGAAGTCATGGCGCGGCGGACTAACTGGGGCCGTCTGCTCTCCCCCTCTGTTTACATGCCCCCGCCCGGCAATCAATCCGATATTCGCAGTCCGGACTGGTAAAAACCGACTGCCAATTCCAGATAAACAACTGCAGCGCCTGGAGAAATGATGATATCAGTCGCCAACTCCGCACAACCTT
>Ga0182014_10005076_pt1 | contig 14770 bp, 13 predicted proteins | sample 612S2DmetaG_FD_120489 | JGI IMG/M metagenome (GOLD analysis project Ga0182014, IMG submission 120489) | Permafrost microbial communities from Stordalen Mire, Sweden - 612S2D metaG | ecosystem: Environmental > Terrestrial > Soil > Wetlands > Permafrost | place: Sweden: Stordalen | collected... | reverse complement strand
TTACAGGGTAGGGGGTTTGGGGCGCCCGCACCCAGGGTAGCTCGCTGCTCGCAACCCTGGGCTGAGCGATACAATCCCTTCGGGATTGCCCCTTCTTCATGCAGCAAAATGTCCAAACTCCAGCGCCGGGCGAGACGCCCGGCTCTACGGCAGGCAAGATGCCTGCCGCCACAGCGTAAAGCGACGACAGTGCGCGAATGCGCCCATCGCGCGACCCTGCGGTTGCTTCAATTTGAAGTTTGGGCCATTCTGCACTCTGTTATGAGATGCCTGACAGCCGTGTGGGGGCGAAGGGGGCTCTTAGGCCAGCCCTTCACACTCATGTCGGGCGCTCGCCCTTCACCCGGATGACCGTCTTGCCGATAGTCGAACGCGAGTTGCGCGCCGCAGCGCGGCAACGCTCCACTTATTGGGTGCGGCTGGGCCTTGCCCTGGCGGCGATCTTCGTGGGAGCCGTCATCTTCATGCTCACCTTCGGCCTGCCCCCCGCACAGACCGGGCGTTACATCTTTGAAGTGCTTGCCGGGGTCATGTTGCTCTACTGCCTGGCTTACGGACGACGTTCGACAGCCGACTGCCTGAGCGTGGAAAAACGCGAGGGGACGCTCGGCTTGCTCTTTCTGACTGATCTGAAGGGGCTCGACGTGGTGCTGGGCAAGCTGGTCGCTACTTCGGTGCGCGGGTTTTACGGATTGCTGGCGATGTTTCCGGTGCTGGCCGTGCCGCTTCTCCTGGGCGGGATCACCAGTGGCGAGTTCTGGCGGCTGGTCCTCGTACTGGTGAACACTTTTTTGTTCTCGTTGGCCATCGGCATCCTCGGCTCGGCTCTGAGCCGCGATCTGCGCCGGGCCATGGCGGCCAATTTCCTGTTGTTGCTGCTCCTCATGGCGGTCCCGCCCGCTTGCATGGTCGCGCTCGGATTCTTCGTCCCCAGCCATCGGCCCATTTCCCAGTTGATGCTCTCCTGCCCCGTGTTTTCGTTCTATCTCTGCGACGAAACCCAATACCAAGCGGCTCGGGACCACTTCTGGTGGTCCGTGGCCGTGATCCACGGCTTGACCTGGTTGCTGATACTAACCGCCGCTTGGATTGTTCCCCGTGCCTGGCAGGACCGGCTTTCCCGCGCCGGGATGAGCCGCTGGCGCGATCTCTGGCACACCTGGCGACACGGACCAGCCGCCGGGAAGGGCGCGTTCCGTCAGCGAGCCCTGGAGGCGAATGCGTTCTATTGGCTGGCCGCCCGCGCGCGATTCAAGCCGGTTCATGTGTGGACCTTCCTCGCCTGCATGGCGGTCTGGTGGCTGGTGGGACGGCTGGTCTCCGGCAGCCTCTGGCTGGACCCCTCCGTCGCCGTCCTGACAGCCTTGCTGCTGAACTCGACTTTGAAAGTCTGGCTGGCCATTGAAGCCGGCCAACAGTTGGCCGAGGACCAGTGTACGGGAGCTTTCGAGTTGCTGTTATCCGTGCCACTGGCGGTTGAGGACATCGTGCGCGGCCAACGGCTCGCGTTGCGGCGTCAGTTTCTGCGCCCGCTGCTGGCCGTCCTCGGCGTTGAGTTGTTATTCCTGCTGGCGGCGACGCGGCGCGCATCCGGCTGGGAAACCCAAGCCACTTGGCTGGCGGGGATGTTCATGCTGGTAGCCGATCTCGTCGCGTTAAGTTGGGTGGCGATGTGGCGTGCGCTGGTCGCGCGAAGCCACAACCTGGCCACCATCAGCACCCTCGTGCGCTTGTTGGTCTTGCCGTGGCTGCTTTTCGGGGTCGTCGTAGGCCTGGGCAAGGTTTGGTACGGCCTGGCGCTGAGTGAGGACTGGTCGCCAAGTTGGCAGTCTCGCCTCGCCTTGTGGCTGGGGTTTGGGCTCGCCGCTGATCTTGTCTTTGGTCTTACGGCCTGGTGGCAACTGCGCACCCGTTTCCGTGAACTCGCACTGCGCCGGTTCAATCCAGTGCCATCCCGATTCGCCCGTTGGTTCGGTCCCGAGCAGACGGAACGCGCCTTGCCTCAGCGCGCAGGAGCCGCGAGTCAAGCTGGCCGGATTCATGAACCGCAGAGGCGCGATGAGCGCAGAGAAAACAAGGGGAGCGGAATCTCCGCGCTCTTCGCGTCTCTGCGGTTGAAGATGCCCTCGCGAAGACCGCGCGCGCGGTTGGCGCTTGCCGGTTGCCTGGCGCTGGTCATCATCTGCTTCGGGTTAATGGTCTTGCGACCGCGCTCCCATTCGTTGCCTGCGGTCGTTGTATCCATAACCCAAAGCAATGGACCGGTCCGGGTCTGTCCTGGCCCAGGCGGCGTGCTCTTGATTCTTCCCGATGATTCGCTCTGGCGTTGGGGCAGGATGGGAACGGCGGCCCGTTCTTCGGCGGCCGTGCCGGAACTGGTGGGGACCAATCGCAATTGGCTGCAGGCCGCTGGGGGCTACTATCATTTGGCAGGGCTGCGCCGGGACGGCACCCTTTGGGAGTGGGGTCAGAGCGGCAGCAGAGTTGGCAAACCCGCTAGCTTCGGCATCGAGCCGACACAAGTGGACTCAAACCGCGACTGGGTCAGTGTCGCCGCCTCGCCCAACCACTCCGTCGCCCTCAGACGCAACGGCACCCTTTGGGCCTGGGGTGACAACTCAAGTGGGCAGTTGGGCACTGGGCCGGGACCGAGCCAAACCAGGCCCGTGCAGGTCGGCACCAACAGCGATTGGGCTGCCATTTGCTGCTCGTGGAGCGGCACAACGGCGCTGCGCCGGGATGGAACCCTTTGGGCCTGGGGACAGGGCTATGTGGTGGGATCCTGGGGAGCGACCGCAAACAGCTTGCCCTTGCCCACCCGAGTGTGCCTTGAGTCGAATTGGACGGGTTTCGTCACCTGGGGTTTCCTGCCGTTGGTGCGGAACAGCCTGGGCGAGATCTGGGAGCCATTCCATGCGGCTCCGAACCCTGAGGCTTCCGCCGCCTCAAGTTTCCATCTCGTCGCTACAGACGCGGTTCCCGGGCGCTTCGCCTCCGCATGGTGTGGCGAGCCAAGGGTCTTCGAGGTGCGATCTGACGGCACCCTCTGGGAACGGACGCAGCCGCTGAACACCTCCGCCGTCACCCCGGTGGGCGAATGGCGCCGCCTTGGCAAGCGGTCAGACTGGGCAACCCTGTGGGGCTCGGGCGGCACCGCCTTGGGGTTGACGGCTGACGGCACGCTCTGGACCTGGGGAATAGACCTGGGCGGCAACCAGCCCTCCGATTTCCTGTCCCGACTCAAGCTGGCTCGAACCCGGCTAATGAGCTTGTTTGGCCCGGGGCCAAGGCCCATGGCCTCAGCCGCCCCTCCAGCCTATCAGGAACAGCCGCGACCCTTGATACGGTTGGTGTTGACCAATTCCGCGGACTGAATCCGCCCGGCGCCCGCGGCCGCCGAATCAATTTCTGGCTATAATGCCGGCCGCCTGCTAGCTTGGGTGCGGCTATGAATTTCTGGGGCAACAAATGGATGGCCGAATGGCTGGAGGGACTGGGTCGCATCACCCTGCTGGCAAAAGAGTCCATTGCCTCGCTCTTGACCTTCAAGGTCGCGTGGCGCGACCTGATCTACCAGATCTATTTCGTTGGCGTGAACTCCCAGTCGGTGGTGCTGATCACCGGCGCGTTCACCGGCATGGTGCTCGCCGCGCAGACCTACCTTCAATTCCATAAGGTCAAAATGGACACTGCCACGCTGGCGGTGGTGAGTGTTTCCATGTGCAGCGAACTCGGGCCGGTCCTGACCGGGCTGATGGTGGCGGGCCGGGTCGGCGCGGCCATCGCGGCGGAGTTGGGCACGATGCGCGTCACCGAGCAAATCGACGCGTTGCGCACGCTAGCTACGCATCCGGTGGACTATCTGGTCGTGCCGCGCTTGCTCGCCCTGCACATCTCCCTGCCGCTATTGACTGCGGAGAGCATTGCCGTTGGCATCGGTGCGGGCTACCTCGTAGGGGTGTACTTCTACGGCATCGATCCGACGTATTTGTGGTATAACATGCTCCGGTACACCGCCGTCGCGGAAGTCATCGTCGGTTTGATCAAGGGGCTTATCTTCGGCGGCATCGTAGCCCTGATCGGCTGTTACAAAGGGCTGTCTTGCGGAGAGGGCGCCGAGGGCGTGGGCCGTGCCACGACCGAGGCCGTCGTATATGCCTCGATCACGATCCTGATCTCCAATTTCTTCCTCACGCTCAGCCTGGGCCAGATTTTCCACACGCTATGATCGAGGTCCGCGATCTTAAGAAGAGCTTTGGCACCCATTCCATACTGGACGGGGTGAGCTTTCGGATTGAAAAAGGCGAGTCGGTCGTCATCATCGGCCGCAGCGGCGGGGGTAAGAGTGTCCTGCTCAAACTCCTGATCGGTCTGCTGCAACCCGACGCGGGGCAGGTGCTGATCGAAGGCGAGAACATCGTCCCGATGAACGAACGGGAGCTGCTGCACGTGCGCCGCAAGTTCGGCATGTTGTTCCAGAGCGCCGCGCTCTTCGATTCAATGAGCGTGGCGGAGAATGTGGGGTTTGCCTTTCGCCGCGAACGCTCGCTGCCAAAAGAGGAAATTCGCGAGAAGGTGGCCGAGATGCTCGAAATGGTGGATTTGCCCGGCACCGAGGACAAGAAACCTTCCGAATTGTCGGGCGGCATGAGAAAGCGGGTCGGCCTGGCGCGCGCGATTATTTACCAGCCGCAAATTGTTTTGTATGATGAGCCGACGACCGGGCTGGATCCGATTGTGTCGGACAGCATAGACAAGCTCATCCTGCGCGTGCGCGACCGGTTCGATGTGACGACCGTGGTGGTAACGCACGACATGCGCAGCGCACGGCGGCTGGGCCAGCGCATTATGATGTTGCACAACCAGAAGATTTACGCGACCGGAACCCCAGACGAGATTTTCAACTCCCAGGACCCGGTCGTGCGCCAGTTTGTTGAGGGCGTATCCGATCCTAAAGAACTCCGCTTTTAATATGGACAAATCACGACTCGAATGGAAGGTCGGCTTGTTTGTTTTCATCGGCTTGGCGCTGCTGGCCGTGCTGCTACTGCAGTTCAGCAAGGGCCTTACGTTTTTCCGTCCCACCTACGACATCCTGCTTAACGCCGGCAGCGTGGGCGGCTTGAAGACGCGCGCCCAGGTGCTGATGTCCGGGGTCCAGGTGGGCACGGTTTCCGCCATGCAACTTGCCCACGACGGGAAGAGCGTGACCATCACCCTCCGGATTTACCACCAATACCAGATTTATAAGGACGCGCGCTTTGTGATCGCGTCCTCCGGCTTTCTCGGCGATCAATACGTGGCCATTCTGCCTACGAAGAACGAGGGGCCGACGTTTGGCCCCGGTGACAAAGCCGAGGCGGAAGCCCCGCTCGACCTCCAGGAAGTGGCCCGCTCTGCCGCTGGCTTCCTCCAGCACATTGACTCAGCAGCCACAAATATCAACGACGCCCTGATGGAGGCTCGCCGCACCGTTCTTAGCGCCCGGGCCCTGACGAATCTCGCTGCCACTTTCGACAACTTTCAGAGGGTTTCCGAACGATCCCTGGCCGTCATGGATAACCTGAATGCGCTCGTGGAGACTAATCGCCCGGCCCTTAGCCTCTCCGTCAGCAACATTCTGTTCTTTTCCGAGCAGATCAACCAGGCCGCCAGCGCAGTGCGGGAGTTGGTGGCCACCAACTCGCCGGAGATCAACGCCGCGGTGAAAAACATCGAATCCTCCACGGCCACACTGAAATCTCTGCTGGCGGGCGTGCAAGAGGGCAAGGGTCTAGCTGGAGAATTGCTTGAAAACGAGCAAATTGCGGCCAATGTTTCCCGAATCGTTGACAACTTGAGCATCACGACCAGCAATTTGAATCGCTTGGGCCTCTGGCGCATCTTGTGGCGGCCAAAGACCCTAGGAACAAATGCGCCTGCCCAGGTCTTGAAGCCCCTGACCGCACCCAAGAATCCTTTTGACTGATATATGGCGCTTTGGGTAATTCGAATTCTATTCCTGTCCCTATGCACCATGGGGGGCTTCGCCGTTAGCCAGGTGCGCCCCGAGTACGTCGGCCTCCAGTATAGCGGTCTTATTGGCATGGTCATCGGTTTCGGCTTCGGCTGGCTGATGATCGCCCTCGACGAGATGCTCAAGGGCTTCTCGTTGCGCGCCTTTTCGGCGACTACCTTCGGCCTGCTCCTGGGCACGGTCGTCGCTCTCCTCATCGACCGCTCCGGCCTCTTCGAAAACGTCGAGGAACGGCCCACTCGCTGGTTGATTCGCCTCAGCCTCTTCCTCAGCTTCGGCTACATCGGCATCGTCCTCGCCATGCGCAGCAACAAAGAGGACTTCTCCCTCATCATCCCCTATGTCCGCTTCGCGCCGCAAAACAAACCGGACAATCTCCTGCTGCTCGATACCAGCGTCATCGTCGATGGCCGCATTGCCGACCTGATCGAGGCGAATTTTGTCGAGGGGCTAATCGTGGTGCCGCGCTTTGTGCTCAAAGAGCTCCAGCAAATCGCCGATTCCAACGACCCCCTTAAGCGCGCCCGCGGCCGCCGCGGTCTGGAGGTGCTCAATCGCATCCAGCGCAGCACGCGCAACGAAGTCAAAATCCACGATGGCGAATTCCCGGAAGAAACGGACGTTGATGCGAAGCTGGTGCGCCTGGCGCGTAACCTGGGAGCCAAGCTCTATACCAACGACCACAACCTGGGCAATATCGCCGAACTGCAGAAGGTCAATCACGTCAACCTGCACGACTTGGCCAAATCGCTCCGGGTCATCCTCCTGCCGGGCGAAACGATCTCCTTGCGCATCGTCCGCGAAGGCAAGGACAAAGGCCAGGGCGTTGGCTATCTGCCCGATGGCACGATGGTGGTGGTCAACAACGCCCATAGCGCGGTTGGCCAGCAGGTCGAAGTGCAGGTCCAGAGCCAGCTCCAAACCGGCGCGGGCGTCATCGTCTTTGCCGACCTGAAGCCGGCGGCCGCGGCGTGAACGGTTCAGGCCAGCACGCCAAGTCAACTTCGCATGCCTCTCGTTACCGTCTTTAGCGCATTCAATCCCGCCGAGGCTCAATTGGCGCGCTGCCGGCTCGAGTCCGCGCAGTTCAACGCGGTCGTGACCCATGAGCTTTCAGCGTTAAGCATGGACGGCTACGCGCTGGCCGCGGGTGGCATTCTGGTGCAGGTGCCGGCCGAGGAAGCGGCTGACGCCAGGGAGTTCCTTGCCGCTGCGACGCCTCCTGATGAGCCCCAAGAAGATTAAGCTCCTCGCCCAACTGAAGCGAATTCTGCCCGCGGGCGAAGTGAGTTTTGCCGCACCTGTTCTGACCGAACACGCCGGCGACAAATGGTTCGCCGCGCACAAACCGGACGTCGTTGTCCTGCCCCGCAGCACCACGTCCGTATCCAAGCTGCTGCGCTTCGCCAACCGCCACAACCTGCCGGTCACACCGCGGGGAGCGGGTCACGGCTACGTGGGCGGCTGCGTTCCAGTCCGCGGCGGCATCGTGCTCTCGCTCGCACACATGAACCGGATCAAGGAGATAAACGCCGCCGACTTTGTGGCTGTAGTTCAAGCCGGCGTTAACACCCAGAAGCTCCAGCAGGAAGTCGAAAAGAAGGGCCTGTTCTATCCGCCCGACCCAGCCAGCCGGGCGGACAATACCATCGGCGGCAACATCATCACCAACGCCGGCGGCCCACGCTGCCTCAAGTACGGTATCACCCGCGACTACATCCTCGGCCTGGAGGTGGTTCTCGCGGACGGCACGGTGCTGCGGCTGGGCGGGCGCACGCACAAGAACAAAACAGGCTTCGAGCTCCACCGGCTGTTCGTCGGCTCCGAGGGCCTGCTCGGTGTCGTCACCGAGGCCACCCTGAAGTTGCTTCCCCTGCCCCCTTTCCGCGCCTGCCTCGCGATTGGTTTTGGCTCAATGCGCGCCGCCGTTCGCTCGCTGCACGCCATCCTGGCCGCCGGCTTCCTGCCCGCTGCGCTGGAGCTCGCGGATTCTTTCACGCTCGCCGCCGCTCTCAAGCGCACCGGGAGCGAGCGCCTGCGGGGCTGCCGGGCTCACCTGATCGTCGAGCTGGATGGCCAGCAACGCTCCGTGCGCGGCGAACTCGGGCTACTCCGAGCGCTCGTCGCCCCCCAAAAGCCCCTGTTCGTCGAAATCGGCCTCGGCCAGGACCAATGCGAAGCCGTATGGCAGATTCGGCGCGAATTCTCTTACGCTCTCCGTGACACCGGCCTCACCAAGCTGAACGAGGACATCGTCGTCCCGCGCAGCCGCCTGGAGGACCTCTTCGCCTTCGCCGCGCGGATCCAGCGGAAGCACGGCCTTGCGGTCGCCTGTTTCGGCCACGCCGGCGACGGCAATATTCACACCAATGTCATGGTCGATTTCAATCAGCCCGGCGCCAAACGGCGTAGTCAGGCTGCCCTGGATGAGCTGTTCCATCAGGTCCTTGCCTGGGGCGGCGCGATCACTGGCGAACACGGCATCGGCCTGGCCAAGCAACGCTGGTGGCCGCTGGCCATCTCCAAAGAAGTGCGTGAGCTGCATCGCACTGTGAAGCGCGCCCTCGACCCGCGCGGCATTCTCAATCCCGGCAAGTTCGTCTAGCCTCTATTCCGCTCCAGCAACTCCGTCCGCTTCGCCTCCCACCAGAACGACAAATTCCCCCTTCAGCGACCGGCTCTTAAGCACCTCCAGCAACTGGGCTGGTGTTCCCCGCAAGTACTCCTCGAACCTCTTCGTCAGCTCCCGCGCCAGCACCACCTGGCGTCCGGCGAACAGCTCGTTCAACTCGCCCAGCAGCCTCTCGACGCGGTACGGCGACTCGTAGAGCACCAACGTTCCTTCATAGCCCTTAAGCCGTTCCAGTTGCTTGCGCCGCTGCCCCGGCTTATGCGGCAGGAATCCGATGAAATGGAACTCGTCGGTCGGCAGTCCGCTAGCCGTCAGCGCCGCCACCAGGGCGCTCGGCCCCGGCACCGGCTCAACGCGAAAGCCCCCCGCAATCGCCGCCTTGACCACCCGTTCACCCGGATCGCTAATGCCCGGGCTGCCGGCGTCTGTCACCAGCGCAACCTTTTCACCGCGCTGCAAGCGCCCGATGATCTCCTCGCTCCGTTTTGCCTCGTTGAATTGAAAGTAGCTCAGCAGCGGCCTGGCAATACCAAAGTGCTTCAGCAACTGCCCCGTGCGCCGCGTGTCTTCTGCGGCCACCACATCGCACTCCTTGAATGTACGCACCGCGCGCAGCGTGATATCCTCCAGGTTTCCGATGGGCGTCGCGACCAGATAGAGCGTGCCTGGCGTGAGTGGCGGCAGCGTTTGGGGCATATTACTTTCCGTCTTAAGCAAACAGTGCGTGACGCATCTCCCTGCCGAGTTCCTTTCAGCTTGGCTGCTGCCTTGCGCCTCGTTACTTAATAACCCCTCGCTCACTTGTCCGAACGAACTGCACCAGATACTGAATCTCCGCCAGCAGCGCCACTTCCTGCTCAATCCGCGCCAGCGCATTGGAGGTGGTCAACCCCTCCCGAAACAGGATCTTGTGGGCCTGCCTGAGTGCGGCCTGCGCTTCGGCCGGCACACCGTTGCGCTCCAGCCCAATCTTGTTGACCATGCGCGTCTCGGCCGGATTGCCCTCCACGAGCATGAAAGGCGCGACATCTTGGGCGATCCGGGAGCACCCGCCCACGATGGCCATCTTACCGATGCGGCAGAACTGGTGCACGCCCGTCATTCCGCCAACCAGGGCAAAATCCTCCACCACCACATGCCCCGCCAGCCCGGCCATGGAAATGATGACATGATTGCCGATCACGATGTTGTGCCCGATATGACTGCTCGCCAGGATGTTATTGTGTGAGCCGATGACGGTTGCCTCACTATCGCCGGTGGCGCTGTGGATGGTCACGCATTCGCGTATTGTATTGTGGTTCCCTATCTCCGTTCGCGTCAGGCCGCCCTTCCATTTCAGATCCTGGGTCCTGAGCCCGATGCTGGCGAAGGGAAAGATCTCATTCCCCTGCCCCAATCGCGTGTGCCCGTCGATCACCACGTGCGAGTAGAGCCGGCAACCCGGCCCGAGCTCCACATGCTCCCCGATGACGCAATACGGCCCTATCTCGCAATCGGCGCCGATTTGCGCCTTGGGATGTATTATTGCCGTTGGATGAACCATATCGCTTTCCTGTGTCAAACTATCCGCCGCTCGCTGCCACCATTTCGTCGCCTGCCAACCCCTACCCTTCAAACAGCATGAAGGTCACCGCTGCCTCACTCACCACTTCTCCCCCGACTTTACATTCCCCTTTGGCCTTGCCGATCTTGCCGCGTACCTTCGTCAGCTCAACATCAATCACCAGCACATCCCCCGGATGCACCGGCTTGCGCCATTTCACATCATCCGCCGCCATGAAATAGGCCATCTTGCCTGCGTTCTCGGCGTTCTTGAGCATAAGGATTCCAGCCACCTGCGCCATCGCCTCCAATTGCAGCACCCCGGGCATCACCGGATGTCCGGGGAAATGCCCCTGGAAGTACGACTCATTCATCGTGACGTTCTTGATGCCGATAACGTGATTGCCGTCGATCTTCGCAATGCGATCCACCATTAGAAACGGATAGCGATGCGGCAGCAACTTCATCACGCCCTGTATGTCCATCGCCCCATCCTGGGCCTTTGTTTCATCGGACGCGCCTTCCGCCGCCGACGCGGCTTTGGGAGCGGTTGGAGGCGGGGAGAAGGCCTGCACGGCCACCAGCGGCTTGCGCATTTGCGCCGCGATCCGCCGGACCAGCTCGCAGTTCGCGGCATGGCTGGGTTTGACCGCAATCACGTGCCCCCGCAGCGGCCGGCCCAGCAATGATAGGTCCCCCACGATATCCAGCATCTTGTGCCGGACGAATTCATCAGGATAACGCAGCGGCTCCGTCGTCAGCACCGCGTCGTCGCGAATCACCACGGCGTTCTCCAGGCTGCCGCCTTTGATCAAGCCGTTGGTAATCAGGTATTCGATCTCCTCGTAGAAGCAAAACGTGCGGGCGTGCGCCAAGTCCCGCTCCCAAGTCGTGGGCGAAAGCTCCACACTGTAAAACTGCGTAAACCGCCCCTGCTTATCCGCGCTCGTGCATGAGATTTTGAAAGCCTCATCCGGGAAGATCGCCATCATGGTCTCGCCCATTACCAGCTCGATGGGTGCGGTCACGGTGTAAGGCTCCCGGCGTTCGTCCTGCGGCACAATCCCGGCCGTTTGCACCATCTTGCAGTACTCGCGCGCGCTGCCGTCCGCGATCGGCGGCTCATTGGCGTCGAGTGCCACGATGGCGTTGTCGATTCCGTACCCGGCAAACGTCGCCAGCACGTGTTCCACCGTATGCACCCGCGTGTTCCCTTTGGCCAGCGTCGTCGAGCGATTGTTCTCGACCACGTTCTCCGTGCTCGCCTCGATCTCCGGTTTGCCCTCCAGGTCCACCCGGCGGAACCGGATGCCGCTGTTCGGCGCCGCCGGAAGAAACGTCATGGTCACCTGGTTGCCGCTGTGCAAGCCAATCCCGGAATAGCTCGCAGGGCCATTAAGTGTTTGCTGTTGTACCACGGCCCAATTAAACAAGCCGTCCGCCCTCTTGGCAAGCCGTAGATACATTACCGCCTCCCGTCGTACCAGGTGTGGCACGCGTCGCGATTGCTCAGGACCTTCTTGTGCGAGAGCACTACCCTCAGTAGAAACCGGAAATGCTCCCGGGACGTGTAGAGGTGCATCTTGCGCGCCGACGTCAGCAGCGGGTGATGATGAAGAATCACGATCCGCTTCTTCCCCTCCCGCGCCAGCCGCTTCAGCCGCCGGCTCAAGTCAATCTCCTCGCCTGCGAACAGTTCATTGTTGAAGCCACCCACTTGCCGAAAAGCGGCGGCGTCACAGAAGATGAACGACCCCGCCAGCAGCTTCCCCACGCGGCTGATCCCGTTCCAAAGCCGCGTAATCAAGCTGCCGACCAGGTAATGCCCGTCCAGTCTCACCGTGGACCCGCCGGCCAGACATCGCCCAGCTTCGATCTGATCAGCCACCTCGGCCAACAACTCCGCGCTCGGGTGCGAGTCCGCATCAATGAAAACCAGCCAATCCCCCGAAGCCGCCGCTGCGCCGCAGTTGCGCGCCCGGGCGATTTGATTCACCGGCTCAAAGACCACCGCCGCGCCACCCGCCCGCGCCAACTCCGCCGTACGGTCGGTCGAGTTGTTGTCACAGACGATGGTTTCGGTTTCCCATCCGCGCCTGGAGAACGCCGCCGTGGCCGCCTTCGCCTGCCGCAGCATTTCGACTATCAGCCGATCCTCGTTGAAAGCGGGGATGATGACCGAGATCTTCAAGCGCGCCCGCCCCGGAGCTACTGCTTCGGGACGGCTGCGGGCGCTTTGGCCGGCACTTCCGGCGGTGGCGCCGAGGCAGGTCTAAAGGTAGCCAGCAAGTGGCGGTGCAGGGTCCCGGTAAACAGCCATCCGATGCCCGCTACCAGCAGAATCGCCAGCACCGCGGCTTTCATGCGGAACGGTACGACCGCCGCGCTGTAGAATGGTATGAAAGTGGCCTGCCCCAGACCCACTACCAGGGTCGTCACCACCAGCCCCAACATCCCCCCTCCCAAGGCCCACAAAACCCTGTTCTTCCCGGCCTTGGTAGCCATCACCACGAACCAGCCAGCCGCCGCCAACGCCACCGGCCAAGGTATCCAGCCAATAATCTCGTTATTTTCCATATTCCTTCGACTTTAACTCATGCCACACCGTTCATCGCCTCAAATCGTTCCTTACAGAACTGTAATGCTCCGGAAAGCTTCCTGTCACAGTCACTTCGCTCTAACCCCTATAAACGAAAACAAGTTCAACGCAATACTTATGAAAAAGATACTAGCTCAATTGAATGTTCGGATCGTGACCCTGGCTCTGGGGATGACGGCATTAGTCGCCGGCTCCGCCCTCGCCGCCAGTCACCTGGATACCGCTAAAACCAAACCTTCTCCCGACGCGGCCAATGTCGAGGTGGACGAAAGCCCCCTCCCGCGCGCTACCGGCCCCTACACCAGCTTCGCGCCCATTGTGAAGAAGGTCGCCCCCGGCGTCGTGAAGATCGTCGTGACCTCTAAGCCTGCGAACATCTCGATGCCGGAAGGCTCTGGCTCCAATGATCCCTTCTGGCGCCGCTTCTTTGGCGACCAGCAAGGCCAGCAGACGCCCAACCGCCGGTTCAACGTCCCGCGCCAGGAAGGCCTCGGCTCGGGCGTCATCGTCACCAAAGACGGTTACATCCTCACCAACAACCATGTCGTGGATGGCGCCGAACAAGTTAAAGTGACAATGCAGGATGGCCGCGAGTTCACCGCCAAAGTCATTGGCCGCGATCCCAAGTCCGACGTCGCCGTCATCAAGATTGGCGCCAAGGACCTCCCGGTCGTCCCCATGGCCGACAGCGACAAGGTCCAGGTAGGCGACATCGTGCTCGCCGTCGGCAACCCGTTCGGCGTCGGCCAGACCGTCACCACCGGCATCGTCAGCGCCACCGGCCGCGGCAACCTCGGCATCGAAGACTACGAAGACTTCATCCAGACCGACGCCGCCATCAACCCCGGCAACTCCGGCGGCGCGCTCGTGGATGTTGAGGGGCGCCTCATCGGCATCAATACCGCCATCTTCAGCCGCTCCGGCGGCAACCAGGGCATCGGCTTCGCCGTCCCCTCCGACCTCGCCCGCAACGTCATGGACAGCCTCATAAGCTACGGTCGCGTCGCCCGCGGCTACCTGGGCGTCATGATCCAGGACGTCACCCCCGCGCTGGCCAAAGAGTTCAAGCTCAAGGATGCCAGCGGCGCGCTCATCGGCGACGTCGTGCCCAAAGGCCCCGCCGACAAGGCTGGCCTCAAGGACGGCGACGTCGTGCTCGAATACAATGGCAAGAACGTTGTTGACAGCCGCCGCCTCAGGCTCGCGGCCGGCGAAACCAAGCCCGGTACGACCGTGCCCGTCAAAATCCTCCGTAACGGCGAGAGCAAGACCCTGGAAATCACCGTCCAACAAGTGCCCGGCAGCGAGGATCTCGCCAAAAACAACACCCCCAACGGCACCGACAACGGCACCCTCAACGGCGTTGGCGTCAGCGATCTCGACCCGCAGACCCGGCAGGGACTCAAACTCCCCGACAACGTTAAAGGCGTAGTCGTCACCGAAGTCCAGCCCGACTCGCCCGCCGCCGAAGCCGGCCTCAAGCAAGGCGACGTCATCCAGGAAATCAATCGCCACTCCGTCAAGACCGCCGACGAAGCCGTGCGCCTGACCGAAAACACGAAAGACAAAGTGACCCTCCTGCGCATCTGGAGCAACGGCGGCAGCCATTACGTCGTCGTGGACGAAAGCAAAGCCGGCTAATCCCTTCCCTGCACCCAAGGAACCCGCCCTGCAACGAGGCGGCGTCCCCCCTCTCCCCGCCTGCCGGGGAGAGGGGCTTTCTAAATAGCCTCCGTTGGGGCGCTCTTTGGATGTCGGGTGTTCGATGTTGGATGTTGGGGTCCCGTTCGGAGCGTTTCACCCTCCCGCTTTCGTGTATTTCGTGGTGCTTCTCCCGGAAATCACGCGCTCAGGCATAGCGAAACAATAACATGATCAAATAGGTGTTGCGTGCGATGGCCATATGGAAGAAGATGGCTTCACGCAAGACAAAGCCATCATCAAGCGGATACGCAATAAATACCGATCGCTTTCGGGTCTG
>Ga0182014_10005075_pt1 | contig 14775 bp, 8 predicted proteins | sample 612S2DmetaG_FD_120489 | JGI IMG/M metagenome (GOLD analysis project Ga0182014, IMG submission 120489) | Permafrost microbial communities from Stordalen Mire, Sweden - 612S2D metaG | ecosystem: Environmental > Terrestrial > Soil > Wetlands > Permafrost | place: Sweden: Stordalen | collected... | reverse complement strand
TGTGACCATAGCCGAGAAACATGGTCATGGTGTCGTCGCCTCGACCGTTGAACCATCCGCCGCCCATGTCGGCGCCAACATTCGTTCCCCGGCGCACGGTCTCTCCTGCGGTCTGGTAAGCGCTGGCCATCACGATGTCCCAGGCTGTGCGGCGCAGCGCATCGGCGGAGTCGGATCCGGGCAGCGCCCAATGCGGATAGTGGTCCTCGTAACCATACTCTTCATTCGTTTGCGGAATGATACGGCCGGTCTTTTCCTGAAGCCTGCGCGATTCGAGCATGAGGTGATGCTGATCGCGACCCCACTGCTGATAAGACGTAAAACCAAACCACGAGGAAGCGCGATCTTGGTGAGCGTTGCTGGCCGCGGGATGGCTGGTCTCCAGATGTTTGTAGGGATCGCGCTCCTGGATGTACACGCCGGTGTCGTGCGTCCATTTCTCGTCGCGGTAAGCGTCGAGGTCATCACCGAGATCCCAGGTAATGTTGGAGAAAGCGCCGAAGCGGTCGATTGCGTAGCGGATGAAGCGGCGCTCATCTTCACTTCCGGCGTCGGGATGGACCTTGCTGTCACCCATATCGAGGACAACCGAGATGATCATGTCTCGCTCACGAGCGAACTTGAGCATTCGATCGAACCGCTGCCAGTAGGTCAGGTGGTAACGTGTGTAATCGAAGCCCGGGTGAAGGGGATCGTCTGCGTTCTGCGCGGGCCATGCAGCGGTGTAGACGGTGAAGTTGGGACCGGTCATGAGCGGTTCGCCGAAGAACGTCACATCCTCGCGTCCGGCGATTGTCACGCGGATGCGGTTTACCTTAAGCCGATGCAAGCGATCGACGCTGAACTGAATGACGTGATCGTCGCGCCAGCCGACGAGCCAGTAGGCTGTAGTGCCGTTGAAGAAATAGTGCTCGCCTGTGCCCTGCCAGATGAAGTGCCATGGGTATTGCGGATCGACGCCGAGGATGCCGCGGCGATGAGCTTCGACGGCCTGGAATGCGCCGGTGGTGGAGCTGGTGAAGCTGCCTTGCTTGTAAGTGGTGGAGTACTTGTAGTTTCCGGCAAGAGGCGGCATGAAGCGGATGCGGAAGACGCTGCTGTCGGCGGCATCGCAGAAGCCTTCGACGTTCCAGTGATGGGCGCCGTCGGCACTATCGAGCGTGCCCGTGAGCGAAGCGTCGGTGAAACAGTTGCCCACGTCGGGCGAGTTGACGGTGGCGGCGATTTCGACGAAGTCGTAGCGATCGATCTGAGCGGCGGGTTGGGAGAACGTGACGCTGCCAGGAGTTGCCCGGAGCGATGCGGGCGCAAAAGCGGCAAGGATCGTCAGAATGGTGCTAACAGTACGTTGCATGTTATTTCCTCGGTGAAGGCTGATTTTTGCGGCGCCTCAGGAAATACTGTACCCGGTTCTGCCTCCGATGGATGCCACCGCTCCTTGCGGTCGCCTCGGCGCGACTGGAGCGAAACCAGATACACCTTCTCCTAAAGCGCGTTGGACGGCGGTCAGGCCGCCATCGTACATGTAGAGTCCCGCCGGTGCAATAAGCCGGCTCATCGGACGCGAGAAAGACGGCAATACCCTCGATGTCGGCGGGCGTGCCGAGGCGGCCGACGGGAACGTCATCGCAACATCGTTCGCGAACGGTGGGGGTGGCAAGCAGGTGGCCGTTCATCGGGGTGTCCATGGTGGCGGGAACGATGGAGTTGACGCGGATGTTCTTGTGCCTGTTTCATAAGTCACTGCAGGAGTGCGACTTAACTTGCCTAGCGGCCAACATTGCGTGTAATACGTTAGCGTTCAAATCTGGGGCATTGTGGGCTTTCCCCGCCCTTGCTGGCAAGCGTCACGTAGCTGGGCGGGCTGGATGTTAGTGGGCCGTCCAGTGCGAGCACACTGGCCGCAAATCCGTCGGGACCCGGAATCTCCACCGCGAACTTGAGTTAGAAACTTAAAGTTTTCGCAGCGCCGACTCCGGCAAGAAGGACACTACAGAGAAGCGAGTAGCCACGAATACTTCGAGTCATGATTGACTAGCCTAGAAGATCCGGCCGAGATTGTCGCGGACCTCGATCAAGCGCTGAGTCGGGTCCAGCCTCAGCGACTCGCCTGGCGGCGTTTTGGTCACCGGACTTCAATCTCACTCACCGTCATCGCGGGAATGGTTCGGTTGCCGAGCGCGATCACATGATCACTCCATGACGGGCGGCATTGGATCTCGGCTTCCATCGGCGCATTGAACAGGTTCATCGCGAACAGCAGCGACTTTGGCCCGCTGGTACGCAGTGAAGTCCACACATTCGGATTCGAACACCTCACCTTCTCTTCCACGGAATGTCCGGCCTCAGGGGCTGGACGCGCAGCGATATCGGCGTCGATGTCGGCGAGCTGCCGGACGAGTTCTTCGCGCTGGGTGCGGAGTCTGCCTTTGCCCGCTCTTCAAAAGGGCGCCACTCCATGCCAGCATAGGCGACGCCGCTGGACGCGCCCGCACCGGAGTTTTCGGCGAGCGTGGCGCCAGTTGATCGTTCCCCGACGAACCGCGCGGCGTGCATGCGCGACCGCGTCGGTCTTCCGGCGGCGCCGCACGATGCCGCGCGGGTTTGCGGCACCGAGGGACGCGCCGGCGCCGGAGTTCGCGACGAACGTGGCGGCAGTTGACCGTCCGCCGTCGAAGCGCGCGTCAGCAGCGGCTGACGCAGCCCGACGCGCCGCAGCTCGCCGATCCGCGCCGCGCCCGAGCGCAGTCGGGCCTCGCTACCCAGAACAGACGCTGGGGCGTGCCGAAGGAGCATGCCCCAGGTCCGAGGGGGACGGAGATTCACTGTAGATGGCCCTGTCAAACGCAGAGTCAGTCGGCGAACTCCTTCGCTGTTCTGCCGCCTTGGTCAAGAGCATAGGCCCTGTGCGCCTCGCCGAACAACAGGCGTTTTGGTTAACGCCTGGCATATCGCTTTGGATATCACCGTACTGGTGCCGCTCATGCGTCGGTGGCGCGCTGGCCGCACATTTCGTGAAACGGGCACCCGAGCGCCGGCTGGGCCTTCCCGCAGCACCACACGATGCCGCGACTGCCGGCGGAAGCGGTGGAGGGAGCCCGGCGCGCCGTGGTCCGTCGCTCCTCGCCGCGTCCACCGCGTCGATGGCGCGCTGGCACGCGCAGTTCGCGGACGAGGTGCGTCTGTGCGCTCGCGGCCGTTTTCCGGCGGCGCGGCACGTGCTGCGCGGGTACGCGGCACGGACGGACGTTCCCGCGCCGGAGTTCGCGGCGAGCGCGGGGGCGGTTGACCGTACGCCGCCGAACCGCGGCGCAAGGGGCTGAAGCAGCCCCGCGCCGTAGCTCGGCGGCCGTCGCCGCGCCCGCCGCAGCGAGGGCGCGCCCTCAGCCGAAGAAAATCCGAAACGCCACTGCGTGTTCGCTCGGCCACTGTTGCGGCGACTCGATGTGCAGCCCGTCGTCTGCGAGCTTCCACTTCAGCGGGTTGTGCGAGTCGAGCAGCTCGACGCGCGCGATCTTGCGCTGTTCCAGGCGGCGCGACTGCGCGAGCGCCTTGATGTGTGTCTCGCGTGGATTCCAGCCCATCGCAAAGCCGTAGAGCCGGTCGTCCTTGGTCGTGAAACGAATGTCCTCGCCGGTGAGGTCGACGCGCTTGCTCTCGTTGAAGTGCTCGACCGTGCCAGCGAAGCCGCTACCGGGCGGAGTCTTGCGGATGCCCGGGCCTTCGCCGAAGATCTTCCACGGCCGCGTCGCATAGATCGCCTCGGAGTTCACCTTCATCCACGCCGTGATAGCTGCGAGGATCTTCAACTCGGCTTCGTCCGGCATGCCGCTGGCCGGCAGCGGAATGTTGAGCAGCAGATTGCCGTTGCGGCTGACGATATCGACCAGCAGATCGATTATCGTCTTGGGCCGCTTGTAGACCGCATCCCGATTGTAGTGCCAGTCGCCGATGCAGGTGTCGGTCTGGAAGGGTTCCAGCTCGATCTCGTCGACCACCCCGCGCTCGACGTCGAGCACGCAGAGGCCCGAAGCGCACTCGCTGCGGCGCTTCCCCGTATAGACGACCTCGACCTGCCCTGGATGCCCGCGCAGGCTCTGGTTGTAGTAGTGCGCCACCAGGCTGCGGCCCCAGCGGCCGAAGGGGATGCCGCCATCTTCGTAATAGAGATCGGGCTGGTGCTGATCGATCAGATCCCGCGCGCGCAGGAACCACTCGCGCTTCCACTCCTCCGGCTCGTTGCCCTGCTCGGCCCAGGCTTCGCGCGCTGGCACATGCGGCGGGAAATAGAGATCCCAATTGGCGGAGTCATTGCCGTCGTAGGGAACGCCCGCGTAGCGACCCTGCTTGTCGGCGCCCTTGTTGGTCTCCCACCAATTGTAGCTGCCCCATACGTGCTCGCTGACACCGAAGCGGAGACCCTCAGTGCGCGCGGCCTCGCGCCACTCGCCGACGATGTCACGCTTTGGCCCCATCCTCGTCGAGTTCCAGCGGTGGTTGCGAGAGTTCCACAGATCGAAGTTGTCGCAGTGGACGCCCATGCTGACGAAGTACTTTGCGCCGGCCTCGCGGTATAGGCGCGCGAGAAACTTCGGAGCGAAGAGCTCGGCCTTCCATAGCGGAATGGTGTCCTTGTATCCGAACTGTGAGGGATGGCCGTAGGTTTTCAGATGGTATTGGTACTGACGGCTGCCTTCGATGTACATGTTGCGAGCGTACCAGTCGCCGGCGCCAATGGCGGACGAAGGTCCCCAATGCGACCAGATGCCGAACTTGGCATCGTGGAACCATTGTGGACTGGTGTAAGCACTGAGCGAATCGCCGGCGGCCTGAAACGGGCCTTTAGCAATCTCAACATCGATGATCGCCTGCGCCTCGCTGTGCCGTGACGCAACACCGGCTGCGCCCAAGAACCCCATCGCAGCCCTTCGTGAGATTTTCATTTGCATCCCTTTCTTCCATCGCTCAAACCGAATGGGCATGACCTGTCGCCCGAGGCCTTCGCGTCGGCAATCGCGGAACTGGCGTATCGGCACCGGCGACGTCGTACTTGCGGACCACCTTCCGCGCCACCGGATCGACGCGCAGCAGTCCGTAAGGATTCTCGATGGTGACGACGATTTCGCCGCTTCGCGGAAGAACCGCGATCCCGTGAGGGCGCCGAAAACTCCCTAGATCGATTACGCCGATCTTCTTACGAGAGCGAACATCGATGATCGAAATGCTGTTGCCGCCCTCGCCCGGGTCGGTCATCCAGAGCATACCGTTGTCTGTGACGTAAAGCAGACGACGGTCGGGCGAGAATGCCATCTCATGCGGGTAGCGGCCCACCTGGACTTCGCCGAGGCGCCGGGCCCTCCTCGGTGTAAAACCCCACTTTGCCGGCCTTCTTTTCGACGATGGCCAGCGTGGATTGGCCGAACAGTGAAACGGCTAGCACCAGCGCTAACAGAGTGCGTCGGAAAAATGTCATTGCGAAGCCCCAGAAGGCGAATTCTAGCAGAACCACGTCGCCAAGCCGGAGCCTATTCAACGCCTATTCAACGTCGTACCCGTCGAACCGCGGCGCAAGTCGCTGACGTAGCCCGTCTTACCGTGACTCAACGACCTTCGCCGGCCCCCCGCGGCGTCGATAGCGCACCGCGTTCAAGCGCGCCGGCCTTCCGGCGGCGTCACAACAGTAACGCGCGAGTTCCTGGCCTAAAGTAATTATTGAATCAGGCCCCCTACGCATTCATTTGCGGATGGCAGCCCTGCCCGACTTTAAATCCAGGCTCCAGGGTGTCGGCTCGGGCAGCCGCAATTTGCCGTCCCCAATTTCGAGGGGCATCCACAGGTACCGCGAATCCCACTGGGCCCGAGGCTTCCAGATGTCCCCCATGAAGATCACGGTGGTCGCCTTCTTGCCGACTACCTTCAACATCATCGTGGACTGCGATCCGTAAGTCTTGGCCTCAGGAGGCGCGATGTCGTTGAATTCCGACCACGGGCCGGCCAACACTTTGGCCGTCGCGTATTTGTTGGGATTCGGGCTCCAACCGGTCAACCCCGAGCCGATCGCGTAGTAAAGTCCGTTGTAGTGCACCACCGCACCGCCTTCGAGATGCAATGGAATCAGGCAGACCTCCTTTTCAACCGTCAAATAGTCGGTGGACAACGTTGCGATGCGGAAACCGAAGGGACGATCCTCGAAGATCAGATAAGCCGTTCCATCGTCATCGATGAACTGGCCGATGTCGCGGCTCTCGTGACCGAGGGGGCGAAAGCTCTTGAGGTAGCGATAATCGCCGTCCACTGTATCGGAGATGGCGACACCGACTCGCGCGAGCTTGTAGGTTCCAGTCTGGCCCGGCTCGGGCCCGTCGATGTGCATGTACATGACGAACTTCCTAGTTTCCGCGTTGTAGAAGACTTTGGGGCGCTCGAGAACCCAGGTCGGGCCAAACATCTCCGGGTCGGAGAGTTTGATGACCTGGTTGCGGAAGGTCCAGTGCACCAAATCCTTGGAGGAATAGCAAGCGACATAACGCTTCGCGGGATCGAGCCCCTGCGAACGGTCTTCACCGAACCAGTAGTAGGTATCGCGCAGGCGGATGATGCCTCCTCCGTGCGCCTGGATATGTTGACCCCGGTTGTCGCGCCAGATTTCCGCCGGCCTAATCTCCGATGCAGCAAGACTAGCGCCTGCAATCAAAGACAAAATCGCCGCTAGCCGGTGTGTGCTCTTCATTCGCACCGTCATTTGTTTATGGAGGAATTCTACACCCGCGCGGCGCAGGGTATCACCCCGCCGATTAAGATCGTTCGCCAATCGAATCCCTGCGGTTGCGGCTGTTGATCGAGACTCGACTACCATCGCCGCGTCCACCGGAGAGATGGCGCGCCGGGTTGACGCGTGCGCCGGCCCGTGCACTTCGCGAGCCGAGGCGCCCGCGCGCGAACGCGTCGGCCTTCGAGCGGTGCAATCCGGCGCCCCCGCGCGTTCCACGAGAGCCGGCGGCACTGATGGACCCGCCGGCGCCGGAGTTCGCGGCGAGCGCGGCGGGAGTCAATCGTTCGTCGTCGCAGGGCGGCGGGGTTTAGCTCGATCCTCCTCGCCGCGTCCGCGTGGGCTTCAGACGGCGCCGCCTTGATTCCAACTGTCCTTCGCGCCATTCGCGGGCGACGATGGGGCGGGCGGCAGCGAGGAAGCTATCGACATCGGCAGGGAGCTTCCTTCGAAAGTCGACGCGAGATATGCTTTTGGTGGCGATGGGCAATCGCACGGCGCCGGAGATCATGCGCCGCTGGATGCTTGCGCCCGGCTTATGGAGGAGGTTTCATGCGTGTGAACCCGACGACGGCTCTGCTGCTTGCCGCGACGGCATTGGCTGCGGCTCCCATGCCACGGCTAGTCAAAGACAGTGGCGGTTTTCGCTTTCTCGTTGACGACCATCCCTTTCTGATCCTGGGAATTCAAACCGGGAATTCCAGCGGATATCCCGGCGAACTGGAACAGACCTGGCCGTTGGCCAGGCGCATCCACGTCAACACGGTGCAGATTCCAATTCAATGGCAGACCGTGGAGCCGGTGGAAGGACGTTTTAATTTCACGGTTGTCGACGGGCTGGTGGCGGCGGCGAGGGCGAACGGACTGCGCCTGATTCTGGCCTGGTTCGGCGGCTTCAAGAACGGGGCTATGCACTTCGCTCCGCCCTGGGTCAAGGAAGACATCAAGAAATACCCGCGTATGACCGACCAGACCGGCAGTTCCCTCCGCACGCTGGCCACACACGTCGAAGCGACCCAGGCCGCCGACGCGCACGCGTTCGCCGCCTTCATGCGCCATCTCAAGGAGATCGACGGCGAGCAACACACCGTCATCGCCGTCCAGGTGGAGAACGAAGCCGGCGTGTTGGGCACCGATCGCGACCACTCCCAGAGCGCCAACGAACTGTTTGCCCAGTCGGTGCCGGCCGCGGTGGTTAGAGCTTTCGGCAAGGCCAACAGCGGCACCTGGACCGAGGTGTTCGGCGCCTACGCCAGCGAGACCTTCGCTGCCTATTACCAAGCCCGATATCTCAACCACGTAGCCGAGGCCGGAAAGCGCGAGTTCCCATTGCCGATGTTCCTGAACGTCTGGACCGACATCCAGGACGGCTTCTACGAGCCCGGATTTTCGCACCCCAGCGGCGGCGCGACGACACGCATGCTGCCTCTTTACAAGGCGATTGTGACGGCAATTGACTGGATTTCCCCCGATATTTACAAACAAAGTTACGTGCAATACATCGAGGAGGCCACACCCTACAGCCGGCCCGACAACCCGCTGCTGATTCCCGAGACTGGCCACGACCTGGGCTTCTGCCGGCGCATGTTCTATGCTCTCGGCGATCTGAAGGGCATTGGCGTGTCGGCGTTCGGCGTCGAGGGCTCGCACGAAGACGCCAACTCCACGATTCCCGAAGGCCTGAGCGATCTGGCCGCCACTTATCGCGTCGTCAGTGCCGCCACGCCGCTACTGGCCGAAGCGAAGAAGTACGGCAAACTGCACTCGTTGGTGGAAGAGCCGGGCATTGCTGCTTTGGTGGTTGACTTTGGTGAGTACGAAGCCATGGCCCAGTTCGGCCCCTTGCGCTGGGGCTACGGCGGCGCTCGAGCGGCCGGAACGCCGAAGACCACCGGACGGGCGCTGATCGGGCAGATCGGGCCCGAGGAGTTCGTGGTGGCCGGCTTCGATTCAACGGTGAACTTCCGGCCGAGGTTTGGCTCGGCGGCGCCGCGCGCCGACTTCGTTAGTGTCGAAGAGGGTGCGTACGAAGACGGCGTGTGGAAACCGCGTCGGCAGTTAAGCGGCGACGAGATCTTCTTCGGTGTGAGATTACCGGCGGAGGGAACAGTCGTCAAGCTAAAGTTGATGAAATATTGAACACGCCCGACGAAAACACTCAGCCTTGGTTCAGGGCGGCGCGGTTTCGCTCGCCCGCACGGACACGCTTACTTCCCGGCGAAAGCGCTCTCCGTCTCTGACCCTCTCCGCGCCCGCCGTGGCGATGGCGCAGGCTCAAGCATCCCGCCAGTACGCGATTCCCGGCGTTATGCGCCTCCCCCCGCGAGCCGCCGCGCGAATCAGCACCTGGCGCGATGGCACGCCAGTCGCGACGCGTGCAACCGGCGCGCGGCATCGGACGTTGCCGGCCGACAAGCTTGAGCGCAAGCGGCACTGATGTACGCGGCGGCGCCGGCGTTCGCGGCGAGCGCGGCGGCCTTGATCGTTCGCCGTCGAGGATTACTGGCGACTGATCTGCCTTTCCGAAGGTCCGCAGCACCTGTACGAAAGTCGCCTGATCGATTGTGAAGACCTCCGATTGAATGGTCCGGGCGGGTAGCGCGCGATCCAAACTTGCAAAGCGCAAGTTCCGCGGCTGTTGAAATCGGACGCGGCTGGCTCGATCCCGCCCGGTGTTGCGGAAAGTGAGGACTTTCGGCTGCTATGCGTGCAGGATCTTCCGGACTTCACCTTCCGGATCGTCCACCATGCGACAGTGATTGTCGAACACCATCGTTTGGAAGCGTGTTGAATTGGAGGGGGTCCAGGTTAATCCGGGTTGGCTGGGATTTCCCGTGCGGGCGAAATTCCCCCAGGCCGTCGCCATCTTCTTCGCCAGTTCCTGCGCCTCGGGTGTGTTTCCCGTGCCCTGTTCGCAGCGCTTCGTGTTATCGAAGCAGAAGGCGAGTTCGGCCGTGTGCCAGGCGCCCGCGTCCTCCAGCATCGGCGATTGCCAGGTGAAGAAGTACCCAAAGACCGGCGCGCCATGCTGGTCGTATTTCATCTTGGCCATGCGCGTGACGTTGTTGCGCACCAGAAGGCCGCTCGCACCGTAGGATAGCGTCCGGATGCTCTTTTCCGGGTGTGCCTTCTTCATGGCGGCGATCAGGGCGCTCGCCTTGGCTTCGCCCAGGGTGGCCGCGAGGGTAGCATGCCAGTCCGCCTCGGTCGGCTTGGAAGACATGTGATTGCCTTCTTCGCTGACCGACCCAATCAGCATCGGCACGTTCTTGGAAATCTCGGGAGCGGCATCGTAGAAGGAGCGCACCGTCACCACTCGACCATCGAGGGTTGGCCCCACCCCGACGCGCGGTGTGGACCCCGTCGGCGCGCCCATCCCGAGGGTGCGCGGCATGGGCCCATTGATTTTGGCGGCGGCGGCAATGGCGGCACCGTTTAGTTTGGCCCACTCCATCTTTTGCAGTGAGACGAGGTCGTTCGGCGCCAATCCCAGCTCCTTCATGATCTGTGTGGACAACTCTCTGGACTGGTCGGCGCTAGGAGGGTTGCCGCCTCCGCCCGACTGCACCGAAGCACGATGGAACAGTCCCGCCGCCGAGGGCATGCCCATCAGGCAGGTCACCTTGGAGCCGCCGCCCGACTGGCCGTAAATCATGACTTTGTCGGGATCGCCGCCGAAATTGGCGATGTTGTCGCGCACCCAGCGAAGCGCCGCAACCAGGTCGGTCATCCCGACGTTTACCGACTCGGCGTACGCGGGTCCACCAATTTCGGACACGTCGAAGAATCCAAGTGTGTTGAGGCGGTGATTGACCGATACCTGCACGACATCATGGTGCCGCGCCATCTGCGCGCCTTCCTGGGAGGGCAACTCATACGATGAGCCGAAGGTAAAGCCGCCGCCATGAAAATAGACCATCACCGGCCGCTTGCCGGCAAGCGAGGACGTCCAGACATTCAGCTTGAGCATGTCTTCGCTCATGTAGCCGTCGTCCCAGTCCTGGATGAATGATTGCTCGATCGCGGTATAGTCATGAAGGCTCTGTGGACAGTTGGCCGCATAGATGAGGGCGGGGTACTCTCCATCCCACGGCTTGGGCGGCTTAGCCGGGAGCCATCGGTTCTCGCCGCTGGTATCCTGCCCGTACGGTATTCCTTTGAACGTGAACACCCCGGCATCGACATACCCGCGCACTTTGCCGTATGGTGTTTTCGCGACCGCGGAACGAGGCGTCGAGCAGTTGCCTGGAGCCTGGTGCGCAGCGGTTTTGGTGCTGTCGGAAGCCTTGGCCGGCAGAGCCAGCGCGGCTCCCATACCCGCCGTCGCTGGCAGGAGCAGCGCCTGGCGGCGACTCATTGGTGTGTGATTCTTGGAATTAGACATTGCGTCTCCTTTCAAAGCCCGACGCTTTCGGCTAACTATCGAGTTCGAGTTTGCTAAGGAACGCAGGGCCGGGGGGATGACGATCGGCCGTTAACCGTAAGCTCCGTGCCGCAGAGTGTATCACCCGTACACCTCGCGGCGTGAGATACCAACCAGATCTCTCGATCGTCGCTCGTGAGGTCCTCTTACCGGCCACCTCGGCGCCCGCCGCGGCTTTCGTCGGGGGGCGCGTAGCCTGGCGTCCGAAGGATACACTACGGGCAATGCCGTCCTCAAAAGCCGCCGCCCGCTTCATCGAGCCAATGCTTCTGGAAGCGACCGCCGCGCTGCCGGAAGGCCCGAACTGGTCCTACGAGGTGAATCTCTATGGGTACCGCGCACTGGCGATCAAGTCGAACGGCAAGGTGCGGCTCCGCTCGCGGAATGATAAGGACTTCAACGCGCAGTACCCGGCAATCATCAGCGCGCTCGACCCGCTGCCCGACGATACGGTAATCGACGGCGAGGTGGTCGCGCTGGACGACGCCGGGCGGCCATCGTTCCACGCTCTACAGGACCACGGCGGCGCGCACGCTCCCATCGTCTGCTACGTCTTTGATGTCCTGGTGCTCGCAGGGCGGGACGTTATGTCCGAACCGCTCACGGCGCGCTGCGAGTTGCTTCGTGCGCGCGTTCTCCCCACCCTCTTCGAGGCGGTCCGGGAATCGCCTATACTGGACGCCGGGCTGAGCGACCTGATTGCCGCGGTCCGCGCGCAGGGCCTGGAAGGGCTGGTCGCCAAGCACCTGGACAGCCGGTATGAACCGGGCCGCCGCTCGGGCGCGTGGCAGAAGATGCGGACCAACCGCAGCCAAGAGTTCCTGATCGGCGGGTATACGCCCGGTCCGCGGACGCTCGACACCGTGATCTTCGGGTACCGCGACGGCGACCGCTTCCTGTACGCCGGGCGAACGCGGAATGGCTTCACCCCCACCTCGCGCGAGAAGTTGTCGCGGGCCTTCCAGGGGCTCGAAACCGCCGACTGCCCGTTTGCGAACCTGCCAGAGGCACGCGGCGGACGCTGGGGCAAGGGCCTAACTGCGGAGAAGATGAAGGAATGCCGCTGGCTTCTGCCGAAGCTGGCAGCGCAGTTCGAGTTCGTGGAATGGACGCCGGATCGGCACCTGAGGCATGCGAAATTCGTGGCTCTTCGCAGCGACACTGATCGTGCTGGGCCCCCCTGAAAGCTTATCAGCCGAAGCATCCAATAGCGTTGACCCTCACCTCAAACTGACCGGTTACCACGAATCCTCGCCGCGCCGCACCGCATCGATAGCGCGGGACTCGTGCACGAAGCGGCCGAGGCGCCCGAGCGCGCCCGCGTGGGCCTTCCCACGCCGCACGGAGCGCGGCGGGAGTCGTTTGTCCTTCGGCGAGTCCCGGCGGAAGGAGCCGCTGCGGCCTCTCGAACATCGCAGCGCCCGCGACGTCCATGGCATGTGGCGTCGCGCGAAATTCCGTCAAGTTAGCGTGGCGCGAACCCCAGAAGAGCCAAACCCGCAGGTCGACGAGACCCGAGTTTGGCTCGATCAACTTGATAGAGAGACGTGATTACGGCACTCTACTGCACCCTACTTCCCGGCCCAATCCAAACTCCCCATATCCGGAAGCTGCGACATGTCCGCCCGCGCCCGCGTCAGATACTCCACCGCCGCCAGGAATTCCGCCCGATGGCGGTCCCGCACCGGCCCCGGCAGCGCGGCCAGCCCTTTCACCGCTTCCACCAGCTTCAGCGCTTCCGACGTGGTGACGTGCGCTTCTTTCTGGAATTGCTGATCCAACTCCATCGTCGCCGCGCCCACCGCCGTCCAACAGCGCTCCTGCAGCGCCTCATCCAGCCGCGCCGGCTGCCGACACAGCAGGTACATCGCGCTCAGATGCGATGGCCCCGCGAGTTGCTGCGTCACCTCCCCGATCCAACCGGGCCGTTGTTCAATCCGCGCGAACACTTCCTGGAGTTGGTTCGGCTCATACATCGGGTTGGCCCATAGCAACAGGTAGTCGATATTCTCGTTCGGGTTCGAAGCCGGCAGAAATGAGCGTTTGATCTTCATAAACGTCTTCTCGCCCGCCGAGCCATACATCCCGCCAATCATCGCGGCCCCAACCCCAACCAGGAACAACCAGCGCAACGACAGGAACCCTGCCGCCATCACGAAAAGCGGGAGCGCCGTCGCCAGCACCGCGAAAATGATCCGGTAACGCGGCAGTACCCGTCCGTCGGCGAAGACGGAGTGCAGGAAGAACGACGAAAACTCGAGCGCCAACACTCCGCCCAGCGCCAGCACCACGCGCAGAAATGCCCACGGCGCCCATCCGCTCAACTGCCCGCTCGCCAGCAGCGCTATGAATGCCGCGGTCATCACCACCCAGCGGGCGGCCAGCTTGAAAAACAACTCGATCTCCCAGCGGTCTTTGTAGATGGCGGCAATGGTCGTGGCGCCAAATGCAATCAGGTTGGTCAGCAACACGATCTCCCGTTCGTTCACCGCATCCCAGACCACCACGCGCCGTAGCAGGCAAGGACAATCCTTTTGGGCTTGGACGCCAGTGAGCCGGATCAGTTGGTCCGATCGAATGTTGCGGTCCTTGGGCACGGCAAGTTCCTCCACCACTTCGTACGCCGCATTTTCCTTCAGGCGTGTGACGAAGTAGATTTCTTCGGTGGTCCACTTGAAGAACAGGCCGTAGTCGTTATACCCGCGATCCATCGCCACGATGGAGCCGGGGTTGAGCGTAAAGGCGTCGGCCATCTTTACATCGCTGCGTTTGGCTTCGGTGATCAGCACGTAGCGCGGCAGGTAGTCGTCGTGGTCCAGCAGGACGTGCGCCTTGACGCCCCCCTTGGCCCGACGGAACTTGGCCCACGGGAACAACTCCAGGCACAGCGAAATGGTGGTCGAGTCGAGGGACAGCAGCTTGTTCTTGAAACGGAACTTCTTCTTGCGCGCCCCCAGTCCTTCTTCGTCGCGGAATCGGTTGAGGGCGGTGTAGAACAGATCCTCGTACAACTGGGCAGGCCGGTGCTCGTTGGCATAGGAAAGGGTGGATTTATTGGGGGCCTTGGCGATGCCGAGATGCACCAGTTTGCCCAGGCAACAGCCCAGGCCGTTGCATACGCCGCCGTGGAGGAACTTTTTCGCAGCGTGGCGGCTCTCGCTGGTTCTTCCGGTCCCACGGTTGCGAGACGGCTTCCTGGCCGGAAGCGGGCCAGGCAAGGCGAATTGCCGGTCCAAGAACGACAACCATTGCAATCAAGTAGGACCAGCGTTAGCATGAGCGTCGATGTGCGTCAAACAATGACGGCCCGGTATTGGGACTGCGATCGGCTATTCGTACTGCCAGGATGTGGTTTGCGGGCATTATTCTGGTTGCTCTGACGGCCCCAGGGGTGTCACAAGAGGTCTTGCAACAGTCTAGTGCAGTGTCCACGAAATAGATGGACAGCTATTTCCTTCGTTTTTTTTCGGCGCCGGGGACTGGTGCAACCGGGCTGAATCTTTTCCAGTGTCCGCCGGCAACGGGACAGTTTCTCGGTGATGGATTCAACCGTTGCGGTCCAGACGAACGGCTTGGGATCTTT
>Ga0182014_10005073_pt1 | contig 14779 bp, 13 predicted proteins | sample 612S2DmetaG_FD_120489 | JGI IMG/M metagenome (GOLD analysis project Ga0182014, IMG submission 120489) | Permafrost microbial communities from Stordalen Mire, Sweden - 612S2D metaG | ecosystem: Environmental > Terrestrial > Soil > Wetlands > Permafrost | place: Sweden: Stordalen | collected... | reverse complement strand
ATGCCCCAGCGGGCCGTCTCGATGATCACCTCGGTGGCTTCGTGGGGCAGCTTGAGGGGGCTCACCGGGCAGACGCCGTTGTAGACTATCGGCCGCCGTCGCAGCTCGTCGGCGCCGCCGACGATCTCTGCCGCCATCTCGAAGATGGCGATGGTCTCGGTGCGCGACAGCGGACCGATGCCGATCGGCTTGGTCGTGTTCAGGTACTGCATCTCGGCGTTGTGCACGGCGCAGGTCTCGGGCGGCACGTCCTGGGCGCCGACCGCGATCTCGAAGGTCTCGATATCGGAGAGGTAGTCGTTGAGGCGGGCGATGTCGGCGATGTCGGCCTTCGTCGAATTGCGCAGCTCGCCCGTCCGCGCGTCGATCACGCGAATGCCTTCGCTGAAGTTGGTAAACGCCACGCGCCCCGGTTCGAGCACAATGTCGTTCCTGGCGTCGCGGCCGCAAAGCACGAACGTGCTGGGCGCCGAGCGGATGGCGTCTTCGACGACGCAGGGCGGGATGCGCACGATGTGCGATTCGCGGTCGACGGCGCAGCGGCCGTCGGCGAAGATGTCGAGCGCCTCGTCGGCTTCGACGAACACGCCGGTGCGCTCGAGGACTTCGAGCGTGGCCTGGTGGATGTCGTCGAGCTCGGCCTCGTTGAAGGCGCTCAGGTGCAGGCCGCCACTGCGCGGCCGGCCGGCGAACAGGTTGCGTTTCACGCAAACACCTCCGTTGGGGTCGCGCTCACCCCGGCCGATCGCGCGGCGGCGCGCGAGCCTCGCATTAAGTCATCCGGATAAATGACTTGCGTGATATTCTATGGGCGCCGGGAGAGCTGTCAAGGGTCGCGCCGCCGCCGGGCATCCCGGCCGCGGGACGAGCGGCCGCATGTATACTGCGAAACCGGGAGGGAGGGTCGCCATGCCAGACCAGAGCAGGACGACACGCCGCTGGGCCGTGGGCGGCCGCCCTGCCGCCGGCGCCGACCCCGCGGTCGACCTGTCGCCGACGGCGGCCCGCATACTCGAGGCCAGCAAGCGGTTGCTCGATGAGCGCGGCTTTGCCGGTCTCACCTTCGAAGCCATCGCCGCCGAGGCCCACGAGAATAAGGCCAGCATCCGCTACCACTTCGGCAACAAGGCCGGCCTGATCGCGGCACTCGCCGATTCAGTGGTCCACGACGACAACGTCGCGCTGCTCAAGGCACTGCGCAAGCCCGGCGGCGCCGACCGCGTCGGCATGCTGCTCTCCATGCATCGGCGCAGTACCAAGGCCCAGGTGGGCTACCGCCGCTTCTGGGACCTCTTTCCGCAGCTCATCCGCGACGAGGATCTGCGGCCCCGCATGGCCGACCTGTACCGCTGGTACCGCGACCTCGACGAGTGGGCTCTCGCGCCCGACGCCGACGCCCGGCTCAAGCGCGAGCTCGATCCGCTGTGCGCGATCACCGTGGCCGTCTGCGACGGGCTCGCCGAGCAGATCGCCGCCGACCGCGACTTCGACATCGACGCCGTGTTCGACTACTGGGAGGGTGTCGTGCGCGAGCTGCGCGACCGCGCCTTTCGCGCCGCCGGCCTCGACCCCGACGAGCCGCCGTCGACGTAGCCCGGGCGTGGGTCGGGGAAGCCGAGGGGTCGTCCCCCCACGCGCCGCGTCCGGCTGCGGCGCGCTCCTACTCCCCCCACGCGCCGCGTTCGGCTGCGGCGCGCTCCTACCCCAGAATGAGCCGCTGCGGGTCGACCTCGTCGCGCAGGATGCGCAGCTCCTCGGCGGTGGGCGGCGCGGCGTCGACGGCGCGCGAGACGTCGAGCGCGAAGCCGGTGTTCTCGGCGACCTGGGCGTCGGTCACGCCCGGGTAGCGTTCGGCCAGGTACATCTCGTGGGTCGTCTCGGCGAACTTCAGGACGCAGAGGTCGGTGACCACGGCCAGCGGCCCGCCACGGCGAAAGCCGGCCTCGTGGCGGCTCTCGCCGCCCTCGAGCCAGCCGGGGCTCGTCAGGTAGTCGAGCTTCTCTACGAACTTGCGCCGGCCGTGCTGCATGAAGACGATGAAAGCCGAGGCCAGCGAGGCCGCGTCGCAGGCGCCGCCGCTGCCCGAGAAGCGCACCGTGGGGTGCTCGTAGTCGCCGATGCAGGTCGAGTTCAGGTTGCCGAAGCGGTCGATCTGGGCGGCGCCCAGAAAGGCGATCGTGTGCAGCCGCGGGTTGGCGATGTACGAGAACGCTTCGATGATGCCGGCGTTGATGCAGGTACCGTCCATCACCCGCGGGTCGGCCACCGCCAGCGGGATCTCGTCGAGCGAGGGGTCGATGCCGCCGGTCTCGACGAACACCACGGCGCGGGGCGCGTGGATGCGCTTGGCGCAGCCGGCGGCCAGCAGAGCCACGCCGGTGCCGGCGAAGAGGATGTCGCCGTCGGACACGAAGCGCCCGGCGGCGATCGCCATCATCTCGCGCGAGGTGAAGGGCTGCGCCGCGGTCGGGTCGGGCTGCGCCGCGGTCGGGTCGGGCTGCGCTGTCGTAGAGGGCGTCTCGCTCATCGTCTCACCGCCTGTCCAGACCGATGGCGTAGCCGCGCACCGGGTCGGCTTTGATGCGCGCCAGCTGCGCCGCGCCGATCTTGGCCACGTACTCGTCGTGACCGGCGAGGCCGTAGACCCACTCGTCGAGGAACGCCGTCCAGGCCTCGTCGTCGCGGGCGGCGCGGCGGTAGCCGTTCAGAAACGACGGGTCGTAGTCGTAGAACAGGCGGCAGGCGGTCGGGTGAGCGCCGTAGGGCACGCACACGACGGCGTCGACCAGAAACGGCGGCAGCGCGTTCTGGTCGGAGTCGAGACGCAGGTCGGCGGCCGGCACGATCTCTTCGCAGGTCACGACCACTGCCGCGGCGGCCTTGGCCTGCTCGAGGTCGGCGAAGGTCAGTCCCTTGATGCGCACGGTGCCGTCGTCGCCCACGGTCTGGGCATGGACGACCGCCAGGTCGGGCTTGAGGGCGGGCAGGAGCACCACGTCGTCGTCGGCGCCGTCGAAGGGGTCGGGCATGACGACGAGCTTCCTGTCGGGCAGTCCGTGGGCGGCGCGGTACTGCGTCGAGAAGCCCTGGCGGGCCACGAGGTCGGTGTGCAGGCCGGACTTGGTGGGGATGAACGGCACGTTCAGGGCGCCGGCCAAGAAGCGCAGGGCCATCTGGTAGTTGGAGTAGTCCTCGACGGCGATCTCGCCGCGCTCGACCGCCTTGCGAAAGCGCACGCAGGTCGGGGCAAAACGGCCGTTGCCGCCGTAAGCGACCTCGATACGGCTCACGCAGCCGGCTCCGACCAGCGTGTCGAGCGCCTGGCCGTTGGAGTGGGCCACGAGATGCAGGCCGCGCAGGCGCTGGCGCACCATCTCGTAGACGAACGCCATCGGGTTGCGGTTGATGGTAAAACCGCCGAGGGCGACCTGGGCGCCGTCGTGGGCGAAGCGCTCGACTGCCTCAGTGAGGCTCATGAGCTTGCCCTCGATGCCGGGCTTGCCGCCGATGCCGGGCTTGCCGCCGATGCCGGGCTTGCCGCCGGTGCCGGGCTTGCCGCCTATGCCCGGCTTGACGCCCAGGTGGGACGTGGCGTCGCTGTGGGACGTGGCGTCGCTGTCGGACGGTGGGGTCACTGCCGGCCCTCCTTGCTCGCTTCGCGTGCCGTGGCGCGCCGGGAACGGCCGCCCGGACGAAACGCGAAAGCCCCCAGACAGCCGTGTGCGCTTGCTGGGGGCCCGTGACCGCGGCCGGGGACAGGCGTCTGTCGCCGGAAGTCATGTGTGCAGCGCCACCATGATACAGGTCGGAGGGGGCTGCGCAAGCGCTCGGCGGGCCCCCACCGAGCGGAAGCTCCAGGCGGCGATCGGCCGGTATCGGCGGCAGGGGTCCTGAACGGGCCCTCGAGCGACCGGGCCGCGGGCTGTTTTGATAGACTGTGGCACGTGGACGGTTACCTCTTCTCGGGTTACGCGCGCCTGCCGCAGGACGTCTCGCACCAGAACCTTCACCGCCGTGTCGGCCTGGTGATCGAAGTCGACGAGCACGGCGTTGTCACGGGCTGTTCGAGCACGCTGCTCATGGACCTCGCCCGCGACTTCTTCGCCCGCCTGCTCACCGGGCGCTCGGTGGTCACCGAGCGGGCCGAGATCGAAGCGGCCATCCATGAGCACTACCTGGGCCATTCGCAGGCCGCCCTGCTGTTTGCCCTGCACCAGGTGTTCGAGGCCGTCGACCAGTCGGCGCCGTTCGGCGTCAAGGGTCACCGGGCAGAGAGCCCCGGCGCCAAGGGCCGCGAAGTCGAGAGCCCCGGCGCCAAGGGCCTCGAAGCGGAGGCCTCAGGGGCCGGGGGCCGCGAAGCATAAAGGCGGCCGGCCGCGTGGGACGCCCTGGCACGTTGTCGGTGCCGCCGCGACACGTATATGATGAGCACTGCTGCACACATGGCTTGACGGTGGCCACTCGGCCACGGTTGCCACGGTCATGAGCCCCCAGCGAGCGCGTTGTGCGCATCCTGGGGGCGTTTTGCTTTTCAGGGAGCGCCGGCGCAGGTGAGCGAACCGTAACGCGGCCGGTCGCCGGTCGCACGAGGAGGAGCCCATGGACTTCAGGTACACGACCGAGCAAAACCTCTACCGTCAGGCCATCCGCGAGTGGCTCACCAAGAACCTCGAGCCGCGCGCCCGCGCCATCGACGAGGCCGAGGACGGCATTCCCGACGACATCACCGCCGGCATGGCCGAGCTCGGCATCTTCGGCGTGACCGTGCCCGAGGAGTACGGCGGCCTGTCGCTGCCCGACGAGGAGCGCCTGATCTACGCGATGATCTCCATCCAGGAGATCGCCCGCGCCGACCTCAGCATGAGCACTCCCGTCTACACGCTGCTCACCATCGGCTGGTCGTACATCATCAATCGCTACGGCACCGAGGAGCTCAAGCAGGAAGTCCTGCCCGCCGCCGCCGCCGGCAAGGCGTTCGTCGGCATCAACACCACCGAGCCGGGCGGCGGCTCCGACCTCGGCGCCATCTCCACCATCGCGCCGTGGAACGACGACAAGCAGGCCTTCATCATGAACGGCGAGAAGGCCTACGTGAGCGGCCCCAAGGAGTGCGAGAAGTGCGGTCCGCCCAGCGGCCACTGCACGCTCGTCAAGACCGATCCCAATCAGGGTCACAAGGGCATGACCTTCATCTGGGTGCCCGCCCATCTGCCCGGCATCTCCTACACGACCTACAAGGACATGGGCCGCATGGGTCTGTCTACCGGCGGCTGGATCTACAAGGACGTGGAGCTGCCCCGCAAGTACGTGCTGGGTGAGGAGGGCAAGGGCTTCTACGTCAACATGGACGGCTTCAACGCCGCCCGCGTGCTGGTCGTCGCGGCCTGCCTCGGCGGCGCCGAGAAGGCCCTCGAGATCAGTGGCGAGTACACGGCCCAGCGCACCACGTTCGGCAAGCCGCTCGGCAAGTGGGAAGGCATCTCGTTCGAGATGGCCGACGACTGGATGCAGCTCGACATGCTCAAGCTCAACCTGCTGCGCGGCGCCTGGATGATCGGCCAGGAGCACACCAGCCCCGGCCAGTTCAGCCGCAAGGAGATCAACAAGGTCATCAGCACCTGCAAGTGTCTGGCGCCGACCCTGTGCCACGACATCGCCCGGCACGGCATGATGTACCACGGCGCCTTCGGCTACACCAAGGAGACGCCGCTCGAGATGCTGCTGCGCGGCGTCATGAGCTACGAGGTCGGAGCCGAGGGCGGCCTGATGATCATGCGCGGCATCATCGCCCGCGACGAGTGGGGCGATACGCACAACCCGTTCAAGGACTGAGAGCGGCAACCCGCGGGCGGGCCGTCGCCTGACGGCGCGACCCGCCCGCGGCAGCGGCGGCCAGCCGCCGCTGCCGATTGCCCTGGCCCTTTAGCAAAGCGGGAGCAGACATGGAGAAGGTCGAGTGCATCGTCGTCGGCGGCGGTCTCGCCGGCCTGGTGGCCGCCTACGGTCTGGCGCGTGAGGGCGTCGAGGTCATGGTCCTCGAGCGCGGCAACTACGCGGGTGCCAAGAACGTCACCGGCGGCCGCCTCTACATGCGGCCCCTGCGGCGCATCTATCCCGAGCTGTGGGACGACATGCCGTTCGAGCGGCCGGTCGCCCGTGAGCTGATCACCATGCTGGGCGACGGCGCCGCCACGACGGTCGAGCTTGCCTCGGAGCGCCTGTCGGGCCCGTCGCCTCAGTCCTACACGATCCAGCGGGCCAAGCTCGACCAGTGGCTCGCCGACAAGGCCACCGCGGCGGGCGCCATGGTGGTCACCGACATGAAAGCCGACGAGCTGCTGCGCGACGGCGAGCGCGTGATCGGTGTGCGGGCCGGCGGCGACGAGGTCGGCGCCGAGGTGACGATCATCGCCGAGGGCGTGCTGGGGCTGCTGTCGGGCGGCGCGGGGCTGCGCGAGCAGCCCCGCGCCGCCGACCACGCCGTCGGCTTCAAGGAGATCATCGAGCTGCCGCCCGGCGTGATCGAGGATCGCTGGCGCTTGAACGAAGGCGAGGGCGCCGCTCAGCTCTTCATGGGCGACGTCACGCGCGGCATGACGGGCGGCGGCTTTCTCTACACCAATCGGGCGTCGATCGCCCTGGGCGTCGTGGTCAGCATGGAGCAGATGCGCACGCGCAGCGACGAGCTCGAGTCGTGGGAGCTGCTCGACGCCTTCAAAGAGGCCGCCCAGATCAAGCCGCTGGTGCGCGGCGGCGAGCTCGCCGAGTACTCGGCCCACGCCGTCTTCGAGGGCGGCATCGACAAGCTGCCGCGGTCGTACGGGGCCGGCTACCTGCTGGCCGGCGAGGCCGCCGGCTTTGCCCTGAACGCCCTGGTCACGGTGCGCGGCATGGACCTGGCGATCGCCTCGGGCTGGGCGGCGGCGCGGGCGGCCCTGGCCGCCCGCGCCGCCGGCGATTCGTCGGCCGCCGCGCTGGCCGTCTACGAGCGCTTCCTGCGCGAGACCTTTGTGATGCGCGCCATGGAAGCCGGTCGCGGTGTGCCGCGGGCCATCGAGAACCGCCGCCTGTTCAGCGAGTACCCGGGCGCCGTGGCGCGCCTGCTCGAGGGCTTCTTCGCGGTCGACGACGAAAGCTCGGCGACCCTCGTGCGCACGAGCCTGCGCGGCGCCCGGCGTGAGTTCCTCAAGATCGACACGCTCAAGGACCTCTGGTCCCTGCGCAAGGTGTGAGGTGAGGCCGTCATGAGCGAACAGCCCGGCAAGGTCGACGCCAAGCTCGGTGCGAACGTCTTCAAGCTCGACCAGGAACCCCACATCGTCATCGACACGGAGACGTGCCGCACCGTCTGCACGCGGCGCGTCTGCCTGCAGGTGTGCCCGGCCGACCTGTACGAGACAAACGACCAGGGCGACATGACCGTCAACTGGGAGGGCTGCCTGGAGTGCGGCACCTGCCTGATCTGCTGCGACGAGAAGGCGCTGCGCTGGGAGTACCCGCGAGGCGGCTTTGGGGTGCAGTACCGGATGAGCTAGAGGGGCGCGCGGGGCGGCGGGCCGATAGACCCGCCGGCCCCGCGCGCCCCGGCCCGTCACAACCAGCGACGCCCGGAGGTGTGATGCCGTGGATATCGCCGTGTGCGTAAAGACCAATCCCGACCTGCAGCTCATGCGCGTGAAAGACCGCGCGCCCGTGCTCGAGGCGGTGCCCTTCAAAGTGGGCGACCTCGACAAGAACGCTCTCGAAGCGGCGCTGCTGCTGCGCGACGCCGCCGGTGACGGGCGCGTCGTGGCCGTCACCGTGTCCGAGGGCGACCGCAAGATCCGCGAGACCATGAAAGAGGCTCTCGCCATCGGCGCCGACGAGGCCGTCATCGTCTCCGACCCGGCGCTCGACCAGTCAGACCAGGCGGGCGTGGCGCTCGCTCTGGCGGGCGCGATCGGCAAGGCGGGGCCGTTCGACCTCGTGCTGTTCGGCGAAGGCTCGACCGACGGCTACTCGGGCCAGGTGCCCTCACGGGTCGCTGAGCTGCTCGGCCTGCCCGAGATCGGCTACGCACGCTCTCTGCAGTCGACCGGCGCGGTCCTGCGGGCCGAGCGCAGCATGGGCGAGTCCATCGAGACCCTCGAGACGGCGCTGCCGGCGGCGGTCACCGTGGTGAGCGAGATCAACGAGCCCCGCATACCGTCGCTCATGAACATCATGAAAGCCGGCAAGAAGCCGGTCGTCGAGTACGCGCTCGGCGACCTGGCACTCGACGCCGCCGCGGTCGCGCCGCGGCGCGCCGTACGCTCCAACCTGGCCGAGGAACAGTCGCGCAAGCACGTGCTGTTCGACGGCGAACCGGCCGCGCAGGCCGAGGCTCTGATCAACGCGCTGGTCGCCGAAGGCGTCCTGGGGAGGTGAGGGCGATGGCTGCGATCCTCGTCTACTCAGAACAGGCAGATACGGCTCTCGAGCTGGTGGGCGCCGCCCGCGGGCTCGCGCCGCAACTCGGCCTTACGGTGAGCGCGGCGGTGCTCGGCGCCGAAGCCGCCGGTACCGCGGCTGCCGCCGCGGCTCTGGCGGCCCACGGTGCCGCGCCCGTGTATGTCTGCACCGAGCCCGCACTCGAGGGCCTGGACACGGCGGTCGTTACCCAGGCGCTCGCCCACATCGTCGAGCAGGCCGGGGCGAGCGTCGTGCTGCTGGGCTCTACGCGCCGCGGTCGCGAGCTCGGCGGCCGTCTCGCCCAGCGTCTCGGCGCCGGCTGCGTCACCGACGCGATCTCGCTCACAGTCGAAGACGGGCTGCTCGTCGCCGGCCGCTACAACCTTGGCGGGGCCACCGTGCAGCGCGAGACTATCGCCACGCCCGTGCAGGTCGTGGCCGTCATGCCCAAGATCTTCGAGGCCGGCGAGCCGGGCGGCGCCGGGGCCGGCGAGGCCGTCGTGGCCGTGTCGGCGGAGCTGGCCGCGCCGGCCGTGAAGGTCGTCGACCGCAGGCCCAAAGAGGGTCAGGCCGTCGACCTGGCCGCCGCCGCGCGCATCGTCGGCGTGGGCCGCGGTTTGGCCAAGCGCGACGATCTGCCTCTCACCGAGGCGCTGGCCGCGGCCCTGGGGGCCGAGCTGGCCTGCACCAAGAGTCTCGCCGACTTCGGCTGGATGGCCGACGACCGCATCGTCGGCCTGTCGGGCGCCAAGACCGCACCCGACATGTACCTGGCCGTGGGCATCTCCGGGCAGGTGCAGCACACCGTCGGCATCGCCCAGGCGCGGATCATCGCGGTCGTCAATCAGGACAAGGATGCGCCCATGTTCGCGCTCGCCGACTACGGCGTGGTGGGCGACCTGTACAAGCTCGTGCCGGCCCTCGTCGAGCGGCTGAAGACGCTGTAAGAACAGGGCCGCGCTTGTGACGGCGGCGGGGCGGGAGTCGCGACAGCGACTCCCGCCCCGCCGCCCCGGCTGCGCCCGCCGCCCGGCCGCCCCGGCTGCGCCCACCGCCCGGCCGCCCCGGCTGCGCCCGCAGCCGCTCCGCTCTGCCTGCCGTTGTGCGTGAACCTTGCTCATTTCTGCTCGATGTGCGACCGTATCGCTCAAGAACGGTCGAGCCGGTCGGCGTACCATGCGCCGTCGGGCGCGACAGGGAGCGGGCGCCGCGGGTCCGCGGCGCCGGCAGCGAAAGGACGGCGACGGGCATGACCAGGATCGCGTTCATCGGCGCCGGCAGCGTGGAGTTCACGCGCAATCTGCTCGGCGACATCTTCTCGTTTCCCGAGCTGGCCGATGTCGAGATCGCCTTGCACGACATCGACGAGGAGCGGCTGGCCACCGCCGCAGCGATGGCCCGCTGGACGAACGACACTCTCGGCGCTCGCGGCCGCATTACCGCGACCACCGATCGCCGTCGCGCCCTCGACGGCGCCGACTTTGCCATCAACATGGTCCAGGTCGGCGGGCATGCGGCGACGCAGCTCGATTTCGAGATCCCCAAGAGGTACGGCCTGCGCCAGACGATCGCCGACACGTCGGGCGTGGGCGCCGTGTTTCGCGCCCTGCGCACCATCCCGGTCATGCTCGCCATCGCCGGCGACATGGCCGAGCTGTGCCCGCAGGCCTGGATGCTCAACTACACCAACCCGATGGCGATGAACTGCTGGGCCTGGTATGCGGGTTCGCGGCATCACAACATCGTCGGCCTGTGCCACTCCATCCAGAACACCAGCCGCCAGGTGGCCGAATACGTCGGCGTGCCCCCGGACGAGATCATCTTTCACGGCGCCGGCGTGAACCACATGAGCTGGGTGCTGCGCGTCGAGCACGACGGCAGGAGCCTCTACCCGGCGCTCGACGCGGCGATCGCCGCCGACCCCGAAGGGCTCGGCCGCCACGTGCGCGTGCAGGTCTACCGGCGCTTCGGCTACTTTCCCACCGAGAGCAGCGAGCATTTCGCCGAGTACGTGCCCTGGTTCATGCGCGACGACGCCGAGATCGAGCGCCTGCGCATTCCCGTCGACGAGTACGTCCGGCGCAGCGAGGAGAACCTCGAGATGTACGCCGACGAGAAGCGCATGCTGGCGGCGGGCGAGCCCTTCGAGATCGAACGCAGCCAGGAGTACGCGGCGCAGATCGTCCATGCCATGGTGACCGGCGTGCCGCGCACCGTGTACGGCAACGTGCGCAACACCGGCCTCATCACGAACCTGCCGCACGACGCCTGTGTCGAGGTGCCGTGCCTGGTGGACAAGGCCGGCGTGCAGCCCACCTGCGTAGGCGACCTCCCGCCGCAGTGCGCGGCCCTCGACCGCACCTTCCTCAACGTGGTCGAGCTGACCGTCCGCGCGGCCCTCGAAGGCGATCGGCAGCGCGTGCTGCAGGCGGTCGCCCTCGACCCCAACGCCGGCGCCGTGCTGTCGCTGGCGCAGATGGAGACCCTGGTAGACGAGATGCTGGCGGCCGAGCGCGACCTCATGCCCGAGGGGCTGCGGTGAAGGCGTTACGCACCGCGAGACTCGGCCGGGGCCGGGCGGCCGCGGCCGCATGAGCGCCACCTTCGACCTGCTGGTCGTCGGCGACGCCAACCCCGACGTCGTGCTGCACGGCGCGCCCGAGCGACTCGCCTACGGGCAGGCCGAGCAGCTCGTCGAGGGCGGCGCCCTCACGGTGGGCGGCTCGGCTGCGATCATGGCCTGCGCAGCGGCGCGGCTCGGCCTGCGGACGGCCTTCGCCGGTCTGGTGGGCGGTGACGCCGCCGGGCGCTTCATGCTCGACGAGCTGGGGCGCCGAGGCGTCGACGTGAGCGGCGTCGGTGTCCGCGACGACCTCGCCACCGGGCTCACTGTGGCCCTGGCGCGCGGCGACGACCGCGCCATCGTGACCTTCGCCGGCTGTGTCGACGCGCTCACGGCGGAGATGGTGGACGACCGTCTGGTGAGCGGCGCGCGTCACGTCCACGTGAGCTCGTTCTATCTGCAGGCGAGGCTGGCAGCGGGTCTGCGCGGCCTCTTCGAGGCCGCACGTGCAGCCGGCGCCGGCACATCGCTCGATCTGAACTGGGACCCCGCCGAGGGGTGGGACGGCGGCCTTTCCGAGGTCCTGCCCGTCGTCGACGTGCTCTTCGTCAACGGCGCCGAGGCGGCCGCCGTGAGCGGCGTGGCCGACCCCGTCGTGGCGGCCGCGGTCCTGGCCGCTCGCGGCCCACTGCCGGTGATCAAGCTCGGTGCGGCCGGCGCCCTGGCGCACGACGGCTGCCGGCTGGTGCGCGTCTCCGCCCCGGCCGTGACAGTCGTCGACACCGTCGGCGCCGGCGACACCTTCGACGCCGGATTTCTGTGCGGCCGGCTGCTCGGCTACGAGGTGAGCCGCTGCCTGGCTCTGGGCGTCGCCTGCGGCTCGCTGTCGGCGCGGGGCGCGGGCGGGGTCGCGGCGCAACCGACGCTCGAAGAGGCTCGAGCCGCGGTCGAAGGCCTGGCGCCGCGGCTCGGTGACGTCGTGCGGCCGGAGGGCGCCCCGTGAGCAGGCCGCCAGTCGGAGCATGCCCGTGAGCCGGCCGCCGCTCGGCGGGCAGCGCCTGCGCAATCTGCTGGCGGCCAACCGGCGCGGCGAGCGCGCCGGCGTCGCCTCGATCTGCTCGGCGGAGCCGTTCGTGCTCGAAGCCGCCGCCGCGCACGCGGCCCGCAACGGCACCCTGCTCTGCGTCGAATCGACCGCCAACCAGGTGAACCAGGACGGCGGCTACACGGGCCTGACGCCGGCGGCTTTTCGCGATGCCGTCGCGCAGGTGGCCGCGGCGGCCGGCGTGCCGGCCGCCGACCTTGTCCTGGGCGGCGATCACCTCGGCCCCTATCCCTGGCGCGCCCAGGCGGCGACGACGGCCATGGCTGCTGCCCGCGAGCTCGTGCGCGGCTACGTCCTCGCCGGCTACACGAAGCTGCACCTCGACGCGAGCATGGCCTGCGCCGACGATCCCGGCGGCGCCGGCGGACCGGTCGACGAGGAGACGGCGACGGCCCGGGCAGTGGAGCTCTGTCGCGCTGCCGAGGCCGCGCACCGCGAGCTTCCCGCCGGTGCGCCGCCCCTCGTCTATGTGATCGGCACAGAGGTGCCGGCGCCGGGCGGAGAGGTCGCCGGCGCGGCCGGACCCCGCGTGACTCCGGTGGCCGCCGTGGCGCGTACGCTCACGCTGGCCGGCGACGGCTTCGCCGTCGCCGGCCTCGAGGCCGCCTGGGAGCGCGTCGTGGCGGTGGTCGTGCAGCCGGGCGTGGAGTTCGGCGATCAGACCGTCGTCGCCTACGACCCTGCGGCCGCCGCAGGGCTCAGCGGCTACCTGCGGCGCGAGTGGCCGCTCGTGTACGAGGCCCACTCGACCGACTACCAGAGTCCGGCCGCCCTCGCCGGCCTGGTCGACGACGGCTTCGCCATCCTCAAGGTGGGTCCCTGGCTCACGTTCGCGTTCCGCGAAGCCGTGTTCGCCCTCGAGTCGATCGAGGCGGAGATGCTGCGCCGGCACCCGGCCGGCCGGCGCTCGCATCTGCGTGCCGTGCTCGACGCCGCCATGGTGTGTCACCCGGAGCACTGGGCTGCATACTACCGCGGGAGCGCACGGCAGGTGCGCTTCAAGCGCGCCTTCAGCTACAGCGACCGCTGCCGCTACTACTGGCCGCGGCCCGAGGTCCAGAAGGCGTTGGCCACGATGCTGGGCAATCTCGGCGAGCACCCCATGCCGGCCGCCCTGCTCAGCCAGTACCTGCCGTGGGGTCACCGCGCCGTCCGGGAAGGCCGGATCGCCGCCGAGCCGGAGGCGCTGATCCGCCACCACATCGAGCGCGTGCTCGACCTGTACGCGGCTGCGACCGGCGCTGCCGGCCCGCCTCGGGTGACGCCGCGAAGCGGCGGCTCTACCCGCTGACCAGGCCGGGGATGAGCCGGCGCGCGTTGCCGGCGTAGACGAGCTTCAGCACGTCGTCGGGCAGCTCCAGCCCGGAGATGCGCCAGCGCCCCTGGGGCGGAGGCTCGTCGAGCGAGTAGGCGAAGTGCTCGTCGCCGGTCTCGAGAAAGCGGAAGTGGATAGCGTACTCTCCGACGCTCGGCGGGAAGACGTCGGAGCCGAGAAGGACACGTGACGGGTGCCTCATGACGAGCGCCCTCGAGCGCCGCGGCTGGCGACCCAGTTCGGCCAGCCGCGCGGCGATGTCGACGAACAGGTTCGGATACGCGGTCAGCCATCGGTCGACCCTGTCGAGATCTTCGGCCGCGCCGGCCGCGTGGGCGGCGATGAACGTCGTCGCCGGGTTGGCGGCGACGAGCGCCTCGAGCGCCTCGAGCAGGCGGTCGTAGTGGCCGGCGCCGAGATGCGCGAACGACCACCCGGGGTTGGCCAGCAGCTCCTCGAGACGCTCGTTGGCGGCGTCGACCGGGCTGAAGAAGGCCCGCGGGTCGGCGGTGTGGATGAGCACCGGCACGCCTGCCTGCGCGGCGACGCCCCAGACCGGTGCCAGCCGCTCGTCGTCGGGCAGGAGCAGCTTGCCGCGCTCGTCGGTGAGGCTGAGCCCGAGATCCTTCCACACCTTGAGCCCCCGGGCGCCGGCGGCCAGCGAGCGCCCCAGGCTGCGCGCCAGGCGCTCGCCGAATCCCGGCGCCGTCGTCTCGGTCCAGTCGAGGTGGCAGAAGGTCGCGAAGCGGCCCGGCCAGCTTCGGTCGTAGCGCCCCAGGTTGGCCTCGAGCTCGTCGCCCCAGAGCCCGTCGAGATTGACGATCGCCCGCACGTCGATGGCGTCCATGTCGGCCAGCAGGCGAGGGACGTCGGTCACCGCCCAGTCTCCGTCGGGGCTGAGCCAGCGGCCGAGATGGTTGTGGGCGTCGACGGCGGGGTGGGCGGCGCGCTCCGGGCGATGTTCGGCAGCCCGCAGGGCCGAACGCGGCAGATAGTCGCGCAGCCTCAGGTCGGCGAGGTCGCTGTGCGTGTCGGCCTTTCGCATGCAGGAGACCCTACACCTCTCTGCGCACATGGCGTTGCATCATGCACACATCTGACGTAATATGCCGACAAATGAGCGAACTTGAACAAGAGATAGCCTCGCAACCAAGGATGTGGCGTGTCGCCGCGGCGATGGCCGGGCAGGCGCGCGACGTGTTGCCGGCGGCCGGCAAGCGAGTCGCCGTGGTGGGCTGCGGCACCTCCTGGTTCATGGCCCAGTCGGTGGCGGCGCTGCGCGAGGGCGCCGGCCTCGGCGAGACCGATGCCTTCACCCCCACCGAGATGCCGGCGGGCCGGCGCTACGACGCGGTCGTCGTCATCT
>Ga0182014_10005072_pt1 | contig 14780 bp, 14 predicted proteins | sample 612S2DmetaG_FD_120489 | JGI IMG/M metagenome (GOLD analysis project Ga0182014, IMG submission 120489) | Permafrost microbial communities from Stordalen Mire, Sweden - 612S2D metaG | ecosystem: Environmental > Terrestrial > Soil > Wetlands > Permafrost | place: Sweden: Stordalen | collected... | reverse complement strand
TGGCCGGCCGGCATGGGAACAAGGGCGTGATTGCGCGCATCCTTCCGGACGAGGACATGCCGTACTTGCCGGATGGAACGCCGGTGGAAATCGTGCTCAACCCCCTGGGCGTGCCTTCCCGCATGAACGTGGGACAGATTCTGGAAACGCACCTGGGATGGGCCGCCAAGGCGCTGGGCCTGCACTACGCAACCCCGGTGTTCGACGGCGCCACGGAGCGGGAAATCAAGAAGGCGCTGACCGACGCCAAGCTGCCGACTTCCGGCAAGACCACGCTCTACGACGGCATGACGGGCACGGCGTTCGAGCAGCCGGTGACGGTGGGCTACATCTACATGTTGAAGCTCTCGCACCTGGTGGACGATAAGATTCACGCGCGTTCCATCGGGCCGTACTCCCTGATCACGCAGCAGCCGCTGGGCGGCAAGGCGCAGTTCGGCGGCCAGCGCTTCGGCGAAATGGAAGTCTGGGCGCTCGAAGCCTACGGGGCGGCGTACATTCTGCAGGAACTGCTGACGGCCAAGTCCGACGACGTGTACGGACGCGCCAAGATCTACGAGGCCATCGTCAAGGGCGAGGCCGCCATCGAGCCGGGCGTACCGGAATCGTTCAACGTACTGATCCGCGAGCTGCAATCGCTGTGTCTCGATGTGGAATTGATGAAGAAGCCGCAGGAACTGCCGGAGTTGGCTGTCGCGGCGGACTGAGTAATGGCCGCCGATGAACGCGGATAAACGCAGATCAAAGCAAACCTAAGGCTCTTATCCGCGTTTATCGGCGTTCATCTGCGGCTAATGTTGGTTTGTTGAGAGTAGGAACTGGAGGCCACTTTGAGATCTTCACCTTACGATCGGGCGAACATGATTGCGGATTTCGATTCGATCCGCATTTCGCTGGCTTCTCCGGAAAAGATCCGGAGCTGGTCCCACGGCGAAGTCACTAAGCCGGAGACCATCAATTACCGGACCTTCAAGCCGGAGCGCGACGGGCTGTTCTGCGCGCGCATCTTCGGTCCGACCCAGGACTGGGAGTGCTTGTGCGGCAAGTACAAGCGCATGAAGCACCGCGGCGTGATCTGCGATAAGTGCGGGGTGGAAGTGACGCTGGCGCGGGTGCGCCGCGAACGGCTGGGCCATATCGAACTGGCCAGTCCGTGCTCGCACGTGTGGTTCTTCAAGGGCCTGCCGAGCCGCATCGGGCACCTGCTGGACATCACGCTGCGCGAACTGGAGCGGGTGCTGTACTTCGAAGCCTACGTGGTGGTGGATCCAGGCGAGGTTGCGGACCTGCGGCGGTGCGAGGTGATCACGGACGAGCGCAAACGGCAGCTCGACCAGGAAGCTCCGGGCAAGTTCGTCGCCATGATGGGCGCCGAGGGCATCAAGGAGCTGCTCAAGAAGATCGACGTCGAGTCTCTCGGCGAAGAAATCCGCGAGAAGATGAAGACCGAGGCGTCGCAGCAGAAGAAGCTGAAGTTCGCCAAACGGCTGCGCGTGGTGGAATCGTTCCGCAAGTCCGGCAACAAGCCCGAGTGGATGATTCTGGACGTGATCCCGGTGATTCCGCCGGAGCTGCGCCCGCTGGTGCCGCTCGATGGCGGCCGCTTCGCCACCTCGGACCTGAACGACCTGTACCGCCGCGTTATCAACCGCAACAACCGGTTGAAGAAGCTCATCGAGCTGCATGCGCCGGACGTGATTGTGCGCAACGAAAAGCGCATGCTACAGGAAGCCGTGGACGCGCTGTTCGACAACGGCCGCCGCGGCCGCGTGCTGCGCGGCGCCAACAACCGGCCCCTGAAATCGCTCTCCGACACGCTCAAGGGCAAACAGGGACGCTTCCGCCAGAACCTGCTGGGCAAGCGCGTGGACTACTCGGGCCGTTCGGTGATTGTGGTGGGTCCGGAGCTGCGCCTGAATCAGTGCGGTCTTCCCAAGAAGATGGCGCTCGAGCTGTTCAAGCCGTTCATCTACCATCGCCTGGAGCAGCGCGGCCACTGCACCACCATCAAACAGGCCAAGGAATTGGTGGAGCAGCAGGACCCGGTGGTGTGGGATATCCTGGAAGAGGTCATCAAGGACCACCCCATTCTGCTGAACCGCGCTCCCACGCTGCACCGTCTGGGCATACAGGCCTTCGAGCCGGTACTGGTGGAAGGCAAGGCTATCAAGATTCACCCGCTGGTGTGCACGGCTTTTAACGCGGATTTCGACGGCGACCAGATGGCGGTGCACATTCCGCTATCGCCGGAGGCGCAGATTGAAGCCTCCACGCTGATGCTCTCGTCGAACAACATCCTTTCGCCGGCGCACGGCAGCCCCATCACCGTCCCCACACAGGACATGGTCTTGGGCTGCTATTACCTGACCAAAGCGCGTCCGGGCGCGAAGGGCGAGGGGCGCACGTTCGCCTCCACGGACGACGTACTGATCGCGCTCGAAATGGGCGAAGTGGAAACCCTCACCCCCATCAAGCTGCGCTATACCGGCCGCGTCATCGACCTGGTGCACGCCTTCGACAACCAGAACATCCTGCACACCGAGCCGATCGAGTTCATCAAGCAGTACATGGAAACCACCGTCGGCCGCGTGATCATGAACGATCACTTGCCCCAGGAAATGCCGTTTATCAACGGCCTGCTCAAGAAGAAAGGCCTGGCCCAACTGGTGCAGTATTGCTACCTGAAGTTCGGGTTGCACGTGACGGTGCAGATGCTCGACGAAGTCAAGGCGCTGGGTTTCCTGTACGCTACCCGCGCGGGCATTTCGATCGGCATCGACGACATGGTGGTGCCGGGCGAAAAGGCCGGCCTGGTGCGCGCCGCCGAGAAGGAAGTGGTGGTGGTGGAGAGCCAGTATCAGGACGGCGCCATCACCCACGGCGAGCGCTACAACAAGATCATCGAAATCTGGTCCAAGGTCACCGAGCGGGTTTCCGACGAGATGATGAAGTCCATGGAAGAGGACGACCGCACGGGGCGCTACCTCAACCCCATTTACATCATGGCGGATTCCGGCGCGCGCGGGTCCAAGCAGCAGATCCGGCAGCTCTCCGGCATGCGCGGACTGATGGCCAAACCCTCGGGCGAAATCATCGAGACCCCCATCACGGCCAACTTCCGCGAAGGGCTGAACGTGCTGCAATACTTCATCTCGACGCACGGCGCCCGCAAGGGATTGGCCGACACCGCGCTGAAGACGGCCGATTCCGGCTACTTGACGCGCCGTCTGGTGGACGTGGCGCAGGACGTGATCGTGAGCGAAAACGATTGCGGCACGGGCGAAGGCATTTACGTCGAGCCGATCATTGAATCGGGCGAAATCATCGAGAACCTGCGCGACCGCATCGTGGGCCGCGTGGCGCTGGAAGACCAGAGGGATTACGAAGGCAACCTCATCGTTGCGGTGAACCACGAGATCACGGAGGATCTGGCGGCCTCCATTCAAGCGGCCGGCATCGAGCGCGTGAAGATTCGCTCCGTGCTCACCTGCGAATCGAAGCGCGGCGTGTGCGTGGCGTGCTACGGCCGTAACCTGGCCACCGGCCGGATGGTGGAGCGCGGCGAAGCCGTAGGCGTGATCGCGGCGCAATCCATCGGCGAGCCTGGCACGCAGTTGACCATGCGCACGTTCCACATCGGCGGGACGGCCAGCAGGATCAACGAGCAATCCAAGCAGGACGCCAGGTCCGGCGGCTTTGCCCGGTATATCGGGATCCAGACGGTTCGCAGCAAGGCGGGCGACCTGATCGCCATGAACCGCAATGGGTAAATCGCGATCGATGACGACAAGGGACGCGAAAAAGAGCGCTACGAGGTGAATTACGGGGCCAGGGTGCTGGTGGAAGACGGCGCTCCCGTGAAGAGCAACCAGGTGCTGCTCGAATGGGACCCCTACACCTTCTCCATCCTGACCGAAGTCAGCGGCGTGGTGCACTTCAAGGACCTCATCGACGGTCTCACGCTGCACGAGCAGGTGGACGAAGTCACGGGCATGTCGCAGCTCGTGGTGATGGATTCGCTCGAAGAGAAGCGCCAGCCGCAGGTCAGCGTGCGGCCCGAAGGCGCCACGGGTTCGCGTTCGGAAGCCAAGAAGTACCTCATGCCCACGCATGCCCACCTGATGGTCCGCGACTTAGAAGAGGTCCACGCCGGCGACGTGATCGCCAAGATTCCGCGCGAGACCACGAAGACCAAGGACATCACCGGCGGTCTGCCGCGCGTGGTGGAACTGTTCGAAGCGCGCAAGCCGCGCGAGACGGCCATCATCGCGGAGATCAACGGCGTGGTGAAATACGGCGAAGTGGCCAAGGGCCAGCGCAAGATCTACGTCATGGGCGACGACGGCGAACAGCGCGAGTACTCGCTGCCGCGCGGCGTACACATCAACGTCCAGGAGGGTGAGCGGGTGAAGGCCGGCGAACCGCTCATGGACGGCCCCCGCGACCCGCACGACATTCTGGCCGTGCTGGGCGAAAAGGAGCTGCAGAAGTACCTGGTGAACGAGATCCAGGAAGTCTACCGCCTGCAGGGCGTCAACATCAACGACAAGCACCTGGAAACCATTTCGCGCCAGATGATGCGGTGGGTGAAGGTGGAGGATATCGGCGACACGGAATTCCTGCCGGAAGAGATTGTGGATAAATTCAAGTTCCGGTCGGAGAATTTGAAGGTGAGCGAAGCGGGCGGGCGTCCGGCGCAGGGCAAGGCCATGCTGCTGGGCATCACCAAAGCTTCTCTTTCGACCGATTCGTTCATCTCGGCGGCCTCCTTCCAGGAGACTACGCGCGTGCTCACCGAAGCCGCCATCAACGGCAAGGTGGACTACCTGCGGGGTCTGAAGGAGAACGTGATCATGGGCCGGCTGGTTCCGGCCGGCACGGGCATGGAGTATTACCGCCGCGTGAAGATCGCCGGCGAAGACGTGGTGGAGGAGCCGGTGGCCGAACCGGCCATCGACGCGATCCCCGGTTACGACGAAGAAACCCGCTTGCAATACGCCGGGGGCTTGCCCGAGGATACCGTCGCCGAGGAGCCGCTAGCGGAGTAGGGCGGAACGGCAGCCCTTACCGGCTGCCGAGGGATTTTGCCGGGCTTGGTTTTTCCCGCCGCCGGCGCGGATGGCATCAAAGCCTTCCGCGCCGGCGGTTTTGTTTTGCGATCCGGCCACGGGCAACCGAAGGGCCTTCCGAACCGTCTATAATTGCATCACCGAACCAGGGATGCAGGACCACGAAGTTCAGAACGACGCACCCGCCCCGGAGCCGCCAGACGAGCGGGCGCCTCTCCGTACGGGCTTGCGGACGGTCCTCGCGTGGGTTCGCGACCTGGCCATCTCGGCTGTGATTGCGGTCGTCCTGATCGTCTTCGTTTACCAGCCGGTCAAAGTGGAAGGCACGAGCATGGCGCCGGCGCTCAAGGACCAGGAGCGGATCTTCATCGAGAAATTCACGTACCGCTTCGGCCTGGGCGATATCGAGCGGGGAGATACGGTGGTTTTCCGGTATCCGCTGGACCCCACGAAATCGTACATCAAGCGAGTGGTCGGGAGGCCGGGCGACCGCATACGAATCGACGCGGGCCAGGTGTACGTGAACGGCCGCGCGCTGCGAGAAGACTACGTGGCCGACCGGGACCGAGTCTCCTGGCCATCCCCGCCCGAGTCGTTTCGAGACCGGACGGTACCCTCGGGCAAGTATTTCGTCCTGGGGGATAACCGCATGTTCTCGAGCGACAGCCGTTCGTGGGGTTTCGTCCCCCGCGAAAACATTTACGGGAAGGCCGTTTTCGCGTACTGGCCTTTGGACCAGGTGGGACGGCTCAGATAAGGGACAAGACAGTTCACCGCCGAGACGGAGAGACGCCGAGAGAAACTACTCGGTCTTCAAGAACAACACACCCAAAACCATCCCATTTCCCTTCTTCCCCTGTTCGAGCGCAGAGCAAGCCGAGGACGCAAAGATCGATCAGAGGAGTAAACGAGCTGGGGAAGTCCGGGGAGGCAAACTGAGGGGGCACTGGATTGCCGCGTAGGAGCGTATCGCTACGCGGCTTGCCAGCGACGTACAACTGGAAACGCGCGAAGGGCTAATTGGTGGTGTCTTTCTTCGCTTTCTTGGGGGCCTTCTTCGCAGTGGTGTCTTTCTTCTCGGTGGTTGCTTTCTTCTCGGTGGTCGCCTTCTTCGACTTGGTGGTCTTCGCGCTGGTGGTCTTGTCGGGGGTCGCAGCCGGCACCTGGGCGATCATCGCTGTTGCGCCGAGGAAAGACAGGGCGAGCATTGCTGTCATCAGTTTCTTCATTGGGGCTTCTCCTTATGTACCGTCGACGATTTCTCTCGTCTGTATTCATAATAAGGACCTGCACATGAAGCCTCTCTTAAGCAGCAATTAAAATCGGTTCATCTGCCGGTCACCAGAAATTGGAGACCGGGAAAAAAACAAGATCACCTTAACAGTGAATGAGTTAGCGAAAGTTCGCTCAGAGGGAAAGGGCTTTTGCGAGGCGCCGCGCTGGTAGATTGAAATCGGATGAAGAAACTGGAAATCGCGAAAAAGATGGCGCGGAGGACGGGCGATACCGAGGGTGAGGCGGCGGACCGCGTGGACCGCGTGGTCCGCCAAGTCCTTTGCCGTCTGCGAAAGGGCCAGGACACGGAGCTGCCGGGATTGGGCAGGTTCACGCATGGGGCGGACGGGATCCTGGCGTTCCGGCGGGAAGGGAGAGGCGGTCATGACTGACGACCCGTCGGCTGAGCACCTGGCGCAGGTGGTGATTTGCGGACTGGCCGCCGGCCAACCTGTGGAGATCGATGGACTGGGCGTCTTTTACCCCGACCCGGCGCGGGGGTTCCGATTTGAGCCGCGCACGCTGGCCCAGGTCTTCGTGGCGTACGCAAGAGAGGATCTGGCCGTGGCCGAGAGGCTCCATGGCGACTTGGCGAGGGCCGGTTTCAGCCCGTGGATGGACATCGCGAAGCTGCTGCCGGGGCAGAATTGGCCTCGGGCCATAGAGGCCGCCATCGAATCGTCGGGCTTCTTTATCGCGTGTTTTTCGGAGAACTCGGTGAACAAGCGGGGGGGCTTTCAGGCCGAGATCCGCTACGCGCTGGACTGCGCGCGGCGCGTTCCGCTGGGAGAGATTTTCATCATCCCGGTTCGCCTGGACGAGTGCCGGGTGCCGCGCCCGATTCAACGCGAGCTGCACTATATCGATCTGTTTCCGGACTGGCCGCGGGCAATCCGCCGGCTGACGGGGATGCTGCGGAGCGAAGCGGAGAGGCGCCGGAAGGGGCTCGCCGGCGGGCGCCGCAAAGGCTGGAGCGGCTTCGCGTCCCAGGGTTTCGATGGCGGCTGAGAGCGCAAAGGCGCCTTCCAACCTGTGTCATAATCGAGCCACGAGATTTCTTCACTCGGGAGGGATGCTGTATGGGCGCAGTAGGGCAAGCTGCCGTAACGCCGGAACGAATCATGCAAATGGCTTGGGGTTTCGCCCCCACGCTGATGATGGAGGCCGCGGTCAATCTCCGCGTGTTCGACATCCTGGACGAAGGGCCAAAGAGCGCCGAAATGGTGGCCAACCTTGCGGGGGCTTCCGTGAGGGGGGTGCGGACGCTGATGAACGGGCTGGCCGGCTTCGGCCTGCTTACGAGGACTGACGCGGGGCAATACGGGCTGGCGACGGACGCTGCCGCGTACCTGGTGAGCGGCAAGCCGGGATACATGGGCGCGTTTACCCGGCACCTGGGGCAGGACCTGATCCCCAGGTGGCAGGGGCTGAGTACCGTGGTGCGGACGGGCAAGCCTTTCGAGGCCGTGAACCAGCGGCGGGGCGGCGCCGAGTTCTTCGAGCAGTTCGTGGAGGACATTTTTCCCATGAGCTATGGCCCGGCGTTGGCGTTGGCGGTTGCTCTCGGCGTCGCCAAGGCCACCGGCCCGATGAAGGCGCTGGATCTGGCGGCCGGCTCGGGCGTATGGGGCATCGCGCTGGCGCAACAATCGGCCCATGTATCGGTAACCGCCGTGGACTGGCCGAACGTGCTGAGCGTGACGCGGAAAATTGCGGAGCGAGAGGGCGTGGCGGACCGATTCTCGTATATCGGGGGGGATCTGGCCGAGGCCGATTTCGGCGATGGTTACGATATCGCCACGCTCGGGCACATTTTGCACAGCGAGGGCGAGGAGCGCAGCCGCGCTTTGCTGAAGAAGACGGGGGCCGCGCTGGCGCCGGGCGGCACGATCGCGATCGCCGAGTTTCTGGTGAACGAAGACCGCAGCGGGCCGCCGATGGGCCTGATTTTCGCGGTCAACATGCTGGTGGCTACCGACCGGGGCGAAACCTACTCCTTCGGCGAGATCGCGGGCTGGCTGCGCGAGGCGGGCTTCGTAGATGTGCGCAGCCTGGATGCTCCGGGGCCGTCGCCGCTGATCCTGGCGAACAGGCCGGGGTAGGGGTAAGAGGGTCGGGCGTGCCCGACCCCTACAACGGGCGCGCCATTGTGCGGGCCGATGTATTACCCTTACTAGTAGGAGTAATACCGTGCAAATCACCAGCAAAGGCCAGGTCACCATTCCGCAGGAGATCCGCAACCGGCTTGGACTATTGCCGCACACGAAGGTCGAGTTCGAACTGGCCGGAGATCACGCCCGGATTCGTAAGGCCAGCAACGGCGCCGGAATGAGCGGCAGAGGGCGCATGATGATTGAGCTCCTGCGCGGCTCCGCAGACATTGGCATGAGCACAGACGAGATTATGGCGCTGACACGCGACTATCCGCTCCCTCGGAAGAGACGTAAGTGACGCCGGCGATAGCCGATCTGCCAGCGCGGTTGAGCGCGTGCCGCGGCGTGCTTGTCGATGCCAACATTCTGCTGGACATCAACACGAACGATCCAATCTGGGGCAAGTGGTCCGAATCGGCGCTCGCGGAAGCCAGCGAGCTTCTGCCTCTGATCATCAATCCGATCATTTATGCGGAGGTGTCGGTCAGCTACAAGGCGGTCGATTCGCTGAATGCGGCCGTGCCGGAGTCCCTTTACCGGCGCGAACCCTTGCCCTGGAGCGCTGGCTTCCTGGCCGGAAAATGCTACCGCGAATACCGTCGCCGCGGGGGCCTACGGAGGTCGCCTCTGCCGGATTTCTATATCGGCGCGCACGCCGCCGTCCGACGGCTGGCGCTGCTGACACGCGACGCGGCGCGGTATCGGAGCTACTTTCCGACCGTCGAAATCCTGGCTCCTACGAGACGCATGGCGTAAGTCTTTGTGCTATACTCCTGGTTTATGACAGCCACCGTCGCACGGCATCATCATATCCATGCGAGCATGCGACGGGCCGTGTCCTGATTTCAAGCAACACTTAATCGGAAAGGACGCCCGCCGCGGTAAAGGCGGGCTTTTTTTTGCTCACGCGATGACTTTGGACTTTCAAAAGGCCGATGGGTTGGCGCCCGCGGTCGTGCAAGACTACGCCACCGGCCGGGTGCTGATGCTCGGTTACATGAACGAGGAAGCTTTCCGCAAGACCGTGGAAACCGGGTTCGTCACGTTCTACAGCCGCTCGCGGCGAAAGCTCTGGCTCAAGGGCGAAACCTCCGGCCACCGGCTGGTGGTGAAGGAAATTTCGACCGATTGCGACGCGGACGCCGTGCTGGTGAAGGTGGAAGCGCTGGGCCCCGGCGTGTGCCACGAAGGCTACGTGAGCTGCTTCTTCCGGCGCCTGGAAGATGGCCAGTGGAAGGTGGCCGACGCCCGCGCCTACGACCCCGACGCGGTGTACGGGGGTAAGAAATGAAGCTGAAACTGGGCATTCCCAAGGGCAGCCTGGAGAACGCCACCATCGATCTGTTCCGGCGCGCCGGATACGTCATCACCGTGGGCACGCGCTCGTATTTCCCCGGCATCGACGACCCGGAAATCGAGTGCATGCTGATCCGCGCGCAGGAAATGGCGCGCTACGTGGAGGACGGCGTCCTCGACGCGGGCCTCACCGGCCGCGACTGGGTGGAGGAAAACGAGGCCGATGTCGTGGCCGTGGCCGATTTGATCTACGCCAAGCAGAGCTTCGGCAAGGTGCGCTGGGTGCTGGCCGTGCCGGAGGCATCGAGCTTTCACTCGGTAAAGGATCTGCAGGGCAAGATTGTCGCCACCGAACTGGTGGGCGCCACCAAGCGCTATCTGGCGCGGCACGGCGTCACGGCCAAGGTGGAGTTCAGTTGGGGCGCCACGGAGGTGAAGCCGCCGGTGCTGGCGGATGCCATCGTGGAAGTGACCGAAACGGGCTCGTCGCTGCGCGCCAACAAGCTCAAGATCATCGATACGGTGCTCGAATCGAACACGCAGTTGATCGCCAACAAGGCGTCCTGGGAGGATGCGGCGAAGCGGCGCAAGCTCGAGGACATGAAAATGCTGCTCGATGGCGCCATCAACGCGCTGGGCAAGGTGGGGCTGATGCTCAACGTTCACAAAGACAACCTGGCCGGCGTGCTCAGCGTGCTGCCGGCGCTGAAGCGGCCCACCATCTCGCACTTGAGCGACGAGGAATGGCTGGCGGTGAACACGATTCTGGACGAGTGCACCGTCCGCGATATCATTCCGAAGCTGAAGCAGGCGGGCGGCGAGGGAATTGTGGAATACCCGCTGAACAAGATCGTACTGTGATCCGGATCATCGAAAGCAAGGACGCCGGGCGCCTGCTGACGCGCAAGGCGGCGCGCATGGCGGAAGCGGAAGCGGTGGTTGCGCCGATTCTGGCGGCCGTGCGGAAACGCGGCGACGCCGCGCTGATGGAGTACGCGCGGAAGTTCGACGGCCTGGCGCGCAAGAGCGTCCGCGTGCCGGAAAGGGAACTACTGGCGGCGCGGCAGCAGTTGGCGCCGGAGTTCGTGCGCGCGGTGGCGGCGTCCGCGGAAGGAGTGCGCGCGTTTGCCCATAGGCAGATGCCCGCGGAGTGGATGCGCGCCATGAAGCCCGGCTTGCGGCTGGGGCAAATCGTGCGGCCGCTCGACAGCGTGGCGGCGTACATTCCCTCCGGCCGCTACCCGCTGGCCTCGACGCTCGTCATGACCGTGGTTCCGGCGCAGGTGGCCGGCGTGCCCCGCATCTCAGTGGCGTCTCCGCGGCCGGTAACGGAAGTGTTCGGCACGGCGGCCCTGCTGGGCGTGGCCGACGTCTTCGAAATGGGCGGGGCGCAGGCCATCGCGGCGTTCGCATTCGGAACGCGCACCGTGCCCAAGGCGGACCGCATTGTGGGGCCGGGGAACATCTACGTAGCGGCGGCCAAGAAACTGCTGGCGGGCGAAGTGGGAATCGATTTTGTGGCGGGGCCCACGGAGATTTTGATTATTGCCCAGGAGGGCGACCCGCGCCGCCTGGCGGCGGACATGCTGGCGCAGGCCGAACACGATGTGGACGCCTCGGCCGTCCTGCTGACCACCTCGAAGCGGCTGGCGGCGGCGGTGGCGCGCGAAGTCGAACGGCAGATGGAGCATTTGCCAACCGCGGCGGTGGCCGGGAAGGCGATTGCCAGAAACTCGGCGATCGTTGTGACGAAGTCGCTCGATGAAGCCGTAGACCTCGCCAACCGGTTCGCGCCGGAGCACCTGAGCATTCCCGATGAGAGCCTGCTCGGGCGAATCCAGAACGCGGGCAGCGTTTTCATTGGGCCGTTCAGCCCGGAAGCGGCGGGCGATTACGCCTCCGGACCGAACCATGTACTGCCCACCGGCGGCGCCGCCCGGCAGCGCGGCGGATTATCGGCGGCCGATTTTGTGAAGGTGATCTCGGTGCAGCAGTTGAACCAGGCAGCCTTGAAGCGCCTGGCTCCGGCGATTACCACGCTGGCGCGCGCCGAGGGATTGGAAGCCCACGCGCGTTCGGTGGAAGTACGGCTGGATGGGGCGCCGGTTGGCAGACGGAAGCGCCTGCCCCACCAGCGCGGGGAACAGGTATGAAACTACCCAAAGGCGGCGTCAAGCCTCGCCCGGCGGTGCTTTCGATGGCGCCGTATTCGCCTCCGACGGGCGACCGCTCCGATAAGCTCCGCCTGGATTTCAACGAAAACACCGTGGGCTGCTCGCCGCGCGTGGTGGCGGCGCTCAAGGAGCGGACAGCCGCCGGCCGTCTGGCCATCTATCCCGATTACGCGGAGGCCAAAGAAGCCATCGCGCGCTATTTCGACGTCGCTCCCGAACAGTTCACGTTCAGCAACGGCACCGACGAGGCCATTCAGGTCTTCGTCAACACGTACGTGGACGACGGGCAGGAAGTGCTGCTGCTCAAGCCCTCCTACGCCATGTACCGCTTCTACAGCCAGGTGGCGGGCGCGAAGATACGGGAAGTGGAATATCCGCAGCCTGGGGTGGAGTTCCCGCTGCAACAGGTTCTCGAGGCGATCACGCCGGCAACGCGCGCGGTGCTGCTGGCCAACCCCAACAATCCCACCGGCACGGGCATCTCGCTGATGGCGATTGAGCGCATCCTGCGGCGCGCGCGAAAAGCGGTGGTGCTGGTGGATGAGGCTTACTACGAGTTTTCGGGCGTCACCGCATTAGGGGAGATTGGACGCGTGCCCAATCTGTTCGTCTGCCGGACGTTTTCGAAAGTCTTCGGCATGGCCGCGATGCGGCTGGGCTGTCTGTTCTCCCACGAAGCCAACGTGGCGTTCCTGCGCAAGGCCCAATCGCCCTACAGCGTGAATGCGCTGGCGGTGGTGGCGGCGCAGGCCGCGGTGGAAGACAGGGAATACGTTCGGAATTACGTGGCCGAGGTGCTGGCCGCGCGCGAGGTGCTCTGCCTGGGCCTGGAGCGGCTGGGCATTCCGTATATACCCAGTTCGGCGAATTTCGTGCTGGCGCAATTTGGCAAGCGCGCCATTGAGGTGCGGGACGCGCTGCGGGGGCGGGCCATCCTGGTGCGCGACCGCAGTTACGAAATCCCCGGCGCGGTGCGCATCACGGTGGGAACGCGCAAACAGACGCGCGAGCTGGTGGCCGCCCTGGAAGAGATCTGGCGCCGATGACGAAGCCGCTGCTGATTTTCGACATGGACGGAGTCCTGGTGGACGTCACCGAATCGTACCGCGAGACCATCGCGCGGACGGTGGCGCGCTTCACCGGCGTCGAGATACCGCGCTCGCGGATTCAAGATTACAAGAACCAGGGCGGCTTCAACGACGATTGGGAACTCACCCACCACATCATCCGGGAGGCGGGGGTGGATGCGCCGTTCGAAGGCGTGCGGGAGTGCTTTCAGCGGGTTTTCCTCGGGAACGGGGGCGATGGGTTGATCCTGCGGGAGCGGTGGATGGCGCGGCCCGGCGCGCTGGAGAAACTGAGCGAGCGCTTCCGCCTGGCGGTCTTCACGGGCCGTCCGCGCGAGGAGGCCGATATCACCTTGAACCGTTTCGCGGGCGGCCTGGCGTTCGACCCGGTGGTGGGCATGTACGACGTGGAGAAGCGCAAACCGCATCCGGAGGGTCTGCTCAAGATTCTCGGCGGCGACGGAGCCGGGCCGGCCTACTACATTGGCGACAGCGTGGACGATGCGCGGTGCGCGCGCGCGGCGGGGGTTCCGTTCATCGGCATCGCCGCGCCTTCAAACCCGGCGTATCTGGACCTGGTATTTCTGTTCCAGGAGGAGAAGGCGTACGCCATCGTGGACGATATCAACTATTTGGAGGACGTTTTCGCATGATGCGGCGCGCGGCCATTCGGCGGGATACCAGGGAGACGAAGATTACCGGCGTGCTGACCATCGAGGGGCGCGGCGCGTACGAAATCGCCACCGGCATACGTTTCCTCGACCACATGCTGGAATTGTTCGCCAGGCACGGCGGCTTCGACTTGAAACTGCTGGCCGATGGCGATCTGGACGTGGACCAGCACCACACGGTGGAAGACGTCGGCATCGTGCTGGGCCAGTTGTTCAAGAAGGCGCTGGGGGACCGCAAGGGGATCAACCGCGCGGGTTATTTTGTCCTGCCGATGGACGAAACCATGGCCGTGGTGGCGCTGGACCTGGGCGGGCGTCCGGCGCTGGTCTACAAAGATCTGGTGAAGGTGCGGCTGGTGGGCGACCTGCAAGCCGAGCTGCTGGAGGACTTCTTCGGCGGCTTCGTGAACCACGCGGGGGCCAACCTGCACGCGAAGGTGTTCTACGGGCGTTCGAGCCACCACAAGATCGAAGCGATTTTCAAGTGCTTCGCGCGCGCCATGAAGTTCGCCTGTTCGAAGGACCCGAGCTTGAAGGACCAACTGCCGTCCACCAAGGGACTGCTGTGATTGCGATCCTCGATTACGGCGCCGGCAATCTGCGGTCGGTTCAGAATACGCTGGCGGAACTCGGCTGCGAGTACGAACTGGCGCGGGATGCGGCGGGCCTGCGCAAGGCGGACAAGATCATCCTGCCGGGCGTGGGCCATTTCGGGCAGATGATGCGGGCGCTCGATGCGCTCGACGTGCGGCAGGCGTTGATCGACCGCATCGGCGCCGGCGTACCGTTCCTGGGAATTTGCCTGGGTTTGCAAGCGTTGTTTGAGACCAGCGAGGAAGCGCCGGAAGTCCGCGGACTGGGGATCTTCGAAGGACCGGTGAAGCGGTTTCCCATGGGCGCGCGGGTGCCCCACATGGGCTGGAACGAACTGGAATTGCGGCGCGAATCGAAGCTGCTGGGCAATCCGAAGGAGCCTCTTTACGTGTATTTCGCGCATAGCTATTACGTCCCGGAAAACAGCCGTACGGCCGCGGCCTGCACCTACGAAGTGCCGTACACGGCGGCCTTGGAAGCG
>Ga0182014_10005069_pt1 | contig 14790 bp, 18 predicted proteins | sample 612S2DmetaG_FD_120489 | JGI IMG/M metagenome (GOLD analysis project Ga0182014, IMG submission 120489) | Permafrost microbial communities from Stordalen Mire, Sweden - 612S2D metaG | ecosystem: Environmental > Terrestrial > Soil > Wetlands > Permafrost | place: Sweden: Stordalen | collected... | reverse complement strand
CCCGCGGGTCGGCGTCGTCGGCGGAGCGGCTCAGGATTTGAAACTGCTGGCCGTGCAGATGGATCGGATGCGCCATCGACATCATTCCGCCCATCATGCCCATTCCGCGGCCCATGCCCATGCCGCCATCGTGGAAAATCTCCACGAGCTGAAGCGTGTCGACCGGGATTCGCTCGCGCGGCAGCGCGTCGTTGTCGGCGTAGGGGCGACCATTCAGCAGCATCGCCATCGGCGCCTCCGAGATCGCGATCGGCACGGGGTCGCCGGGATTGGCGACATCCTCCGGCCGCAAGCGGTCGATGCGCGCTAGTCGCGGCGGCAAGGCCGAACTCTCGCCCGAAGCGCGCGCGACGCGGACCGAAAAGAGCGGATAATCGCCGCCGACCGGCAGCGCGGTTTCCGCCATCATGCCCCGCGCCATCCTCGGCGACGCGCCGGAAAACGGCGCGCTGCGCATGACGATCTTTGAGCCGACGCTTCGCCCGCTAAAATCGGCCCATACATCCAGCCGTTCGCCGGGCGCGAGCATGACGTAAGGCTTCTCTTCCGGCTTCTCCAGCAGGCCGCCGTCGACGCCGATGACGGTGATCGGCGAGGCGTCGTCCCAGGCGAGCTTGTAGATGCGCGAGTTCGAGCCGTTCAGAATCCGCAGCCGATAGGCGCGGCTCGCCACGTCGATGGCGTAATCGGGCCGTCCGTTGACGAGAACATGATCGCCCTGAAAACCGACCATCCGGGCGTGCATGCCGCCGCCATAGACGAGCTGGTTGGCGTCGTTAAAGCTGCGATCCTGCAACACGATCGGGATTTCGAATTCGCCCGAGGGCAGTTCGAGCGCCTTCTCCTCGTCGTCGTTCACGATGATCGCGCCGGCCATGCCGCGATAGACCTGCGTCGCCGTGGCTTCATGCGTATGCGGATGGTAGAAATACAAGCCGGCGCGATTGCGGATCTCGAATTCGTAGACAAAGGCCTCGCCGGGGTCGATCGCATACATCGGATGGCCGTCCATCAGCATCGGCACATGCAGGCCGTGCCAATGGGCGATGGTCGGCTCGGGCAGGCCGTTGCGCAGACGGATGCGTATCTTCTGGCCCTTTTGGAAACGCATGACGGGGCCGAGATAAGTATCGGGCAGCGGCGTCAGCGTGTTCTCGGGGCCTTTCAGCAAATTCGCGGCGTAGCGCCAGACGCCGGTCGCGCGGCCTTCGAGAATCGAGGCTTCGCTTGGGCGGCAGGTCAACTCCATGTCCACGTCGGGATTGAAATTCAGCGACGCCCAGTTTGGCGCGATCTCCTTCATCCCGCCCGCGCCGCCGTGCATGGCGAGGGCCGCGAAGGACGACGATGCGCACACGCCAGCCGCCGCCCCGATCCGGGCCAAAAGCGAGCGGCGGATTAAATCCATTTTGCGCCGCATGACGACCCCCCGGCTTTGGCGCGACGAAACACATTCACGAAGTATGATGTAATCACGGAAGCCGCGCCGAACGATGCGACAGATTGAGCCAGGGCGCGCGGGAGGCATTGCGTATTCGGACCCAGTCGATAAAAAAGTGCATATTATCGCCCAATTCCGTATCGAGCCGGAAAGGCGTGGCCGGGCGCGATCTCATGGACACGAAATATCTCTCGACCCGTTGTTGCGTCGTTGGCGGCGGTCCGGCCGGCGTTATGCTCGGCTTCCTGCTCGCGCGCGCGGGCGTCGATGTCGTGGTGCTGGAAAAACATGCGGATTTCCTGCGCGATTTTCGCGGCGACACGATCCATCCTTCAACACTCGAGCTGATGCATGAGCTGGGTTTGCTGGACGAGTTCCTGAAACTCCCACACCGAAAAGTGCGGCGCCTTGCCGTTCAGATCGGCGCGACCAGTTTGACGATCGCGGATTTCACCCATCTTCCGACCGTTTGCAAATTCATCGCGCTCATGCCGCAATGGGATTTTCTCGAGTTTCTCGCCACCCACGCCCGCCGTTTCCAAGGGTTTCACCTTCTGATGGACACGAGCGCGACCGATGTCATGCTGGACGGCGACCGGGTGGTCGGGGTCCGCGCGACGAGCGACAACGGCGCCATCGAAATCCGCGCCGATCTGGTCGTTGGCGCCGACGGGCGGCGCTCGACGGTTCGCTCGAGCGCCGGGTTCAAGGCGGACAATCTCGGCGCTCCGATGGACGTGTTGTGGATGCGCCTGTCGCGCCGGCCCGACGACGGTTCCGAGGCCTTCGGCCACGTGGAGGGGAACCGCATATTCATCATGCTGGACCGGGGAGATTACTGGCAATGCGCCTTCGTTATCCCCAAAGGTTCGGCCGACGAACTCATGAAAACGGACATCGGCGCGTTCCGCGGCATGATTTTGGAAATGTCGCCGTGGCTGGGGGAGCGCGTTGACGAGCTGAAAGGCTGGAACGACGTCATGCTGCTCACGGTGGCGGTGGACCGGCTGCGGCGTTGGCATCGGCGCGGCCTGCTCTGCATCGGCGACGCCCCACGCCATGTCGCCGATCGGCGGAGTGGGCATTAATCTCGCCGTCCAGGACGCGGTCGCCGCCGCCAATATTCTGGCTGAACCGTTGCGCGGCGGGACCTTGACGGACGATCATCTCGCGCGCGTGCAGGGCCGCCGCGAATGGCCGACCCGCGTGACCCAATCCATTCAACTCGCCATCCAAAACCGCGTGGTCCGCCGCGTGCTCGCCGGGGCCGCACCGTCGAAGCCGCCTTTCATCCTGCAGCTGCTCGATTGGCTGCCGGCGCTTCGCGGCATCCCGGCGCGCTTGGTCGGGATCGGAGTGCGGCCGGAGCACGTCCGCACCGCCGAGGCGACGCCGACTTCGGGTTGACGCGACTTCGCGCGGCGGCCCCGGCGTCATAGAGCGCGCCAAATGCGCCACGTTTCCTTAGGTCCAAATTCATTCGCCTTAGGATATTGCTCCGCTTGCGTTTATCTCTGCTTCCAGGGTTAGCGCAAACAAGCAATTAATGGAGAGCAAACAATGCATGAGAAGCCAGCGGCTCAACCAGAATATCAACAAATTTCAGACGACGGAATAATTAACGCCGAGCAAACCGAAATAGCTCAATATATTTGCGATATGTGCTGCGAGTTGGCTGTTATGGCCAAGAAGGCCAACATGCCGATGCTTTTATATTTATTGCGACTTGCAGCTGCGGAGGCTAACACTAAATTTAACGATTCCGACGCTTTATCACGCTAAACCAATGAAAATAGGTGCCTAATACCGCACTCATTGATCCGTCTTCAAAACCTTAAAAAGAAACAGCCGTGAAACACGGCTGCTTGTCGCCCCCCGCGACGCGGCGTTCGTTTTCGCCGCGCTTTGGGGTATATAGTGCCGCTCTCGCCCCGGTTTCGACGGATGGAACGACAAACGATGCGCTCACGCCGCGCCAAGCGCCTTATTCTCGCTTTAGCAATCGCGCCGCTGCTCGCCGGCGCGCTTGCCGGCTGCGGCCGCAAGGGGCCGCTCGAACTGCCGCCAGACGTGCAGGCCGCCCGACAGGAAAAAATCGCCGAGCAGCAAGCCGACCAGGCCGCCAAGAACCCCGACAAGGGGAAGCTGAGCCAACAGGGCGTCAAGTCCAAGCCGGAGTGGGTCGAGGGCGATGTCAAACATCGCCCGCCCGAAAAATATCCCTTCTTCCTCGACCCCATTCTCTAAAGCGGGCTCCATGCATCATTTCTCCTATAGGGACGGCGTGCTGCACGCCGAGGACATCGCCTTGCCGGCGCTGGCCGCGAGCGTCGAAACGCCGTTCTACTGCTATTCGGCCGCGACGATCCGCCGCCATTTCACGGTCTTCGCCAAGGCGTTCGACGGGCTCGACGCGCTCGTCTGCTACGCGATGAAGGCCAATTCCAATCAGGCCGTGCTCACGCTCCTGGCCACGCTCGGGGCCGGCATGGACGTGGTCTCCGGCGGCGAACTGGCGCGCGCGCTCAAAGCCGGCGTGGCGCCGGGAAAAATCACCTTCTCCGGCGTCGGCAAGACCGCGCGGGAGATCGAGGCGGCTTTGGGCGCCGGGATTTTCTGTTTCAACGTCGAATCCGAGCCCGAACTCGATGCCATCTCCGCCATCGCGACGGCGAGCGGACGCCGCGCGAAAATCTCCTTGCGGGTGAACCCGGACGTCGACGCGAAAACCCACGCCAAGATCTCCACCGGCAAAAAGGAAAACAAATTCGGCGTGCCGCTGTCGCTGGCGCGCGAGATCTACGCCCGCGCCGCCGCCCTGCCGGGGCTGGAGATCGCCGGCGTCGACATGCACATCGGCTCGCAGCTCACCGACCTCGCGCCGTTCGACGCGGCCTTCGCCCTGCTCGCCGAACTCGTGCGCGATCTGCGCGCCGACGGCCATGAAATCTCGCATGTCGATCTCGGCGGCGGGCTCGGCGTCCCCTATCACCGTGAGCAAGATCCCGACTCCTACCACCCCGAGCGTTACGGCGAGGTCGTGCGCCGGCATTTCGAAGGGCTCGGCTGCAAGCTGGTGTTCGAGCCGGGGCGGCTCATCGTCGGCAACGCCGGCATTCTGGTGACGCGCGTCATTTATGTGAAGCACGGCGAGGCCAAGAATTTCGTCATCGTCGACGCCGGCATGAACGATCTCATCCGCCCGACGCTCTACGACGCCTTTCACGAGATTGTCCCGGTGGCGCAGCGCGCGAACAGCGCCAATTACGTCGCCGACATCGTGGGGCCGGTCTGCGAGACCGGCGACTATCTCGGGCTGCATCGCGATATGGCCGAACCCAAGCCCGGCGATCTCCTCGCCGTGCTGACCGCCGGCGCCTATGGCGCGGTGCAATCGGGAACCTATAATTCGCGCCCGCTGGTCCCCGAGGTTCTGGTCGACGGCGAACGCTTCGCGGTGATCCGCCCGCGCGAGAGCATCGAGCAATTGATCGCGCTCGACCATGTGCCGGACTGGCTTTGACGCGGAATGGCGTCGCGAGGCTTCGTGGATTGGCTTTTTCCGCGCGAACCCTAAGTTACTTTCGTAAGCGCGGAGGCAGCAAATGGCCGATCAAAAAGAGGCTCCACGACTTTCAGGGATCGAGATCGCGGAATGGGAGGCGGCGCATGCTCCGACGGTGCGGGAATTCCCCGCTAGTCGGTTCGTCGTCATGCAAGATGGCGATCTGGTCAGGTTTGTTTTCGGTCATCATGGCGCCCCCGTGGACTCCGAAGGAAAGCGTGGAACGCCGGTCTTCTCGGTGGCGGTCAGCATGTCTCCCTTTCTTGCCTCGCAGTTGCGGGACGTTCTGAATAAAATCGTTCAAGTTAACGTGACGGAAGGGGCCGACAATGCCCCAAGATAACTTAGTCACACTTGGCGGAAAAAGATTCCCTGGACTTGCCGGCAGTGGCGGGGGTGGCGACAGCGGGGGAACGGTCGATATGGAACCAAGGGTCGCCGTTCTGGAAACTCATGTGGGGCACATCAAAGAAGACGTGTCCTCGATAAAGGCCGCCAGCGAACGGACGAGAAGCGAAATAACCGAGGCCCGGATACAGCTAGGCAAGCTGGAACAGGGCGTCTCGCATCTCCCCGGCAAGGGATTCATCGTCATAACCGTCATCGCGGTCCTTGGAATTTTGGGAGCTTTAATAATTCTCCAACAACAAATTCAGAGGGCGCTAGGGCTCCACTAACCTTTGTCGGCGCGCGGGGCGGCGACGAACTAGAAAGTCACGGAAGGCGTTAGCGGCGCCCTTCCCGCCCCTCCCCAGCCGTATTGGCGTCGATAAACGCTGTCACGCGCGGGTAAACATTGTCGAGCGCCATCACCAGATGCCCCGCGCCGGGGACCGCGATGAACTGCTTGGGCTCATGCGCGAGTTCGAATAATTTCCGGCCCGAGGCGATCGGAATAATCGTGTCGGCTTCGCCGTGCATCATCAGCACGGGCATGTGGACATCGGCGATGGCGAGGTCCGAGCGGAAGGTGTCGCGCATCAAAAGCCCAACCGGAAAAATCGGATAGCGGCCGCCGGCGACATCCAGCGCCGAAAAATAGGGGGCGTCGAGCACCAGCGCCGCCGCATCAAACCGCGAGGCGATGATCGTCGCGACGCCCGTGCCGAGCGACTCGCCCATGATCAGCAGACGCCGGCCGCTAAATCCGCGCCTTACGGCCTCCTTATAGGCTGCCTCGGCGTCGAGCAGAATGCCATCCTGCGTCGGCGTTCCGGTCGAGCCGCCATAGCCGCGATAGGAGACGGCGAGCAGCCCGTAGCCGCTCGCGACAAGCCGCCGGAAGCGCGCGGCGCGATCCGCCAGCACGCCGCTATTGCCGTGGTAATAAAGGATCAGCGGAAGGTCGTCGCGCGCCGGCGGCGCATACCAGGCGACCAGCGTCTCGCCGTCGCCGCTGGAAAGACGCAGCGTCTCGATCGTCGCGAGCCCCGCCTGCGCCGGCGCGACGATCGCGGCGCCGGGATGATATTGAAGATCGCGCTGGAACAGCGCCAGCCCGAGCAGCGCCGCGCAATAAACGCCAAGCAGCGTCTTCGCCGTCAGCTTCAACAATTTCATGAACGGCTCCCTCGCCCCTCGACGCGCCGGAACGTAAGCCTAAGCGCTCAATAATCAACCGCGACGAGATAGAGCCCTTGCGGCGGCGCCACTTGTCCGCAGCGGGCGCGGTCGCGCGCCTCCAGCGCATGGCGCAAATCCTCGACGCGCCACTTGCCGTTGCCGACATGCTCCAGCGACCCCACCAGCGAGCGCACCTGATTGTGCAAAAACGACTGCGCGCTGGCGAGGATTTCGATGATCTCGCCGTCGCGCCGCACATCGAGCCGGTCGAGCGTGCGGATCGGCGATTTCGCTTGGCATTCGCTCGCGCGAAAGGTCGTGAAATCGAATTTGCCGATCAGCGTCTGCGCCGCCGCGTGCATCGCCTCCGCGTCGAGCGCGCGCTTGACGTGCCAGGCGCGCCCAACGTTCAGCGCCAGCGGCGCGCGACGATTGTCGATGACATAGCGGTAATGGCGCGCCCGCGCGGAAAAGCGCGCCTCGAACTCGTCGCCGACGGCGCGCGCCGACAGCACGGCGATGGGGCTCGGGCGCAGATGCGCGTTGATGGCGTCGCGCAGCCGATCCTCCCGCCAGACGCGCGCGAGGTCGACATGGGCGACCTGCCCCAGCGCATGCACGCCGGCGTCGGTGCGGCCGGCGCCATGAACGACGCGGCGCTGGCCGTCGATGGCGAAAACCGCCTCCTCCAGCCGCTGCTGCACCGACATGCCGTTGGCCTGCCGCTGCCAGCCGACGAAAGGCCCGCCGTCATATTCGATCGTCAGGGCGTAGCGGGGCATTGGCGGGCGGGTTCTCGATTTAGCTTGAGAGAGGCGTCGGAGGGACACTACCCTCCAGCCCCACGCTTTTGGGGCGACCACCGGAGAATTGCAAGCAAGCCAGCGCCTCACCGTTGTACGGGCGTCACGGCGGTAGTTTGTATCTACAATTAGACTTGACAAAGGTCTTTTTGTAGCTACAAGCAACCGATGATAATCACTTGAGACAACGCCAAGCGGCTCGCCAACCTCGATAAGCACGGGATGGATTTCGCCGAGTTGGATGTCGATTTATTCGTCAATTCCCTTGTGATCCCGGCGCGCGCGCCACGCTTCAAGGCCATCGGCCAGCTTCGGGGCGTCGCCATTATCGTGGTTATTTTCGCGCCGCTCGGGACCGAGGCCGTTTCGGTCGTTTCGATGCGTCCGGCCAGCGCGAAGGAAAAGGAGCTTCTCCATGACCGCTAGGAAAAGGACGACTGATCCGCGATACACGCGGGCCGACATGGACGAGGTTTCGGACTCCCCGGAAATCACCGCCGAGGAAATGTCCAAGGCGAAATCCTTCTCGGAGGTTTTCCCGGAACTGGCGGAAAGCGCCAAACGCGTGCGCGGAAAGCAAAAGGCCCCGACCAAGCAACTCGTCAGCCTGCGCCTCGACCGCGAAGTGATCGACGCCTTCAAATCGAAGGGCGCCGGCTGGCAGAGCCTCATCAACGAAACCCTGAAAAACGCGGTCAAGGGAGGCTGAAAGACCCGCTCACCCGCCCAGCCGCGCGCCGCGCTCGATCCGCCGGCCACGCGAAAACTCCGCGAAGTCCATCGGCCCCTTGCCGGCGCGCTGGACGCGCAGCAGGCGCAGCGCGCCCGCGCCGCAGGCGATCAGCCCCTCGTCGTCGAGCGCCGTTCCCGCCGCGCCCTCGCCCTTCTCCACCCGTGTGCGCAAAACCTTCACGCGCTCGACGCCGGCGCCAAGTTCCGCCTCGAAGAATGCGCCGGGAAAAGGCGCCAGCCCGCGCGAAAGATTGTGCACTTGCGCCGCCGGACGGCGCCAGTCAATGCGCGCCTCGGCCTTGTCGATCTTTTGCGCGTAAGTCACGGCCGCCTCGCTCTGCGGCGTGAAAGTAAGCTCGCCGCGCTCCAAGGCTTGCAGCGCATCCGCCATCAGCGGCGCTCCCGCCAGCGCCAGCGCGTCGTGCAATTCTCCGGCGGTCATGTCGGGACCGATGGGAACCCGCGTTTCCAGCGCGACGGGGCCGGTATCGAGCCCCTCCTCCATCCGCATCACATCGACACCGCTCTCGCTGTCGCCGGCCATTATCGCGCGCTGGATCGGCGCGGCGCCGCGCCAGCGCGGCAGGATCGAGCCATGCAGATTGAGGCAGCCGAGCCGCGGCGCCTCCAGAATCGCCCGCGGCAGGATCAGCCCATAGGCGGCGACGACGGCGACATCGGCGTCAAGCGCTTTGAAAGCCGCCGTCTCCTCCGCCCCACGCAGGCCGCGCGGGGTGAAGACGGGCAGGCCGAGGCTTTCGGCGAGCAGATGCACGGGCGATTTACGCGGCTCCATGCCGCGTCCAGCCGGGCGCGGCGGCTGCGTATAGACCGCCGCGACCTCGTGCCCTCGCGAAACGATCTCCTTTAGGAGGCCCGTCGAAAACTCCGGCGTGCCCATGAAGACGACGCGCATCAGGCGTCCGCGTTTTCGGTCGCGTGCTCGGCGGCGCGCGCGTCGAGGCGCGCGGCCTTGGTGAATTTTTTGACGACGCGCTCGCGTTTCAGGCGCGACAGATGGTCGATGAACAGCCCGCCTTCGAGATGGTCGAGTTCGTGCTGCACGACGGTCGCCAGCAGCCCCTCGGCGTCGAATTCGATCGTCTCGCCTTCGCGGCTCAAATGGCGCACGCGCACGCGCGCCGGGCGCTGCACGTCCTCGAAATATTCGGGCACGGAGAGGCAGCCCTCGTTATAGGTGCTGAGTTCCTCGCAGGCCCAGACGATCTGCGGGTTGAGCAGAAATATCGGCGCGGGCGGCTCGGCGTCGTCTTTTCGCTTGGCGATGTCGATGACGACGATCCGCTTGGCGACGCCAACCTGCACGGCGGCGAGGCCAATGCCCGGCGCCTCGTACATGGTCTCCAGCATATCGTCGAGCAGCCGGTGAATTTCCGCGTCGATCCGCTCGACCGGCGTCGAAATGACCCGCAAGCGCGGATCGGGAATGGTGAGGATGGGAAGCAAGGCCATGGGTGCGCCCAGGGTTGATCGGTTTATCCTCAGATAAGCGCGAGGGGGCGCGGCGTCAAATGGGGGCGGGATTGGGCCGCTTTCCCCGCCGCGCGCGAGCGGGAACCAAGCGAATATTCGCGCGTTGGAAGCCTGGGCGCCGCCGACGTTTCACCCATAAGGCGCGAATTCCCCGTTTCCAGCGAATAAATGCATGGAGGCTCAAATGCGCAAAATTCTGCTGACGCTGGCGTTCGCCGCCGGGCTAAGCCTTTTTGCTCCGATCGACGCGCCGGCGGCGCCCGCGAACGGCTCGGCGATTCCCGGCGCGGTCGCGACGAATCCGCTCGTCCAGCAGGCGCGGCTCTTCTGCTACAACCGTTACTCCGGACGTTTTCTCCATTGGGGATCTTGCGGGCGGCGTTACGTTCGCCATTACTATCATCCAAGAGTCTATTGCATGAACCGCCGCACGCACCGCTTCCTGCATTGGGGGCACTGTTAGGACTCGCCGGAAAATAAGCACGACGATCTCGCCGCGTTCCCGCCTCTCCCCGCTCGCGGGGAGAGGGCAGGGCGAGGGGCTTGGGGCATTCGCGCGGACGTGAATTACAGCAGCAAATTGCTCGGGGCGCGTCGCCGTTGTGGATAATGCCCCGGCCCCTCACCCCAACCCTCTCCCCGTAAAACGGGGAGAGGGAGCCGCGCGCTTCGCTTGTTTGCTGACAAGCCCTGGAGCAAGCGCCTTCGCTTTTCCTCCCGCGGCCGGCGCGACAGGGAGTTTTCGCGCCCGTCGGATGGCCATCGGCTTCATCGGCATTATCTGACCGGGCGAGGACGCCGGCGGGACCAACCGCCCCACCCCCTGTCGCCGGCGCCCGGCGGGGAGTAGGATGAACCCTCGTCGAATAAAAAGAACGCGGCCGCGCGAGCTTCGCTTAGGGCCGCGTCGTCCGCTTCCCGGAGGAACGCTCACCATGACCAGGCACGAGACATTCTCGGCGCAAACGCCGCCCTTCAAGGCGCGCTACGGCAACTTCATCAATGGCGCCTTCGAGGCCCCCAAGGCCGGGCGCTACTTCGACAATATCTCGCCGATCACCGGCCAGAAGATTTGCGAAATCCCGCGCTCCGACAAGGACGACGTCGAGGCCGCGCTCGACGCCGCGCATGCCGCCAAGGACGCATGGGCTCGCGTCAGCCCCGCCGAGCGCGCGAACATCCTCAACGCCGTCGCCGACCGCATGCAGGCCAATCTCGCGACGCTCGCCGCCGCCGAAACATGGGACAATGGCAAGCCCATCCGCGAGACGACCCTCGCCGACGTGCCGCTGGCCATTGACCACTTCCGCTATTTCGCGGGCTGCGTTCGCGCGCAGGAGGGTTCGATCAGCGAGATCGATCATGACACCGTGGCCTATCATTTTCACGAGCCGCTCGGCGTCGTCGGCCAGATCATTCCGTGGAACTTCCCGCTGCTGATGGCCGCGTGGAAACTCGCGCCCGCGCTCGCCGCCGGCAATTGCGTCGTAATGAAGCCCGCCGAACAAACGCCCGCGTCGATTCTCGTCTGGGCCGAGATCGTCGGCGATCTCTTTCCCAAGGGCGTGCTCAACATCGTCAACGGCTTTGGGCTCGAGGCCGGCAAGCCGCTGGCGTCGTCGAACCGCATCGCCAAGATCGCCTTCACCGGCGAGACGACGACGGGCCGGCTGATCATGCAATACGCCAGTCAGAGCCTCATTCCGGTGACGCTGGAACTTGGCGGCAAGTCGCCGAACATTTTCTTCGAGGATGTCGCGCGCGAGGATGACGATTTCCTCGACAAGGCGATCGAGGGCTTCGTGATGTTCGCGCTGAACCAGGGCGAGGTCTGCACTTGCCCGAGCCGCGCGCTGGTGCATGAGAAAATCTACGACCGCTTCATGGAGAAGGCGCTGGCGCGCGTCGGCGCGATCAAGCAGGGCGATCCGCTCGATCCCCAGACGATGATCGGCGCGCAGGCCTCGTCCGAGCAGCTCGAAAAAATCCTGAGCTACATCGACATCGGCAAGCAGGAGGGCGCGAAGGTGCTCGCCGGCGGCGCGCGCAACGTTCTGGGCGGCGATCTCGCGCAAGGCTTCTATGTGCAGCCGACCGTGCTCGAGGGCCACAACAAGATGCGCGTGTTCCAGGAGGAAATTTTTGGCCCCGTCGTCTCCGTCACGACCTTCAAGGACGACGACGACGCGCTCAAAATCGCCAACGACACGCTCTATGGCCTTGGCGCGGGCGTGTGGAGCCGCGACATGAACCGCTGCTACCGCTTCGGCCGCGCGATACAGGCGGGCCGCGTCTGGACCAATTGCTATCACGCCTATCCCGCTCACGCGGCCTTTGGCGGCTATAAGCAATCCGGCATCGGGCGCGAGAACCACAAAATGATGCTCGACCATTATCAGCAAACCAAAAACATGCTGGTGAGCTACAGCACGAAGAAGCTCGGCTTCTTCTAACGCGGGGGCCTCGATGCAAGACGATCTCGCGCGCGTCGTCGCGACGCCGGCGGCGCACGCGCTGATCGACAGGCTGCGCGCCGAGCATGGCGCGATCATGTTTCACCAGTCCGGCGGCTGTTGCGACGGCTCGTCGCCGATGTGCTATCCGGCGGGAGAGTTTCTCGTCGGCGACAACGACGTGAAGCTCGGCGAAATCGGCGGCGCGCCCTTCTTCATGAGCGCGTCGCAGTTCGATTATTGGAAGCACACGCAACTCGTCATCGATGTGGTGAACGGCCAGGGCGGCATGTTCTCGCTCGAAAACGGCAGCGGACTGCGCTTTCTGACGCGCTCGCGGCTGTTCACCGACGACGAGGCCGCGCGCCTCGCGCCGGTCGCGAGCGGAGGTTGACGCGCGAGGCGAAGCCTTCGTCTCTTTTTAAGCACCGACGGAGATTGTTTTGTTCGTTTCTGGCGCTAACTGCGGAACGTGTTTCTCTTTTTAGGGAAGGTTCTGTCATGGAACGCCGTGAATTCGTCACCGCGCTCGGCGCCGCCGCCGCCGCGATATCCGTCTCCCGAGCCTTCGCCGAGGAGGCCCCGGTCAAGCACATGCATCCGCCGAAATACAAAGCCCTGATGGAGAGCGCCGCCAAATGCGTGTCGACGGGCAATGAATGCCTGCGCCATTGCTTCGGCATGTTGTCGATGAACGACTCGAGCATGGCGGAGTGCACCAAGGCGTCATACGATCTGGTCGCCGCCTGCGGCGCGCTCGAAACCCTGGCCGCGGTCAATTCGCCGTTTACGCCGGCCCTGGCGAAAACGGTCGCCGACGTCTGCATGGCCTGCAAGAAGGAATGTGATAGATTTCCGCAATATGTCGAATGCTCGGACTGCGGGGCCGCCTGCAAGGCCTGCGCCGACGAGTGCCGCAAGACGTGAGTCGACGGATGGCGCCTTCGCGCGGCGCGGAACGCGATAGCGCGCCGAGCTGGCGCGGTCGGTTTTAGGGGCGACCGGGCGTCGCGGCGGCCGACGCCCACTTGAAGTGGCGCCTTTCGACGCTAACTGTGCTGGCTTGACGCGGGCGCTTCGTGTGCGCGTTGTTGTGCTTTTCCAGTCAAAGGGTCTTTGACCGCCTTGAAGCCCACGGCGCGATCACGCGCTTGGAGGAGCGAAGCCATGCGTGGTGACATCAAGCTCGGAGTGCGTTCCAACCTGATAGCGGCGGGGGCCGCCGGGGCGGCGGTGGCCTTGGCGTTTCTTCTGTTGGGCGATACGGGTCTTGGCTACGCCGTCGTCGCCGCCATTATCGTCACGGTGGTCCTGTACCTTATTTTCGAGACGGTCGCCTGAGGACGCCAATACCTCGGCGCGACGGCTCCGGCGACCAAGAGGCCGCGCGAATCACCGACGGTGACGGCGGGAGAAGAACTTGGCGTGGGTTGCGCGCGTCCGGCCGAAAGATGACTGTACACATGCTTCAGATGACGAACATATGGATATTTTTTATCGCCCGCGTTAGTAATTGTCAACATCTTTCATAGTCAGATACTTGCGTGGCTGGGTGCTTTGGCGGCCGATCACGCCCTCTTCGGCGGTTATACATAAGCAGGAATAAGCCTTGTCGCGCGTCTGTTTTTTCGTATCTTGACCGCTTAAGCCAGTTGCGCGTTTTTCCGTGTACAGTCGGTGTATGGATTGTAAACTACACGGCTGACGTCAACGCGGCTCGAAACATCGCAACCAAACCACACTCCCGCGAGAGGCGACGATGCGGTCTTTACCAATGTGCGCGGCCTGGCTGATCTTGACAGGCGCCTGTCTCGCGCTCCTGTCCGTCCGGACGAACCCGTTGGAGATTCTTTTCCTTTTGCTCCTGACAATATACGGAATGCAGGCCTTTATCGCCGAGGCTCTCGGCATATGCGTGAGCAAGAAATCGATCAGCTTCCCAAGGCGATCGATCTCCGGCTTGCCCTTTCTCGTCTTGTGGCGCGCGCGCATCAAATGCGCCGACATCGACCAGATGAGTTCACGCCCCAGGGTGCGGGTTCGCGTGGAGAAGAGCACTGGCGAGCGCCTGCGGTTGGATTTCCCTAGCCGCCAGGCGCGGCTGCGATTTTTTCAGTTGGTCAAGCGGGCCGATCCCTGGATCAGCATATACGGGCTCTCGGCCACGCCATCGTCGCGGTCATGATCGTCTGGCGAGCGGGTGCGAGTCGCGGAGCGCGATCCGCCGCGAATTCGGCGGGTCTAGCGAAAGATATAAATACCATGAAACACAAAATACACATATTTGCAATAATTTGATGGCAGTAATGTCGACGGCGCCGGGTTAGACATAAGCGCGAATACGCCTTGCCGCGCGTGCGTTTTTGGCTATGTTGACCCTCTTAAGCCCGTCGCGGTTTTCCCCGAATGGATTGTAAACGCCCCGGTGAATGCTGCGCAAAGCATTACAAATAAACCCAAACCACACTCTTGGAAGAGGCGAAGATGCGGTCTTTACCCATGTGCGCGGGCTGGCTGATCTTAACGGGCGTCAGTGTCATGCTCCAGTCTATTCGGACTAACCCGTTGGAAATTATTGTCATTTTGTTCCTGACGGTATACGGAATACAGGCTTTCATCGCCGAGGCTCTCGGCGTCCGCGTGAGCGAGAAATCGATCAGTTTCCCAAGGCGGTTAATCAGGGCTGTTTAGTCCGCTTATTTTCTGGTGGCTCTGGGATTCCTTCCGGCGCGAATGTGT
>Ga0182014_10005068_pt1 | contig 14792 bp, 15 predicted proteins | sample 612S2DmetaG_FD_120489 | JGI IMG/M metagenome (GOLD analysis project Ga0182014, IMG submission 120489) | Permafrost microbial communities from Stordalen Mire, Sweden - 612S2D metaG | ecosystem: Environmental > Terrestrial > Soil > Wetlands > Permafrost | place: Sweden: Stordalen | collected... | reverse complement strand
GCGATATGTCGAGGCGGCTCTGGATCAGCGTCGCACTCGCCGTGCCCATGCTCGCGCTGATGGTCTCTGCTTTTCTACCTTCCATGCCCATGCAACACCTGTTCTCGGCAAAAGTGTGGGCCTGGATCGAGTTCGCGCTTGCAACTCCGGTGGTGCTCTGGTGTGGATTGCCGTTCTTTGTCAGGGGTTGGCAATCCGTAGTGCATCGCAGCCTCAATATGTTCACGCTGGTCGCCATTGGTACGGGAACGGCCTACATTTACAGCGTCCTTGCTACCGTCGTTCCTCAAATCTTTCCGGCGTCGCTACGCGGAGCCGGCGGTCAGATCGATGTGTATTTCGAACCGGCCGCAGTCATCGTCGCTCTGGTACTTCTCGGACAGGTGTTGGAGTTGCGCGCCCGCAGCCAAACCAGCGGTGCGATTCGCGCGCTCCTTGGCCTGGCTCCGAAGACAGCGAAGCGGCTTGACGACAAGGGCGGCGAAGCCGACGTGCCTCTCGATCAGGTCCAAGTTGGGGACCGGCTCCGCGTCCGTCCCGGAGAAAAGGTGCCCGTCGATGGGACTGTTCTTGAAGGCCACAGCTCCGTCGATGAATCGATGATCAGCGGAGAACCCATACCGGTAGAGAAAGACAAGGACGCCAAAGTGACGGCTGGAACGGTGAACGGAACCGGCGCATTCGTTATACGTGCGGAACGTATTGGTGCCGACACGCTCTTAGCGCAAATCGTGAAGATGGTCAGCGAAGCACAGCGGTCACGGGCCCCGATTCAGCGACTGGCAGATCAAGTGTCCTCGTACTTTGTTCCGGCTGTCATCGTTTCGGCCATTATCACCTTCATCGTCTGGTATTTTGCTGGGCCTCAACCGCGCTTTGCTCATGCACTCGTCAATGCTGTGGCCGTTCTGATCGTAGCCTGCCCATGCGCTCTCGGGCTCGCCACTCCCATGGCCATTATGGTGGGCACCGGTCGCGGGGCTCGCGCCGGCATCCTCATCCGCAATGCGGAGGCGCTGGAAATATTCGGCAAGGTTGACACACTCATCATCGACAAGACGGGAACCCTCACGGAAGGCAAGCCGACACTGAGCGCCGTCATTCCCCAGCCTGGCATCAACGAAAACGACCTACTGCAACTCGTCGCCAGCCTTGAGCGCTCGAGCGAACATCCTTTGGCAGCAGCCATCGTGAAGGGAGCCGAGGCAAGGAAGCTATCCCTGTCCGATGTGGTTGAATTCAACTCCACGACCGGCAAAGGCGTGAAGGGAACCGTCACAGGGAAACAGGTCGCAGTCGGGAATGCGGAGTTATTCCGCGACTTGTCAGTCGATCCCGGCCCATTGCTTGATCCAGCTGAAGCTCTGCGCAATGAAGGCCAGACGGTGATGTTGGTTGCCGTGGATGGCAAAGCCGCTGGCCTCGTGGGGGTCGCCGATCCAATCAAGGAATCCACGCCGGATGCGATTCGTGAGCTCAAGGCAGGCGGTCTGAAAATCATCATGGTAACGGGAGACAACGCGACGACAGCCAGGGCAGTTGCGGATAAGCTTGGCATCGAGTTTGAGGCCGATGTGCTGCCTGAAAAGAAGGCGGAAGTGGTCAAGGAGCGTCAACAAAAAGGCTCTGTGGTCGCGATGGCCGGAGATGGAGTGAACGATGCGCCCGCACTCGCCCAGGCTGACATTGGCATCGCCATGGGAACCGGCACCGATGTTGCGATGGAGGCTGGAGGCATCACGCTGCTGAAAGGCGATCTGCGCGGCATTCTCCGCGCCCGCCACCTCAGCAAATCAACCATGCGCAATATCCGCGAGAACTTGTTTTTCGCTTTCGTCTACAACGTCGTTGGGGTACCGCTCGCTGCCGGTGTGCTGTTCCCGTCCTTCGGGTTGCTCTTGAACCCAATGATCGCCGCGGCCGCCATGAGTTTCAGCTCTGTCTCGGTGATCGCCAATGCCCTCAGGCTGCGCACAACCAAGTTATAGCTGCTTTTCTTTGACCTGAGCATTACTGACCGGACTTCGGCCTGTCTGAATTGAGAAGGTTTCAGGTAGAGCCTCTTTCAGGCGAAGCGATGTCTTCAGAACGAGCGGCCAATGCGCTGCTGAAGGCTGTCAATCAACCACTGAGCCGCGATCCATGCAACAAAGTGCATCCCTTGGAGATGAATCAATGAGAACAACAAATCTGCTGTTCATATCCATACTGGCAATCTCTATAACGGGCTTTTGCAGTGTTCCACTGCCCGCCCAGGAGGCGGTGCCGAGTTCCGGCACGAGCATGAAGGATATGAAACCGCAAATGGAACAGATGGATGCACAAATGAAGGAGATGAGCACGCAGATGGCTCAGCTACAGGCTCTCATCAAGGACTCCATGGATAAAATGGCGGCTGCCGACGCTGCGATGAAGACCCACATGGAGACGGAACAATCCAGCATGAAGAGCCAGATGGCGTTGCAGCATGCTGTGATTGACCACTTACAGACGATGGCCGACCATATGCAGGCCATGGCCAACTGCATGGCCATGATGCCCGGTCCGACGGACATGCATAAGAAAACCGGGGAGAAGATGAAGAAGGAAAAAGGGATGATGGGCGATCAGAAATAGACGATCCCGACGGGATTGCGATTCAACCAAAGCGAATTCACAAACCAAGGAGAACCCTATGAGCAGCACCACAGTTGTGAAAGACCCAGTTTGCGGCATGGAGATAGAAACAGCTGCCGCAGCTGGACACACCGAGCATGCTGGACAGACGTATTACTTTTGCAGCTCCAAGTGCAAAGAGAAGTTCGATCACAGTCCGGCGCAATACCTGAGCAAGTCTACAGCGGCGCCAAAGACCGGCCAGGGTTGCTGCGGCTAAGCGGTTAGAGGGATAGCCTACGATCGGACGAAATGAACCAGATAGGGTTCCGCTTTCTCTGGCTGATTCATGAGGGGGGTTGGTGAACGGATACAACATGGGGATGCAAGGTTGGAACAATGGTTGGATGTGGATTTGTGGGTTAGTTCTGATCGTTGCGCTTGTCCTGATACTGCGCGCCCGCAAGTGAAATTTGCGTCCTTCGCTCAGAATGACCTGGTCACTCTTTTCGACCGTGCGAACCCTATGCTGCTTCCTGTTTGCGCTAGAAATGATCGATATGCTGCGCGAGCTGGCGATCGACAAATCCGATGAGATCTGCCTTGGGCTGGAAGAGGAACGTCTGCCCAAGCGAATTGATAACCGTCCCAGGCGCACAACCAAGGGCCAGCTAGGCAGCAGGGCAGCAGGCTGCGAATAGACCAGCAAATCTTAGTCAACGTTGACCTAGACAATGCGTGTTCAGCTCCCAGGATCGCAGGAGCTACAGCGAACAGATGAAACCCTTCGGAAAAGCACCGAATGCTTACATGGAATTCAAACTGTTTCGTGTGATTGAAGTACCCACACCGTAATATGGACGACACCGTGGATGTCCTTCATATTACGGTAGATACAGCGGAATACACGCACTACCAGACCAGCTAGAACGAAGGCGAACTCTATGAAAATTTCGGCGATGACGAGCGAAAAAACTAAAAAATGAAAGTCACAGAAATGGGCACAGTGGGCACATTCGGAAATTCTAAAATCGCTGTAAGTTATTGATTTATTGGCTCCTCAGGTAGGACTCGAACCTACAACCCTTCGGTTAACAGCCGAATGCTCTGCCATTGAGCTACTGAGGAGTGCCTTGTAACGAAATCTCCATTACCACGTTAGCAGAGAGTGCGCGGCACGTCAAAAATCGTGACGGATAATCAGTGATTCATCTTCCGTTCAGGTCCTGTTTAATGGCGCGCAAGAGAGTCGAACGAGAATGCAGGCGCTTCAGGATGATGCCGGGGGCTGGTGCATTCGATACGATAGAGGAAACGAAGAGGAGAACTCATGTCTCGGATTTCACGGCTGGACCGCAGCGAAGTGACCCCTGAAATTGCGGTGCTCTACGACAAGGCCTTTGCCCAGCGCGGCAATGTTCCCAATATGTTTCGGGTGATGGCCCACCGGCCGGAGATTTTCGCGACCATGCAGGCCCATTTCGGCGCGGTGCTTACGACCGGGACGGTTCCGACCAAGCTTAAAGAGCTGATCATCGTGCGCACCAGCCAGGTGAACCTGACGCCCTACTGCCTGGCCAGCCACACCATTCTGGCCAAGGGGCTGGGCTGGACAGACGAGCAGCTTAGCCGCTTGGCGGACTGGCCCCAGCGCGAGGATTTTACCCCCACCGAAAAGGCTGCCCTGCGCCTGGCTGAGACCGTCACGCGCGATGCAAACGCTGTGAGCGACGAGCAGTTTGCCGAGCTGAGGAGCTACTACAGCGAGGGCGAGATTGTGGAGTTGCTCTGCGCCATCGGCCTGTTCAACTACTTCAACCGATTCAACAACGCACTGCGGATGGAGCCGACCAAGCCCGGCGAAGGCGGCTGCGCAGCATGAAACTGAAATTGCCTGCCGGTTCGTTCCGCGCCTATCTCTTCGACTGCGACGGCACCATCGCCGACTCGATGCCGCTGCACTACATTGCCTGGAAAAAGACTCTTAAAGAATGGGATTGTGAGTACGACGAGAAGCTGTTCTACTCCTGGGGCGGCAAACCCGTCGTGAAGATTATTGCCGACCTGAACGAGATGAATGGGCTGAAAATGCCGATCGAGGCCATCGCCGCGCGGAAGGAAAGCCTCTACCTGGAGCAGCTTCCGCAACTCAAAGCGATCCCTGAAGTCCTGGAGCACATCGAGGCCGAGCATGGCCGGATTCCCTTCGCCGTGGTTTCAGGAAGCAGGCGAGAATCGGTTGTGGGCTCGCTCACCGCGCTCGGCTTGCTGGATAAGTTTGACACCATCGTCGCTGCGGAAGACTACACCCGCGGCAAGCCGGCCCCGGATGCATTTTTGCTTGCCGCCGCAAGGCTCGGCGTGGCGCCCGCCGATTGCCTGGTCTTCGAAGACACCGACCTGGGTATTGAGGCGGCAACCGCCGCCGGAATGGCCTCCGTCAAAGTTCCCTCGCCCCTGGGATGAGGCTAAGAAAATTAGTAGAGCAGCACCGCTATGCGGTAAGCCGTAAAGGAGTCTTGCTGGCCTTGTGGCGAGCAACTGCCTACAGCCGCCTGACGAAATTTTCTCGACGCCAGCTCGTTTGCCAGTGAGGGAGGTAGATGGGTCAGGTCCGTGCCCTGCCAACGCATGATGAAGCTGGGCTGCGTGTTGGATTTGGAGCCCGGAAAACCGTGGTCCATGGCGCAAGCGGCGCGAGCAACGGCCGCATTGGGCAGGATGGCGACACCGCCTTGCTTAAGCAGATTGCCAACCGTGGCTTCCACCTGAGTCTGCGCCAGCGTCGGTACGACACGCTCGTAGTCGGCTACAGCATAAAGATTATCTCGGCCGGCCACTACGGCGATGCCCACCCGATCCACATCAGGGTTCAGCAGGTTGCGGCGGTGGCCGGACGAGTGCATCCACCCATCGTGAATCGCGGTAGGCGTAGGCGCAAAGGCAACATTCTCCTCGATGAGGCTGAAGTGAGCGCCGGCCTGTGCGGCGCGCGCCGAGAGGTCGAGTTCGCCCGGATACTGATGGGCGATGGGTCCTTCGGCTGCCATGCGCAGACAATGCTGGCGGGCGGCTGTAGCCAGTGCCGAGTCCCACTTGAGCGGCGCAGCCCCAGCCGCGGCGCGCGCCTGATTGGCCAGAGCGAACAACTGCTCAGCTTCCGGCTGAAGAACCTCCCGTTTTCCACCTTGCAACGAACGAGCCGTCTGCGCTTGCGCGAATAGCATAGGCACAACCAGAGCCAACGACAAAACTAAACCGTGCCGTGAAATATCCATAATCAATTCAACCCCATTGTATTGCGGTAGTCGCTGTATTCTTGCTATGCCAATGTCTTTTTACGCCGCCACAGCGTTTTCGATTCTGCTCTTTACTGAGAGCACACAGCCAAGTGGCTTTTTTCTTAAGAAAAAGCCACCCTTGATGCAATTTCAATATCAACAAATGAATCGAAAACGCTCGAGTTCGCTTCCAGCCTCCCGCACCCGCTCGAACCGCGCACACGGCTCAAGATGGGGTTCTGCATGAAGATCGGCGTGGTCAGCGATACGCATGGGTTGTTTCGTCCGGGGGTGGCGCTTGCCCTGGCCGGCGTCGAGCGCATTCTGCATCTAGGCGATGTGGGCAAAGCCTCGGTACTGAAAGAACTGGGCAAGATCGCTCCGGTGACCGCGGTGCGCGGCAATGTGGATCGCGAAGGCCCGTTGAGTGAGCTGCCGGAGACTGAAGTGGTACTGATCGCCGACCGCTACGTCTATATGCTGCACAATCTGGAGACGCTCCACCTGGACCCTGCCGCCGGAAAGTTTGCCGCCGTACTTTTCGGGCACTCGCACGTGCCCAACTACTACCGGCGCAAAGGCGTGCTCTACTTCAATCCCGGCTCCTGCGGGCCTCGGCGCTTCCGGCTACCGGTGACGGTGGGGTTGCTGACAGCGAGCGAAGACGGCGAGTTAAAAGCCAGGATTGTCGAACTACACTGCGACTAAATAGTGGGGTTCAATCCCACGCGTTTTGTTTCGGCTGGAACCTTGTCGGCTATGTTTTGACTGAACCCTTTGCGGCCGGATCGGAGGCTGCGGGCTTCTCTTCCTTGATCGGCTCTACGCGGATTTTGGCGATGCGGCGCGAGTCCATTTCGACCACGGTAAGGCGGCGGCCATCGTGGATGATGGATTCGCCTTCTTTTGGGATGTGGCCGAGGCGCATGAGGAGGAAGCCGGCCAGGGTTTCCACACCGCCTTCGCGCGGCAGATCCCACTGCATCTGGATTTCAAGGTCGCGTAGGTTGACGCCGCCGTCCATCAGCAACGCGCCACTGGCGGTGGCGAGGACGGGGAGGGTGGGCAAGTCGAACTCGTCTTCCAGTTCGCCGGTAAGTTGCTCGATGGCGTCTTCGGCGGTGACCAGGCCGACTGTCGATCCGTATTCATCAACGACGATGGCCATCTGACGGCGGCGCTGCTGGAATTCGCGGATGAGGTCGAGGACGGTTTTGGTCTCAGGGACGACCAGCACATCGCGCATGATCTGGGAGAGTTTGAGTTCAACAAAAGGAGCGGCTGGCCGGAAGAAGTTGAGGCGGGCGAGATCTTTGGAGTAGGCGATGCCAACAATGTGCTCTGGGCCGCGGGATTCGTCGTAGACGGGGACGCGGGAGAACATATGGCCGATGACCTGAGCGCTGGCAGCTTCGATGGGCAGGTTGGAGGGCAGCGCGAAGATCTTCTGGCGCGGGGTCATGATCTCGCGGATGGGCACATCCTCCAATTCCAGGGCGCGGTGAATGAGCATCTCCTGAAAGCGGGGCAGAACGCCCATGCTGCGGGCGGCGGTGGCGATGAGCTTGAGCTCCTCGGGGGAGTGGACCTGGGCGCGCTCGGTCATGGGAACATCGAAGCCGCGCAGGATGATGGCAGCCGAGTTTTTGAGGAGGCGCACGGCAGGACGGGCGAGAGCCATGAAAAAAAGCATGGGCGGGGCCACGGCGACGGCGAGGGCCTCGGCGCGGCGCAGGGCGAGGGACTTGGGCACCAGTTCGCCAACCACGACCTGAAAATAAGTAATGAAGGCGAAGCCGAGGGTGACGGCGATAATGTGAGCATAGATCAGGGCATGGACATGGGCGAGCGGCAGGACGCTTATCCAGCCCATGAGAACGGAGGCGGCCAGCGGTTCGCCGATCCAGCCAAGGGCCAGGGAACAAAGGGTGACGCCGAGTTGGACCGCGGGAAGGAAGTCGTCCAGATCGCGTTGCAGGCGGCGGACTGCGCGGGCGCCGGGGACGCCGGCAGTCAGCATCTGTTCGATGCGGGTGTCGCGGATGGAGACCAGGGCGAACTCGGCGGCCACAAAAAAAGCATTGACCAGAATGAGCAGGCCCATGGCGACGAATTGGAGCAGCATAAGACCAAGCATCCCGGATGTGAGAATAGCAGGGAACAGGGAATAGGCAATAGGCAATTGAGAACACCGTCGCCTATGCTACTTCTGTGGAACCAAGGCGTCGCGCGGTGCGTATGAAGGAAGAGCGGCGAACGATGCTGACGGCCTGCCTTGGCGGCGGAAACAGAGAGGCTGGCAACGGATTGCTGGTAACGGGCAACAGAGAACCATGAAAGGCACACGATGAAACATCTTCTTCTAGCAGCAACTGCTTTGGCGCTGGCGGCGGTTCCGGCACTGGCTTCGGAGGCCACTTTCGACCGCACGCTTTCAGTGAACGGGCGTGTGGAGCTTTCGGTTGCGACCGGCTCGGGCAACATTCACCTGACCCGCGGCGCTGGCAACCAGGTACACATCTTTGGCAAGGTGAGGTCCGGATGGGGTGGCAGCGAGCAGCGGGTACGGGAGATCGCGGCAAACCCGCCTATTGAGCAGACCGGCAATATTGTGCGCATCGGTGCACGCCACGAGAACCTGCACAACATCAGCATCGACTATGAGATTCAGGCGCCGGAGAATGCGTTTGTCGATGCCGCATCCGGTTCGGGCGACATCACTGTGGACAGCGCGGGCGAGAATGCAAAACTGAGCACAGGCTCGGGCAACATTCACGCCACAGGCTTGCACGGCGGGTTCTCAGTGAACACCGGCTCGGGCAATATCTACGCCGAGCAGACGGGCGCGGGCGACGTGAAGGCGCAGACCGGTTCGGGCAACGTCGAGTTGCGCAATCTGCGTGGCGGACTGCGCGCCGGGACGGGTTCGGGGGATATCCGCGTGGGCGGAGCGCCAACCTCAGACTGGAAGCTGGAGACCGGCTCAGGCAACGTGGAATTCTGGCTAGGCAACGCCGGGCTCACACTGGACGCCTCAACCGGCTCGGGCAGCATCCACGCCGACCGGGGAATGACGACGCAAGGCGAGTCGAACCGGCACCACCTGACCGGGAAGCTCAACGGCGGCGGCCCAACAGTACGAATCGAGACTGGCTCGGGAGATATTCGCGTTCGTTGAGCAGTCAGTTGGCAGCGCACAGTTGTCAGCGGTTTGATAGGCTGCGGAAAATCTCGTAGAGCGTGTTTCAAAAAGAAGCATTGTGTCAGGGCACGACTTTAGTCGTGCCGCAAGTGCCGCAAAATCAACGGGCCTTTAGGCCCTGAGCTTTTCGGGAGTTTGGATAATATCCAAGCCTTTTTCCGCAGCCTGTTGAGCCGGGGCACTGGTTCCGGCGCTCTAGGTTGTTCCTCCGGCGAGGCCCTGAATGCTCCACGGGAAGGCCTCGCCCTTTTTTTGCTTATGGCGCCCTTTTTCTACGGAATGAAATAGTACGGGTCGGGATATTTGACGAAGAACTCCGCCTGGGGTTTTCCCTTGTCATCGCTCCACTGGTCGCCGACGTTGAGCACAATCTGATAGCCCTGCGCGGCAACTGCGGCCCGAGCGCCGGACTTGTAGGTGGCCATCGGCTCGGAGGTCTGCTTCGGGGTGCGGAGAAATAACTGCTGCCAGTTTTGAAAGCCCTGTTCGTGAAGATTCCGTTCGGTAGCGTCGCGCTCGGCGTCGGCTCTGCCGGTAATGAAGAACACGCTCACGCCCAGCCGCTGGGCCTCCTGATATAGCCGCAGAGTCCCTGGAATGGCAGGAGCCTTGGCCGAGTTGATCCAGGCGTGGAAGACGGCGCTGTCATAAGCGAAGCCGGCCTTCTCCATCTCCTCGTAGTTGGAGAGGGTGGTCTCGTCAATGTCCAGCACCAGCGCCAGTTTTTCCTGGGGGCGGCGATGTGCCGCACGGATGCGCAGGGCGGCGATGGCGCGATCCGCCTGATGGTCCAGGTCTTTGGCGTAGCAACCGCAGGTGCAGGTACATTCGTGGTACTGCTTGAGCTGGGTCTTCAGGCTGTCGAGGTTGGGGATGCGCTCGGCGGGCGCGTAGACGCTCACCCTGGTGTCCGGCTGGGCGGCCGGCTTTTGTGCAACCAGGCATACAGGGGCAAGGCCGATGGCAAAAACCGCCGCGAGAAGTGTTAACTGCTTTTTCACCAAAAACTCCTTTTCAAAAGGCGCAATTGCCGCGCGCCGGGCGCCGGCCTCAGCATCCATCATCGCACCCGCCCCCCCGAAGAAATGAAAGACGATTTTGTCCCCATTTACAATGGAATCATGCTGCATATTCTTCGCCCGCTTCCTCTTGCATCGCTGAAACTGCTGGTTTTCGATCTGGATGGCACGTTGATCGACTCCGCTCAGGATTTGTGCAACAGCGTAAACGCAACCTTGGCTCGCTTCGGGCGCGAACCGCTGCCCGATGAAAGGATTGCCAGCTTCATCGGCAACGGAACCATGGTGCTGATACGCAGGGCCTTTGCGGCCGGCAGTGCGCACGCTGACGAAGACCTGCTGGCCCAGGCCCACACGTTTTTCCTCGACTACTATCGCGAACACAAGCTGGACTTTACTTACGCCTACGAGGGGGTTATCGAGGCGCTGGCCGCGCTGAAGCAGTTGCACGACCAGGCCGGCGGACAGGCCAGAACCCTGGCTGTGTTGACCAACAAGCCGGTGCGCCCGGCGCGGGGCATCTGCGAAGGGCTGGGCCTGGCCGGCTATTTCCTGCACATATACGGGGGGGACAGCTTCCCGGTGAAGAAGCCTGACCCGATGGGCTTGCGCGCGTTGATGGAAGAGACCGGCGCGCTGCCAGAAGAGACGGTGATGATCGGCGACAGCAAAGTGGACGTGGAGACGGCGCGGAATGCCGGGGTCTGGTGTGTGGGCTGCACCTTCGGCCTTGCCCCCGAGAGTTTGACGGCGAATCCGCCCGATGTGCTGGTCGATTCAGCGGCGGAATGGCCGGAAGCGCTCAGCCCGGCAAAGATTGAGCACAAACAATAATCATCGCGGTTCTTGCCGCAGACGCTCCATAATGACTCGGACGCCGTAAGCTGAATCCATGGACACGATTGCTGTCGTTGGCCAGCGCCGGTTGCGGATTGTGTTGCCTGGAGGCAGCGGCCAGGTGGGTCAGGCGCTGGCGCGTCACTTTGTCGAGCGCGGTCATCAGGTGATCGTGCTGACTCGCGGCCCTTACACGGCTCCCTGGCTCGCTGTTCACTGGGATGGCAAGAATACCGGCCCGTGGACCGAGTACCTGGAAGGCGCCGACGTCTGCATCAATCTGGCCGGACGCAGCGTGAACTGCCGCTACGATGCAGCCCACCGCAAGGCAATCTACGAGTCGCGCATCCTCAGCACACGGCTGCTGGGCCGTGTAATCGCGGAACTCGCCGAGCCGCCGCGCGTGTGGATGAACGCCTCGGCAGCCACGATTTACAAGCGCGCGCTGGATGAAAACGGAGTCGATCTGCCTTTGGATGAAGCGACGGGCGAACTGGGAATCGCTGAGCCTCCGGCCAAAATGGAGCCGTTTGCCGCACAATGGGCCAGACGGCGGGATTTTTCCAGCCGCGTGGCCAGGGATTGGGAGGCCGCGTTCTTCGAGGCGGAGACGCCGCGCACCCGCAAGGTGGTCTTGCGCAGCGGTGTCGTTCTCAGCCCTACGCCGGGCAGCGCCTTTGCCGTGCTGTCTCACCTGGTGCGGCTGGGCCTGGGCGGCAAGCAAGGCAACGGACGGCAATTCGTTCCCTGGATTCACGAGGCCGACTATGCGCGCGCCGTGGAGTTTCTGATTGCCCACGAAGACCTGGATGGGCCGTTCAACCTGGCCGCGCCCAATCCGCTGCCCAACCGGGAGTTCATGGCCGCTCTGCGCGAGGCGTGGGATGTGCCCAACGGCTTGCCCGCGCCTACGCTGGCCATCCTGATTGGCGCCATTTTTCTGCGGACCGAACCAGAACTGGTGCTGAAGAGCTGCCGCGCCGTCCCCGGACGCCTGCTCGACGCTGGATTTGAGTTCGAGTTCCCCGAATGGCCCGAAGCCGCCGAAGATCTGGTGCGGCAGTGGAGAAGCAGGGATTAGGGGATTTCAGGGCGTTGACGCAGGCGCTCAGAAGCGTAGGTGGAAGAGGCGCTTCAGCTCCGGAGAGAACTCCTGTATCAGGTGTTCCGCGCCAATAAAACCCATCTCAAGATGGCCGGTCTGTACCCCCTGCGTCAGCGCGGTGTAGTGATGTGGCCACCATGTGGCTTCAATCATCGAGCTGCTGTAGGCGCCGGAGATCTGGGGAATGTCCAGCGTTTCGTGACCATTGCGGTTGTAAGTGACGAAGGTCATCTTCAGTGCATGGCCGGAGCGGTGAAAGAAGCCTGGGCAGGCGCAGGCGAAGTAGCGGGGATCAGTGCCCTCGGCGGCGGCAAGACTTTCATGCGCCGTGTTCTGGATCAGGTTGCTGCCATAGCTGCTGCCTAGGCGGCGTGCGAAGCCACCCGGCGTTCTGCTCCATGCAGATGGGTCGGGAATGGTTTGCAAATAGGTGGCGGTTGCCAGGGACTCAACGTGAATAGCGGGAGAGCGGCCGTCTTCGCTGATCCAACGCTGCCAGCGTTCGTGCCCGTCGAGCGGCTGGTAGGCGCCGGTATCGATGGGGCCATGCACGGTAAGCAACTGGGCCAACGACTGGCCGTACGATAGGCAGGGCGCTAAAAGGAGCGCCAAGAGCAGAATGCAGGATTTCCGGGTCACTGTTCCATTCTCAAGGAAAATCGGGAAAAAATGGGGCGCGAACCGGCAGAAAAAGGAAAATACCACAAATTATGGGCAGGGCGCGCCGCTGGCTTGCGATTTCAGATTGCGATTTGGGTTTCGATGCCGGTGTTGGCGGCGCGCGCTGGTTGAATTTCTTGGTTACAAGCCGTTCCGGCCTCTTGTAGAATCGCCGGTATGAAAGGTAATCCGAAGGTCATCGAGCAACTGAATCGTGCGCTCCGCGAGGAGCTCACCGCCATCAACCAGTACTTTGTTCACGCTGAAATGTGCGAGAACTGGGGCTACGAGCGGCTTGCGAAGTTCATCAAGAAACAGTCCATCGACGAGATGAAGCACGCCGAGTCGCTGATGGAACGCATCTTCTTTCTGGACGGCACGCCGAGCATGGAACCGCTGGCCCTGACGATTGGCGGAAACGTCAAAGTGCAGATCGAGTCCGACCTGAAACTCGAACTCGGAGCCATTGCACTGTACAACGAGGCCGCCCGGCTCGCAACAGACGAGAAAGACAACGGCTCGCGCGATCTTTTCATCAAGCTGCTGAAGGACGAAGAGAAGCACGCGGACTGGCTCGAAACACAGTTGCACCAGATGGCGGAGATCGGCTACGAGCGCTATCTGACTACGCAGACCGGTGAGGTCGAGTAGCTTACTCCCAAGGCTCAAAATAAGGTGTCTGGGCCCCGACCTTGGGCAGGCTCAAGGCTAAATGAAAGTTGTGGTTTCCCAGGTCTCAAAAAGCGAAACCTGGGCACCCGTCTGTCATCCAACGAGTTTCTTCGGGGCGCCGTCGACAGGAAGCAGGACATCGGCGATTCCGAGCATTGCGGCCATCAGCGGCGCAGCAAGGGCTAATCCGAGAGGGCCCGCAATCACGACAAGCAGAAGTTGCGCGGTCAAAGTCAAAGCCGGGGGCAAACGGACAATCCGGCGTTCCAGCAGAGGCGTGATAATGTTGCCTTCGAGCCCATGCACAAGCAGGAAGAGCAGCACGGTGAGCAGACCCTTTGTTGGACTAATGGCCAATGCGAGCAACGCCGCGGGAACGACGGAAAGAATGGGGCCTACATTGGGGATAAACGTCAAAAGGGCAGCAATGATGCCAAGCGTCCCGGCCAGAGGCACGCCGAGAGCCCATAAGCCCAATGAGACGAAAATACCCACCGCGATCATGGCGAACATCCGCGCCAGCAGCCACCAGCGAATGATGCGCACGACGCTGGCGCCGCAAGCATCGAGAGTAGCGCGATATCGCCGGGGCGTGATGCGCTTGATTCCGGAGAAATACAGAGCCGGCTCGGCGGAGAGATAGATGCTGAGAAATGCAAGAATGACCAAACAGGCGGCAAGACTTGCGGTGCTCACCACGATTCCACCGATACGCGTGAAAGCATAACTGACGCTGGTGGACAGTTGCGTATAGTCCGACCATTGCTCGAACAGCCAACGTCCCCATGCAAATGCCTGGATGCGCTCGACAAGTTGATTGGCTGCCTGCGGAAGTGCGGTTTTCAGAACGACAATCTGGTCGATGATATTGGGACCGCTTATCCAAAGGAGAAGGAAGCCAGAGGTGAAAGCGGTAAGCAGGATCAGAGCGAATGCCAGCCCCCTGCCCAGCTTCAATTTTGCCTGAATCCAGGCGACGATGGCGGTAAGCAGGATTGCGGCTATGATGGCCGCAAACAGCAACAGGAAGATGACGCGGCCAATCCAGACAAGAAGCAGCGCCAGCACGAGTGCTATTGCCAACAAAAGAACCTTGACCGCGGAATTTGCGGGTTCGCCATGACGCGAAGAGATTTCCGGCTTATCCATATTCTCTGACCATACCTCGGTTCTTATGGCGTACATCGTATCAAAGAGAACACTTCAGTGGTCAGTAAATACCCCGACCGGTGCCCCATATATGACCATCCACAAATGAATGGGTGACGGGTGGTCCATGTCTGACCATCCAAAATGAATGGGTGCCTGTAGAAGGTCAAGAGGTTGTTCCATCATCGGAGCGGCTGATGGGCGGCTTGTAGTTGAGGCTACCATGAGGCCGCAGGTAGTTGTAGAAGTCTGTCCAAGGCTTGAGGCAAGCG
>Ga0182014_10005066_pt1 | contig 14795 bp, 12 predicted proteins | sample 612S2DmetaG_FD_120489 | JGI IMG/M metagenome (GOLD analysis project Ga0182014, IMG submission 120489) | Permafrost microbial communities from Stordalen Mire, Sweden - 612S2D metaG | ecosystem: Environmental > Terrestrial > Soil > Wetlands > Permafrost | place: Sweden: Stordalen | collected... | reverse complement strand
TCCGTCGGGTTCCCATCGCCATGCCTTTTAGACGCTCCAAACATTTCCGAGGTCACATGTATTGGCAAGGAATCTGACTATTACCACGGGCTGCTAGAGCTGCCCGCTCTGGCGCAATGGAATCGGCCGTCGCCCCATCCTGTCCCTGCTTCCGCTCGTCTCTCGCCACCATCTTGGCGATCATCATACGAACTTCGGGATCGGCCGGATACGGAATCTGGCCTTTCACCATTTGCCGCATCACTTGCCGGGACGGATAATCGCGCACCAACTGAGAGCTGGGAAGATCGAGCGTATCCAGGTAACGCAGCTTTTCGGCCAGCACCGGGTTTTCCGGAATGCTTTCGGGATTCAGTTGGGCTTCGATCCACCTATCGAGCCCCACGGCACGCACCCGCTCGGCGTCGCCGGGACGCGCCCCATAGGTCAGGCGGTTCAACGCCTGCTCGATCTTGTCCGCCGGTGCGATCTGGGCCACGAACACCCGCGGCTCGGCAGCGGACGTGTTCCAAGCCTCCAGCGCCGTGAGCCCAGCTAAGATCGACGCGGAAACGAGCGCCACAGTTGCGGAAGCACCCATCCCAAAACCCTCCAGTGAATAATAACTCCCGCCGGATATAGGAGTCGCGGTGCCGCTTCGTAAATGTCCGTAAACCAGCCCCAATCAGTCCCTGCTACGCTGGTTGCGGGAGGATCCGGCGTGGCGACCGAACAGACAGCGACCTTGGGCGGCGGTTGTTTCTGGTGTCTGGAAGCCGTCTACCAGGAGATGGAAGGGGTCCGGAAAGTGGTTTCCGGTTACATGGGCGGCCATGTCGCAGACCCCACCTATCAACAAGTGTGCAGCGGCACCAGCGGGCACGTGGAAGTGACTCAGGTGACTTTCGATACCGACACGGTTTCGTACGACGAGATACTGGAGGTCTTCTTCGCCATTCACGACCCCACCTCGTGGGACCGGCAAGGCAACGACTCGGGCCCGCAGTATCGCTCGGTCATTTTTTATCGCGACGACGCGCAGCGCGCCGCGGCCGAAGCTTCGATCTCCAGGCTGACGGCCGAGCGCGTCTACTCCCTGCCCATCGTCACCGAGGTGCGCCCGTTGGCTACCTTCTACCCCGCCGAGGACTATCACCAGCAGTATTTCACCAACCACCCCAACCAGCCTTATTGCACCTTCGTGGTATCGCCCAAGGTGCAGAAGTTTCGCCGGAAGTTCGCCGGCCGGGTGCGGCGGGGAGCGTGAGCCGATGCGGGTAGCGATTCTATCGGACATCCACGACAACGTGTGGAAACTGGCGGCAGCGCTCGAAGGCGCACGTACCGCCGACGCGTTGTTGTGCCTGGGCGATCTGTGCTCGCCCTTCGTGGCGCACCAACTCGGCAGCGGCTTTGCCGGCCCGATTCACATCCTGTTCGGCAACAACGACGGCGACCCGTTCCGCATCGCCTCGGTCGCGCGCCGGTATCCGCACGTCACCATCCATGCCGAATGGTTCCGCGGCGATTTCGGCGGACGCAGCTTCGCCGCCAATCACTACGACAACATCGGCCGCGCCGTGGCCGCCGGCGGCCAGTTTGACGTGGTGTGTTTCGGCCACAATCACCGCTACGAAATCACGCCCATGGGGAAGACACTGGCCATCAATCCGGGCGCCGTTATGGGCGCGGCGTTCGCCGGCGATGGCACGCGTACCGATGTGGCGTCCACCTACGTGATCTACGATACCGCCAGCGGCCAGGCCGAACGCGTGGAAGTGCGGAGATAAGCGGCCGGCAATCAGCCAAACCCCGCCGAGTTGCCGCAACAACCGGCGCCACGCATCACCACTGACGCTCCGTCAGGTCCCTTCCCCCAACTCAAAATGTAGTGGAGACCTTTGCATTACGGCGCCGAGGGGCGGCTACTTCACCACGATGTTGACCAGCTTGTCGGGCACGGCGATCGTTTTGACCACGGTCTTGGCGGCGATGGCGGCGCGGACCTTGTCATCGGCCAGGGCGCGGCGCTCGAGCTCCTGGGCGGAGGCGCCGAAGGGAGCGGCGATGCGGCCGCGGACCTTGCCGTTCACCTGCACCACGATCTCGGCTTCGTCTTCGCGCGCCAGTTCCGAATTATAGGCAGGCCAGGGCTGGCGGAAGACCGGGCCCTGGTTGCCGATCTCCTCCCAGATCTCCTGGGAGAGATAGGGCGCGAGCGGCGCCAGCATCAGGGCCAGGGTTTCGAGCACTTCGCGCATGACGGCGGCCGAGATGGCAGCTTCCCGCTCCGTCAGCAGGTTCATCAACTCCATGATGGCGGCGATGCAGGTGTTGAAGTGCCAGCGGGTTTCGAAGTCTTCGGTAATCTTTTGCAGCGTCTGGTGGAGCTTGCGGAGGGCGGCGCGGTCGCCGGCGCCAGCGGTGCCCGCGGGCTGCGCGTTGCGGGTGACGAAACGGTAGACGCGGCCGAGAAACCGGTAGATGCCTTCGGCGCCCTCCTGGCGCCAGTCGAGCTCCTTTTCGGGCGGCGCGGCGAAGAGCACGAACATGCGGGCGCTGTCGGCGCCGAATTGCTCGGCCAGAGCGTCGGCTCCCACCACGTTGCCTTTGGATTTCGACATTTTGGCGCCTTCGGCGATCACCATACCCTGGGTGAAGAGGCGACGGGCCGGCTCGTTGTTTTCAACCAGGCCGAGATCGCGCATCACCTTGGTGAAGAAACGCGAATAAATCAGGTGCAGGATCGCGTGTTCCACTCCGCCGATGTACTGATCGATCTCGAACCAGTAGGCGATCTTGGCGGAATCGAAGGGCGCGCGGTCGTTGTGCGGGTCGCAATAGCGATAGAAATACCAGGACGAATCGATGAACGTGTCCATGGTGTCGGTCTCCCGCCGCGCCGCGCCGCCGCACTTGGGGCAGGCCACGTTGACGAACTCGGGAACGCTTTCGAGCGGCGAGCGGCCGGCGCCGGCGATGTCGACATGGTCGGGCAGCAGCACCGGGAGCTGGTCGTCGGGCACGGCAACCACCCCGCAGGCGGGGCAGTGAATCACGGGGATGGGCGTGCCCCAATAGCGCTGGCGGGAGATGCCCCAATCCTTGAGGCGGAAGGTGACGGCGGGTTGGCCGAAGCCTTTTCCCAGGGCAAAGGCGGCCATCTTCCGGCGCGCCTCCTGGCTGGCGAGGCCGGACCAGGGGCCGGAGTTCTCCACCACGCCGTAATCGAGGAACGCCTCCGTCATGCCGGGCTCCTGCGCCAGGACGCCGCCGACGGGGCGGATCACGGGGCGGATCGGGATGTCGTACTGGCGGCAGAATTCGAAATCGCGCTCGTCATGGGCGGGAACGGCCATAATCGCGCCGGTACCGTAACCCATCAGTACGAAGTTGCCGACCCAGATGGGAACGTCGCCGCCGCTGTAGGGATTGACGGCGAAGTGGCCGGTGAAGAAGCCTTCTTTTTCGACGTCGCCGAGGTCGCGATTGGAGCGGGCGTCGACCATGGCCTTGGCTTTGGCGCGCGCCGCGGGGTCGAGCAGAGTGTCATTTAGCGGGTGCTCGGGAGCCAGAATGACACAGGTGGCGCCATAGATAGTATCCACGCGGGTGGTGAAGACGCGGATGGGCTGGCTGGGGGCGCCTGCCAGGGTGAAATCGATTTCGGCGCCCTCGGAACGGCCGATCCAGTTGCGCTGCATGGTGAGGACGCGCTCCGGCCAGCCGCTCTCGAGTTTGGCCATATCGTCCAGCAACTGGTCGGCGTAAGCGGTGATTTTGAGGAACCACTGCTCCAGGGCGCGTTGTTCGACAGGCGTATCTTCGTGACGCCAGCAGCAGCCTTCGACTACCTGTTCATTGGCCAGAACGGTGTTGCATTTGGGACACCAGTTGAGCAGCGCTTTCTTGCGGTAAGCCAGACCGCGTTCGAGCATGCGCAGGAAAAACCATTGGTTCCAACGATAATAGGCGGGGTCGCAGGTGGTGACTTCGCGGTTCCAATCGTAGCTGAAGGCGAAGCGGCGATGGGTCTTCTTCATCGCGGCGATGTTGGCCAGGGTCCATTCGCGAGGAGCCCGCTGGTTGGCAATGGCGGCGTTTTCGGCGGGTAGGCCGAAGGCGTCCCAGCCCATGGGATGGAGGACGTTGAAGCCTCTCATCCACTTGTAACGGGCCAGGGCGTCGCCGATGGCGTAGTTGCGGATGTGGCCGATGTGGAGGGTCCCGCTGGGGTACGGGAGCATTTCGAGTACGTAAAATTTGGGTTTGGAGGAATTCTCTTCCGCCTGGTAAAAATCGGCGTCGCGCCAAAGGGCGTGCCACTTCAGCTCGATGGCGCGATGGTCGTATGGCTTTTCGGGCATATTGGTACGGAAACTTCATCGTACCAACCCGCGCCAGGGCTTCGCCCTGGAAATCCCTGGCGCGATTTACATCGTGGACAGACTGTCAATGCGTGACGGTAACGGCCGTGGACACGCGATATTCGCGAGCCGGCTTACCGGCTGCGACCGGAGCGGGCGCTTCGACTTCTTCCCAAGATACCGGGTGCTCCCGTAAGCACTGCGGGCAGATGTATTTTCCATGCATCGGCCACATAGCCTTGGTGTGGGCCACGCGGCACCAGAAACCGGCAATTCGTTCGGTCATTTTCTTCTCCTCCTCCAACCGACAGTGGGCGAGGGTTCACCGCAAGGATGCGGGGCCAGACCCGTTGCCGTTAATTCATGCAATCGGATGACCACAGAAAAAACTTGACGATGCATCATTAAAACGTATAATTGAAACGAACGATTAAATTGAGTGATTGACACCAAGCAAAAGATCATGGACACCGCGGTTCGGGTGTTTGCCGAACAAGGCTACGGCGGTACGTCGCTGCGTCACATCATCGCCGAGGCGCAAGTCAACCTGGCGGCCATCCATTACCATTTCGGCTCCAAAGAGGAACTGCTGGACGCGGCGATCGGGCAAAAGGTAAGGCCGGCAAACGTAGAACGTCTGAAGCGGCTTGGGGAAATTGAAGCCCGCGCGGCCGGCGGACCGGCGGCTTTGGAGGAGATTCTGGAGGCGTTTCTGGAGCCGGCGATGCTGGCGGCCTCGCAAGACGCCGAGTTTCCACGCATGATGGGGCGGTTGATCGGTGAAGGGCTGATGCCGGCGGTTGCGCGCAAGCATTTTTCCGAGGTGGGGCAGCGCTTCACGGTTGCGTTGCGGCGGGAGCTGCCGGATCTTTCGGAAGCGGAAGTCGCCTGGAGGGTGCACTTCCTGGTGGGCGCCATGGCGCATTGCCTGTGCCGCGGGCCGGAGGATTGGCAGGGGCAGCGGACCTTGGACTCCGCGGAGATGGTGAAGGAGTTGGTGACCTTTTTGGCGGCGGGTTTTCGGGCGCCATCCGCGCTGGCGGCCACCAGCGGAGCGGGGAGATAGTGATATGAAGATGCGATGGATCTGCCTCGCGGCGGTAACGGTAGCGGCGGCGGCGGGTCAACAGGAAATATCCGGCGCGAAGGTTCCCGCCGCGGACCAGCAAGCCGAGCCGCAGTCGCAGCCGTCCGCGGGCGGGGTGGTGGCCGCCAATCGCGGGCCGCTACCCTTGAGCCTGAAGCGCGCCGTGGATATCGCGCTTTCGCGCGAGGGGAACACGGCCATCGAGCTGGCGGGCGAATCGCTGGCGCAGGCGCGCGACCGTTCGGCGGAAGCGCGCGCGGCGTTGCTGCCCGACGTGGAAGCGGCCTACACGACCGAGAGCCGGACGGAGGATCTCGCGGCTCAGGGTCTCTCCACCAAGCTCTTCAACTTTCCCGTTCCCGGTTTTCAGTTCCCGACTTTTGTGGGTCCGTTCACCATCATGGACGCGCGTGTGAGCGCCACCCAAAGCGTGTTCGACTTCAGCTCGATCCGCCGCTTTCAGGCTTCCAAGCGAAGCACGGAGGCGGCGCGGTCGGACCTGGACAGCACTGGCGAACAGGTGGCGGCCCAAGTGGCCAAGGCGTACCTGGCGGGTATCAAGGCCGACGCCGACCTGGAATCGGCCGAAGCCAATGTCGCGCTTTCCGAGGCGCTACTGACGCAGGCCGACAATGAGAAGAAAGCAGGCACGGGGACGGGCATTGAAATCACGCGCGCGCGAGTGCAGCTTGCCAACGACCGGCAGCGGCTGCTGGAAGCGCGGAACGCGCGCCGGGCGGCCTATCTGCGGCTGCTGCGCGCCATGAACCTGCGGTTGGACGGGGCCCTCGAATTGACCGACAAACTGCAGTATCTTCCGGTGGATGCCGTCACGTTGGACCAGGCGCGCGCCGCGGCTCTGAAACAGCGGCCGGATTACGAGGCGCAGCGCGAGCGGGAAGCCAACGCGCGGCTTTCGGCCAGCGCCACCAAGATGGAGCGGCTGCCAACGGTTTCGGCGTTCGGCGATTACGGCGCCAGCGGCACGGGCTTCGACAACTCGTTGCCCACGCGGACGGTGGGGATTTCGGTGCGGGTGCCGATTTTCGATGGCGGCCGGCGGGACGCGCGCCGCGCCGAATCGGCCTCCGGACTTCGCGCCGAACAGGCCCGCAGCAACGACTTGAAAGAGCAGATCGAGCTGGACGTGCGGCTGGCGCTGGACGAGCTGGGGTCGGCCGACGACGAAGTGAAAGTCGCTCGGGAGGGGCTGGGGCTTTCCGAAAACGAACTGGCCCAGGCGCGCCGCCGCTATGCGGCCGGCGTGACCAACAGCATTGAAGTCACCGACGCGCAGACGCGGCTGGAGCGCGCGCGGGACAACCAGACAGCCGCGCTCTATAACTACAACCTGGCGCGCATCGATCTGGCACAAGCCATGGGCCGCGTGCGGAGTTTGGTGCAATAAGGGGGCGGTAAGCGCATGAGTAAGGCACTGTCGGGAATTGACTACCATGCGCGAGCGGGTGTCGAGACGCGTCTCGACACGGCACGCACGAGTGCGTGCGCCACGTCTGCCCCGCTAAATAAGAACGGTGAAGCATGAAAAAACGAATTCTGGTAATCCTGATTATTTTGCTGGCGGGAGCGGCGGTCTACGCCTACCGCGGCATGACCCGGCGGCCGGATAACCGCATCGTGGTTTCCGGCAACATCGAACTGACCGAAGTCAATATCGCCTTCAAGACCGCCGGACGGCTGATCGAGCGCAACGTGGACGAAGGCGACCTGGTGAAAAAAGGCGAAGTGCTGGCGCGTCTGGACCGCGATCAATTGGCGGCGCAGCGGGAAGCGCAATCGGCGGCACTGACGTCGGCCGAGACCCAACTGGCCCAGGCGGTCACTTCCCACGAGTACGAGAAGGAGACGGTAGCGGCCGATATCGAGCAGCGCCGGGCCAATCTGGAGTCGATGGAGGCACGCCTGGCGGAGCTTCACAATGGAGCGCGGCCGCAGGAAAAGCTGGACGCCCAGGCGGCGGTGGATTCGGCGCAATCGGAACTGGAGCGCGCCAAGCGCGATTGGGATCGCGCCCAGGTGCTGTACAAAGACGACGATATTTCGACCGCGCAGTCCGATCAATACCGCAACCGGTGGGAGAGCGCCGTAGCGGCTCTGAACTCGGCCAAAGAGCGGCAGTCGCTGGTGCTGGCGGGGCAGCGCGACGAGGTCATTCGCGCCCAGCAAGGCCAGGTGGAGAGCGCCCGGGCAGCGCTGAAAGTGGCCGAGGCCAATCACCTGGAAACCCGGCGGCGGGAGCAGGACGTGGCCACCCGGCGGGCCGAAATCGAGCGCGCCAGGGCCAATCTGGCGCTCATCGATTCCCAGCTTTCCGATACCATCGCCGTTTCGCCCGTGGATGGCGTGGTGCTGGTGAAATCGGCCGACGTGGGCGAAGTGTTGGCGCCCGGCACCAGCGTGGTGACGGTGGGCGACATCGACCATCCCTGGCTACGCGGGTATATCAACGAAACCGATCTGGGCAAGGTGAAGCTGGAATCCAGGGCGCGGGTCAGCACGGATTCGTATCCGGGAAAGGTCTACTGGGGCAGGGTGACGTTCATTGCGTCGGAAGCCGAGTTCACTCCCAAGCAGATCCAGACCGAGCAGGAGCGTGTAAAGCTGGTGTACCGCATCAAAATCGAAGTGGACAATCCGGCCCACGAGCTGAAAAGCAATATGCCGGCCGACGCGGAGATCGTACTCGAGTGAACGCGACGGAACCGATCATCGAGACTCGCGATCTGACCCGCCGCTTCGGCCAGCTCACGGCGGTGGACCATCTGAACCTGACCGTGGCGCCCGGCGAGATCTTCGGGCTGGTGGGGCCGGACGGAGCGGGGAAGACCACCACCCTGCGGCTGCTGTGCGGCCTCATGAACCCTACCGAGGGCTCGGCGCGCGTGGCGGGCTGCGACGTCGTGAAGGAGTCGCAAAAGGTGAAAGACCAGATCGGTTACATGGCCCAGCGTTTCGGCCTGTACGTGGACTTGACCGTGCAGGAGAACATGGACTTCTACGCCGACCTGTTCGACATCACCGGCGCCGTGCGCGACCGGATGACGGTGGAGCTGCTGCGCATGACCCGCATGGAGGAGTTCCGCGGGCGGCAGGCGGGGCGCTTATCGGGCGGCATGAAGCAGAAGCTGGCGCTGATGTGCACCCTGCTGCATCGGCCGCGCATTCTGTTCCTGGACGAACCCACCAACGGCGTGGATCCGGTATCGCGGCGGGATTTCTGGGCCATTCTGTATCAACTGTTGAAAGACGGCACCACGATTTTCATGACTACGGCGTATCTGGATGAAGCCGAGCGCGTCAATCGCGTGGGCCTGATGTATCGCGGCAAGCTGATCCGCTGCGCGCCGCCGGAAGAGCTGCGCCGGGAGGCGGGGGCGGTGAACCTGGAAGGCGCGTTTATCAGCACCATTCGCGAGCTGGAGGCGGCCAGGACATGAACGGCTGGGCGGTGGAGATCGACAACCTCACCAAGACCTTCGGCTCGTTCGTGGCGGTGGACCACGTCTCGATCCAGGTTCCCAAGGGCGAGATTCTCGGCTTCCTGGGGCCTAATGGGGCGGGCAAGTCCACCACCATCCGCATTCTGTGCGGGCTGCTGGCGCCGACTTCCGGCCGCGCCGAAGTAGGTGGCCTGGACGTGCATACCCAGGCCGAGCAGATCCGCCGCAATATCGGGTACATGTCGCAGAAATTCTCGCTGTACGACGATCTGACGGTGGAGGAGAACATCGACTTCTTCAGCGGGATCTATGGCGTCGAGCGCGGGCGGCGGCCGGAGCGGAAGCGCTACGTGCTGGAAATGGCGGGAATCGAAGAACGCCGCTCTGCCCTGACGCGCACGCTTTCGGGCGGCTGGAAGCAGCGCCTGGCGCTGGGCTGCGCCATTCTGCACGATCCGCCGGTGCTGTTTCTGGACGAGCCGACCTCGGGCGTGGACCCCATCGCGCGCCAGTCCTTCTGGGCGCTGATCCGCGACCTTTCCGCGACCGGCCACACTATTTTTGTTTCCACCCACTACATGGATGAAGCCGAGTTCTGCAACCGGCTGGCGCTGATGTACCGCGGCAAAGTGATCGCCCTCGGCACGCCGTCCGAGCTGAAGAAGAACCTGACCATGCACAACCTGTTCCAGCTCCAGACCGGCGACCTGCTGGCTACCATGCGCGCGCTCGAAGGCGTCGAAGGCGTATACGACGTGGCCATGTTCGGCAGCGGCCTGCACGTTACCGTGGACGACCGGGAGCGCGGCGCCGCCGCCATTCGGCAGGCGCTCGCCGGCAAGATCGAGATCGGGCGGCTGGAGCCGATTGCGCCTTCCATGGAAGACGTTTTCGTAGCCATGATCGAAGCCGAGGAAAGGAAGGCCGCATGAGGGGGCGCATAGTGGGACAGGCCTCCTGGCCTGTCTTTGGCAGAAGAAGAAACTACAGAGCCAGGCCAGGAGGCCTGTCCCACTTCAGAAAGTGTGTGACTTATGCCCACTAGCCTGCGCCGCCTGCGCGCCATCTGGATCAAGGAGCTGCGCCACATCGTGCGCGACCGGCGCAGCCTGGCGCTGGCGCTGTTTCTGCCGGTGATGATGCTGCTGCTCTACGGCTACGCCTTGAGCCTGGACGTGGACCACATTCCCACCATGATTTACGACCAGTCCGATACCGAGGCCAGCCGCGACCTCATCAAGCAATTCCAGGCCTCGCGCTTCTTCGACGTGACGGGTTATGTGCGGGACTATGCGCCTATCGAGCGCGCCATCGATCGCGGCAGCATCCTGATGGGGGTGGTGATTCCCCGCGACTACGGCAAGCAGGAGGGCTCCGGCCGGGTTGCCCCGGTACAACTTCTGCTGGACGGCAGCGACTCCAACACGGCTTCGATCGCGCTGGGCTACGCCGAAAGCGTGGTCAACGATTATTCCCTCACCCTGCGCGCGGATGCCCAGAATCGCCGGGCCGGCCAGCGCGGCGGCATGCCCGTCGACCTGCGCATGCGGATCTGGTACAACAGCTCCCTGGAATCGAAAAACTATGTGGTGCCGGGGCTGATCGCGGTGATTCTGCAGATCATCTCCGCGCTGCTGACATCGCTCACCATCGCGCGGGAATTGGAGATGGGAACCCTGGAGCAATTGCTCTCCACGCCGTTGCGGCCGGTGGAAATCGTGCTGGGCAAGATGCTGGCGTACTTCGTGGTGGGCGTGGCGGATGCCGCCGTGGCGCTGCTGGTGGGCCTGTACGTATTCACCGTGCCTTTGCGCGGCAGCATTCTGCTGGTGGCGGCGGGCACCTGCCTGTTCCTGTTCGGCGTGTTGTTTTGGGGCGTGTTCGTGTCGGCGGTTTCGAAGAGCCAGTTGCAGGCCTACCAGATGGGCGTGCTCAGCTCCTTTCTGCCGGCGTTCCTGCTCTCCGGGTTCGTCTACTCCATCGACACCATGCCCAAAGTGATTCAGGTGGTGACCTTCATCATCCCCGCGCGCTACGTGGTGACAATCATGAAAGGCGTGTTCCTGAAGGGCGTGGGATTGTCCGTGCTATGGAAGGAATTCGCTTTTCTGGCGGTGTTTGCGGCCTTGATTGCTTGGGCCGCCACGCGCAAGCTGAACCGGAAGGTGGCGTGAATGAGCTGGGAACGGATCGTCATCATTTTCCGCAAGGAACTGGTGCAGGCGCTGCGCGATCCGCGCATGCGGTTTTTGCTGTTCCTGCCGCCCATGATTCAGCTCATCGTTTTCGGCTTCGCCGTGAACCTGGACGTGGACCACGCGCGCATCGCCTGGATGGACCTGGACCGGACCCCCGCCAGCCGCGAACTGCGCGAGCGCTTCGAGGGCTCGGGCCGCTTCGACGTGGTGGCGGCGCCGCGCAACGAGCAGGAGGTCCAGAATGTGCTGGACCGCGGCCAAGCCGAGGCGGTGGTGCGCATCCTGCCGGAATTCGAGCGGAACCTGCGCCGCGGCGAAAACGCACAGGTGCAGGTGTTGATCGACGGCACCAATTCCAACACGGCGTCGCTGGTTTCGAGCTACGCGGCCAGCGTGGTGGCGGAGTTTTCGAACTCGATGTCCGCCCAGCAGCAGAACAGCCGCATGTTGATGCGCGGCGCCACTTCGCCCGCCAATCCGGGATTGCCCACCGTCGTAGCGCAAAGCCGGGTGTGGTTCAACCCGGATTTGTACAGCCGCAATTACTTTGTCCCCGGCGTGGTGGCCAACATCATCATGCTGGTCACGCTCATGCTCACCGCCATGGCCATCGTGCGCGAAAAGGAAATCGGCACCATGGAGCAGTTGATGGTGACTCCGGTCACCCCGCTGGAGCTGATGCTGGGCAAGATGTTGCCGTTCGCTCTGGTCGGCCTGATTCAGGTGGCGCTGGTCACTACCGCCGCCCTGGTGATTTTCCATATTCCGTTTCGCGGCAGCGTGCTGCTGCTGTTCTGCTGCGCGTCGCTGTTTCTGATGACGAGCCTGGGGGCGGGCTTGTTCCTGTCGACCGTTTCCCAAACCCAGCAGCAGGCCATGATGGGCAATTTCTTCTTCTCCACGCCGGCCTTCATGCTGAGCGGGTTCGCGTTTCCCATCCGCAACATGCCGGTGGTGGTGCAGTGGCTGACTTATCTGAATCCGCTGCGCTACTTCATCGAAATCCTGCGCGGCATTTTCTTGAAAGGCGTGGGCGTGGCCACGCTGTGGCCCCAAATGTCGGCGCTGGCCGTGTTTGGAGTCGTGGTGCTGGGCCTCAGCACGGTACGCTTTCACAAAAGCCTGGACTGAGTTCAAACCGGGAGCGGTCTTTCGTGGCGCGGACTCTTAGTCCGCAGCGCCGAGACTCGTCTCGGTGCTCCTCGCCGGCCGCGCCCCGATCTTTGCCAGGAAACTCGGAGACCGTCCGCAGTAACTCCGCCAGGAATACCGCAAGCGCCGCACCTTTAGCAGTCGCCTAGGTCGCGGGAGCCTCCTTCTTCTCGACTTCTATCTTCTTACGTCTGTCTTCTCACCTCCCGTAACTCACGCGCCCGGAACTAAAGTTCCCGTTTTCATCTCGTAAACCATTGATTCTTCGTGACCGCGGCTGAGAGAACGGGGACTTTAGTTCCCGTTTGAGGTGCACGATCGATGCGGATTGCCGCCCGTTCTCCATCCCCACGACCCAGTATAGGGGCCAGGCGCCAAAAGGGAGCCTGCGGCGAGAGCTTTGTAGGGGCCATAACACCCACAGGATCAGTGAATTGGCGGAAATTTTCCAAATTGGTGACCGACGAAAGAGGGACTACGCCAGCGGGGCGGCCCGCCTGGCGCCGGAGCCCCCGCCACGCCGAACTCGTCCTGGTCTCTCGCCGTCGAAAGGGCCGGACCGCAGACCATGGACAAGGATGGTCGTCCACGTTAGACTCAGTACGGTTCACCTAAGGCGTGGCATCCCAACCCAACGGTTCCCGAGACGGCCGTATCCGGCCAACTTCCGAGTGGGCGACCATTCTCCCGGAGCCGCCGGTAAACGCTATCGTCAGGGAGGACCTATCGCCACCTCATCATCAGGGTGTCCAATTCAGCCCGGATCGTCGGCGACAACCACCAATGTTCGAGTGAGAGGCTGGCAGACAGCAGCTCAAGGACTGAGACCCCCGGCGCTCGCCAGAACTTCTCGCGAGCGCCGAAGACCTCCTCCGCCCGGCACCTGAACACATTCAAACTGCTGGTTGCGAGGACTCGATAGGCAGGGCTGCGAAGGCGCAGCGCGCGTGTGAGCAGATCATCCTGCGCCTTCGGGGAAGCGTTCGCCCGTCCACTGCGACTCGTAAAACGGGATCTGTTCCTTTGTCTGTTTGACCTGGCCAAATGCAGGCCACAAACCCGTGCATGCGGTCCATGCAAGTAGAATCGTTTTCTTCAGGTTTTTCCTGCGCGGTTGGTTACACGGCATGGCGCCGCGAAGGTGCCCGGCGATCGGGAATTATGCTGTGATTCCGACCCGCCGGGCTCAACAGGATAATCAAGCCTATATACCTTCGGTCCAATCGGAAGGTGTGAGGCTCGCCTCGACGTCCTCCCTTTACGTATACGCCTTCTCTCCGCCGACCTGCGAATCCCAATACGTCGTGGGATCGGTAAAGAACTCACCCTGCCTGCAGAGGGGGCGGATCGCTTCTTCATTGACTTTGATGCCCAGGCCCGGCCCCGTCGGAACGGGGATGTAACCCTTGACCACGAGGTCCCCTTTGTCGGTTAGGTCTTTGTGCCAGGCTGGCTGCGGCATGTGCCATTCCATGGCGAGGAAGTTTTGGCAGGCGGCTATCGCGTGCACGCCGGCTGCGTAGCCGATCGGGGTAGCGTTGCTGTGGACCATCATCCCCACCGAATATTTGGCCGCCATGTCGGCGGTCTTCTTCAATTCGAGAAGGCCGCCGATAACAAGGTGATCCGGGTGGATATAATCGACTGCGCGCGCCTGGCAAAGCGCCTCGAGCGATTCCACCAGGTAGGCGTCTTCGCCGGTCAAGGTGGGCACCCGGATCGAATTGGTGATGAGCTTCCACTCCTCTACCCGGAACCACGGGACCATGTCTTCCAACATAGAGGGGGTGACCCTCTCCAGCGCGTTGGCCAGCTTGATGCAACTTTTCGCGGTGAGGTGCCCGAAATGGTCGTGCGCCATGGGAATGTCGGCGTCGTCGCCCATCGCCTCCTTAATCGCAGCGACATGGTCGGCTACCAGTTCAGCTCCCTTGTCGCTGATCTCGAATCCCTGATAATAGTTCTCGGGGCCTTCCCCCGGTTCCCCGTTATAGCCTGCCGGCGCGGACATCGTGCCCCGCTTGCCTCGGAGGATGGGAGCTACGCCCAGATCATACTTGAGCATCGTAAACCCCGCGGCGACTCTCTCCCTATAATCGGCGGCGATGTCTGCGATGGAGTTCGAGCGCGGGTCACCCTCGCTGTACATGCGGACCTTGTCGCGAAATTTCCCGCCAAGCATTTGATAGATCGGCACGCCATAAGCTTTGCCGGCCAGATCCCACAACGCGTTCTCAATCGCGTTGACGCCGCTTCCCCGGCGGTTATACGCGCCATGGATCTTGATCTTGCGGAAGATCTTGTCCACGTTGCAGGGATTCTCGCCGAGCACTCGGGCTTTATGCGTCAGCACGTAGTTCGGCTGGGGGCCGTCGCCAATCGTCTGGCCGTAACCCGAAATTCCCTGATTGGTATCGATTCGGACGACGATCGTGCCGCCCGATGCCGCTCCCGCGCCGGGAGTCGCGGGAGGTATCGGTCCCCTGGGGCCGCCGCGTCCGCCCCCATAACCCGCGGGCGCCTGGCCTCCCGGGCCTCTCAGAACGGCGAT
>Ga0182014_10005065_pt1 | contig 14796 bp, 11 predicted proteins | sample 612S2DmetaG_FD_120489 | JGI IMG/M metagenome (GOLD analysis project Ga0182014, IMG submission 120489) | Permafrost microbial communities from Stordalen Mire, Sweden - 612S2D metaG | ecosystem: Environmental > Terrestrial > Soil > Wetlands > Permafrost | place: Sweden: Stordalen | collected... | reverse complement strand
TTCCTACCAAAAACTGAGCTCTGAGTTACATCGTTTGTCTGACCCGTCAAAGGTGCCATTTGTGATTCTCCTCGATAAACCTAAAACTTTGTTTTCTCGCCGGGGAGTCAGGGCCACTTTGTGGTCGATCCCTATCGGCGAACGGATGAACAACATCCGCGAATGTGAGGGAAAACCGCCGATACGTCAACGTAACAGCGTTTTAATCGTTCCTTAACAGACAAGTAGTTCTTTTCTTAGGGACTTGAAGGAATGTCTTAACTGGTGGTGACGGTTGATTGGACGAGTAACGGCGTTAAAATAGACGAAGGTTCCACGCCGACGGGGTAATCGACGTGGGGTTGAAAGGTTCCGTCCGGGTTCGCCAGCAGGATCGAGACCGTGCCCGGATAGCTGTAGTTTGCAACCGCGATACTCCGCCGACCGCCCGTCTGAAATGCGCCGACTGCAACCGCTGTGGGATAGTCGGCTGTCGCCAGGTCCATCCGGCCGAAGACATACCGCTCTGCGGCAACTGGCGCTCCCAGCGATCAGACCGGTTGCAATCCGGATTCATGAGCGTTAGCGCGCGAGCAGTGATTTTGGAATTACTGCGCTATATAGTACACGTATTGTTCGTTCCCAATTGAAAGGCCAGCCATCTCGCCCGTATAGATGGCGAGGCCGCCATGGGTCAGCGCCGCGAGATCCTCGTTCTGCCACGTCGTAGCTGGAGTCGGAAGAAAAAGTTGATTCACGTGACCGTCCGAGACGTAGTACACATGGACCTGTTTATTGGGAGTAGTGGCAAAGGCAACCGCCCCGTTGCTGGAATCCGCCAGCGGCCCCTTGGTTTTCTTCGTCAGATCGGCGCCCGTCCACTTAACGTTGTTGGTGGAGGAGAGCTGGATTACGTGATTATTGGTGCCGATGCAGTAGACGCGCAACTTTTTGGTGCCGGGAACGACCATCGCGGTGATGGCCCCGTTGGGGTACTCGGGCGAGGGCACTGTGTTGGTCAAGTCCGAGCACAATGCGGCAGCTGCGTTGGTTTCGATGGCGTTGCCGGTGTCCCGTGTCCTCTGCCAGAACGACCAGTGACTGCCGGAGAGTGGATTCGAACCCGCCTGAAAACGTAAACTGAAGGACTTGCAGCGCACAGGTAGCGACCTAAGACACTGTAGGTTCATGCAAGACCAAAGATCGGGTTTCACGCGGGTTTCAAAAGGTTTCATCCGTTCCTTCACCTTGGAGCGGACATTTACCACGCGCGGTTCGTGCATTTGTGGGTGCTCATTCAATCGAGAGCATCTATCGCGGTAAGCCAACGCGCCGCACTAGGACATCAAAGCGCGGATCGGAGCGCAAGGGGTCAAGGCAGGGGTCGATCTTGAGGTTCGTAAGCCCCTCGCTATTCGCCTTATAAGACTCCTCCAGCCATTTGAACGCCTCGTTCTTCTTGCCCAGGCCGGCATAGACGAGCGCTATTTCGTATCCTCCCACGCCGTCTTTGCGCACATGCTCTTCCAGTTTCGCAATGGTCTTGCGCGCGGCATCCGCCTGGCCCGCGCGGGCATACGCATTGCCTAAGTGGCCGATGAGATGCGGCGAATCGTTCAGCTTCAGGAATTCAGCGATGGATTTCCCGTACATGCCCTCCTCGGCGTAAATATCTCCCAAGAGGAAGGACTCATCGGAAAGGCCGATATTGATATTCAGCGCATGGGCTCTTCGAATCAGGGAAAGCGATTGATCGTATTGCCGGGAAAAGTAATAGGTGAAGGCGGCATTTCTGAAGGAACGGGCGGAAATGGGATCGAGTTCCACGCCTCGCTCGGCTTCGGCTATGGCATCGGCCAGTTTTCCGGTTCGTTCCAAGTAGATCGCGTACCTTTCATGAACCGACGCGGAACTTGGATTGATCTCCTGCGCCCTGGAAAATTCCCTCGCGGCCGTGCCCCAGTCCCAGTTCAAATTCATGGCCGCGTTGGCAAGTTCCGCATGGCCCTCGGGTAGCGAGTCATCCAACTCGATGGCCTTGGAGGCTTCGGTCTTCTGTTTGAGAAATGCCTCCGCATAAGGGGACAGGCCGCTTTCGCCCATTCGGCCATAGCAACTGGCCAATGCGGCATGCGCCTGGGCATAGTTTGGAAACGCCGCAATGGCTTTTTGGAAGTAATTGATGGCGCCTTTGAAATCGTTCGCATTCAAACGGAACATGCCCTGCAAGTACAGATCTTCGGCATCGGTATTGACAGGCCGCGCACTTGCAAAGCGCGCTTTTCGCACGGGATCCTTGTTGATGCTGACCTCGTCCGCGATGTCCCGCGCCACCTCTCCCTGCAGGGCCAGAATACCGGTAAAGTCGCGGATATAGGCATGGGCCCAGATGGGGCGATCGGTTCTTGCATCGATCAACTGGGCGCTGATCCGCACCCGGCTGCCATCGCGCTGCACGGCTCCCTCGACGACCCCGTCCACGTCCAGTTCGCGGGCGATCTCGGGCAGCTTCTTCTTGGTCCCCTTGTAACTCATAGCCGAGGTCAGGGAAATGACGCGTAGCGTGGAAACCTGGCCCAGAGAGTTGATCAGTTCCTCCGTCATCCCGTCGGCGATGTACTCTTGCTCCCGATCGCCGGAGAGATTTTGGAGCGGCAAGATGATGATCGAGCGTATCTCTCGCCGCGCATCCGAATCGCCACGCCACCTTTTGATGCCCATGCGGCCGGCCATCGCCAGAAGGACCAATCCCAGCGCGATGCCGCCGAGAATACGCGCTGAGTGGTGCATTTTCCCCGACAAAAGGCGGGTCGTTTCGGCCGTTCTTTCCGCGGGTCGCTCGGCGGAGCGTTCACCTGCGGGAGCGGCGTTTGGCTCGGCGGCCGGGGAAGGAGCCGTTTCGGATTCCGGCGGCGCCACCGTCTCCGAAGGCGCGAAGTGGAAGCACGGCAAATAGTGCCCGCTGGGAAGCTCGATGCGGACGGCGTGTTTTTCCTTTGTCCCAGCGTAGTATTGCGCCAACTTTCTGCGCACTTCGCCGGCTTTGACGCGGACCACGGGGTCGTTTCCCGTGTCGTAGTCGACCGGGCGGCCGAACATCTCGGCCCCAATCATGCGCTCGCGCAGGGAATCGACCTGGCCTTCCAGGGCATGTCCAACGACGAGCTGAAGGAAATCCTTGGCGCGTTTGCTCCCCGCGAACGGCTGGCTGGCGAAGACTTTTTCGAGGTGACGGCGCACCAAAACGATTCGCTCTGGACCGAGTTCATCCCGTTCGCGAGTTGGCCCGACGGTCGCCATGCCGCTGCGCGCGATCTCCAATGCTAGCACAGCAAAGGCTTAACCGAGAGTATCACCCTCGGCCAGTTCTCCACCCAAATATGGATGACAACAATCTTATCCGACAACAAAAACAGCCCAGCATACACCCCAGGATACACCACAGCATACCGTTTCACACATTCCATCTCCGAAGTGCGGGTGCTAAAAGGAACAAGTTTTTGTACGGCAGGCAAAACGATGTTTCATGCCGGTGATGCTTTCCAGGTCGCCCGGTTCGGGGGGGACTGGGAAGGCAAGGGCTGGGCGATAAAGTGGACGTTTACCTTGGAGGCCGCTTGGAGGTGAGTTTCAGGCGTCAAGGAGGAGCGGCGAAGAGGAGAAGCCAGCTTGCGGCTCCAATCTCCCGGCGTTTTTTCGGCGATCAGCCCGGCTTTGCTCCCCAGTCTGCAATTGCAGACCAATCCGGGGCGGCCTTTGGCAGGACTTGCGTGTCCTCCATGGCAGCTCCGCAACCGGACAGACGATTGAGACGGCGCCATTCCGGCCGTTCACTCGCTTTCTCAACACAGATGTTTGAACCGCAAGAACTCCAGGAGGAACAGAGAGTATGAGACGCAAAATCGACGTTTTGCTGTTGACGCTGCTATGCATCTTTGGATCTTCGATGCTGTTGGCGCAGTCGACGACCGGAAACATTCTGGGCCAGGTGACCGACCAGTCCGGCGCGGCGATCACAAATGCAAATGTCACTGCGACCAACGCGCTGACGGGCGAGTCGCATTCGATCGCCACCAACGAGCAAGGCCAATATGTGATTCCTTACCTTCCGGTAGGCGTCTATCGTGTCGAGTCGCAGCCGCCCGGCTTCAAGCACACAGTGCACGATGGAGTCATCCTTGCGGTGAACCAGGAAGCCCGCATCGATCTTGTGGTTGAAGTCGGAAAGAGCTCGGAGATAGTCGAAGTCCATGCCGATTCCGCTCAGGTCAACACGTATTCGTCCGAATTGGGCGAATTGGTCGACGAGAAGAAAGTTGTCGATCTTCCACTCAATGGAAGAAACGTCTACAGCCTCCTCGTGACGCTTCCTGGAGTTTCCAACATGAACGCGGAAACCGTGCCCAGCCGCGACAACAATACCTTCATGATCAATGCCGGCCGCGGAACCACAAACTCCTGCTTCATCGATGGCGGCTTCAACAACGATATTTGGCGCAACCAGTGCAGCACGCCGCCAAACCCCGACGCCGTACAGGAATTTCGGCTTCTTAGTTCAAATTCCGATGTCGAGTTTGGCCGTATGCCAGGCGCCTTCATGAATATCATCACCAAATCCGGCACCAACTCGTTTCACGGAACTGCGTTTGAGTACCTGCGCAATACGGTTCTCGATGCGCCGACCGAATTCTATGGGAAGCAGACGCCGCTGCGGCAAAATCAGTATGGCTTCAGTGCAGGTGGACCCGTTGTGAAGAACAAGGTCTTTCTTTTTGGTTCGATGGAAGAATTCAAGCAGAGAACCAATTCCGAGATCACCGGAATCCAAGTTCCAACCGCCAAGGAACGCACCGGAGACTTTTCCGACTGGGCAGGCACTCCACAGGAGCCGATCAATCCTGTAACCGGCACATTCTACCCGAACGATCAGATTCCAACGGAACAGATGGACGCGGTTGGCAAAGCGATCATCAATGCTATTCCGGCCGCCAACCAAGCCAATGGAAGCTATACCGCCAGCGCGGGAACTCCGGTCAACGAATGGCAGTACCTGCTGAAGGGCGATTACCAATTCACCAATAACCAGAAATTCAACGTGAGCTGGTTTCAGATGAATACCGCCCAGGGCAATCCATTTGCGTATTACAACGAATTTCCCGGATTCGGCCAGCGCGTCGACGGGGTGCAGCAACACAATCTGGTGGTCAACCATATCTGGGCCGCCCGCAACAACATCGTCAATGAAGCGCGCTTCAACCTTATGCGCCGCACGACTCCCTGGAACATGGTGGACGGCAAGACCCTGGCCGACTATGGCAGCAGCGCGGTGCAGGGCGCTCTCACGGATGACCCGAAACCGGTTCCCTTCCGGCTTTCGGTCGGCGGCAGATTTACCACCGGCGCATGGGATGCGGCGGGCCACGATCACTCCATCGGCGGATCGGACACCCTCACCTGGATCAAGGGCAAGCACAACATCAAGCTCGGCTCCTTTGTCATGTGGGGCTATTATGCGGAAACGGGCGCCAGCGCGGGTGGTGGACAGATCTCCGAGGGGGGCGACCGCACCGGCAATGCTTTGGCTGATCTGATGATCGGCTGGTCGTCGTCCTTTTCTCAAGATAGCGGCGATCACCCGGATGAGAGCGCCAAGTACTGGCACAACTACGCGCAGGATACCTGGCAGATCACTCCCCGCGTAACCTTGACCGCGGGTCTGCGCTACGAAATCACTACACCTCTGGTGTGGAGCCTGAACTACATCTCTTCGTTCGTTAAGGGACAGCAGTCCACAGTCTTCCCCAATGCGCCCACAGGCCTTCTGTTCTATGGAGACAAGGGCGTAACGCGCGCCGGCCGTCCTACCGACTGGAAGAATTTTGGCCCCCGGCTGGGTCTTGCTTTTGATCCCTTCGGCAACGGAAAAACCTCTATCCGCGCCGGATACGGACTCTACTACCTGGCCGCCTATGGAGATGGCATCCGCGCTCCTCAGCCCTTTGTTCTTAGCATTGGTATCCCCGGTGATACTAGCCTGGTCAATCCGTACGTAAACTTTCCGGGAGGCAATCCCTTCCCGTTCACGCCACCGACTGGAGCAAGCGCCACATTCACCCTTCCCCAGGCGCCGGTTGTCTTCGCCAACAATGCGGCAACCCCGCGTCTTAACCAGTTCAACCTGACCGTGCAGCATCAGATGACCAGGGACATGAGCTTGCAAGTTGCTTATGTCGGAACCATCTCGCGCAAGATGAGCGGCAACGTCGACCAGAACAACCCCATCTACGAAACAGACCCGATCACCGGTGCGCCGCCTTCGTCGAGCAATGTCGACGACCGCCGTCCGTACATGCCTGGAACCTTCCAAGCCATCGGAACCTATGTTACGGGATTCAACGCCAGCTACAAGGCCCTGCAGGTTGTATTGACCCAGCGCTTGTCGCATGGCCTGAGCTTCAATGCCAACTACACTTTCGGCAAGGGCATCGACCTGGTCTCCGGAGACAACTATAACGGCGGACTGGGCTTTACCGATTCCAGCAACCCCGGCCGGGACAAGGGACCGACCGACGGAATGGCTCGCCACATCTTCAACTTGTCCGGCACCTACGAAACGCCGAAGGTGCAGAGCATGGGCAAGGCCGGCAACTACGCGCTGAACGGATGGCAAGTCAACGCAATTGTCTCCCTCCGCAGCGGCACGCCATTGAATGTCACATCCGGCGTGGACAGCAACGCCGATGGTGTCAACAACGACCGCCCCAACCTAGTTGGGGATCCATACGTGTCTGGCAGCAGGCTGCATCGGCTCAACTATGCTGCGTTCACGGCTGCTCCCGCTGGCACGTACGGAAACGTCGGGCGCAACTCCCTGATCGGGCCTGGATTTGTAAACACCGATCTCTCGTTTTTCCGTGCCTTCCCCATCTACAAGGAGCATCAGCTTCAGTTCCGCGTGGAAATGTTCAACGCTTTCAACCATCCCAATCTCGGCAACCCCAATACCAACCTTTCCTCTGGACCTACCTACTTCGGAGTTATCACTGGCCCGGCTAACTTAGGCCGCATAGTGCAGGGGGGCTTGAAGTACTCGTTCTAAGGAAGCTCTGAACGAGGGTAGATTGTGAAAGACGCGGGCTTTCGCCCGTGAGCAAGAGAGGGATTCAAGGCGCCGGACTTAACCGCCGAGGGGATGTAAATGGATTTCCTCGGCGGCTAAGGTCCGGAAACGCTTAAGCGTACATGCGGCGGGCCTGAAGAACCGCCCTTTCAAATTAGCAACCTGCTGGAACTTTTTCAGAGTTTTCCTCAACCTTTTGGGGCTGGTCCAGTGTGCCTCGAGTTCCTTCCGAGCGTCCGGCCAGTCCGCTTTTTGAGCATTTTGGCGTCGCCATACAAGTGTATTTGTTCGGGGGACAAGATGCTGAATCGTCAGTACCGCACGCCCTTTCTGCTTTTTGCCAACGCTTTCATTCCGATTCTGGCGCTCGCACTCTTTGGGTCGCCCTCCAAAGCAGAAGATATGAAAACGCCGACCTCTGCCAAGGCCGCTGCCAAGCCCCTATTCCGCGACCCGGTACACGATGGGGCTGCCGACCCGTCGCTGATCTGGAATCGCGCGGAAAAGAAATGGATGATGTTTTACACGAACCGGCGCGCCGACCTACCAAGCTCCGACAACAAGGATGTTGCCTGGGTTCATGGGACACAAATCGGAATTGCCGAGTCAAAAGATGGCGGCACGACTTGGACGTATGCGGGCATAGCGAAGATTCCGTACGGGGAACCCGACTACACGTTCTGGGCGCCTGATTTGGTTTGGGATCGTGGTTTGTATCATATGTTTGTTGTTGTAGTGCCAGGGGTATTCCACGACTGGAATGCGCCGCGCGAGATCATTCACCTCACAAGCAAGGATTTGGCAGTTTGGAAGTTCGAGTCAACGCTGACCCTGTCGTCGAACCGGACAATCGATCCGTACATACTTAGGCTCGACGATGGCAGTTGGCGCCTGTGGTACAAGGATGAAGGCGATCATAGCTACATCCATTACGTGAACAGTCCCGATCTCTATCAGTGGACGCCGGGAGGCGTAGCCATCAACGACCGCTCCAGCGAAGGCCCCATTGTCTTTCGCTGGAAGGGCAGTGTCTGGATGATCGTCGATGTCTGGGCCGGTTTGGGGGTTTACAGATCGTCCGACGCCGTGCACTGGACGCCGCAAAAGGAGAATCTCCTCGCCGGGGTGGGACTGTTTCCGACGGATCAATCCGAAGGCCACCACGCCGATGTGGCCATCAGCAAGGATCGTGCCTTTCTCTTCTACTTTGTGCAGCAGGGAGGTAAGGATATGGTTTCCAATCATCCGGAGTCCGCGAATCGGTCCGTGTTTCAAGTGGTGGAGTTGACCGAGCAGGCCGGCGAGTTGAAGGCCGATCGGAACCTTCCAGTGTTCGTCTCGCTCGATCCCGCCGGCGATCGATATCGATAACGAAAGTTCTTCGCGCGCCCATGCTCGGCGAACCGCACCGACGAGCATGGGCGCGCGAAGATGTGGGCGGACCCACGAACCGAATGTTAGCCTGGAACTATATGTCCCACACCGATGCGCCCTGGCGGGAAATAGGATCGGCCGCGGAAGACGTGCGCGAAGTTCTGTCGATAACCACAGTAGCGTTTCTGTGTGCCGGCATCCTCTTCGCCTGCGCGATTCTATCGGCCGGAGCGCAAGCGCCTTCGCGCCTCGCCGAATCCCCCACGACGAGCCTGACGAGGAAGTTGAATCGCGCCATCGCCATGGCCGAGCGCGGAGATCCGCAGCAGGCAATGGTCCTTGCCGATGCGCTGCTGGAGAGACATCCCGATTTCGTGCCGGCGCTCAAATTGAAGGGCATGCTACTGGAAGAAATGGGGCGGGGCGCAGAAGCGTCGGGCGTCTATGAAAGGGCTTTGAAACTCGCCCCCAACGATCCCGGCTTGCTTTTCAAGTTGGCGGTCATGCGGTTGGCGGCGGGCGACAACGACCAGGCGATCCAACTCTTTCTCCGCCACTTGAGGATTCTGCCCAGGGACGGAGATGCGCTCTTTTATCTTGCCCAAGCCTATCACCTGAACGGACAGGACGATCTTGCCCTGAAAACGGTTCGCGAGTCTGTCAAGTCCTCGCCGGACAACGCGCAGGCCTGGCAGAAATACGGAGAAATGACCTGCGCCTCTGGGGACAACGAAGCCGGGATGCGGTTGCTGTTGAAGGCGCGCCAACTCGATCCCGCACTGGAGAAGATTGATCTGGACGTTGGGACTGCCTATTTCAACGCCATGGACTTTTCCGGCGCCGTCAAGTCTCTATCGAGGGCGGCAAGCCAGCGGCCTGGCGATAGGAGCGTGCTGGTGCTGCTCGCTTCCGCCGAAGTCAAGTTGTCGCAGTGGCAGGACGCGCGCACGGTATTTGAACGCATTCTGGCTATCGACAAGAACGATGAGGATTCCTTGTTGGGCCTCGGCGACTGCGAGTTGGAACTCAAGCAATATGCGGAGGCGATCGATACGTTGCGGCACGTTTTGCAAGTGAACCCAGCCCAGTTGCAGGCCCACTACTATTTGTCGCGCGCTTATGCCGGATTGGGCAGGACGGCGGAGGCGCGGCACGAGGTGGAACTGCACCAGAGGATGGAGCAAATGTCCTTCGCGCAACCCGAACTCGGCAGCGAAGGGAACAATTCTACTTGGAATCAAGCCAGACAGTACTTGGCCGAGGGGCGGGAAGAGGAGGCGTTGAAACTGTTTCAGAAAGCTTCCCAGGATTCTTCCGCAACTTCCGGAGACCCCTATGTGTTTGTCGGTTCGCTTTATCTCTCCATGGGAGACAGGGAAAACGCGCTGCGCAATCTCCGCAGAGCATGGGAAATAGATCCCGGAGTTCGCGGAGCGCACACCTATGCGGGTTTGGCCGCGCTCCAATCGAGCGATCTGGAGACTGCGGGAAAGGAATTCCAAGCCGAGCTTGCGAACGACAGGAATTACCTGCCCGCGATCGCGGAGTTAGGCGAGGTGCGCTACCGGCAGCAGCAATGGGCGGAGGCGGCGGATTTGTTGTCGAACTCCCGCACGAGCAACCCCGTGAACCTGTACATGCTCTGCGATTCGTTGTTTCATCTGGGCAAGACGCAGGACGCCGAACTTACGGCCGAAGTGCTGGCGTCGCATGCGCGGAAGGAACCGGAAACGATGCGCGCGCTCATCGATCTGCTCGACCGCAACGGAGAGTCCGCTCTCGCGCGCCGTTTGTCGGGCAATGCGAATCCCTGAGCGGCGCCGTTCAAGGCCGCCCCTCCGTCACGGTAAGGACTTGATCCACCTTGACATTCGTCAATGTCTGCTTCACGCCGCTTGGCCACGCCAGTTCGATCTTATCGATGACGGCGGCGTCGCCTAGTCCGAAGTGCACCCGCTTATCGCTGGATGAGTTATATCCGACGGCGGTTGTCGCTTCATTGTATTGATCGCCATGAGATGTCGAGACCTTCACCCTCGTTCCCAGGCCATCGCGGTTGGACTTGACGCCGACCAGCTTGAGAATAATCCAATGGTTTTGGTTCCTGGCGCGATTCATGAGCAGCTCGGGAGGACCGTTGAGCACAGTCACCACGATGTCGATCTTTCCATCGTTGTTGAAATCGCCGAAGGCCGCCCCGCGATGCGCAGCAGGCATGGAGAGGCCAGCGCCGGCCTTTGCGCTCACGTCCTCGAAGGTCAGATTGCCCTTGTTGCGGAGCAGCAGGTTGGGAAGCGCAAAGGGCCGGTGCATAACTGCGTCCGCATTGTCGAGGATGTCGGAGGTGGCCGCAAACAAATCCTTTCGCCCATCGTTGTCGAAGTCGAAAGCTCCGGTTCCCCAAGCGGTGAAACGGGTGGTCAGAGCCGTCAGCCCCGCTCTGCCGGTAGCATCCTCGAATTGACCGCCGCCTAAGTTGCGATAGAGGGGAAAGGTATCGCCGAACATGGCGGTGTGAAAGATATCGGGCTTCCCGTCGTTGTCCAGGTCGCGAAAATCCGCGCCCATCCCGGCCACGGTCTTGCCGTTTTCGGTGAATGCAACTCCGGCCTCCAAGGCCACGTCGGTGAAGGTTCCGTCGCCGTTGTTGTGAAGCAGAAAGTTCTGAAAGGTATCGTTCGAAACGAAGATATCGGTAAAGCCGTCGCCGTCGTAGTCGGCAAAGGCTACACCCATTCCCTTGCCAACATATTGCGCGATGTGGGACTGGGCGGAGACATCGGTGAAGGTTCCGTCGCCGTTATTGTGGTAAAGGATGTTAGGAGTTCCCTGGAAACCGTTGGGGGAACAGTAGGCAGGGTATCCTCGGTCTTTGCAGAGGGCGGCAGTTTTGAGATTGTAATCCAAGTAGTTCACGACGAATAGGTCAAGCCGTCCATCGTTGTCGTAGTCGACCCATCCCGCTGTCACTGCCCACGGCTTGCCGAATCCAGGAATTCGTCCGCTGACCCCCGCCTTTTCCGTCACATCGGTGAACGTCCCATCGCCATTGTTGTGGAAAAGTTGATTGCAATTGACGCCCGTGACGTATAAATCCACAAAGCCGTCATTGTCGTAGTCGCCAGCGGCTACTCCCATTGAATAACCAATTCCTTTCAAGCCCGCGCTCTCCGTGACATCGGTGAAGATCCCGTCGCCGTTGTTGCGGAAGAGGCGATTGTAGTACTTGGGATCGTTCTTTTCGAGCGAAGGGATGGCGGCGCCATTGGTGAAGAAGATGTCCAGCAAGCCGTCGTTGTTATAATCGAATAGCGCTACACCACCTGTCATGGTCTCAATCGAGTACCGCTGTGGGCTGACACTGTTTCTGAGCGTGAAGTTGATCTTCGATGCTTTGATCACATTGTCAAAGTCTATCGCCGATGCTGTAGGCACCACTGTATTTGCAGGTTGTTTGCTCACAGGTGTCTGACGGTGCGTCGTTGCGGAAGGAGACATGACTTTCTGCGCATTGAACTCCACCCTCGTGCAAATAAGGACTGTCACGACCAGCAGACAGCAGAAGGAACTCTTGGCGACGTAAACGGTCATGCCGGCGGATGTTCCTGATGTTAAGTCAGAGGGCCCTGGGATTATCGAGGGATCCGCGCGTTTCGCGTGCTTGCGTCGCAATTGCATCACATTCGCATGAACCAGGTATTGCAGAATTACAGATAGAGCTGCGACCGCCCCGATCCTCCTCGTCGTACCCCTGTTCAGGACGGAAGGTACGGGCTGCGCAGACAGTTCCTACCATATCAGCCTGTGGTGTGAAGCTGAAGAACTTCTGTTCAAGGCTCTTGCTGCGGCGATCGGCAAGCATGAACGATTCCTCGGTTTCGATTTAGGAAATGAAATCAATTGTTTGTTGGGAACCGCAGGGAACAGCGCAAAACAGAGTGAACTGGATCTTTGGGGAACACGAATGCTCACCGCGCTTGCTCAACTTGCGCCCGGAAAACTTCACGTCAATGGGGCGGACGACCAACCTTGGTTCTCGGATTCTGCGTTCAGCCGGCATAACCTTGCCACCACGGGTGCTGCAACCATCTTGCACTGCTACGCCTACTGGACCGGTGCGCTGAAATACTATCGATACAACGACGTCGGCAGTCTGCATCTTCTGGAATACATGGTGGAACTGGCTAAGGAGTATCACGTGGATGATGCCCGTCAGGTGTGGGTCGAGGAGGTGGGAGCTTCTGGGGAGTGGATGCCTGAAGGCTACATTCCTGAATACGCGTCCCTCCTTCTAAGGAATGCAGCCAGTTGCGGGAATATCTGGGGATTCACGTGGTGGTGCTCCCATGACATCGACCCGGGACTGAAAGGCTTTCTCGGTCTGGAATACGCGCTCGGCGTGCTGGATCAGAAGAACCGAGTCAAACCCATCGGGGGAATGCTGGCAAAGCTCGCCGAGGAAATGCGACGTGCTCCGGTTGAAGAGTTGGCTCGGCCCACAGCTCTGGTGATACCGGATGGCCAATTTGCTGGAAGCGGCGACACACCAGGTTGGCAAGTGGCGAAGCAGTTTATGGGAATGATCGCCGGAGGTGTGCGGCCGGCCATCATCCTTGAGAGCCGGGCGCAGGATGCGGAGTACCTCAGCGCCATAGGCATCAAGAATCTGGTGAGATTAATACAAGCTGGATGACGATACCTGTTCCGCCTGACCCGTCGCGACTTCTTGAAAACGGTGCTCGTCGCTATCGCCTCCATGATCCAAACCGGAGGTGTCAACGCTTCGAACGCAGCAGACTACTTTGGCTTCCGGTGCATTCGCGCTATGTGTGGGCGCCGAATTGGTTGATGTGGCCGCGCTCAGGAGCGAAAACTCAGCGAAGGTCGTGGCTGCTGCCGAGAACTGGTCGAGACCGTAAATCGCGCCCCGCGAAGCCACACGATTCTGTTCCCCGGTGCGGCAATGTCTCAGTTACGCATCACATCGGAGCTCATAAACTCGTTTTTCGCACCGTAGTGCAGGCGTTGCTCAGGCGTCGGACTACCTGCGAGGTGACTTCTGCTTCATGCAGTTTGGGCACGTACTGGCGGCATGTCTTTGTGGCCGCATTTCGGGCAGTGATGGAATCCTTTCATCGGCGACATCGGGGTTCGGCAGTAAGGGCAGTAGGCAATTCCGGGAACGCTGTGCATATTACGAAGGCTAGCACACGCACGCTATTTTGCAGCGAAATCAAGGCGTTCTCCGCACCCGTTCGTCCTTACTCTTGCGCGTCTTTATACGTCTTTGGCGGTTCTTCTGCGATTCTGTTAGTCGTTTTAGGTTACGGTTGACCCGTCTTTGACACGGTTCCGATCAGGAATCCGCATGTTTCATCCTTCAGCACTTTCCTCAGAGATTTGGTTGCCGTTTTTGGCAGCGGGGTTTGAACGGGTTCGATAAGAACTCGGGCTGTTCTGCAACGGCGTTTGCTAAAGAATTGCAAGATAGCCGTCGTGTATCAATTCGTGATGAAGAGGTCTTGGACACCCATGGGCCGCTGAAAATACACTCAGCTTACGATGAGAAGTCTCTCGTGCAGCGATCCAATACGGAATTCAAATGAAAGCGCGATCGGCCTCCCGGTTCAGCAAAATCACGGGGCCTCGCGTTCAGTTTCTGGCAAGGTGCTTGACGTAGGAGACCTTGCAGAAATGTTTAAATGCAGCCGCGAGAAGATCAAGCGGATGGCGCGTCGAGGAAATCTACCGGCGTTCAAATTCGGCAAACACTGGTACGTGCGTGAGGATGATCTTGAGCGCTTCTTGGCAAATCAGGTACAGTCAGGGTGTCATCTGCGCCGCGATCAGGAGAATCGCGAATGACACAACTGAAGCGGCGTGCTACATACCAGTACGGCACCCTGGTGCCGGAACCGCGAAGGCGGGGACCTGATATCTGGGTCTACCGATTCTTTGAAAACAGAAACGGAAAACGGGTTCGACGAAAGATAATCGTCGGTACGCTGGAAGAATTGCCCAAGCGTGCCGACGCTGAGCGGGCATGTGAGAACCTCCGACTGGCTGCAAATGCAGAGGTTGATGCGAGCACCCCAACGATGGGCGGGGTTATTGACCGTTACATCCAGGAAGTGCTCAAACCATGCCTTGATGATGCGCCTTTGTCCCGCAGCGTTTCCTGCATCTTCTTGACATCGATCCTAGGCCCGACCGCCGTTACTTCTTTGCTGAGGTTGACCGAAGCGAGCGGAGGCCGGCGTGGTCCCGAGATCGCCGTCGTCAGCGATAGGAAGACAATCCCCGCGCACGCGGCTTTGCTGGCT
>Ga0182014_10005064_pt1 | contig 14797 bp, 10 predicted proteins | sample 612S2DmetaG_FD_120489 | JGI IMG/M metagenome (GOLD analysis project Ga0182014, IMG submission 120489) | Permafrost microbial communities from Stordalen Mire, Sweden - 612S2D metaG | ecosystem: Environmental > Terrestrial > Soil > Wetlands > Permafrost | place: Sweden: Stordalen | collected... | reverse complement strand
CACCAGCACATCGACTGCAAGGTCCGGGGACTTCATCTCCTGATCCGGCGTGGCGGCATAGAAGCCGTTGCGCAGGTAGTCGTGCTCGGCCGTCGAGTTCTTCTGCAACTGGCCGCGCGCCACGTGGTGATTGGTCAGCAGCAGCCCGTTGGGGCTCACAAACGAGCCCGAACCGCCGTCGTTCAGCCGCACGCTCGAGAGGCGCAGATGATCCAGCCAGGCCTGCGTGGGATGGAAGTTATACTTGGCCGCCAACTGCTTCAGCGGCGGGTTGTCAAAGGTCCACATGCCCTCTTCGGCACGGATCACAGGCGTCACGGCCAGCAGCAGAGCAGCCGGCAGCAGCACAACGGAGCGGAGTTTCAAAGCGAACATTGGAGTCCTCATGGGTTGAAAGCCAGCTTTCAGCTACTAGCTTCCAGTTATCAGCTCCGGCATTTGCGGCGGGTCTAGAGGCGAGAAGCTAAAAGCTAGCAGCTAGTTCCTATGGCATCACCAGCACTTCCACGCCGCTGGCAGCGTCCTTCTGACGGAAGATTTGTTCGGTGGCCTTTTGGAAATCCTCCGGCCGGGCGTGGGGAATGTCGGTGAAGGTTTGCGGATTGCGGTCCGTCAGCGGAAACCACGAGCTTTCAACCTGGATCATGATGCGGTGGCCGCGGCGGAAGGTGTGGAACAGGTCGGGCATGGCGAAGTCGAGGTTGGCTTGTTTGCCGGGCGTGAGCGCCTCCGGCTTCTCCCAGCTGTTACGGAACTTTGCCCGGAAGGGTTCCCCGCGCAACAGTTGCTCGTAGCCGCCCATGTGCAGGGGCGGAGCGTCCTGGATACGCTTGTTGCCGTTCGAGGTGTCTTCCGGGTCGGGATAGTTTTCCGGATACACATCGATCAGCTTGACCACAAAATCCGAGTCCGTGCCCGAGCTTGCGATCTTCAGCTTGGGCGAGATGGGCCCGGCGATGGTGATGTCTTCTTCCAGAGGCTCAGTCTGGTACACCACCACATCGGGCCGGTAACTCGCGAAGCGCTGGTCGTCCACCATGTAGCGCTGCGGGACAGTATCAGTGGTGTAGCCCACAAACGGCACCGGGTGGGCGGGGTCGCTGACGTACTCGTCTACGCCCTTGGCCTCCGTCGGCGCATCAAAGCTCAGCTTGCCGCCGGCGTGGAAGTAGAGGGTCCGGGGCGCGGCGGCCTTGGGCGGCCACTGGTCGAAGTGCCGCCAGACATTGGCGCCCGTCTCAAAGACCACGGCCTTGGGCTGCGCCTCGCCCTTGCCCTTGAGGTAGTGCTCAAAGAAAGGGAACTGCACGTTGGCGCGGAAGTACTCGCTGGTCTTCGCATTGAACTGCACGTCGCCCAAATGCGAGCCGTCGCCGCGCGCCCAGCCGCCGTGAACCCAGGGGCCCTCGACCAGCGTGATCGGCGTCTCCGGATTGAATTTGTTGATGGCGTTGAAGGTCCGGTAGGGTCCGCTCAGGTCCTCGGCGTCATACCATCCGCCCACCACCAGCACCGCGCAATGCACATTCTTCATGTGCTGCGATAGGTCCCGCTGCTTCCAGTAACTGTCGTAAGTCGTGTGATAGGCCTGGTCGTTGAACAGCCAGTTCGAGCCCTTCAAGTAAAGCTTGTCCAGGTTGGCGATGTTACCGGCATCGAGATAGAACTTGTAATGGTCGGGCGTTCCGAAGTCGAAGCCCGGCTGGGGCTTGGGAGTTTCGGGGTTGTGGCCGGGCTTGAAGAATGCATAGAAGCCGAAGTTGGCGCTCAGCATGAACGCCCCGCCGTGATAGCCGTCGTCGCCCAGGAACAGGTCCGTCATGGGCGCCTGCGGGCTGGCCGCCTTGAGCGCCGGGTGGGAGTCAATGATCGACGCCGAGGTATAGAACCCAGGGTAGGAGATTCCCCAGATGCCCACTTTCCCATTGTTGTTTTCGACTTGCTTGAGCAGAAAATCGATGGTGTCCGAGGTGTCCGAGGCGTCATCCACGTCCTTGGGCGACTTCTTCTCGTCGATGTGCGGGCGCATCTCCTGAAACTCGCCCTCGCTCATCCACCGTCCCCGCACATCCTGGTACACGAAGATGTAGCCGCTTTTCTGGAACTCTTCGGAGGGGCCGAGCTGGTGGGGATACTGGTCTTCGCCGTAGGGGCCGACGCTATAGGGCGTCCGGTCCATCAGGAACGGGTAGGGGCCCTGGGCTGTGTCCTTGGGCACATAGACCGCGGTAAACAGCCGCTTGCCGTCGCGCATCGGGATGCGGAACTCGTACTTGGTGTAGTGGGCGCGGACGGTTTCTTCGGCCGGCGTCGCGGGCGCCGGTTGCTGGCCATGGACCACGGTGAAGGCCAGGGCAGAAACAGCCAGAACGGCAAGGGGGAAGCGGCGCAACAGGTTCATAGGCGGCAAAATCTCCTAGTTGACCAGACTACCGCACGCGGTTCAGGAGGCGGCGCGGATTGTGCTGCGATTGTCCCGCAGGCCCGGTGCCGCAAAATCCATCCAACTATGGGCAGTGGTATGCTGTTGGCCATGAATTCTTCATTAGCCGCTTTGCAGGCCCGGCAGACACTGGAAAAAATGACTCGCTTGCGCAACGAGATCCAGGTCTTTGCCATGCACGCGAAGATGTTGAACTCCACGTCGAAGAACCTCGACAGCCTCTCTCTGCTGGACGAGGCTACCCGGCTGCTGCGCTCGCTGGGCTCCGCGCGGCTTGAGTTTCAGGGCGCGGAATCCAAGATTGACTCGCTGTCCAGGGCGCTTCCCTCGCGCCCCCCGCAGGGCGGAGGAATGTCTCCCGCCGCCCAATGGGTTCCGGAGCTTCGCGCCGCGTCCAGGCAGTTTGCCGAGGCAGTGCGCGGCGCAGAGGCGGCGCTTCAGCAGCTCCGCGGAACGGCCTTGGCGGGACTCAACAGCCCAACCCGCACTCCTACTGCCCCGGACAACCTGTTCGACGTGCTGCTGAACTTCACCGATCTTCTTTCACGCTGGGTTGAGCACTACCGGCAGACCCATCCCAAATAGCGCGCACAAGGGCCTTCCACGCGGCTGGATCGCCCCCGCGCCATCCTGTGGAAAAACCGCCTTCATCCAGCGCCGCACCGTGCCGTCCCGCCCCAGGGGAAGTTTTTTTCATGCGCGCCGCCCCGCGCCGGGTTACCCTATTGACAAGTTCTTAAACAGCCGCCAGCGTCTTTGAGCGCCGGGACTTCACCTTATTCCGCCAACTATTTCCATCAAAAAGGAGAACCATGTCGACCGACTTCCGCAATTTCCTTGCTCTCTCCTATGAGGAGCTGGAAGAGCTCAACCTGACAGCCAAAGCCGAGCGCGCTGACCGCGTGCCGGCAGACGAGATTCGCGAGAAGCGGTTGAAGTACCTGACCGAAGAAAAGCGGATCAAGGCCGTGACGGTGCTGTTCTCGGACCTGGAGGGCCGCCTTCACCTGCTCGATTACGACAAGAAATTCCTGCTCGGCGCCTACGAGAACCTGACCTTCGACGGCTCGTCGATTCGCGGATTCACGGCGCAGAAGGAAAGCGATCTGCGCCTGGGCATCGACTGGAGCGCCTTCTACTGGGTTCCCGCCGACGTCTTCGGCACCGGCAAGGTGGTGGTTTTCGGCACGGTTCTTGACAAGGACGGCACCGCCTACACCGGCGACCTGCGCGGCGTGCTCAAGGGTTATGCCGACAAGCTGTTCGCCGAACAGCAGTACACGCTCAACGCGGCCACCGAGATCGAGGGCTTCCTCTTCGCCGGCAAGGACGCCGAGCAGAAGTACCACGAGACCGGCAAGTTCGAGTTCATTTCCTCTGGCGGCTACTACCACTCGCTGCCGCTCGACCCGCTGCGCCAATTCATCGACACTTCGGCTGAAGTGCAGCGCGCCATGGGCTTCCAGAACGAGAAGGACCACCCGGAAGTCGCCCCCAGCCAGTTTGAAATCAACTACGGCTACGCAGAAGCGGTGGCCGCGGCGGACCAGATTCAGCTCTACAAGCTGCTCACCCGCCAAATCGCCAACAACATGGGCTACACGGCCTGCTATCTGCCCAAACCCGTCGTCGGCGTCAATGGCAGCGGCATGCACACCAACGTCTCCGTCTCCAAGGGCAAGACCAACCTATTCTGGGACGAAAACGGCGAGGAGCAGCTCTCCACCTTCGGCTGGAATTTCCTCGATCGCATTCTGACCCATGCCCTGGACCTCTGCCTGGTCTTCAACTCCAGCGTCAACGCCTATCGCCGCTTGGACCCGCACTTCGAGGCCCCCAACCAGATTCGAGCCTCGGCCACCGACCGCGGCGCCATGGTCCGCGTGCCCATCGGCAACCACCGCTCCATGCGCACCGAAGTGCGCGCCGTTGCGCCGGACGCCAATCCCTACCTGACCCTCTACTCCATCTTCAAAACCGGCGTCGACGGAGACATCTCCGGCATCGACAATCTGCGCGCCGGCGGCCGTTACCTGCCCGACAACATCCAGAAGGCCATCAGCGACTTCGAGGCCTCGCCTTGGATCGCCAAGATTCTGGGCTCCGACGTGCAGGGCCGCTATGCCGAGCTGAAGCAAGCCGTGGCCAACCGCTCCCCGCGCGAGCTGGGCTCCATCGTCAAGGGCTCCGAGGTGCAGTTCCACCACGCGGTCTACAACCAGTCCCTCTGGAACCTGTTTTAAACTGAACCGGCCAGCACTGGCCCGGACGCAAATCCAGGTAGAACAATACGGGCGGCGCGGACCTTAACAGACCGTGGTGAAAGTCAGGATTTGACAGGCCTTGTAACAGGGCACGACTTCAGTCGTGCCGCGAATGCCGCAAATGAGTATGGGCTTTAGCCCCTGCTGAGTTTGTTTTCCGATCATTGAGCGGAGCAGCGGCTAAAGCCGAGATTCTATTTGGGCTTCCATCGGCACGACTGAAGTCGTGCCCTGTTACAGGACGGGCTTCAACCACGGACTGTTAAGAGGTCTGCGCCGCTCGTGTTCCATCAGGCGACCGGGAAGACAATGCAACGGAAGCCCATCGGTCGAATGGAGTGGCTTGCTACGGCTTGGTACACCTCTTTGCTGCCGGCCAAGTCCGGATTGGACTGCCAGGGCTCGCCCGGCGAAAATCGGTCAAAGCTCCACTTTGGCAGATTTTCGCTCCAATCAGACTCAAACACTCTGTCATGCTGAGCGCAGCGAAGCATCTGCGGCTGCTCTTTTCCAAACTTCCGGATAGGCGGTCATCCGCTTTTGAGCGCCCAAAAAAGTGTTGTCATCCCGAACGCAGTAAGGGATCTGCGGCTGCCTTTCCATCTCCCAACGAAGGAGACGAAATCGTTACTGCCGAGTAGGCGGTGATTCGACCGGGACCCCAGAATTTGTCACGCAGGCGTTCATCTCGCGCCTCGGCGGCTGGATTAAAGCCCGATCCCATATTGTCTTTAGCTCTACCTCGCCGCCCACGCCGTGCGCTTGACCGCATGATATGTGGCGAACAACTTGATGTATGCCGCCGGAGTTATCTCTTCCGGGAACTCAGGGCCGTACTCAACCAACAGCCGCTCGATTCGCATTTTCGCGGGGTTTTGGAGCCACGCTATTCCGTACTCCCCGAAATTCAGGAAAGTTATCATTCGAAGAGTTGCAACGACGATCTCGTGAGTCTGCCGGTCAGCTTGCATGTATTCCGCCGCCCTTTGCCTAACCTGGGGCAATATAGCCATAATCCTGGAGCGCAACGGCTCGTCCGAAACGCGGGCAATTTCGTCGATGTCCGCGCCCTTAAGGAAATTTGCGACTTGCGCGGCGAGAGCTTTGGCCGCGTTAGTCTCCATTTGCAAAGAGTAAATGTTACTAAGGTCTTCAAACAGATCAACCTGCAGTGCTCGCAAACACTCTGCGAAGTCCTCATTCAGATCGTCGAGTGACCGTAGGTTGTACTTCCGTTCTGCTCGTTTGAGGAAAAACCGCGAAAAAAGCCCCATGTCTACCACCTCCGTAATGTCCCGAGAGGATCGTCGGCTGCTCGGCAGTGACCGTGTGGTAACTGCCGAGAAGCAGGTGACACGTTCACAATCAGGAATCTGTGCGGCAACAGCTAAGCTGTCGGGTTCGACTTACTTGATTACCCGTTTAAGAACGCTGGAGTCTACGAGCGCCTTTTCCCGAATGTCATTCATCGCGTCCATAAGATTCTTTAGGCGCCCCTTGCTGAGCAACCCTTTTGGATCCTGTGAATCGTCGGAAAATCCAGAAGTGGCGGCACATAGCATATCGATAGTTGTGCATTGCGGAAACACCATCGCCATTGCTTGAATCTCCCGAAAGAGAAAGATGACTACGCTGGCACGATCTGGATAATTTTCCCCTCCTCGGATGCTGATGAGCCTGCCGGTTTGAACATTGCAGTCCGCCTGAAGTTTCTCCATCGCGTCGTAAGCAGAATTAGTTGAAAAATACAGGTCGAACCATTTTTGTTGTGCCCATTCGTCATGGGCGCGGTCAGCGATTCTTTTAGCGTCTTTCATCGACCGGTTGGCAATGGCGGCTGAGACAAGCGAGGAAACGAAAGAAACGATGGCAACAACTAACGAGGCAATCGAGAGGCGCAATGTCATCCAGTCGAAGTCTGACGGCGGCGCAGCTTGGATCATTTGGCTTCTTCCATTGGTCTTGGCCATTATAGAGAACCAGAAGTCCGTGATAAAGGCGAATCGCGAAGAACCGAGTTCACTTCTTGTCTCGATCGAGTCGTCGCCAACTCGGAAGTTTCGAGTGAGCCCAACGACCGCTGTCCAGCCGAACCAGCCGGAGGCTTCAGGATTGAGGCTGTCCGCTGCGTCGCCCCCGCCCATTCCCCCTCATCGTTTCCTGATGGCTCCCTTATACGTAATGTGTTAAAAGCATAGGAACAGGTTTCTGCGCCGGGGCGTTGGTAAGCGGGAGCGGGATGGCGAGCGGTTCGACCCTCCTGCATGGGCCGCAGATTCTGCCTCTTCCCGAGCGCCGGAGCCCTCAATCTCGAAGCAAGGAAGCCCATTGCCCTTCATGAGCGCCGGCCACACAGCGGAATTGGATTCCCTCTTCGGAGATTATCCTCTCGACCAGGCCTTCGATGAGATGCGCGAGCCCGGCGGTGAGCTTCGCCCGCACTACCGGGCGCTGGCCGAGACCCTGGCCGCCCTGCCCCCGGATGAGTTGCAGCGGCGCAAGCAGTCGGCCGACCTGGCCTTCCTCACCCAGGGCATCACCTTCACCGTCTACGGACGCGACGAGGGCACCGAGCGCATCTTTCCTTACGACCTGCTGCCGCGCCTCATCACGGCTGCGGAGTGGGACCGCATCGAGCGCGGACTGACCCAGCGCATCACCGCTCTCAACCTCTTCCTGCGCGACGTCTACTCCGACGCCAAAATCCTAAATGACCGCTTCATTCCCCGCGAGCTGGTCTACAGTTGCAAGCACTATCGCCGCCAGATGCGCGGCCTTCAGGTGCCGCGCAATGTCTATGTCGCCGTGGTGGGCTCCGACCTGCTTCGCCTGAACACCGGAGAATTCGTGGTGCTCGAAGACAACTTGCGCGTGCCCTCCGGCGTCAGCTACATGCTTACCAACCGGCGCGTCATGAAGCGCACCTTCCCGCAGCTTTTCCAGAGCTACGGCGTGCGGCCCATCGAGCATTACCCGCAACAGTTGCTGGCCACGCTGCGCTCTCTGGCTCCCGAAGGGCGGCCGGAGCCGAACATCGTTCTGCTCACGCCCGGCGTCTTCAACTCCGCCTACTTTGAGCACACTTATCTGGCCCGCCAGATGGGCATCGACCTGGTCGAGGGCCGCGACTTGGTCGCCCACGACAACATCGTCTACATGCGCACCACCGACGGCCTGCGCCGCGTCGACGTCATCTACCGCCGCGTGGACGACGACTTCAGCGACCCGCTCATCTTCCGCTCGGACTCGTCCCTGGGCTGCGCCGGCCTGTTCAATGCCTATCGCGCCGGCAACGTCACGGTGACCAACGCCTTCGGCACCGGCCTGGCCGACGACAAGGCCATCTACGCCTTCGTGCCGCGCATGATTCGCTACTACCTGGACCAGGACCCGATTCTGCCCAACGTGGAGACCTACCTGCTCAGCGATGAGAAGGAGCGCGCCCATGTGCTGGCCAACTTGGACAAGCTGGTGGTCAAGGCGGTGGGCGAAAGCGGCGGCTACGGCATGTTGATCGGCCCCCACTCCACCGCCCAGCAGCGCGAGCAGTTCGCCCTGCAGATTCAGGCCAACCCGCGCAACTACATTGCCCAGCCCACGCTGGATTTTTCCTGCGCTCCCTGCCTGATCGGCAACCATCTGGAGCCGCGCCACGTGGACCTCAGGCCCTACATCCTTTTCGGCGACAAAGTCAACATCGTCCCCGGAGGCCTGACCCGCGTGGCTCTGGAAAAAGGCTCGCTGGTGGTCAACTCCTCCCAGGGCGGCGGCAGCAAGGACACATGGGTTCTGGAATAGCACCCCAACCGGTAGTTAGGGAGAGTACTAGCGATGCTATCGCGCGTAGCCGACAGCCTTTATTGGATGAGCCGCTACCTGGAGCGGGCGGAGAACACCGTCCGTCAACTCGATGTCACCATGAGCCTGATGCTCGACCCCGGCGGCGACAGCGCTGAAACCCGCTGGAAGCGCCTGGTCGCCTCGCTCGGCAAGGCCACGGGCCTCGAATGGAACGGCGACCTCGAATCCATGGCCCACACCCTGGTCTTCGACGGCCTCAACCCTGCTTCGGTCACCTTTTCCGTCAACGGTGCGCGCGAAAATGCCCGCCAGGTGCGCGAGGAAATCTCCAGCGAGCAGTGGCAGCGCCTCAACCGGCTCTTTCACCACATTCACTCGCCCCAGGCAGAGGCTCAGTTCAGCGCCAACAACAACGACCTGCTGGCCTCGGTCGTCGATGGCATCCACCTCTTCAAGGGCGTCAGCGACACCACCATGATTCACGGCCAGGGCTGGCAGTTCATCCGCCTGGGCCGCTATCTCGAAAGGGCCTATTCCACCGCCACCTTGCTCGAGGTCTACCAGCCCTCCCTGTTCGCCCCGGCCGAAACCGAGACCTTCGGCAACCAGTACCTCGAATTGGTGGGACTGCTGCGCTGCTGCACCTCGTTTGAGGCCTATTGCCAGGTCTACACCGCCGATCTTTCGCCCGCGCGCATCCTCGAGTTCCTGCTCCTCAACCGTGACTTTCCTCACGCCATCCGCTATTCGGTCGAGGGCATGCGTCACGCCGTCGAGTCCATCCAGCGCGGCGGCGGCCGCCGCGCCCCGGACGAGTTGTTCGTCGTCATCGGCCGCCTCCAGGCCATGCTGAGCTACACCACCATCGGCGAAATTCTCTCCGGCGACGCCGCCGGCTTCCTCCATTCCATCCGCGAGCAGTGCATGCGCATCCACGAGCTCATCTACCGCTACTACGTGCAGTACTCCATCCAGTCCGCCCTGGCGGCCTGAGGAAACCTGGGTATCGAGCATGAATTTCTATTCCATCCGGCACCTCACGCGCTTCCGCTACTCGCACCCCATCAGCGAGAGCATCATGGAGACGCGCATGAATCCGCGCTCGGACTTGAGCCAGCACTGCCTCAACTTCTCCCTCTCCGTCAGCCCCCGCTGCCGCGTCTTCAGCTATCGCGACCATCAGGGCAACAACGTCCAGCACTTCGACATCCCCGGCGAGCACAACCAGTTGGTCATTGTGGCCGAGTCGGTCATCGAGCAGCAGGATCTGCCCGAAGTGCCCGATTTTCTCTCCTCCGACGCCTGGGATGCGCTCGATGACATGGTCGAGGCCAGCGATTACTGGGAGATGCTGCTGCCCTCCACCTTTGCCGTCGAGACTCCGGCCGTCAAGCTGCTGGCCTCGCAGATGGGTGTCGCCCGACGCGACGACCCGCTCATGCTGGTGCGCGAATTGAATCAAAGATTATTCGACTACTTCGAATACGTGCCCCGCTCCACCCGCGTCGATTCCCCTATCGATGAGGCCATCATCAGCGGCAAGGGCGTTTGCCAGGACTTTGCCCACGCCATGATCGCCCTCCTGCGCCATGTCGGCATCCCCGCCCGCTACGTCTCCGGCTACCTCTACCGCAGCCGCGAGGATCACGACCGCTCCACCCCGGACGCCACTCACGCCTGGGTCGATGTGCTCCTGCCCCACCTGGGCTGGGTGGGCTTCGACCCCACCAACAACCTCATCGCCCATCATCGCCACATCCGCACCGCCGTCGGCCGCGACTATGCCGACGTGCCCCCTACCCACGGGATCTTCCGCGGCCAGGCCGACAGCGAACTCTATGTCGCCGTCCATGTCGAGGCCAGCGAACAGCCTCCCGCCCTGGACCGCACCCTGCCCATTCCCGACGACTGGTCGGTGCTGGTGGAGCGCGCCCAACAGGCTCCCGCGCCGCCCCTGCCCTTCATCGACCTCCAACAAATGCAGCAACAACAGCAGCAACAATGACCTCGACCACCAAAAAAACCGGCCCGGCCCCCGGCCTCGGAACCGCCAGATTCGATTTTTTGTTGAATCTGGGGAGAATCTCGCTCAGAATTACAGACACTTATCCGGGCGCTTCTCCCCGTTGACGTCCCACCAGTCTTCTCGCTCCTGCCGGTCTTTCGGACTTCGCGGACAGGCTTCCTGTTCAGCGCAGTGAGTTTTGACAGGGAAATGCTTCCCGGCTCAAGGAGCAGCATCGTCAGCAGTGACCCTTATCGGGACCGCAACTGAGAAACGTGCGCAAAGACACATCGGAATCAGACCAGGCGCAACTGCAAGTCATTGTGGAGGAATAGCCGTGAAACGATCCCTATGGGGATGGATGCTCTTCTGTATCCTATCCGCCGCCATTCTCGCATCCGCTCAGACCGCAACCACATCTCTCCGCGGCACCGTGAAAGACCCCAGCGGCGCGCTGGTCCCAGGAGCCAAAGTCACCCTATTGGACAAGGCCAATGGCCGTACGCTTTCGTCCGTTGCCAATAGTGCCGGCTCCTATGCCTTCACGCAGATTCCACCGGCCAGGTACATCATCACCGTCTCCGCCGAAGGCTTCGGCAACCAAAGCAAATCCGCCGAGCTGCTGGTCAACCAGCCCGCCACCGTGGACTTCACGCTCTCCGTGCAGGCTAGTTCGGTCACCGTGGACGTCAGCGCCGTGGCTCAGACCCTCAATACATCCGACGCCACACTGGGCGATTCAGTGGGCAACGTCACCATCGAAGCGCTGCCCATGGAGGGCCGCGACCCGGTCTCCCTGCTCACCCTCCAGCCTGGCGTGCTCTACCTCGGCAACCCGGACGAAAACGACGCCTCGGATAGCCGCAGCGGCTCGGTCAGCGGCGGACGCTCCGACCAGGGCAACATCACCCTCGACGGCATGGACGATAACGACCAGATCAGCGGGACAGCCTTTACCGGCGTGCTGCGCGCCACGCTCGACTCCACCGAGGAGTTTCGCGTCACCACCTCCAACGGCACCGCCGACTCCGGCCGCAGCTCCGGCGCTCAGGTCTCCATCGTCACCAAGAGCGGAGCCAATGCCTTCCACGGCGCGCTCTACGAGTACTACCGCCCCACCGACACCGTGGCCAACCAGTGGTTCAACAAGTTCACCGAGCTTTACCTGGGAAGGCCGAACATCCCCCAGAAATACGTCATGAACACCTTCGGCGCCTCCCTCGGCGGACCCATCAAGAAAGACAGGCTCTTCTTCTTTTTCAACTACGAAGGGCAGCGCAAGGCCATCGATGATGTGGTCACCCGCATTGTGCCCTCGCAGCCGTTCTATTCAGGCTCGCTCGGCTACCAGGACGCCAACTCGGCTACCCACTGGATCACCGCCACCGACTTTACAAGCCAGTACGACTACGACTGCTCCACCAACGTTGCCTGCGGGCCCAACCCCTATGTCAAGGCCTATTACGAGCCATTGGACAAGGCCGGGTACTACGGCATCCTCAACACCGTCGGGGATGGCGTCAACAATGCCGGTTATGTCTTTGACTCTCCCGCCCCGGCCACACTCAACACCAGCATCGCCAAGATCGACTACAGCATCAGCAGCCGGCAGCACATCTTCTTCCGCGGCAATTTGCAGAAAGATACCCAGATCGGGGATGAGAACCTGCCCGGACAGCCCCCCGATACCAATCACATCGACAACACCAAGGGCCTGGCCTTCGGCCACACCTGGACCCCTACCTCGAACATCGTCAACGACGCGCGTTATGGTTTCATCCGCCAGGGGTATTCAACGCGCGGCATCGGCACTGGCACCGGCGACTGGGTGAACTTCCGCTTCCTCTCCCAGCCCAATTCGCATGCTCTGTCCACCCTCGTCAACGTTCCGGTCCACAACATCACCGACAACTTCACCTGGACCAGGGGCAAGCACACTCTCAGCCTGGGTGGCAATTGGCGCGGCATTGAGAACAATCGCACCTCGGACGCAAATTCCTACTCCGGCGCCAGCACCAACCCCTACTGGCTTTCCAATTACCCCAATGCCCCCGCCGACCTTGGAACCGGCTTCGAAGACGACTACGAGATTGCCTTTGGCACCCTGGTCGGTACCGTGCCCGAGACCACTGAGCAGTACAACTATTCGGTCACTGGCCCCAGCTCCGGTACCCTCTTCAGCGACGGCGCCTTCATCAGTCGCCACTTCAAGGCCAACGAGTTCGAATACTTCCTCCAGGATTCCTGGCGCATGACGCCCACTCTCACCATCACCTATGGCGTGCGCCACTCCATCCTCCAGGCCCCCTACGAAACCAAGGGCCAGCAGATTTCTCCCACCGTCGATACCCACGCCTGGTTCCTCAAACGTGGCTCCGCCGCGGCCCAGGGACAGGCTTTCGAAGACCCGCTTTCCTTTGCCCCCTCCGGCAAGGCCAACAATCGCCCCGGCTTCTGGGCCAAGCAGAAGGGAAACCTTGCTCCCCGTCTCTCTCTGGTCTACGCCCCCAATCCCAAAACTTCGATTCGCGCCGGCGGCGGCATGTACTTCGATCACTTTGGACAGGGAATCGTCAACTCCTTTGATCAGGAAGGCTCCTTTGGCCTCAGCAGCTCGGTCTCATCTCCTGCCTACAGCCAATCCTTTCAGCAGTCGCCGCGCTTCACCGGCGCGCAGGTTCTTCCCCCGCTCAATGGCTGCCCCACCCCCTCGGGCACCATCAAATACCCCTACTCTCCCATCTCCAGCGCTGACTCGCCAACATTGGCTCTAAACTGCGGATTGGCCATCACCTGGGGCATCGACAACCACCTCAAAACCCCCTATGCCTACTCCATGGATTTCTCCCTGCAACGCGAGTTGCCAGGCGGGTTCGTCGTCGAAGCCAACTATGTTGGCCGCCTCGGCCGTCACCTCCTCGAACAGCTCGACCTGGCCGAGCCCGTCGATATGGTCGACCTGAAAGGTGGCGGCGACTACTTCCATGCCGGCGCCGCCCTGTCCAAAATCTCCGACCAGAACGGCGGAGATCCCACCGCATCCGTTGCTCCCATCGCGTACTTTGAAGATATGTGGCCCTTCATGGCCAATGCCGACGGCCCCAACGAATCCGCAACCCAGGCCATCTATTCCGACCTCTGGGCGCCCAGCCGCTACGGCGCCGGTGAAACCAACGCCATCTTCGACCTCGACCTCTATGCCAATCCCGCCGGGCCCCAGTTCCAGTTCTGGCAGAGCCAGTTCTCTTCGCTGTATGCCTGGTCCTCCATCGGCACCAGCTCCTACCATGCGGCCCAGTTCACCCTCCGCCACCCTTCCAGCCATGGACTCTCCACCGACATCAATTACACCTTCTCCAAGTCCATCGACATGGGCTCGGGTGCGGAGCGCTCCAACGAGTTCTCCACCGACGCATTTGGTGGCGGCGGAATCCAGAACTCCTGGAGCCCCAAGTTGAACAAGGCCGTTTCCGACTTCGATACCCGCCACCTGATCACCATCGACGGGGTCTATGCCATTCCGGTTGGCCGCGGAAAGTCCCTGCTGGGCGCCGCAAACCGCATCGTCAACGCTGTCGTCGGCGACTGGCAGCTCTCTGGCCTGAGCCGCTGGGCCAGCGGCCTGCCCTTCTCCGTCTATGAGCCCGGCTGGTCCACCAACTGGCAGCTTGAGGGCGCGGGCGTCGTCACCGCTCCAGTCAAAGTGCAGCGCCACCTCGTCGGCGGCATTCCCCAGGTCTTCGCGGGAAACTCGGCCACCACCATCAATAACGGCGTCACCAATGGAACTCCCATCCGCCTGCCTTATCCCGGTGAAGCGGGTCAGCGCAATGCCTTCCGCGGCGACGGGTACTTCGATATCGACTCCTCGCTGGCCAAGACCTGGGCACTGCACGATCAACTCAAGCTCAAGTTTGCCGGCGAGGTCTACAACGTGGGCAACAACGTCCGCTTCGACGACAGCCCGGCCAACCTCAACGGGAGTCTGACCCAGGGCACTTTCGGCGCTTACGGCGGCATGCTCTCCACCTATCGGCGCATGCAGTTCGGCCTGCGCCTCGACTTCTAGAGCATTCTCGCTTTTGGTATAGACTTCCGTGCCCCATCCATTTCCGCGTTTTTTGCGGAAATGGGTGGGATACCAATGAAACCCAGGTCTACACCATTCCGGAAAATGCTCTACAGCGGTTCCACAATTCCCATGCCCTTTGTGGGGCTGCGAAGGGTGCCTTTTTCTTGATGAAAAAGGCACTTGAGGGCTGTGGCTTCTGGGTACAGCAATTG
>Ga0182014_10005062_pt1 | contig 14797 bp, 10 predicted proteins | sample 612S2DmetaG_FD_120489 | JGI IMG/M metagenome (GOLD analysis project Ga0182014, IMG submission 120489) | Permafrost microbial communities from Stordalen Mire, Sweden - 612S2D metaG | ecosystem: Environmental > Terrestrial > Soil > Wetlands > Permafrost | place: Sweden: Stordalen | collected... | reverse complement strand
GCAAATCGAGCACGCCGGCCGGCTCACGCCCGACCAGGCGCTGGCAATCGTCCCGCAAATCTGCGAGGCGCTCCAATTCGCCCACAACGAAGGCATCGTCCACCGTGACATCAAGCCCGAGAATATCCTGATGGACAAGAAGGGCAGGGTGAAGATCACCGATTTCGGCATCGCCAAAATGCTCGGCATGACCGAAGACCAGGCCCCGTTGACCGGCGTCCGGGATATCGTCGGCACGCCCCACTACATGGCCCCCGAGCAGATTGAGAAACCCCAGAGCGTGGACCACCGCGCGGACATTTACTCGCTGGGCGTCGTCTTCTACGAAATGCTCACCGGGGAACTGCCTTTGGGGAAGTTCGTCGCGCCCTCCCGCAAGGTGCTGGTCGATGTGCGGTTGGACGAGGTGGTGCTCCAGGCGTTAGAGAAGGAACCCGGGATGCGCTACCAGCAGGCCAGCCAGGTGAAGACCGCGGTCGAGACTATTGCGAAGTCCGAAGGCCCTAAGCCGAAGGCGGAAGAACCCTGGATAAACCCCGCCGCGGACGCGCTCGAGCGCGAGATCCTGGCCCGGGATTATGCGTTGGATATTGGCAGTTGCCTGCGCCGCGGCTGGGCGCTGGTGAAGAGTGATTTCTGGCCCCTCGTCGGCGTCACGGCGCTGATCCTGGCACTGTTGGCGGCAGTGAGTTCATTCGGTGAGGTGTCGCGCTCGGTAGGTAATGTGCATTTTAACACGTCGGTGCTGGGCTTTCTCCTGGGTGGCCCGCTCATGGGCGGGCTGTATCTGTACTATCTCAAGAAGATACGTGGTGAGCCGGTGCGTGTGGAAACCGCATTCTCCGGTTTCAGCCACTCCCTCCTCCATCTCATCCTGGCGAGCTTCGTTACCGGCGTGCTCACGACCCTCGGATTTATCTGCCTCATATTGCCCGGCATCTTTCTCGTCGTTGCGTGGCTGTTCACTCTGCCGCTGGTCATCGACAAACGGCTCGACTTCTGGCCCGCCATGCGGGTGAGCCTCAGGACCATCTCCAAACACTGGTGGAAGTTCCTGGGCTTCCTTATTGTTCTGGGGCTGGTCAACTTGGGTGGGGTGCTGCTCTGCGTCGTCGGGGTCTTCATCACGCTCCCGGTGTCGTTCGCCGCGCTTATGTATGCCTACGAAGACATCGTCAACCCGCCGGGGCTGCCTCCGGTGCCGCCCACCGGGAGCGGAGCACCGAACGCTGGGAGCGGCGTGCAGCCCGGGGCGACGGCGCTGCCGAATAGCCTGGGCGCGTGGCTGACTGTGTTCCTCGCCGGCACGGTGATGATTCTCCTCCTGGTGGTTGCCGCCATCGCCGGCCTCACGGGCAAGCTCATTGGCTACGGCCTAGCCCTGGCGGCGGTGGCCCTCGCCCTGGCGGTACTCTTGCACCTGCGAAAATCGACCTTGCCCAGTGGCTTCATGGCGACCTCTCTGCTGGTGTTCGCGCTGGTCTTCGGCGCCGCTGTCTTCATCACCTCCATCCTGCCGGAGTCATTCACGAGCACTGCCCGCGTCAAGCTCACGCCCAACCTGGCCGAAACTTCGCAGACACCTGACTCGCGCAGCCCCTCAGGGACTTACGACCCTTACCTGATTCAGACTGAATGCGAAGTCATGCAGTCCGAAGAGATTCTCGCCTCGGTCATCAGCGCGCTCGATCTGGACCAGGAGTGGGGCCGGCGTTACGGCGGCGGCGCGCCGTTCAAAACCCCCGAAACCATGGCCATGCTTAAAAGCAGAATGGTTCTTCGCCCGGTGCGCAACACCAGCCTCATTGCGATCAGCGTTTCTGGCGACCGGCCTGAAGAAACCGCACAGATCGCCAACGAGATTGCCCAGAATTATCAGAAGCGTGACAACTCCCGCTCCTTCCAGGTCGAGATAGTCGATCGGGCATCGCCCCCCCTCAGACCCAGCCGTCCCAACAAACCGCTCAATCTTGCCGTTGGTGTCCTGTTGGGACTCGTGCTGGGGACGGCCGCCGGCGCCGCCCGCGCCGCTCTCCACACCAAGAAGATCTCTGGCTGAGTGGAGCACAGCAGCCGGCGCCCTGGAGCGCTTGCGCGATTGTGGTAGCCTTGAGCGTCAGCCGCTCGCGCTCGTAAACCTGAAAAACGCAGTCGAACCAACTCTAAGGTGCCAAGGCGCAGAGATTTCCTCTGCATGGCCCCTTCACACGCTGGGTGAGTGAGTTTATGCTTCTCTCTCCTTCCGCATTTCTTAGCCCCTTGCGTCTATCCGTTAAAAGCTGCTTTCAGGATTTACCCAGGCGAACGTACTAGCGGAGGCTGTGAAGCCGCTTTCGGGAACATCTGTCAGCAGAAAGTTCTGGACACATGCGCTCGATTGTGATTGGCTCGCAGGCGCAGGTTGGCAGCAGTTAAAGCGCAGTTCAACAACACAGCTTAGCGTTTATGCTGGAACAGGAAGCATCTCTGGCCTCAACCGATACAGACTGGTTCACGACCACCCATTGGAGCGTTGTGCTGAGCGCCGCCCAGGGTGATCGCCCCGCTGCCCGCGAAGCCCTCGAGCGGCTCTGCACCACTTACTGGTACCCCCTTTACGCCTATGTGAGGCGGCGTGGCTATTCGCCCGAAGACGCTCAGGATCTGACCCAGGGGTTCTTTGAGCGCGTGCTCGAAAGACACTACCTGGACCAGGTTGACCAAAGCAAAGGGCGCTTCCGCGCATTCCTGCTGGCGACGCTCAAGCATTTCCTCTCCGATGCGTCCGACCGGCGGCAGGCGGCCAAACGCGGAGGCGGGAAGAGCATTCTGTCACTCGATGCCCAGGTAGGGGAGGAGCGTTACCAGTTCGAGCCCGTCGATGGCCTCTCGCCAGACAAGTTATATGAGCGGCGTTGGGCCTTCACGGTCCTTGGACAAGCCCGCGGGCGACTCCGCGCAGAATTTGCTGCCGCCGGCAGGCTGCGGCTCTATGAGCACCTGGACGCGTTTGAGTCCGGCGAAGAGACAGGGCTGACGTTCGATGAAGTTGGCCGCCAGCTTGGGCTTAGCGAAGCTTGCGTCAAGTCGGCTGCTTTGCGGCTGCGGCGCCGGTACGCCGAAGTGGTGCGTGAAGAAATCGCACAAACGGTCGCCAGCGTCGCCGAGATCGATGAGGAAATACGCTACATGGTGACGGTCGTCAGCAGCTCCTGATCGACAAGAACGGATGGTTGGGCCGCGCGATTCAGTTTGAGCAGGTTTCGAGCGATTGGCGCCGCAAAGCCCGCAGGCCGGCCAAGTGCACCATCTTGTTGGCGCTCTAAGCGGCTGACTTTTTGCGCAACCTTTACTCCGCTTTTCCTCTGGGATAGTTGAGAGCGGCGAAGCCGGAGGCTCTTTTATGGCCAAACCAAGACAGTGCTCGGAATGCGGCACCGTGCTGGGGGCAGACGTGCCGAGAGGCGGATGTCCGGTCTGCGCGTTGCGCCGGGCCCTTTCCGCTGGAAGCCCGACTGCATTTGAAGGTACCGAAACGGAAGCATCCGGTGCTGCGGGCGGCGCGCAATGGCCGCCGTCCCAGGGCCGGACGAACCGCTTCGGGGACTATGAGTTGCTGCAGGAGGTGGCGCACGGCGGCATGGGGGTGGTCTTTCGTGCGCGGCAAGTCAGCCTCAATCGGATCGTGGCGCTCAAGATGATATTGGCCGGGCGCCTGGCCACCGAGCACGAGGTGCAGCGGTTCCGCGCGGAAGCCGAAGCCGTCGCTAAGCTGCGGCACCCGAACATAGTAGCAATTCACGAAGTGGGCGTTCACGAGGGACAACATTACTTCTCGATGGACCTGGTCCAAGGGCGGAACCTCGCCTCGCTCGTTCGAGAACATCCTCTTCCCCCGGCGACCGCCGCCCGCTATGTCCAGGCCATTGCCGAGGCGATCCACCATGCGCACCAGCAAGGCGTGCTGCACCGCGACCTCAAGCCGTCCAACGTGCTGATTGACGAAACCGACCAGCCGCGCATCACCGACTTTGGCCTGGCCAAACAATTCAAGACCGACTCCGACCTCACGCTCTCCGGCCAGGTGCTCGGTTCGCCGAATTTCATGCCGCCGGAACAGGCCGCCGGGCGCAACGATGAAGTGGGGCCTCAGAGCGACCTCTACTCTTTGGGCGCGATTCTCTACCACCTGCTCACGGGCCGGCCACCGTTCGCAGCCCCGACGGTTCAAGCCACGTTGGCCAAAGTCTTGCAGGCCGAACCTCTGGCGCCCCGCGCCCTGAACGAGGCTGTGCCACGGGACTTGCAGACCATCTGCCTCAAATGCCTCGAAAAAGACCCCCGCCGCCGCTACCGCACAGCCCGAGAACTCGCCGACGAGCTTGGGCGCTTCCTCCGGGGCGAGCCCATCCTCGCCCGGCCGGTCAGCCCTTCTGAGAAGATCTGGCGCTGGTGTCGGCGCAACCCAGCGCTGGCGGCTTCGTTGAGCGCGGCTGTATTCCTGCTGGTCGCGATTGCCCTCGGTTCTGCGCTGGCGGCGTGGCGCATCGGAAAGGCCCGCGATGCGGAGAGAGTCCAGCATCAGCTTGCGGATGTGCGTGCCGCTGAGAGCCGGGAGGAATTGGCGAGCCTCAAAGTCGCTGAAGGCTGGCGACTGGTCGAGCAGGGCGGGTGGTTCGAGGCCCTAAACCCATTCGTAGAAGCCCTCGCATTGGAAGCGGGGGACGCAACACGCGAGGCCGCTCATCGGGCGCGAATTGCCTATCTCCTCCAGAACGGGCCCCAACTCCGCCGCATGTGGTTTCCCGGCGGGCCGCTCACCCGCGTCGAATTGAGCCCGGATGGCCAGCGTGTCCTAACCGCCACAGCCTCTCTGGGCGGGAATGCGGGCGAAGCCGCCGCCCAGGTATGGGACCTTCGGACCGGCCAGCCCTTGACCCCTCCCATGCGCCACAGCGGTTGTATCAACTTCGCTTGTTTCAGCCCGGACGGCACCTTCCTCGCCACCGCCAGCAAAGACCGCACGGCGCGAGTGTGGGACGCGGCCACGGGGCTGCCGATTGGTCCTCCACTGCCTCACACCGTGGGCGTGGTCCATGCCGCCTTCAGCCCGGACAGCGCGCGACTCGCCACCTGCACTCCAAGTTGGCCCGTTGATATTAACGGCTACGTCCGCGTTTGGAATCCGATGAGCGGCGTGGCCGAAGTCACGGACAAAACCTACGGCATGGACGCCCAACTGGTCCTCTTCGCTCCCGACGGCAAGCGGCTGCTGATTGGCTCGAAGAGTTACCTGTGCAACCTGTGCGATCCCAAGACCGGAGAAGGCGTGGCGGCTGTGCCCGATTGCTGGTGTACGTACGCCGCGACCTACAGCCCGGACGGGACCAAACTTCTCGTTGTCGGCATGTTTGGTCTCAGCCCAGGAGGGTACGGAGCGCGCGTTTTCGACACGCGCTCGTGGGAGGCTGTCACGCCGCTCTTGCCCCACGCAGACGGTCCCGCCCTGACATCAGCCTTCAGCCCGGATGGGCGGACGATTGCAACCGGCGGTGCGGACCAAGTGGCTCGGGTGTGGGATGCCACCTCCGGCCAAGCCCTTGCGCCACCATTGAGGCACGCCGGGCCGGTCGTCTCCGTTGTGTTCAGCCCGGATGGTCGGCGTCTTCTGAGCGCTTCGCGCGACGGCACAGCCCGGGTTTGGGACGTGGAAAGCGGTGCGCAGGCGCACCCGCCACTGACGCACGGCGGCCCGGTGTGCAACGCTTGGTTCACTAAGGATGCGCGCCAGGTAATCACCGGCAGCGAGGATGGTGCAGTGCGCCTGTGGGCTTTGGCGCCGCGCGCGCCGTCGGAACGGATTCTCCTCGCCAAAGGACAGGTGCGCTGCGCGCGCTTTAGCCCGGATGGCCGCCGAATAGTGTTAGGCGACTCCGGAGGCGCAATCGAAATCCGGGACGCCCTTACAGGCGAGCCCGCAGCCCCGCCCATGAGCCACTCCAGCGCCCTGAGAATGGCCAAGTTCACTCTCGATGGCCGCAGGCTGCTGACTTACTGCGACGACTATTCTGTGCGAGTATGGGATTTGACGCAAGTCCCTTCCAAGCTGTTGTGGCAGTCCGGTTCGCAAATCCCTGACATCTCCCCCGACGGGAAGCGCGTCGCGGTCCCAAACCTGGAGCGCATCGGGATAATTCGCGATGGTGACAACGGCCAACCGCTGACGCCCGACCTATGCAACTTATTGACCAACAACGTCATGGAAAGAAGCCGTAGCGTTCACTTCAGTCCCGACAACCGTTGGGTTGGCTTCGCGGATGAAAACGGAAGGGTAAGCATTTGGGACGTCGTCACCCTGCGTCCCGGACCTCATTTCCTCGCCCACGCCGCCGGAGTAAACGGCCTGTGGTTCAGCCCCGACAGCCGTTTCTTTGTGACCATCAGCGACGATAACACCGCGAGAATATGGGACACCACAAGCGGAGCCGCCCGAAGCCAACCCATGCAGCATGTCGCCCCGGTCCGGACGGCTGCCTTTGGTCCTGATGGGCACTTGCTCGTCACCGGGAGCGCCGACGGAACCGCGCGCGTATGGACCTGTCCCGGCGGCAAGGCGGTGGGCCAACCGCTGGTGCATGGCGGGGCCATTCCTGAGGTCTGCTTCAGTTCCGATGGACAGAGAATCGCCACCGCGAGCTCCGATCACACAGCCAGAGTTTGGGATGCCGGAACGGGCCAACCGCTAACCCCACCTCTGGTCCACGCCGGAAAAGTGAGGACTGTCGAATTCAGCCCCGACGGCCGTTGGCTCCTGACCGCTAGCGACGACCAAACCGCCCGCCTGTGGGCCCTGCCTTCCGATGCGCGGCCGCTGGACCAACTCCTCTCAGACCCGCTCGTGCTTTCGGCCGGGTCGGCGGCCACGAACCGGGCAGGCCCGGAAAAGCGTTGGATATCTTTTCAAGCAACTGCGCCCGGACCCGCTGGCGCCGAACTGGACAATAACCGATCCGAGGACCAAGGCTCACAAGCGTATTTGTCGCTGCTGTTGATGACCGAAAGCCGTGTGCGAAGCCAGGGGGATCTCCGCAAAACCGTGGCGGTCTGCACTCACCTTTATGAAGTTGCGACCAATCAATGGACCTGGCTTTTCTACCGCGGCTACGCGCGAACCCGCCTCGGCGATTATCACGCCGCCGTGGCGGACTTCACTGCGGCTGCTAATGTGGAACCCCATGCCTCGGTGTGCTGGCTCGGCCGGTACCTGGCGCGCTCGGCCAGTGGCGACCCGGCAGCCGCGGCCGACCTGCGCGCCGTGCTCGAGCGCGCACGGGCCTACTCAGATGTCCTCCGCGAACAAGTCGTCGTGGCCGACCCCTCCTTGCTGGAGCAGTGGGACGCCATCATCGAAGACTGCACTGCCGACCTCCGCGCCACCCCGCAGGCCGCGCACCTTTTTTGCGCGCGCGGTGCCGCGGAAGGGGCCAATGGGCGCTTCCGGCTTGCCCGGATGGACTTCGAGCGCGCGCTGAAGATCGAGCCCAACCAGGCGGAATCATGGCTGGCGATGGCCTTAATTGACCGCATCGCAGCTCTCCGCGCTTCAACTCTCCTCGCTCCAAAGCACTGGGAAGACGTCTTGCAGACCGCCTCCCGCGCCATCGAAGTCAGACCAAACGACCCACTAGCCCAAACCCTGCGAGACCAGGCGCGTCAGCACCTGCCAGCCGCACAAGTCCGCTGACAAGGGGGCCAGGTGAATTCCACGCCTGCGCTAAAGATTTCCTGCAACCTTTTCACCCCTTTTCCTCTGAGGAGAGTAGAGGCCCATGCCCTCGCTGTGAGAGTCGGGCAAAAAGAGGGCTGCGCCTCAGAACGAGCAAGTGCCAAACAACAACGCAAAAGCTATGAAATTCCTTACTCCCGGACCTGCCGAATGCCTATCGCAGTCAACAGAGCGACCCGTTATGAATACCAGATCACCCGATACAAGAGGACGACGGACCATAACTTACTGCCGGATGGCGGTTTGCCTGTCGCTGCTGCTCGCACCCCTCGCCGAGTCCCATGCCGCAACAACCGTCCCCCCAGGGCTAATCAACGACCCGGTTTGGTACAAAACCAACTCACCTTACTACATCTCCGGGAATGTTTTGGTGGCTACCTTGACGATTCAGCCAGGCGTGCGCGTGTATTTCCAAGGAAACTACGAGTTTCAGGTGCAGGGCGTGCTTAAAGCATTAGGCGAAACGAACGACCCTATCATTTTCTATAGGCCAGGAACGGCAGGGTGGCAAGGAATTTTCTTCAATTACAGTTCTCCGGGTTCAGAACTCTATTGCTGCGTAATCTCCAACTCGGTCAATAGCGGAGTGCGAATCCTCGACAGCTCGCCGTACCTCGAGAACTGCACGATCGCCTACAACTCCGCACCATCGGGCGGGGGAATTTGGGCTGACATTGCACAAGGGGATCTTATTCTGCGAAAATGCACTATTGCCAATAATCAGTCCGGCAAGGATGGAGGCGGGATATTTGCGGCCGTGCATACCAATCGCCTCATCGCCGAGGATTGCGACATTCGGGGCAATTTAGCTAATCCAGGCCATTCGGTTTACTCTTGGACCGTGGGGGGCGGGTTGTGGGCCGAAGGCGAGTCAACCACGCGTATGGCTTCCATCTCCCTAAGTCGTTGTCTTATTAGGAGCAACATCTGCAGCGTGGGAGGGGGCACTTTCGGCGGCGCCAATAGTTACGGCGGAGGCATGATCTGCCAGGCAGCAGCGCTGTCCTTGAACAATTGCACGCTCGCCGGCAACATCGCTCAGGCATACAGTGGCACCAGCTGGTACCCCTATGCATACGGAGGCGGACTCGAGCTTTCAGGCGGGTGTTCCGCAAAGGTGGCGAACTGCATCTTTTCTTACAACGCCCTAGCCGCGGGCAGCGGCGTACACGGCGGCGGGGTCTACGTCGAAGCTGACTCATCCGCGGCATTTCTGAACTGCACATTTGCATACAACGCTCCGGAGGCGGTCGAATCAGCCTCGTCGAATGTAGGCCTTACGAACTCAATCGTGTATTTCAACAACAGCGGCGGATCCCAAATTCTCGGCACATCAAAGGTGGCATACTGTGACGTGCAAAATGGCTTCGCTGGAACAGGCAACATCAACTACGGCCCGATCTTTTATAGTGCCAATAACCTCACCATCGTCAGCGGTTCAAGGTGCGTGGACGCAGGAAACCCTGCCTCCGCTTACAACGACACGTGCTTCTCTGGTAGCAATCCTCCATTTTCCCTTGGTACCGAGCGCAACGACATCGGGGCTCACGGCGGTCCAGGGGCCTGGGGGTGGATCCAAGGGGACGAACCGCGAGTTGCGGCCCAGCCGCAAAGTCAGTCGAGTTGCCTCGGGCAGAGCGTCACCTTCTCAGTCTTTGCCACAGGAAGCGGCCCGTTGGGCTACCAGTGGTTTTTTAACGGTGCACCGTTGTCGGGCAACACCGGCACTAACCTAACCCTTTCGCCGTTACAGAAGACCGACGCTGGGGCGTACTGGGTCGTAGTCTCGAACGTCTTTGGCATTGTGACCAGCGCGCCGGCTCAACTCACTGTTTATGATGCCTGCATTGATCTGCACATGTATGCGGGGCTAAACATCTCCGGACAGCAAGGTTCCAGCTACGTCTTGAGCTATAGTACCGACCTAAGCAACACGAACGGTTGGGTCCCAATGGCAACGAACACCATGGGGTCCTCCGGGTGGTTCTATCTCGACATGGATTCACCCTTCTCGCCTCACCGGTTTTACAAAGCGACGCTGAGGTAGATGGGACAAGACAAGGCGTCACAGTCCTCACTATTGTGACACTTAAGGCGCGTATGTGGACGGGCCAGGCACCACGCATTATACTCACGATGCGGCCGGCCAATTGTTGACTTCGTGTCACTATTGACACTTTTGGATGAGCCGGATTCTGCCCGCACCGGTCAGTTCGTGGGGTTCGGGGGCAGGACCATGTCGCAACGCCAGATCGCGTCCGGGCGGACGACGTTGCCGCAGTCCCAGAACCAGGCGTAGGCCGCGCCCGCCACCGCGTTGTAGGCCAAGCCGCCCACCACGTGGTCGCCCTTCGGTATGGGTAGTCCCGGTGCAACTGTCTTCCAGGTGGCGCCATCGTCGGCGGAGATGATGATCCCGTTCTTCCCGAGAGTGGCAATCGCCCCGCCTGGCAGTTCGATAGGGCTGACCGGCCTCGCGCCCGGGGCCGGAACGATGCTCCACGCGGCGCCGTCGCTCGTGCCTTTCAGCAACCGACCTCCTTCCGCGCTCCCCCAGAAAAACAGACCCTTCGTGGTGCGTAACACGGGTCCACCCATATTGGGTATCTGGTCAAAGACCCTGGTCCAGTTCGTTCCGCCGTCCGTGGTACGCCAGATTCCCCCGAGCCCCGGGCCCCATCCTGTGCAGGCCACCAGGTAAGTCCGGGCATCAATCACAAAGCAGCCTGAGGTAAACTTCGCGCCGTCGGGGAAGTTCGTGCTGATGTCGATGAAGGAAGTGCCAGCATCCGTGGACTTGTATAGCTTGCGACTCGTCTCGTGGCCGGTTGCGATCATGGTCAGGCGGCCGGGATCGGTAAAGTCGATGCCGAGGCCATCGTTATGGCCGATGCCCCCCACGGGTGCAAAGGTGCGGCCGCCCTCGGTGGTCTTGAGAACGCCGGGCGCTGTGTAGATGCCGACCTCCCAAAAGGTGGCGGCGTTGCCGGGATCGAACAGGATTTGCTGCGGCCGGTTCCGCATCTGGCAATCCGCCCCGCCCAGCTTCGTCCAGAGCGCACCTCCATTGGTGGTGACCCACAGCCCCGCGCCAGCCACGCCGGCGATGACATTGGCAGAGTTCGGCACCGGGAAGATGCGGCACAGATTGCCACATTCGCTCGCCATACTCGCCAGATTCCCCGTGGCCGGCACCCAACTCGCCGCATGCGCCGAAAGCGCTGCGATCACAGCGAGGCTTGCGAGGGCGAGGCCGTGTGAAAAGACCCTCGCATACGGCTGGGTACTTTGTCCGCTCATGCCGATGAACCTGCGCCACCGCTTTGCATAGTGTCAACGGCAATTGATCTTCCCGGCAGAAGAGGGGTGGATCTCGTGAGTACTACCATGTGGAGTGCGCCGGCAGAGCGAAGCGGCGACGGCGCTTTGGCTGCTGCGAGGCATTGGCCCACCTGAAAGCGCCGTCGCCGCTTCGCTCTGCCGGCGCACTCCATAAGATACCTGCCTCCAGGCTGGTGGTACTGGCGAGATCCGCCCGCGGAACAGTGCCAGCGCAGCGGGCACTCGAGAAAGGGGTCAACCCATAGCATCGGCTGCTTTCCACCCCAAGAACGACCCATGCTATGGGTTGACCCCTTTTCTGAGGATCACAGCATACCAGTGTGGTCGCAGCCACAAGAGGAGCCACGGTCAGCATTGCTAGAACGCTAAGGATTGCCTTCATACTCAAATGCGCCCTCCATCGCCAACGTAAAGCTCACTGGCCGGGAGCAGCCGCCAGTGACGTCGCCATTGAAACTAAACGGAACCGGCTGCTCCCGGTCCAGTGCAGCGACTTGTTCGGCCCGCTCACCATTTTGATCTCCTATCTTCAATCCTTGCAGCGAGCCATTTCAAATCCTTGGACGCGGGTGCCCAGGGCCAGTTGGTTAAACTGGCTTCTAGGTTCGCCTTCACGCTGGCCGTCCGCAGCAAGGTCAGAAGGTGGGTCTCCAAGGCTGAACCGGGCCGTAGGCATACTTGGCGCGTTGAGGCGTCGTTTGGCTTCAGCCAGATCTCCTGGAAATCAGGATTACCACCAAACTCCGGATTTCTGTGGGGCACGAACACCACCATGGAACGCCAACCCGGCAACTTGAACGCAAAACTTCGTGACCCGCCATCCCAGAAGCTGCTCAAGCCGGTAAGCTCAATGTGCTTGGCTACCACTAGACAACGCTCGAACGGTATTGCCAGCCATAGCAGAATCAAAAGGGCGAGTAGTAATACGACGCTCACCAGAACTCTACCGGCCCATTTTACGCGAGGGGTCATGCTGCAGGTGTGGCCGAACAAGTGATTAAACAGATCTGGATATCCACCCATTTTGGGGTGTTATCCAAACAGCCTGCTTGCGCAGTGGCTGGCCGTCCGTCCCGATTTGATCCCAATTCGGCATAGCGTTGGTGGCTCGTTTCCTGGGGCGATCTTTTCCGAACCGTGCCGGGCTGTCAAATGGTTATTTTTGGGGGTTTTGGCGCTGGGAAAGGGGTGGTTTGGGAAAGGGGTCAACCCATAGCATCGGCTGCTTTCCACCCCAAGAACGACCCATGCTATGGGTTGACCCCTTTTATGATGTATGCTTACGAAGACATCGTCAACCCGCCCGGGCTGCCTCCCGTTCTGCCCACCGGGAGCGGAGCCCCGGACGCCGGGAGTGGCGTGCAGCCCGGGAAAGGGGTCAACCCATAGCATCGGCTGCTTTCCACCCCAAGAACGACCCATGCTATGGGTTGACCCCTTTTTCCCCTTTTACGAAGGCCAACGCGGCTTGGAAACAACTCGCCGCCGACCGCAACGCCAAACTTCGCGGCATCGTTACGGAAATCATGGAAGTGACCCGCCTGAGCAAATTGGGGGAAATTGCCAACGCCTTGAATCTGAGGGGGATTAGAACCAATCGCGGATGCCAGTTCACCGCCACCCAAATTCACCGCCTGTTGAAAGCCGCCTAAACTTTTACCGATATGAGAGAGACAATCCGCAACGGAAAATTGGAAATCGTCGGCTATCGTGAAACCGGGTCCGGCAACCGCGAAGTGCTCCGCGACAAGGCGGGCCGCATTCTTGGGCGGTATGAAGCGGACACGGGCGTTACACGGGATGGCAGCGGCAAAATCACAGGTCGCGGCTCAAACCAATTGCTCCGGCTGCTGAAATGAAAAACCCCACCGGGTTCGCCGGTGGAGTTTTGCTGGATGGAAATTCAGTCGTGGCCGTCAAGGAGCCACTTGTAGCCGGAAGTAAAGGCTATTCCAATTGTCCACGTCCCAATACTGCGGATAGACCATGCTGGTATTGGTTGCGGTGAACATCGAGCCTTGGTTGGTCCATGTGGTTAGGTCGCTCGAAACCTGCATCTGGTAGTTGGTGCCCAACAGTAGATTTGAAAACGACGGCTTTACTGCTTTCAGCAAATTGAGGTAGGGGAAATCCGGCACTTGTGATGACCAAGCCCCGGTGCCTTGAATGGTGCCGTTGTTGCCGTTGCCACTAGAATCCGCAACGGTTGTTCCTTGACCCTCGTCAAAGTGGTAAAGAGCAATCGTGTTTGTATCAGCAGCGAAGCGTGTCTGGGGAATGAATGGCCGGTCGTAACGAGCAGTTTTTGAAATCCTGACTTCCGCAATCCACCCTTTGAATGGACGCCAACCTCCGTATTCGCAGCCGATGTGGATGGGATATGAGAAGGTGGCAAGCTGAAGCGTGGCGTTGTTTGAGCAGGTCACACTGCCATCAATCCAAACAAGGAAATTCGTGCCATCATATTGCATTGCGTAGTGATGCCACTGATTACTTATCGGTGCTGCGCTTGAGAGGTCCCATAAGCCTGCTACATCACCGAGCGAGGCACGACTAGTTGAGCCGCCGAATATCAAACCCCAGCCGTCCCATGAAACGCTATTGGCTGCTTTGCAGACAAGGCCATTCCAATCAGTCGTGAGAGTTTGTCGGTTAAACCAACATTCAACGGTCAACCTGTTATTGGTTGTATTGAGGGATGCGTTATGCGGGATAACCGCGTAGGCCCCGCTTGTAGTGGAAAGGCTGAATCCAGCCTGTGCCGTTCCTGCCGACAGCCCCATTGTGATGGTGAGAATCCCGAATAATGCTTTCGTTGTTTTCATAGACGTTTCAATTTCTTCGGGATACCAACATGTCCTTCTTTATCCCGCCAAGCATCAAACCTGACCCGGATTGGGCACTCGTCCCCGGCAACCGCAGAGACCTTCTGCAACGCTTGCCATTCTGAACCTCTTCCCAAACGCACGCAAGCCCTAAAACGGGGATTATAGTCCCTGTCATTATCGCTTTTGACGCTGCCAGAATGGCAGAATGGTCAGAAGAGATTTGGCTAAATCATTCGGCGTTGTGCTTCGTGGCCGCAGAAAGGCAGCCAAAATGAGTCAGGAAAAATTGAGCGAGAAAGCTGACGTGGACGTGAAGATGATTGGCCGGATTGAAAACTTCATTCGGAATCCAAGTTTGAATTTGGCCGATTCGCTTGCAGACGCTCTCGGTGTTCCGTTGTCACAGATGATAAAGGAGGCCGAAGCTTTGCGAGGGACGGGAAAGTGAGCGAAACATCAGCAAGCCCCAGAAGTGATACAGGCGGGAACGCCCTTTGTGTTTTGGCACGCCACCGCCGTCCCCAAACTGCAAATGCCAGTTTTTCCGGTCAATCCACGGTTGGCGAAAGTGGGTATCGCGGCGGTTGAACCGATTGACGATGTTGAGCACCAAAGGGGCCGATTTGGGCCGGATTTGCGTCTGGCCTACTTTTGGGGGATACGTGGGGAAAGGGTCAAAGGTTCGTTTCAGCCTTTATTTCCAAGGGTTCCCAAAGAATATGACATATTGTCAATTTCTCTCAGGCAGGGCGGGCCAATTGCGCCCAGCACGCCACAGAACGGCGACCCCGCCCTTGCCTGCAGCGCGCTCGTTAGCCTCTGAAGTGTAAACTCGCATCGGCAAACAACCTAACAAAGGCAT
>Ga0182014_10005059_pt1 | contig 14801 bp, 13 predicted proteins | sample 612S2DmetaG_FD_120489 | JGI IMG/M metagenome (GOLD analysis project Ga0182014, IMG submission 120489) | Permafrost microbial communities from Stordalen Mire, Sweden - 612S2D metaG | ecosystem: Environmental > Terrestrial > Soil > Wetlands > Permafrost | place: Sweden: Stordalen | collected... | reverse complement strand
TTTAGCGCGACGTGCTCCGCCATCAACTCGGCCAAGACCTCGTCCTTGGTCTGAACCTTCTTCTCCAAGTACTCGATCCGCTTCTGCTTCTCCTCCACCTGTCGGTGGGGACGCTCCTGAGCCTGAAAGGCAGCCGCTCCGTTCTCGAAGAACTGCGCCTCAACAATTCGTGTTTCTCTGAAGGCTAGTCCCGGGCATCTCGGTGTTCAGTGATTGAAGTCACTCGGGCGTGTGCAGATGAAGCTCCCGCGATGAACTTGCTCGGGACATTAAGCTTTGTCTGGATATGTCCCATTCTGGGCTGGGGCACTCTTGGGCTGTGGCCAAACAGCGCCACTACCGACTTTGCGTCGATCCTCGGCGCAACCTTGGCTCCTTCAGGTGGGAACGCCGAGTTTTGGCAGTAGCCATTGCGTCAAAACCACGTAGGCGACAAGGAATGCCACTCCCCAAACCCAATTAGGCATGTTCACTTTCTCCTATCTGCCGACTCCAAGCTTGCGCAGGAATGTCATCATCGGGCACCAGTTCGTGAATCCAGACTGAAACAGATTCAGGCCAACAAAAGCTGTGAAGAGGTACCAGTACGGGCTCACGTAGTGTCCAAGTGCCAGAGACAACAGAATAAAGATGCCAGCGATCAAACGAAGTGTTCGTTCTACAGTCATAGCGGTCCTTCTTCAGTTCTACGCAACTTCGCATTGCGGTGTTTTGCATTCAGCGACATTCTCGGGCGAATGCGGATGCATGGGTGGAAGCGAGTTTCCTCTCTTAGAGAGGTAGTAAAGAACCGGCACCGCCATTCGCGACAGAACTGTGGACGCAACTTCTCCCGCCATCAACGACAGTGCCAAGCCCTGGAAAATCGGATCGAACAGGATCACGCTCGCTCCCACCACCACGGCGGCTGCGGTAAGCAGCATTGGGCGGAAGCGCACCGCGCCCGCATCGACTACGGCGTCCTCCAGAGACATTCCTTGTGACCGCCGCAATTCAATGAAGTCGACAAGAATGATGGAATTGCGGACGATGATACCCGCCCCAGCGATGAAGCCAATCATCGAGGTCGCAGTGAAGAATGCCCCCATCAAAGCGTGCGCCGGGAGAATGCCAACCAGAGTCAACGGAATGGGTGCCATGATGACCAGCGGAGTCACGAACGACCGGAACCAACCCACGACGAGCACGTAGATCAAGACCAGGACAGCCGCAAAGGCGAGTCCTAGATCGCGGAAGACTTCCACCGTGATATGCCACTCACCGTCCCACTTCATGGAGAAGCGGTCGGTGCGCTCGGGCATGGTGGTGCCTTTGTATTGCTTTACCCCGTAGCCGTCGGGCAACTTGATTTTGTCGATGGCATCGCTCATCTTCATGATGGCGTACACAGGGCTCTCTTCTCCGCCCGCCACATCTCCCGTCACGTAGACGACTGGTTGGAGATTCTTGCGATACACGCTGGTGTCGATCGTCGCTGGTTGAAGATTGGTTACTTCCAGCAGGGCTATTTGGCCACCGGAAGGCGTCGGCAGCTTCAGATTGCCAAGGTCTTCGATCCCAGAGCGATCCGGGCGCGCCAGTCGCACTTCGATAGGGATGTCTTCTCGTGAACGGGAATCGTGAAGCAATCCCGCGTTGGCTCCGCCGAGCCCGACCTGCAGAGTGCGCGTTACATCGGCGGATGAGATACCGTGGAGCGCTGCCTTATCCAGATCCACTTTCATGTCGTACTTGATTTGCGGGTCTTCGACGTACCAGTCCACGTCTACGACTCCTGGCGTTTGCTGAAAAACTTTCTTGACTTGAGCGGCCAGTTCAATTTGCCCCTTATAGTCAGGCCCGTAAACTTCGGCGACCAGTGTTTGCAACACGGGCGGACCAGGCGGGACTTCCGCGACCTTGATGCGCGCACCGAAAGGAGCCGCAATCTTGTCCAACTCAGGCCGCAGCCGTCGGGCGATCTCGTGGCTCTGCGCCTTGCGATCGTGCCGCGAGAGCAGATTCACCTGGATATCAGCCTGATTGGGCTGACTGCGTAAGAAGTAATGGCGCACGAGGCCGTTGAAGTTGTAAGGACCGGAGGTTCCGGCATAAATCTGATAATTGATGACCTCGGGTTGCTGGCCGAGATACTGCCCCAAGGCTTGCGCCACGCGGGTCGTCTGTTCCAGTGGCGTGCCATCTGGCATGTCAATGATGACCTGGAACTCACTCTTGTTGTCGAAGGGCAGCATTTTTACGCGAACCCACTTCAATGGGACAAAAGTGACCGCGGCGAGCAGCAACAACACGACGCCACCGAGAAACATCCAGCGGCGGCGTGCGTCGCGGATGAGAGGGATCATGATCCGGCGGTACAGGCGGGTGGTCCAACCTTCGGTCTCGTGTCCAGACTGTTCATTGCCGCCGGCATATTTCCTCAGCAGCCTCAATGCCGCCCAAGGCGAAACGACGAAGGCCACCATCAACGAAAACAGCATGGCTGCCGATGCGCCAACCGGGATCGGGCGCATGTACGGACCCATTAGGCCGCGCACGAAGGCCATGGGAAGGATAGCGCCGATGACCGCAAAGGTCGCAAGAATCGTCGGATTGCCGACTTCGTCGACCGCCTCGACCGCGACTTCAGATAAGGATCGCCCTCGGCTTTCCGGCAACCGAAAATGGCGCACGATGTTCTCGACCACAACGATGGCGTCGTCGACCAGAATCCCTATGGAGAAGATCAGTGCGAACAATGTGACCCGGTTCAGGGTGTAGCCATACAGGTAGAAGACGGCGAGCGTGAGGGCGAGCGTGACGGGCACTGCCAGAAGTACGACGCCCGACTCACGCCAGCCCAGCGCGAGTGCAATCAGCAAGGTGACCGACAATGTTGCGATCAGCAGGTGTTTGAGAAGTTCGTTGGATTTGTCCTTTGCGGTCTCCCCATAGTTGCGCGTGACCGTGACGTTCAGATCATTCGGAAGCACATAACCCCGCAAAGCGTTGACTTTGTCCAGCACACGCTCCGAAATGTCCGTGGCGTTCGTACCTTTGCGCTTGGAAAGCGTGATGGTTACTGCGGGATGTTCCGCGCCAGATGTCTGTCCTGTGCCACAACGAGCATTGGCAAACAGCACGTAGGTGTTGGCTTCGGCGGGGCCGTCCTCAAGCTTCTCTGCTACGTCGCGCAAGTAGACGGGGTGTCCGGCGTGAACTCCGACCACGACCTGACGCAAGTCGTCGAGACTCGTGAAAAAAGTTCCGGCTTCGACCTGAAACTCGCGATTGTCGCGCGCAAAACTGCCGGCTTGGCCACGGCTGTTCGCGTTCTGGAGTTGCCCCACGATCGCGCCCGGCGTAAGGCCGTAGGCCGCGAGCCGTTGTGTGTCTAGCACTACTCGTATTTGCCTCGGCTGCCCGCCGATGATCTTGGTCTCAGAAACGTCGTTGAGCGGCTTCAGTGAATTTTCCAGCTCACCTGCGATTCGGCGCAGGCGGTAAGAGTCATAATCTTTGCCCCACAACGTCAGGGCCATGATCGGCACGTCGTCAATCGATCGGACCTTGACGATCGGTTGTGAGACACCGGGCGGGATGCGATCAAAGTTTGAGTAGAGCTTGTTGTAGGTCTGTACGATCGCATCTTCTTCTTTGGCGCCAACGTAGAAACGCACAACCAGCATGCTCACGCCGGGATGACTGATTGAGTAGATGTACTCCACGCCCGGCACTTCGCGCAGCAACTTCTCCATGGGAAGACTGACGCGCTGTGCCACCTCGTCAGCCGACGCGCCCGGCATCTGAACAAAAACGTCGAGCATGGGTACCACGATCTGAGGCTCTTCTTCCCGTGGGGTCTTGAGAATGCTGAAAACACCGAGAAGCAGCGCAGCGACGATCACCAGCGGGGTGAGTTTCGAGTCAATGAAAGTGTGGGCAATGCGGCCGGCGAGACGCAGGTTCTTCGGGGGCTGTGTCGCCGACTTGGATTCTTTGTCAGTCACTACTGCACCTCAATGCGCTTGCCGTTCAGGTTGACTGCACCCGGTTTGACCACGAGCCGCTCGCCGTTCTGGAGGCCGGACAGGACTTCGATCGCGGCCCCGGAAGGCTTACCCAAAGTGACGTAGCGCAAGCTGGCAAGCTGGTCTTGGTCCAGCACATAAATGCCTTGCAGTTGGCCGCGTTCGACCACCGCCGAGCGAGGAATCAACAACGCAGGTCGCTCGCCACGAGAAAACTGAGCCCGCCCGAACAGCCCCGAACGCAGCCGCGTGTCTGTGGGCAAATCGATCTTCACCAAGAACGTGCGACTCGTGGGGTCCGCGACCGGGACGATCTGCGCTACCTTACCGTTCAGCCTTGCGTTGTCGAGGGCATCGATCACGACCGAGACCTGCTGTCCTGTTCGTACATACTGGAGATCATTCTCGTTGACAGTGGCCTCTAGTCGATAGCGGCGCACATCCTCGACCGTGAAGATCGGCAGGCCGGGTGAAACCAGCGTGCCGGAATCGGCTTTCTTCTCCGTCACCACGCCGTCGAATGGGGCCCGAATCCGCGTGTAATCGAGAGACGTGCGTGCCTGGCTCAGTGCTGCCTGCGCCTGGGCCAGGCCTGCCTTTGCCATATCGCGACGCGCGAGCGCCGCTTGCTGACGGGCTTTCACTTCGTCGAACTCCTGCGGACTCACCGATTTCTTTTCGTAGAGATTCTGGTAACGCTTCAGCGTTGATTCCGCCAGGGCCAGGTCGGAATCTGCTCCCACCAGTTGCTGTTGGGCGGCAAGCTCGGCTGCGGTCGCGCGGTCTACTACGGCTCGCGGCTGGGAGTCGTCGATTACGGCGAGAACTTGACCGCGCTGCACGTGGTCTCCTTCGTGTGCCCGGATCTCGACGATGTTCCCCATCATCTGGCTGGCGGCGTCACTGGTTTGGGCGGCGCGTACCGTACCTACCGCTTCCACCAAATCGGGTACGCTGGCTTGCTGCACTGCAAGCACGGAAATATTCCGCACGGTTTCCGGCGACGGAGTGGTGCGGGTTTGCTCATTAGAGTTAGAGCAGCCGGCGAGGCCGACAACCGCAAGGAGCAACAAGAACGAGAGTCGGAGTCCTGTATTCATGCGATTCATGGCATCACCACGGGAGATTTCGGATTCAAGCTTCCGCTCGCCAACTCCAGGTTGGCGTAGCTGGTGTGGAAGTGATAAACGGCCTCCCAGTAGTCGGTCTGGCTGCGGCGGGCGGCATCTTCGGCGCCCAACAAGTCGGTAATCGTGGTCAGTCCGCTGTCGTAGCGGTCCTGATTGATGCGCAGACTCTCCTGTGCCTGGGCGATTGCCGCTCGGGCCACTTCGATCTGCTGCCGGTTGGCGTCTGTTTCATGGTAGGCTGTCCTCACTTCGAGGCGAACCGCATCGCTAGCTGCCTGGTTCATTGCCACAACCTTTTCTTCGAGAGCCCGCTGCCGGGAGAGTTCCGCCCGTTTGGCACCGCCTTGAAAGATGTCGAATTGCACTTCGATCCCGCCCAGCCAGTTGTTACCCCCGCCACCGGCGACGAACGTAGGGTTATCCATTTCCCAGCCTGCAAAGGCGTTCACCCGCGGGCCGAAGGACGACTTGGCCACCGACACGCTCTGCCGCTGGGCCGCCTCCTCGGAGGCAATGCGCTTCAAGTCGGGGCGATTTGCGAGTGCTTGCTTTTCTAGATCCTGCATGGCCGGAATTGAAAACGTGCGCTCAGCCAACCCTTCGGTGAGCAGGAACGGCGAATCAAGCGGCACACCCATCGCCGTGTTCAACTGTGCCCGCGCCACCTCCAGATTGTTCCTGGCCCGGATCACTTCCTGCTGTCGCGCCGCTATGCGAACCTTCGCTGTCAGCAGATCCGACTCTACCGTCAGCCCGCTGTCGAATCTCGACTGGCTGCGGTCCATGATCGAGCTGGCAGTTTTGGCCGACTGCTCGGCAACTTCCAGTTCCTTGGCCGCCAGTAGAACGTCGTAGTAGGAGCTGACTACCCGGAAGACAATCTCCTGATCGGTACGGTCCAACTGGTGTTCCGTAGCCTCGTTCATCTGTTTGGCCTGATTCACCCCATGCCAAGTGGCGAACGAATCAAACAGGTTCCAGGTCCCCCCAAACCGCGTGCTGAAGTTGCCGAAGGGCAGCGGCGTGTTCAGCTTGTTCAGTGTGAAGTCCCCCTGGGTAAAACGCTGCTGTCGTAGCTTGCTGCCGAACACGTATACGGGGTCATCACCCCGAGTCGCCGTTTCGGAAAAACTCAAATGGGGCATGAGGAAGGAACGAGCTGCGCGAACACCCGCTGAGGCCACCTTCGTATCCGCAATCGCTACCTTGCGCAGCGGGTTTTTCTCCAGCGCGATCGTCACCGCCTGCTGCAGAGTAAGAGACGAAGGCTGGGCCTCTTGCTGAGCCGAGGCCGACACACAAGATAGCCACAGCGCAGCGATGCTCAGAACCACATTGAAAAAGCCTTTCAACCTTGCACTCCCCCGGCCTGAGTCGGCTTGACCCACTCTGTCTTGTCTTCAACGATTTCGTAAGTTGTGTGAAAACTTGCGGTCTTCTGTACCATGGCCCCGACCGAGCAGTACTTTTCCTCGGAAAGGCGGATGGCCTCCTCCAGCGCCGCCACGTCAAGTTCAAAGCCGGTTACCACATGGTGGATTCGCACTGCCGTGAACACCTGGGGCGGACGCTCCGCTTGATCGGCTTCGACCCGCACCTCGTAGCCGGTGACTTTTTGGTGATACTTCTGGCGGAGGACGGTAACGACGTCGAACGCCGTGCACCCGGCCAATCCAGCGGCGACCAGCTCAATCGGCTTTGGGCCGGTGCCTCCGGCTGCATCGTCCAAGAGCAGATGATGGCCGCTTCCGGTCTGGGCCACAAATTGGCGCTGCTGCTTAAGTGGTTGAGTCAGTTCGACTTTGGCTGTGATCATGATTGTCTCCTGCTGCTTCTATCGATGAAGCACGGGAATAAATGCAAGCGGGCGGATTTTGTTACAGGAAAACTTTCGACAGGAGATGACGCGCTCAGCTGCCCCTCTCCTTGCGGACTGTATGATCAGGAATTGATAATGCGGAGAGAACTCCAATGAGTCTTCCTATCAAATTTCGCCTGATGCTCCTGGTCTTTACCTTTGGGACCGTCGCCATTGCACTAACATCTGGGGCTCTCGCTTATCAGGCGAGTCTTATCCCGGCCTCACGCTTGATCAACCCCGACGAACTGGTCAAGATTCTTCAGTCTGCCAAGAGCGAGAAACCGCTAATGATTCAAGTGGGTTCCCACGTCCTCTACACGCAGGCGCACATTCCTGGCTCGGAATATATTGGTCCGGCCTCCAGTGAGAGTGGCTTGCAGTCCTTGCGGAAGCGAGTGGAATCCTTGCCGCGAAACAAGTTCATCGTTCTTTATTGCGGGTGTTGTCCGTGGAACCACTGCCCGAACGTCAAGCCTGCCGACGACGCGCTGCGCGCGATGGGCTTCACCAACGTGAAGGTGCTCTACATTCCGGGCAACTTCGGGATGGACTGGGTCGAGAAAGGTTTTCCGGTTGCCAAGGGAGACTAGGGAACTGATCGCTTCCTGGCTGGGGGCGGCATATTGAAGAAATGGATTCTCCTCGGCTTGGCGTTGATCGCGATAGCGGGACTTTATTTCACGACCCGTCATCATGGCGTGCCCACCGGCACGAGGGGCAAGGCTATCGCCGAACAATCCCTGGCCCCCGATTTCTCTCTTCCCGATTTATCGGGACAAAAACTTGATCTCTCATCCTATCGGGGCAAGGTCGTCCTTCTGGACTTTTGGGCAACCTGGTGCGATCCGTGCCGGGACGAGATTCCGCATTTCGTCGAACTGCAAAATAAGTACGGCGGCCAAGGCTTGCAGATCATTGGCGTTTCCATGGACGACGGACCGGAACCTGTGCTTAATTTCTACCAGCGCTTCGAAATGAACTACCCAGTTGTGATGGGCAATGCAAAGACGGGTGAACTCTATGGCGGAGTACTCGGGTTGCCGATCGCATTTCTGATCGGGCGGGATGGCCGGATCACTGCCAAACATATTGGCGCAACCGACATGTCGTCTCTTGACCGCGAGATCAACGCGCAACTGCGGAGTCAGTGACATTCCTGGAAGTCCATAAGAGACTGCAAATATATGCTTGGAACGTTTTTCAGTCGCACGATGGGGGGACATACCGCCACGTCTTCTAAGCGCGCAGTCACCGCCTCTAACTGCAGTCAACCTGGAAAACTTACAACGGTGGGCTCCGTTTGCGTTATGGTGTTGGGAAACAATTTTGCCGATCGGAGGATCCGCGATGGCCTTTACCCATTTGTCTCCGGCCTGCAGTCGCAGGGACATTATCAAAGCTGGTGCTTTGGCCGTAATTCCACTGGCTGTTCCCTCCGCGCTATATGCGCTACAGGACCAACCACTGATGACGGCGAACGGCGGCACAGATCCTAGCCCAATTCCATGGCTAGATAAGAATGGCAGCCACAATCAGCCAGCAGGCCCGAGTCTAGAACCGGCACACATTTACCATTTCAAGGGACGGGTAGCCCGGTGCAGCACCTTCAATGGCATGGGCACCGATAACAAGGGGAATCGAATCGCTTTTGGCAGTCCAACAACGGATTATGGTGTCATGCTCGGTGAATATTGGGCCGCCCGAACAACCCAGCAAGGGACCTTTACTCACATATGACTGACCCTGTTCCGGGGACAGGCTGTTCCCGCTAACCAGATACACGACTTTCATCCGCCCATTGCTCCGTCTGGACTTTACTGGGTCGTTCCTGTTCCAGAGCGTGGTCTGAGTATCAGTCCCGACGGGAACACTTTCACGCTTGAGATGCAGAATGTGGCCGTGGTCGATCAGCCACGCTGGCCGGCGCTGGACTCGATAGCCACTCCTGCAAGAATGACCTTCAAAATGGTTTGGAAATCAACCGGCGAACTCGCGAAGTATGAGGATGCCTCCAAGCATTTCCGATTCACGGGCACCCGTGCGACGTGCCAGATGGAGGCGGAAGTTGAGATCCCATCTATCGATTTTTCGTGGAAGTCCGATCCACTTAGTACGTCTAAGTGCGACTTCGCCATCATAGGGGAAGAAGTGAACGGGCGTTATTACGACGTGTGAGCGTGCGAAGAGGGGCAGCACTTTCGACGCCCCGTCAGGGTTTCAACGAAGTTGCATCCGGACACAATCGGTTCTGGAAGAGTACGCGACGATACATCCGCAACGGCAAGAGCGTCACCTGTTCGCTATAGCTCGCTCGTAGTTTGATATCACTTCCTTCCGCAACTTGGCTGCCTTGACGCGATCCGGAACTGGACCGCGCAGGTGGCGACAATCCTCTATCGTGGCTTCCAGGCTGGCAAGGAACGCCTTGCAGGCAGCACAACCGTCGAGATGTTTCTCCAGTTCCTCGCATAGAGAGTCATCGAGTTGTTCGTCCAAGTAGTTCGAAAGTTCTGCGAACATCGCCTTACACCGCGCAGGTCTGGGCTGCTTGGTGGCGGTCCGAGACGTGCCAGGCTCGATCATCCGTCCGGCGTGCAGCCTTCGCGCCTTCACCTTCATCAATTCCTTTCGCACGAACAGCCGCGCCCGGTGGAGACGAACCCGCACTGTCCCAGAACGTAGCCCGGTTATCTCGGCCACCTCTTCGTCGGTCAGCCCCTCCATGTCGCGCAGCACCAAGACAATGCGGTATTGTGGCGGCAGTCGCTGAATGGCGTCGCGCAAACGACCCGCTTCTTCACTCCGGATAGCGAACGCTTCCGGATTGATGCCGCCATCGGTCCCCAGTTGCTCAAGTTCCTCCCGATCCGGCATGAGTTCCTCTAGTGAAAGGTCCTGCTTCGGAGCGAACTTGCTCCGGCGCCGACTCATCAGGCAGCGGTTCTTTGCCACTTTATAGAGCCACACCACCAGCGCTTTGGGACTGTCGAACTTGGGCAGGTGCGGAACCGACTTGAGCAATACCTCTTGCATGGTGTCTTCAGCGTCCTCGCGCTGGCCGCAAACGCGCATACTAAAGGAGAACACGGTATTTTGTAGCAGAGCGAGAGCCTGCTCCAGCGCCGCATCGTCACCCCGCTGCAGGAGTTGCATGGCTTGTTCTATCTCAGAACGCATTGCCGTAAATGTAGCATGGCAAACTTCCGGCTAGGTTGATTCTGAATTTGGGTTTGATTACGCAGGACCACATAGACCCGATAAAGCGGTTTTGTGGGCTTTTGCGTGCTACGAATAATGCAGTGCCCCTACACCAGCAGCAATCGCCATTGCAGCGTGAGTCTTCGATTCGCTAGGCTGGGATGAGCATCCCGGGTAGCTCATAGGATAGTCGGTGCCAAGCTATTTGGGAGTTTCGCCCAGGTTCGCGTCGTCCTGCACGGACTTCGTCGTAGCCGACTTGTCGATCGTCGATTTGGTGGACAGACCGCATGCAACCGGCGGATTTGTCATCTGCTTGGCGAATGCACGGTAGCTCGGCCCGTTCGGGCGCAACGTCGACCAGTATCCCGACCGGGTCAGCAAGGGTTTGTGCTGGACGATGGTCTGGTTGAACAGAATCTTCACTCCACATTCGTGTACTGAAGGCGAACGATCCAGCCAGAAGCATCCTCCAGCCGAAGAACAATCTCGTGAAAAAGGTCGAGCTCGGTGGGACACCCTGGAATCTGTTCAATAGCGACCAGTTTTTCTGTGTGTGGGTCGTCATAGTGCTGTTTGGGATCTCTTTTGATGGTCTAAGAGGTCTGCGTGGCTCTTCGTTCTTTCTAGCAAAGCTCACAAACAAGGCAGCTATAGCCCAGGAGGGCAAAGCCAATGCTAACCAATGCGAACAGTGTGAAGGGTCTTGTGATTCGGGCCAAGGACGGCGAGATTGGAACTGTAGATGAGTTGTATTTCGACGACGAGACGTGGGCAATCCGCTACCTCACGGCAGAAACCGGCGGCTGGCTTGACGACCGCAAAGTGCTAATCTCGCCATTTGCGGTGGTAAATGTGGATTGGCAAGCCAAGCGCTTGGATGTAGCTCTGACGAAAAAGCAAGTGGAGCATAGCCCCAACATCGACACACACCGGCCCGTATCCCGGCAGCATGAGGCTGAATACCTGGGGTATTACGGCTATCCATATTATTGGGGAGGTCCCTATCTGTGGGGCCCAGCGTACTGCCCGATGAACTTGGCTATTCCAGCAATTGCTTCTAAGGAAGCGCTGGCGGAAAGGATTCGGAAAGAGTCTGCGGATTCGCATCTGCGCAGTACCAAAGCTGTGACTGGCTACCACATCGCCGCGACTGATGGCGACATCGGCCATGTGGCAGGGTTCGTTGTGGATGATGAAGCCTGGGCTATCCGCTACATTGAGGTGGCAACGCAAAATTGGTGGCCGGGCACGAAAGTACTGGTTTCACCAGACTGGATTAACGAGGTGAGTTGGACAGCTTCCAAGGTCTACGTCAGCCTCTCCAGGGAGACCATCAAAACAGGCCCGGAGTTCGTTGAATCCACGCCGATCACTCGTGAGTATGAAAGCCAGCTCCATCTTCACTACGGCCGGTCGCCATATTGGGTGCGCGAAGGCAAACACGAGTCTTCTTTTTCCATCAGCGGCGTTTAAGTGAGAGTAGAGATCCAGGAAAGAGTGTTCATGCTTGTCTCCAGCTCAAAGAACGAAAATGGGTGCACACCCGGCAGCAGCCGGTGAAAAGGATGGAACAACACGGAACACACGCATCCCGTGGGCGAGAGTCATCATGGCCATATCCCCTACTGGAAGCGCGCGCATCATGATTGGCGCTTCTGGTTCGGCCTGATCGCCATGCTTGTGGCCATCGCTGTTTATGTCGGGACCAATGACTTGTCCATGGTGCCTTTCGGTCGACATAAGAAGTTGCCGCCGGCCGCTAGCAGGGTTCCATAGGATCGCGAAGTCGATGGTCACAAGGGAATATGCAGACGGACGCTAAGGCACAAGCTCTAATGACTGGCGTTAGCTGGCTGCCAGTGACAGTTGGTTCTACGAGAGTAAAGGAACGCTCGACAAATCAGATTCTTCCGTATCCTCTGCGATTTGAACCGATCTATCAGTATCGATTGTGGGGCGGCCGACGCTTGGCGGACCTGCTCACCGCCCCTCTACCGAGCGGACCTGTCGGCGAAGCGTGGATACTCAGCGACCGCGACGACCATGCAAGCCAAGTAGCCGATGGACCTCTCAAAGGACAGACGATCAGTCAATTGCTAAAGCAGTTTCCAGAGCAAATCCTGGGGAAAGCTGGCCCATCGCTTTCGACGATTTCCACTGTTGCTGAAGTTCCTCGACGTACATGAAATGCTCTCCGTACAGGTGCATCCCACGAAAGCGAATTTAAACCTGCTGCCTGCAGGCGAGACTCCGAAGACCGAAGCATGGGTTGTGCTGGAAGCCGGGACACAAAGCCGCATCTATGCGGGCCTGAAGTCAGATACGACTGAAGCCGATCTGCGGCGGGCGCTCACGAACGGCACGGTGGCGGCCCACCTCTCATGCTTAACTCCGAAGCCCGGCGAAGCTGTTTTCCTGCCGGCTGGGACGGTGCATTCTCTTGGCGGAGACCTCGTGGTTTTCGAGATTCAGCAGAATAGCGACGTGACATTTCGCCTGTATGACTGGGGCCATGTTGATGCGAAGACGGGAAAGCCGCGGGCACTCCAAATCGATAAGGCGATGGCCTGCATTGATTTTGCGGAAGGCCCAGTTGGTTGGGTGACGCCCCTGGTGGAGACGACGAACCCAGTGGAACGCGAAAGACTATTTAACTGTGAACATTTCATTCTGTGGCGCCTGCGCGGACAATCGCCGTTTACCGTGGGTGCCGTGGGCGTACCACGCATACTGGTGTGCATCGAGGGTGCGGGGCAAGTCGAGCACGGGCGCGCCACTTATGCCGTCGGAAAAGGCGACGTATTCGTCTTGCCTGCGGCGATCGGAACATGCGTTTTTCGGCCCCATGGCGCAGTGAACGTGTTGGAGATTGCGCTGCCGGATTGAAATCGCGAGACTTCAGAGGGGGAAGCATTGTGAAAAAGCTAATTGTGTTTGATCTGGACGGAACTCTCGCGGAAAGTAAATCATCCCTTGATAGCGAAATGTCGGGACTGCTGCACGACCTTCTCGCGGTTGTCAAAGTGGCCGTGATTTCCGGAGGCGATTGGCCGCAGTTTGAAAAACAATTCGTCTCCAGCCTTCCACATGACGAGCGCCTGCTGAATCTATCCCTCCTTCCCACGTCCGGGACAAAATTCTATCGCTACGACTCAGCGGGTTGGAAAAAGATCTACTCAGAAGATTTCACTCCGGATGAAAGGGACAAAATCCTTAGTTCTCTCAAGAAGGCGATCGGAGTTGCAGGCTTCAAGATCAAAAAGGTCTGGGGAGAGCAAATTGAAGACCGGGGAAGCCAGGTAACATTTTCTGGTTTAGGTCAGCAGGCGCCATTGGAAGAAAAAGACAAATGGGACCCCGATGTCAGCAAGCGGAGAAAGATCAAATCGATCCTGGAGAACTTTATTCCGGAGTTCTCTGTCCGCACCGGCGGCTCGACATCTATCGACATAACCAAGCCTGGCATCGACAAAGCTTATGGCATCCGAAAACTGCGGGACACCCTCGGTATTTCGATAAACGAGATGATCTACATCGGCGATGCCTTGTATGTGGGGGGCAATGACCACGCGGCTGAAGCCGTGGGAGTCGATTGCATTTCGGTCAACGATCCCGGCGATACGAAGCGCGTTATTCAAACAATCATTGCCTGTTTAGGAGTCACCAATAAGGCAGCGTGAGGTCAGAAGAGACGCTGATGAGAGGGTCTGATGAGCGGTTTTGACTTACAGCGCCTCGGAATGTTGATGGAGCCGGAGCCGGGTAACCCCCATGAGATCGAAGGCGTACTGAATCCCGCTGCCGCTCGTGGCCCTGACGGTGAACTCTACCTCTTCCCGCGGCTAGTCGCGCAGGGAAATTATTCACGCATTGGTATTGCCCGAGTACGGTTCAATGAAGCTGGCGATCCCGTAGGCGTCGAACGGCTCGGCATCGCGTTAGAGCCTGAGACCGATTATGAGCGGCGCCCCGATGGCAGCGGAGGCTGCGAAGATCCTCGCATCACTTTCGTGGAACCATTACAGCGCTACGTGATGACTTACACGGCATTTTCGCCGCGAGGACCGCGGATCGCCCGGGCAATTTCGCAAGACCTCTTCCGCTGGGAGCGCCTGGGGCTGTCGACCTTTCCTCCGTATCATGGCATCGATTCCAGCGAGATCGATGACAAAGACGCCTGCGTATTCCCTGTTGCCATCCCGAACCCATCCGGGGAACCGGAGCTCGCGCTCCTCCACCGGCCGCTGTTTCCCGGAACTCGTCCGGAGGAAACCGCCTGCAGCGCCGCGTCCCGTGAGGTGGACCTTGATCGCGAAAGCATCTGGATTTCCTACCGCCCGCTTTCCTTGGAGCCCCGTGGACCAAGTAACTTCAGCCAGTTTTCTCGTTACCGGCTGGCGAGTCCAGTGTCTCCCTGGGAGCGGCTCAAAATCGGCTGCGGTACTCCGCCCGTCCTGACGCGGCACGGTTGGCTGATCGTCTATCACGGCGTCAGCGAACTGGAAGGACCCAGCAAAGACGTGCATCCCCTGTGCTACTCGGCCGGAGTGATGGTGCTTGCGAAGGAGCATCCGCAAGTGATCCGTTATCGTTCTTCGG
>Ga0182014_10005056_pt1 | contig 14808 bp, 17 predicted proteins | sample 612S2DmetaG_FD_120489 | JGI IMG/M metagenome (GOLD analysis project Ga0182014, IMG submission 120489) | Permafrost microbial communities from Stordalen Mire, Sweden - 612S2D metaG | ecosystem: Environmental > Terrestrial > Soil > Wetlands > Permafrost | place: Sweden: Stordalen | collected... | reverse complement strand
TTCACCCCCCGAGAAGGGCGGGCCCCCGCCCCCCAAAAAGTTTGGGTTACGGGGGGGGAAGGGCCTTCAGCCCCGGCACCCGGAAGGGCCCACGTCAATTGCGGGGGGGGGGGGGAGCGTGCCCGGCGGAAACATGATATTCCCAGGACCCCTTTTACGGCAATGGCTGCCGGTCCAGATAACTCAAGACAATCGCCACGCTGACGAGAACGGCAGTGGACCAGCGTAACGTCGGGCGGCCGGCGGTTTCGTTTGACGATACGGCTTGCGAAATCATCACCGCTGCAAGTCACCGGGATTTTCCGGCGTGCCGGGTTCGTCGAGCAGTTGAATGGAAGACGCGGGGCCGAGGTCGGGATTCTTCCATTCGCTCAACGCCCAGACCACTTGTTTCGCCGGCGTCACTTCCAGCACCTGCACCGTGCCGGGCCAGAGCTTCGCGTCGAAGTTGTGCGGACACCAATTGCAAATCACAGTGTTGCCATTCTCCAGACGGCAAGCTTCCTGAAAAATAATGAATTTATATTCCGGCGCGTCCTCCTGGGAGAATTTCCAGACGGTTTCGCCCTGCTTATTGACTTCCCGAACGGTGTGATCATCCGTGGTAATCAACGTATTGCCATTCTTAAGGCGGACGGCATCCCACGGATAATTGCATGCGTAGGACCAGATTTCTTTGAAGTTCGCATCATATTCCACGACTTTTTGATCCCGCAAATGCGCCGCGAGAAACGTCCCATCCTTCGTCTCACGCACCCGGCGGAATTGGATGTGCGGGTTGGCTCCCGGATTCAACACGGGGAACGTGTATTCCTTTTCCGTTTTGCCAGTCGTCGTGTTGATGAGCATCAACTTCCCCGCCGGATTGCCGTTTATCGTCACGAACACATGGTCCAGGCCGATGGGTTGAATGGAATGAAGTTCCGTTCCTTTCGGCGCGTCAATGTTCCAAATGATTTTCTTGTCCGGCGTGACTTCGCTCACGCCGGTTTTTCGGCAGAAAACAACGTTGCCGTTGGAAAGCATCGTGGCGTCGCCAAGCTCCTGCAACGTGCCGTCCGCGTCATTGATCGGGATGGAATAGGTCCAAACCACCTTGCCGTCGCGCACGACGAACATGGTCTGGTTGGTTTTGCGGTAATCCCACTCGCCGGTGTAGAGAAACGGATGCTGCGCCAGTCCTTTGCCGGGGAGGACGGCGGGTGCATAGGAAATGATGTTGGTTGCCGCAGCCGGCGCGCTGGTGGCGGCGGAATTGGTGTCGGCGCAAAAGCCGTTGAGCGTGGCTGAAGCGACAAAGATTAAGACTGGCTTCATGGTTTTCATGGTTTGAGGTCTTATCAGTGCTGGGATTCGCCCGGGATTTCAGGAATGCCCGGATCGTCCAGGATTTGCACGGCCGTGGCGTCACCGAGGTCTTGCCAATCTTGCAGCACCCATACGACCTTTTTGTCCGCGGTAACTTCGACGAGTTGCGGGCCTTTGGCTTCACCACCACGGGAGGTGAAAATCGTGTTGCCGTTGGCCAGACGGGTGCAGCTTTGCGGTGCTTGAACCAACCGGTAAGCCTCCGGCAGTTCGCTCGACTTGAATTCCCAGACCGTCTCGCCTTTGTGATTGACCTCGCGTGTGAGGTTGTCTGCTTCATCCGTGATGAGCGTGTTGCCGTTTTTGAGGCGCATGGCGGACCACGGCGATCTGATTCCGTATCTCCAGACTTCGTTAAAACTGTTGTCGTATTCCACGACGCTGCTCGAACTGAGATAGGAAATGAGATACGTTCCCTGCGCCGTGTAACGCGTGCGACGGAACTGCCCGTGAATGTTCCTGGGATTGAACGGCTGGCCGTCGGCGCTGGGCACCTCATGGTTTACCTCCACCGCGCCGGTCTTGGTGTTGACGATCATCAGCCGGGGCGGCAGGCCGTTCACGACGAACATCACCTTGTCCAAACCGATGGGCTGGCACGTATGGACTTCGGTGTGGCTTGGGCCGGTGCTGTTGTCGCAATCGTAACGCCAGACCACTTTCTTATCCGGCGTGATTTCGGCAACGTATTGCATCCGCGTGAAAAGAATGTTGCCATTGGAAAGCATCCAAACATCGTCGTATTCGTAGCCGGGGCCGGTCTGATAAGTCCAGATCACCTTGCCGTTGTTGACGAGAAACATCTTTGTGTAATTCTCCCCGACATAGAGCATCGAATGCTGCGCGAGGCCGTTGCCCGGCAAGCCGGTCGGCGTGACCCCGTTCGTCCATTTGCCAGCGGGCGAGGCCATCTCCGCCGGACCCATTGGCGGAACATCCGCAGCGGTGAAACGGCCAAGCCTGGCCATGCATGGTGTCGCCGAGGAAGAACCGGCGGCGGCACCGGGCGTGTGACAGCCAGCTAAAATGGCGGCCAAGCCAACAGCCGATACGACTGCAATCACGGAGCCAAGTTCTGCTTTCAATTAATTATTGATTGATAGATTTGCTTCTTTGCCGCGCCGCCGATTATTGACGCTACGCGGGTGAGGGAGAATTGGTTTTGCGTCTCGCTCATTCCGTCGCACGCTGCCAGAGGTGGACGATGGTGTCAAACGGCGAACAGAGTCCGTTTCCGCGGCGGGGGCGCGGGCGGGGGCAATCGTGCGGGTGTATTCATCGCGCAGGGCGCGCGGAGTTGGCGGAGGACAGAGGGTGCCGAGCCGGGTAAAACAACTTATTTGCACTGCTCCCGCGCCTCCGGCGCTTCAAGTGCTTCACTGCCAGACTTGAAACGAGCGCTTCTGACCTTTTCTCGGCGCCATGCGCATCCCCGTGCCGAACCCGTCCGTGAGCGCAACCGTTGCAATCTGGAGCCCGTTAACCCAGAAACGCGAAAAATAACGCTATATCTTGTGCTCGCCCAAGGACGGCTGACGCTACAGGTAGTATGCCTCGGCGTGGCTCATTTCCGATTGCCGATACGGCCCCCGAAATCGCCTTCGCGGCCGACATGCGAGAATCCCGCCAGCCCATGCGGAGGCGGTCTGGGCGGGGGATCGTGCCAGACACGCACGTGGCGCTTCACTCCCCCCGTCCATCAAGAAGATTGGATTACGCGGGCGCGACTGGCTTCGGGCCTGCCAACCCGAAGGAGCCAGGCTACTCGCCGGGGCGAACCGCATCCGGTGGAAACATGGCATTCTCACGAACCGGCCCCTTCACGAACCAAATGCCGCTAGACCTTGGGCCAGCGCTTTTTGATGTGCCGCTGGGCGGACCTATGGTCTGACCCGCTCACCTCAAAAGGAGTCTTCTATCGCTCGAGTCCTATCCGGGCGGGCTTTATGGCTTAACCTTGAGGCCAGCCTGCTTCGCCAACTCTGCTTGTCGCGTATCAAACGTGACGAACTCCTTGGCCTCAAGGACGAGGGCCGCGGCGACGTGGATGATGTCGAGTGTGCGGCAGCCTATGGTTGCGGAGTGACCGGCGGAAAGCTCTTCGGCCTTTTGTTCAATGGTGGCAGCGGTGTAAACGGGGCGTTGCCAGCGACCCGTGGCGATGTCCTGCTCGAACGCGGCGATGGACTGGTTCATTTCCGCCGCTGTGATCTCGACCCGGAAGGCCTTCAGTCGAATGGCGTTCTTTACCTCTAGTTCCTGCCATTGCGTCAGCCCGTAAGGAGCGGCGTAAGCCCCGACCAGTCGAACGGCATCACGGCTGGTGGCCTCCTGGACGTACAGCTTGACGATAATGGCGGAGTCGAAATAGGCGTCCATCAGCGTTCGCCGCGTCCCTCATCAATTATGTTCTGCGAGTCGGGCGTGACCTTGTCGCCATAGATGCCGTGCAAGCGCTGACCAAAATCCGGCCACTTACTCCGGCTGGCTTGGCCGGCAGGGCCAGTGCCACTCTCCATCTCTCGCAGCAGCCGCTCGAACAACGTTCGCTCCTGCGGCGGAAGCGCGGCCACCTGCCTGATCAATTCTGTTGCGCTCATGGCGTAACTTTAGCCCAGTCCAGAAACCCAGCCAAGAATGATTCTTCACTGGCAGAACCGTTGGGCACTGCCGGCGCGCCGCAGGGCCATTATGTTGCCGGCGGCAAGATGGGTATGCGGGGCGGGGCGGTTCGCCAGAAAAGGACAATCTCTGTTGGCGCCAGGGCGCAACAACCGCAGGCTTTTCGCATTTAGCCTTTAGCCTTGCGCTTGTGCTCCAGGTTCGAGGTTTCGGCGGCGAGGGCGCGGACAGGGGCAATGGCGCTGGTGTATTCGCCGAGCAACGGGTAAAGTCCTGTGGCTGATTAGTGTCAATAGTGAGAACTCGCACTCGCACGGGGCCGACTAGGCGGGCGGGTTTTCTAGGCAATCCAGTCGTTGGAGCGGATCATCGTCGGGATGATGGCCCGGCGGCGATCAGGCGTGACGCGGCCACGCTGATTCTTGAGGCCGGCCCTGTCCAACCAGGTACAACAAGTCGCACTTGCAGAGGGTTGGCCAGTTTAGCCCGTCCGCTGTGTCCAGAATGACCTCGTTTGGCAAAGGGGGCGGGTGGCTTCCTTGGTCGAGCACATGATGATATTCAGCTCCGGCTTGTGGGCCTCGCGGGCGGGGCCGGACACGATCACCGCCGGATGCGGTTCGGGCCAGCCGACAGGCTGATAACTCCAGATTCCCCAGGCTTTCATTCCCTGGGGCGCCGCTTCGGCAGCCTGGCGCAGTGACGCTCCAGGTCGTCAAACTCCGGATTGGGCTTCTGGTAAGCGAGCCGGGCCTCTTCGGCGGTCAATGGCTTGAGCATGGTCGGTCCAAACTGCTCCACCACCTTGGGCAGGCCGGCCTTCATGCTCTGGCGCATGATGTCCGCCATAGACAGACCCGTCCGCTGCGCCGCCGAGCGGATTTCCTGCTGCAACTCATCTGGCACCACGAGCGGGTAAGGCTTCGACATATAGAGAGCTTATATCGCCCGCAGTTGTTTGCAAACCCCCCGTCCGGACGACGCAATCCGCGCTACTGACCTTCTCTCGGCGCCATGCGCATCCCCGTCCCGAAACCCGCCCACGAGCCCAACCGTTGCAATCTGAAGGCCTTTAAGCCAGAAATGCCAAGAATAGCACCATATCTTGTGCTCGCACGTAGAAGGTTGGCACTACAGGTAGTGTGTCTCGGCCTGGCTCATTTCCGATTGCCGGTACGGCCCCTGAAATCCCCTTCCCGGGCGACACGCGAGAACCCCGGCAGGCCGGTGCGGGGGCGGTCTGGGCGGCGTGCCTTCGCCAAGGCTACGGCGGGTAGGCGGATCGTGCCAGACGGCAAGGCGGCGTAGTGTTGTCTCCGCCAGCAGCAATGCAGGGGGAAAGATGCAGCTTGGCGACAGAGGGGGTGTGGGCTAAGCTTGATGCATGAGTTTCGACTGGATCGAGATTGATCCCGAGGTGTGCAACGGGCGGCCAGTGCTGCGGGGAACGCGCATCGCCGTCCAGTCTGTGCTGGAGATGCTGGCGGCAGGAGATTCCGTAGAGGACGTGCTTGAGGCATTTCCTTCGCTCCGTCGCGAGCAGGTGCTGGCTTGCGTTGACCACGCCGCCCGGCTCATGGGCAACCAGTACTCGCTCGAACGGGTGGCATGAAGGGGTTTCTCTTCGACGAGAACCTGCCGCACGTTCCATCCGTCCAAACCGGCTTGCCCATTACGCACGTTCTGGATCTCGGTTCCCGCCTCACCGATTCCCAGCTTTGGGCCCACGCCCAACAGCTCGACTTGGCCATTGTTACCAAGGATGCGGACTTTTCGCAGCGCATTGTGCTGGGCTTGCCTCCGCCCCGAGTCATCCATTTGCGAGTCGGCAACATGCGCGGTCGTGATTTCGCCGCGTGGCTTGAACGTATTTGGCCACAGATTGAGTCCGCGATTGCCACACACAAGCTCGTGAACGTGTACCGGGATCGCATCGAAGCTGTGAAGTAGGCAATGCCGGAGACCCCGTCGGAAATCATGTAGGCAACCAAACGGGCGTGCGGGGCGGGACGGTTCGCCATGCGGATGCCGGCCCCCGGGAATACGGAAAACCGGCGGAGAATATGACATTCTGTTGGACCGACCCCTCAATGGACTCAACAAATCCCAGACTATCTTGACAATGCGCTGATACAATTCTAATGTCATGATTAAGCATGGTTAAATCACCAACCGCGGAACTGCCATGAGAGAGAGCTTTTATTGTCATCCTAACGGTGCTGGGAACCGTGGGGGGCACGCTACGCGCGCAGCTTCCCACGATCACCAACCAACCGATCAGCCGGGCCGTGTGGACAGGCTGCAACGTAACTTTCCTGGTGGGTGTTTCAGGTGCGGGGCCGTTTACTTACCGATGGCAATTCAACGGCACAAACATCTCGAACAACATCATCTCCACCGTCGCGGGCAACAGCACGCCGGTTCAGTATGGGGACGGCGGGGCAGCCACGAATGCTGGCTTGAGTTCACTACTGGCGGTGTCGCTAGACAGCGCCGGCAACCTGTACCTGCCGGACGATAGCCAACAGCGCGTTCGCAAGGTGGACACCAGCGGTATCATCCGGACGATCGCAGGCGGCAGCACCAATGGTATGGGGGACGGCGGCCTGGCCACCAACGCCAGCTTGCATAATCCTGGGGCCGTTGCCGTGGATGCTCTGGGCAACGTGTTCATCCCGGACCTCGCCAACGAGCGGATTCGCAAAGTGGACCGGCAGGGGATCATCTCCACAGTGGCGGGTATCGGCACCGGCGGTTACTCCGGCGACGAACGCTGCCCTCAACAATCCCTCAGGTGTGACCATTGACGCCTCGGGGAATCTCTTCATCGCTGATCAAAGCAACCGGCGCATCCGCAAGATGGATACCAACGGCATCATTTCAACGGTGGCCGGGAACGGCACTTTCGGATACACCGGCGAGGGCGGCCCAGCTACTAACGCCAGTATGTACGGCCCCTACACCCTGGTTCCACATGCGGACGGCAGCGTGACGCTCGATTTCGCAAGCGTGCCCGACACCACCAATGTGGTGCTCTGCGCCACTAACCTGTTGCCGCCGATCGTCTGGCAGTCGCTCTCGACCAATGTGGCTGGGGCGGACGGCGACTGGCAATACGCTGACACCGACATTGCGGGTCTTTCGGTGCGGTTCTACCGTTCAGCCACGGCATCAGGGCCGTAGCGGGGCCGCCGAAGCCTGTGAGCAAACTGACTTAAGGGGGTCGGCTCGACGCTATTTTCATTTACGGGTTGTCTGCCCTTTGGGCTTGGGACCGGACTGGTCATGTTTTTGGCGGCGGGACGGCATGCGGGGCGGGGCGGTTTGCCACATAAGATCAATCTCCGCCGCGGTCAGGCCGCACAAGCCGCAGAAGCGCTCACTCCGCATTCCGCACTCCGCATCAGGGAGATCATTCCGCGCTCCGCACTCCACATTCCGCATTCAACAGGGGGCGCGGGCGGGCGCGATGGTGGGGGTGCATTCGTCCTGCAACGCATGCAGGCCGGCGGCGGATTAGTGTCAATAGTGAGAACGGCTCGAGAAGGAGACAAACCGTGGCGGCGCTCTTCATCCTCCACCGGGCGAATCTATGGTCTGACCCGTTCTCTGGGCTCGCACCGTAGGCCGGCGCTTTCTCATTTGTGAACAGGCCAACTTCTGGTCTGACCCGATTTAGATTTCCCAGGCCCTCACTGGGCATCTTTCGGCTGGGCCGCAATGAATCGGCGGATCGAGTCCATACCTGCTTGCGCTGACCCGTTTACGCTCGTGCATGCAAAGCCACGCCGGTGACTTTGTGCCAATAGTGAGAACTTGCTCTTGCTCTTCCTCGCGGCGGTCAGCGGGTGTTTCGCGCTCCGGGTGCGCTTCACCTTGGCCAGCCATTGGGCGCTCACGGAAGCGAATAGCGTCCCGTAGAAACATGACATTCTCACGAATCGCCCCCTTCACGACCCCTTCACGTCCCGAAACCCGTCCGCGAGCCCAACCGTTGCAATCTGGAGCCCCCTTAAGCCAGAAACGCCAGAAACAACTCTATATCTTGTGCTCGCGCAAGGACGGCTGACGCTACAGGTAGTAGGCCTTGGCCTGGCTCATTTCCGATTGCCAGTACGGCCCCTGAAACCCCCTTCCCGGCCGGCACGCTACTTCACTGCCCCAGGTAACGCACCTTCACTCCGGTGCGACCAGTGGAATCATCTGCCGGTCGAAACGCCGATAGACCTGGAAGTCCCGCCGGTCGAGGGTGAAGACGCGGCAGTCGCGCTTCAACTCCGACATGCGCACCAGGCAGGCATCCGCTAGCTGCATCCCTTGATCGTGGTATTTCTCCAGCAGATGCGCCACCGGGCCGGCGTGCGCCTCCAGCGAGAAGGGAACCGTGATGACCTTCCGCTCGAACAGCGCCAGAATCTTCTCACTCGGCAACCCCGCGTGCTCGCCCAGGAGATAGGCGGCCTCGGCCAGTACGGGCTCGCATGTCAGCATCGGCACCGGCGCCTGCGCCCATTGTTCCTTGGCCCATTCATGGTCGGCGTCGCTGCGGTCGAAGAAGGCGACCAGCGGCCCCGCATCCAGCAGCCAGGCGGTCATCGCCCAAAACCTTTCAGGTGCTTCCGGTTGCGGGAAAGGTCGCCCAAGTCGCTCCGGACGCAGCCGCACAAGTCAGCCGCCAGATCGAGAGCCGATTGGTGCCGGCGCTGCCGATGTTGCTGCAAAATCTCCCGCACCAGGGCGGATTTCGGCTGCCCGGCGCGCTTGGCCTCGTTCTCCAGCCACCCAAGCAGCCCGTCCGGGACCTTCATCGTCAACGTTTTCATGCCCTGACGGTAACACCCGTGTGCCAGAACTGCAATACCCATGGCGGCGGTTTCCCAGCTCAAGGCGACCTCTGGCGCAGGCTCACTCCGCGCGGGGCGGTTTTCCACATTAGATCAATCTCCGCCGGGGTCAGGGCGCAGGCGCAGGCCTGGTTGGCGAGGCCGCTGAGCGTGCGCTCCAGTTTCAACGTCTCGGCGGCGACGGCGCGGGCGGGTTCGATATAGTGCGGGTGTTTTCGTCCCGCGACGCCTGGAGGCCGGCGGCGGATTAGTGTCGATAGTGAGGACGCTTGCTCGTTTGCTAGACCAATCTCCGGTCTGACCCGTTTAGACGCTTGCTCGGCAGCGCAGCGGGTCCACGTGCCAGACCCGCGGAATCAAGTGGCGGGCGGTGGGATGTCCGCGGCGAGGGCGCGGGCGGGTTCGATGGTGCGGCTATATTCCTCGCGCAGGGCGTGAAGGCCGGCGGCGGATTAGTGTCAATAGTGAGAACTGCTCGAGAAGGAGACAAACCGTGGCGGCGCTCTTCATCCTCCACCGGGCGAATCTATGGTCTGACCCGTTCTCTGGCTTTTGCGTCTTGGGAATCGGGGTGGCGGCACGGGCATGCGGGGTGGGGCGGTTTGCTACCGCAGATGCAGCAGGCGGGGGGAGTCTTCTCCCTCGACAGAGATCAAGACGGATTCCTTCTCAATCTTGAGGCATTTGATGGTCAGCGTGCCGGGCTTTATCGAGACGCTGGCGGATTCGCCTTCGCCCAAGGTCTTCCCGTTTATCAGCGCCAACGAGCGCTTCCCGCCGAACGTGATACCGCCCAACTTGAGGCGGGGGTCGCCTTCTGGAATCGCCCGGGCGACCGGAGGGTGCCACTTGCCGGCTCTGAACTCGGCGGCGAGCGCCTCCGCACGCCCGAGAGCGTCCGTGTCCATTTTGACGGCCAGTTCGTTCAATTCGACGCGGCCCACGATGGAGCCGGGGATCGTGCCAGAAAAGAGCTTCAGCCAAGCGCAGGCTTCAACGAGGTTCGTGCGGATCCCATAGCCTTCGCTTAGGGCTCTGGCCATATTGCGACAGGCTTGGGGATAGAGATTCATCGCAGCCATGAACGTCCACCGGATGCCTTCGGCGTGGTTTGGCCGGACCGCGAAGCTCTGGGGACTCCCGAGCCCACCAAAGAGGAGCATGTTGCCAATGTGGTATTCTCCCTCGACATTTCCCTGGGCGGCGGCTTTTCGGTACCACTCCAAGGCTTCGCTGGCGTGAAACCTGGAGGCGAGAACGTCGCCGAGGGCCACCTGGGCTGCGGCATCGCCGGTCTCGGCTTTCTGCTTGAGCGCGGCGACGTCTCCAAAGGCCATGGTGAAGGTGCCACCCAAAGGGTTCTGGGCAGTGGCGACAGTCGCGATGAGAAGGACGGTCAGGGCCAACGGCGTGGTCAAGCGGGCATTACGCATCACTTGGGAAAGATGGCAGAGGCAAAGGGGCGCTGTCGAGGTCGAAGGCTTCGGCGGCGCGAGCGCATGCGGGCTCGAGAGTGCGGGTATATTCTCCCCCCAGCGCCTGGTGCCGGCGGCGGATTAGTGTCAATAGTGAGAACTGACACTTGCTTGGTCTGACCCGTTCTCCGTTCTCCGATGGCGTACTCCATCCGCAGCCAGGGGTGATTGTGGCAGGATTCGTGCTGCTTTTATGCTTAGGCATTTTTGGCATTGCTGCCGGCCATTTGGGCAGCGGGCGTGGCAAAGTGCCCGGTTTTATGGCAAAAGTTCTCGGAGAATCAGGCAGATATGTCAGCCAGGAAGCGACCAGGCGGTCACAAGCGATCTGGACGCTGGCCATCATCACAATAGCCGTTGCGGGCACAATCTTTGGATTCGCGCTTCGGTCGTCTGCTCCCGTGTTGACGCTGGCGCCAGCGAGCAGCCTGCTTTTGTCCGTGACTCTCTTGCTGCTGATGTGGCTGGTGGGGAGTCGGGCGTTTCACCGAATAGATGAGCTGGAGAAAGAACGGGACAGCATGCGAAAGGGAGCGGCAGGCGAGAAGTCCGTAGCGCATACGCTGAGCAAGTTTCCGGACGAGTTCCGGGTAGTTAATGACGTGGCGACCCCGACAGGCAACCTGGACCACGTAGTCATTGGGCCAACGGGTGTTTTCGTGATCGAGACCAAGAACTGGCGCGGGATGATTGGCGCGGACGGGAAAGGGGAACTAACCTGGAACGGCAAAGCTCTGAAGACGGGTTACGTGAAGAAGTTCGTCGGCAGGGTGATGGGAACGAAAGAGCGGGTCCAAGTGCTTGCGCCTGGCGTGGATCCATTCTTCAAGGCGGTGATCGTGTTCACATCCGCATGGGTGGACGCGAAGTTTGGCTCCACGGGCTGGGCCGACTGTATTAGAGACGACCGGCTTTTGAAATACGTCGTCGATAGCAAATCAGGTAAGAAGCTGTCGGCGGAAGAGGTGGGAGTGATTGCGCAGGCGTTTTCCAGCCTGGCACGAATGGACTCGGACTTTTGTGCGAAGGCAGAGCAGGTGCCTGATGGCAAAAGGGCTGATGTCGGCGCGTGTGCATTGGGCGAACTTACACGGGCCTGACCTCCGCCGACTCCGCAAGGCTGGCAGTGGAAGCAGGCGAACGTTCAGTTTTGTCGGCGACGGAGCAGCTTGACGTCCGGCTTTTGCTCTGCCCAGTCAAAATACCCGCCGGAGTAGTCCAACAGACAAAGCATGGTCTTATAAAAGAGCGTGCGGAGGTTTTCCGAAAGACTCCACAACTCACGGGGCTTTTTGTGGGCGGCCTGGCTGTGTATTTGCGCATGGCGGCCTTTCAAGGACGCCAACTGCCTGATCGTCGGTGTCACGCCCACTTCTCGGAAAAATGCTCGTGTTTTCGCGGTGGGCCCCATCTCGAAGGAATTCTCCATCCGTTGCATTAGGGCATCTAGAATCCCTTGGTTCTGGAGGTGTGCCATGGTTGGCTCTAGCTCGGCTGCCCGGGCAAGCTTTTCACGCATGCTCTTAAAGTCTTCCTGGAGCAGCCCCACGAACTCCTTTTTCGGGGTGAAGTTGCCGTGCGAGGCTGAGGACGGTGAGGAAAACCAAGCCGTTGCCAGGATTTCGATGCCGGTCACCAGCATTGGCAGGTTGATACCTAGGGGCAGTTCCTGGAAAGTCCAGTAGCGCCAGAGGGCATCGTCCAGTGCCAACGGCTTTCGGCGCTGCAGATAGACGGGTATCAGCTTTGCCAGGACGCTCTCAATGTTCTGGCTGTTGGCACCGTCCCGGCGGTCAATGGGGATCGGCGGAAAGTCTATCCTTGAGCACATCGCGCGAACGTTGAGCCCCCGGGGGTTCCAGCTACGCAGATGAAAGGCGAAGTCCGTTTTGATTTCTGCGGGCACCAATTTCGCTTCGGAGCGGTCCCATTCCTGCATGTAGAAGCCGGAATCGTAGGTTGTCAAGGCCGTATCTCCTACGTCAATGAGCCTGCGGCCGAAGACGAAGCTGACAATCTCTGCGACCGCCTCTCGCGTGTCTGCGTCGGGAATGCGCGAGAGCTTCGTGGAATACTCAATAGCAATGTTCTTGGACCATGAGGGTCCGAATTGCGTTGGTACCGTTCTCAGAATGAAGGAGAACGCTGGAAGCTGGACCACAGCACAGTCAACGCTTCGCCCAGGCAAGGAGGTTCCCGAGGCGAGAGTGAATTTCGGGTGCCCATCTACCTTTCTTAGATACCCAGAGTCATGTTGATGGCGGCTGCTTCGCGGAAATATGAAGTTCTGAGGCCCGTTTAAGAACCAGTCTATATGAGTGGTTTTCTTCCACTTTCCAGCAGCTACTTGCTCAACTCGATATGTGTCCACCGCTAGTCGAAAGGAGTTGTTTCTATAAAGCCCGGTATCTGAATCGAGCTTGGTGTCGAACCGCGTTAGATAGCAATTGGATAAGGACACAGTGTAGCCAGTGGAGGAGCCAGAAAATGTAAACGGCCCGGTGCGTTTGCTCTGGAACTCCCTGCTCGGTGCAAATGGTTCACTTGAAAACCCCTCCACCTCACAGCGCAAGTCGTAAGAGTCGTCGCGTGAGATTGTCGCGGCGCTGCTCCCGGCCAGGAGTGCCGCCGCATGCTCGAGGCGAGTGATTCTGCTGGGGACCTGCAACCCTTCCCACTGGAGCAAGGCCTCGTGATCTCGGTGCGTGCTTTTCATTCGTGTTGGGTGGGTCTTTAGCCGGGCCGCAGGAGTTAACCCGCGGCGCGCTCAATGCTCGACCTCCTTTTGGAGTAGCTTGACTTCCTCCGCCGTGAGGTTGAACAGGCGATACACCCGGTCGTTCAATTCGGCTTCGGCGTCGGTCAGGGCGCGGGTGAGCCGGGCATTCTCGTTCCGCTTCTCATGCAAATACAATTCCCATTCATCGGCGGCCCTGGGGTTCTTCATGGGGTTCGCCGGAAGCTTGAAACTCTGCTTTAAGGCGTCGCCGAGCTGATTCAGCGACAGGTTCCACCACGCCTCGGCCTTTTGGTTTAGCTGACCAGTCCCGCCCACAGAAAAGGTTTGAAGCAGCCGGCGCTGGAAGCTGACTTGCGCTTGGTAACGTTCCTGCCCAAGCGAGCTGCATGTTCGCGCCAAACCGGCGATTGCCTGCCGCTCAGCCTCTGGAGCGTCCGGGATGGGCACGTGCTCCATAAACTGGGCGATTAACCGGTATTGCCAGCGGTCCCCTCGCAGCCGCAAGGGTTGAGCCGTTTTGCTGAGGAAGAACCAGGTCGCCCAGGAGGAAAGGATGCCGAGCAGATAGTAGTCGCCACCGGGGATGATGTAGCCGGTGTTGCCAAGATACCGGTTCTCCGTGTCCATGCTGAAGCGGGGCAGCTTGCTGATGTCGGGCCAGACAATTTTGGGCTGCTCGAATGCTTCCCAGTAATCGCACGATCTCAACTCCCACCAGAACTTACCTTGATCCGTTCGCTTTATCGCGGCGTCGCGGAATTGATTCAAGTGCTCGAAGACTGCGGGGTATGTTTCACGAAAGACCCGTTCTGCATCGTGCTCGTTTTCCGACCACGGCCATTTGAAGTTGGAACTCGACCTTAGCGCTATCAGATATTGCCCGCTGTCCTCGATGTAATGGGGCCTCAGGTGGGTTCCCTGAACAAATGGCCGGATGAATCGCTGGCAGGCAGGCTCTGCCGAAACGAGCCTCTCTCGGGTCGCGTGGTCAACCACATAGGCTTCCGTCAGACCTGTAAGCACGCCCCGATAGAGTGCGCCATCGACAAAGCTCCTCAACGGCTGGTGCGCCGCGCTAAGCTTCCTTCGCAGTTGGAGAACATCGTCAGCCTCCAGTTCCCAAGCATGCTCCCCAAGCCTGTCCGATCGAACTGTTGGCGCTACCGCAATCTCAGCGGACAAAGTTGAGGGTGGTGGGCCGGCAGTGAGCCATTTGAACAGCCGCATTTCGCCGCTGGGCGGGTCCTTGACAAGGATGGTGATGGAAGGCCGGATCATTTCCGCATCCTCGAACGGCTGGAACTCCCCGAAGTCCACCATGGATTCCATCCTGACGCTTCCGGAGAGGAACTTTCGCAACGGGGCGCCGAAGTTCCCCCTGACCCAACTGCCAGAGGTGATGAATGCCAACTGGCCTCCGGGCCGCAGCAGTTCCACTCCCTGCTCGAAGAAGTAAACGAAGATGTCCGCGACGCCGTGGTAGCTCTTGAATCGGCGCTCCCAGTATGGCTTGAACGGCGCGATCCATTCCTGCCGGATGTAGGGCGGGTTGCCGACCACCACGTCGAAGCCGCCCTGGGCGAAGACTTCGGGGAAGGCGGCCTGCCAGTCGAAGGCCTTGGGATGGACCGCCGGGTCGCTGATGATGCTGTTGCCCTCGCGGATGGTGTGGTCGAGGCTGGTCAGGCGCTTGCCGCGCGCGGCGGTCTTGATCCAGAGGCTGAGCTGGCAGATTTGGACGGCCTCGGCGTTGAGGTCC
>Ga0182014_10005055_pt1 | contig 14811 bp, 18 predicted proteins | sample 612S2DmetaG_FD_120489 | JGI IMG/M metagenome (GOLD analysis project Ga0182014, IMG submission 120489) | Permafrost microbial communities from Stordalen Mire, Sweden - 612S2D metaG | ecosystem: Environmental > Terrestrial > Soil > Wetlands > Permafrost | place: Sweden: Stordalen | collected... | reverse complement strand
TGAGAGACTTGCACCTGACAGGTGACCCCCTGCTGAGACGTTGGTTTCGATCAATTCCATTGTCCCAGTTGGATTGGTTGCCTGTCTTTGCGTCTGGACGCCTACCTCATCGGTGGATTCGGGTTTAGGTCACCTATGGCATCAAGGAGTTTGACCAACTTCTCGTTGCGCTTGGCCACAGTCGGGCCAAGCTTCTGAGAGTTGACGTCGAGATCGTCGAAGAGGCCTTTTAGGTCATCTTCGGAGGCGGTGCCGCGGGCGGAGGCTTCAATGTCTTTGAAGACCCGCTCGAGCGTTTCATTGAGGTTCGCGTCATCGGCCGCATGCTTCCGGACGTTAACAAAGAGGTCCTCCGGGAGAATGTAGAACCCCTTCTCGGTGACGGTCTCCTTTCGTCCGAACTCGGCGTCGTCGTTCGAAAGGCGTGGGTAGTCAAAGTCCGGGTTACCGGTCGCTCGCTCCTGCTCGTTGAGGTACGCTGTTAGATTCTCGGAGATGAATCGATAGAACAGGATTTCCAGCACGTAGCTCTTGAAGTCCCAGCCGTCAACCGATCCGCGCAGGTTGTTCGCGATCCGCCAAATTGTCTTGTGTAGCTCTGCGCGCTGAAGTTCCTTGGCTTGCTTCATGCCGCTGGCGTCCCGTCTACGCCGTCGGCCTGCCACCAGCACCTTGTTGTCCACGTCAGTTCCAGACGACCCTCGTAGTCTGAACTCACCTCACAGCCTCTGGAGCGGTGGTCGGAGTCGCGCTGAACTCCCGTTGACTTCTTGTAATGCCCATACTCATAGTCATCCTCATGATATCGAACATCTGTTCGAAAGACAATGTGCTAGATAAGCGGCGTGACTACTTCCAGGATTCGGTCCCGCTCCTCTGCGGCCGCGAGCATCTGAGGGCGCGAGTCTCCAAATCTCTTGCCCTTCCAGTCCCACTCCAGCCTGCCCAACAGCACGCTTCCGGCACCGCAAAAGTCGATGCAGTACTTGCCGTATCCTCGGTTGTCGACGTACTCAGTCGGGCCATAGGTTTTGCATCTCTGAAATGCGATGGTTGAGTACTTGATCCCTCCGCCCATCATCTTTCGCTTACCCGCAGTCGCCAGAATGCCCGCGGGATACACCACGGCCAGGATCGTCGGATCAATGTTCGCCTCAATATTCGCACTGCTGAAGTCGCACCAGCTAACAGCCAGAACGCTTGACGGCGTGATGCCCTCGGCCTGCAGGGCGGCGGTTACTCCGCCCCAGTCGGGCGAACTCTGTTGAAGGTTGACCGGTGCTTTGGTCACTAAATCATCGAAGGAACTATCACCGAGCACTATTGCCTCCCTGGTCGATCTACCGATTGAGTAACCATTGCCAGCCTCTTCTTGTCGTAGCGACCCGACCGACGTCCGTTGTACCGATTCCGCGTCGGCGCGGCTGCAAGGTCCATCAGCGCCACCGGCCTTCAGATCGTCGGTCGGGCTAGGGGAAAGTACGGAGCCAACTCATCGGCGGACCAGAACGTCGGGACTTGAAACGACTCGCCGATGCGCTGGTACAACTCGTGCAGAGTGTCGCTGGTATGCCAGTCGTTCTGGCCGCGCCGTGGATTATCGTCGCTGTACTTCGCCTCGATCACGGCGACGTATCCGGCGCTGTCGTCACGTCGAACGAAGATGAGGTTTGAGTCGGACTCGGCCGTGACTTGCGCCACCTTGCGCAGCTCGCCCGGTTGCAACTCGGTAATCTTGGCATCCACCGCAGCCGGCGCTTCCTGCCCGGGCAGCCACGGTTCGTTCCTCCCGTCGTGCGCCTGCCAGTACTGCCACTCGTAACCACTCATGCGGCTGTTTGGCACTCCGCGCTCCCTCAGGAAACGCAGCGAGGCAGACATGACCGCGTGATACCCAGGCTCGTCGCGGTCAGCGCCAAGCAGGTCGATCATCAGTCGTTCGGCTCCGTACGCTGCCCAACCCCCAGCGGGCACGACGGCCGCCGCCAGCGCGCTCAGGAAGCCGGCGGGATCAGACTGGGCAAAGGGCACAAGCGGTTCCTGAACGGTGGACCAGATGCTGGCGCCGTCGATGCCGCTGCCAGGCGGGTCCCATTCGAAGCGGCCGTTCTTGACCATCAGGTCGACAATGTTGGACGGAAGCCTCGACGACGGCTTGCCCTTGCTGAAGAAACCCACCTCTCCCCCTCCGACCTTCTCTTGGCACCGATCTCATTTGGCGAGTCTAGAAGGCTCGTCTCGGGTCACGCTGGGAGTTGGGAGGCGCTGGATCAAGAGTCGAGGTCGTCCGGCACGGACTGGTGCCACAGGTCGGGACCAGCTCCGACACGTCGAAGGTATCTCTGTACGGCGAGCTTCCGCGCAGCCTCTCGCTGCTGATCGAGATCGTATCGTCTGGGCAAACATCCGTACGTATTCGTCCGACGACGGGAGGATGCCGTCACTGCTGATGATGGGTGCAATGTGGAAGGTCATCGAACTCGGACGCGCTGGGTAGCTCAGAGCTCTGCCGACGATGGGGCTCGCCAGTTCGGCGTGAGCTTCGATGAAGCCGGCTACTTGCCGAGCACGACTGCTGCCTGACTGCTGTGCGAGCCGGTTGGCTGATCGGACCATGGTCCGTAGTCTTCGTCGTCGTGCGATTTCGAGTGGTGTGTCCTTGGGTGCTACTGCCTTCATACTTGCAGGAAACATTGTAGCACCCAGGCTGCCAGTTCATCGGCGAGCTATGCTCCGGACCCTGGTAGGCCAGCCAAGAGGAGGCAGATATGGGTGAGAAGAACTATGAGGTGAAGGGTCGTCCGCTCCCGATCGAGCAGCAGCCGAAGAAAGAGGCGTCTGACGCCACGAAGAAGGCTCTCGGCAAAACTGCGATCAAAGGATCGGGCAAGAAATAATCCCGATGGTACGAGCGAGGCTTGGCGTGGCAATAGCCAAGCCTCGCCGTCTGCCGATAAAGGATTGAGCCATGTTCAAGTCTGATGCTCGAAAAGGGCTCGACACAGCGCTTCTCCACCTGACCGGGCCATTCCTCCAAGTCTGCACAGGATCGATGCCGTCGGACTTCTTCGACGAAGTGTTGCAGTCTCGACAAGGCGAGATCAGCCAGCTCGCATCGTCCGTTCGTGCCTCGGATGGCGAGAAGGGCATTCTCAAGGCACGTCAGTACGTCGGCACCTTCATGATGAAGAACTACGTCGGTGTCCAGGTGGGGCGATCGCAGTACGACGAGTTTATGAAAGCCGTTGATTCATTGACGAGCTGAAACGCGGCGAACGTTACGGGCGAGTAGTTGAAGTCTGCCTTAAGCCGATGGCTGTTCCGGCGTGAGCGGATCGCCAGTCGGGTGCTCCTGTTCGGAGCCTTCCAGTCTCACCATCGTTCGGAGCCGCCTGCCATTGTGTACGTGAGGGTCTGCTGTGAAATCTCGCTCGATTCGGCCGAGAGGGTCATCGTGATCGGTGACCTTAAGTCGGGCAGCCGTCAGTTCGAAGTAGCGCAAGTAGTTGACGAGTTGCTCAGAGTCAGCCTCACGGCCGTCGGCTAGCGCTTCGAGACGTGGCCGGAGTCCAAACTCCAGCGCCGAAGACGCTTCCGCTCCGATCTCAGCTGCAGCACCGACGGCGTTCATAGTCAGCTCGCTCATATAAGAGTCCACACCAAAGCATCTCTCAACAAGTTCAGAAAGTTCGGAAGGTTGTTCGTAGACTTCGTCCATTAATAGATGCCTGTATTAGACGCACCAGTATCGGACTTTGGATGATGGAAGACAAGCAGTTATCCACAGCCTTAGCCGGACAGCTCCAATATCAGGCGTTCGGCGTTGACTCGCTTAGGCCGGTTCAGCGACGCCGTGTCCGGACCCACCGCCAGCGCCAAGTTCATCAGTGCCTCGGCGGGCTTTCCGTGGTGGTAGAAGCAGAGTCCTCGCCAGTAGTGCAACCAGCTACTGAACGAGATGACTTGCTCAGCTTCACGAAACCCGTCGAGAGCCTCCTCCAGACTGCCGGACATTCCGATGGCGTAGGCGCGGGCGCTGATCGCCTCGGCCTGGGAAACCGCAGACCGAGGAACGCGCAGTGCCTCTGTGAGCTGTTCGATGGCTTCGTCGTAGCGGCCGAGCTCCGCCAGGACTTGGCCTCGAGCATGGAACACGCGAGACGCCGAGTACCCCAGATCGAGCGCCATGGTTAGGGCTGCGTAGGCGTCTACGAGTTCCCCGGCGTACCACTTGATGCAGCCGTAGCGACGCCACAGCCACAGGCTTTCGAAGACCACGCTGATGCCCTTGCTCACAATCGCCAGAGCGCGGTCGTAATCCTCCTCTTCCGTCAGTCGCCTCGCATAACGGTCAATGGCTACTGTCAGTTTGCCGCCACGACGCATTCCGGCGGCGTTGCGCAGAGCCATGTCGAATGCGATCTCGGCTCCGTCGTAGTCGCCGCTCTCGTAGGCGATGGTCGCCAGCAAACGCCAGGCGTGGCGGCGATCGCTCTTCTCGTCGGAGTCGGTCACACGTTTGAGTACTTGAACGGCACTGTCAGTCTGATGCGACCGTTGCAACCGGACCGCCAGTTCGAGGTCGTCGGACGGTGGCCTAGGCATGGCGTAAGCCGGAGAACCGCCGAGTAGACGCAGTGAGAGATCGACCGTGAGCACGTAGCGGAAGCGACCCTGGGCACCGTCGGGCGTGATGAAGTAAGGACTGCCTCTCCCAATCGTCGAGTCACAAGCCTTGTTGATCCGATCCTCGAACGAGGTGCCCAGCTCCTGGTCGAGATTCAAGGCAGCCGCCAGGATCACCCGGTCACGCAGGTTGCGGATGGAGTTGACGTGTAGCCGGATCATTTCTTCGGCTCGTCGGGCCTGTTCGGGCGGCTCGGCGCCTGGGTACCGGCTGCTTGTGAGCGCGAGCATGACCGGCGAGCGGATGAGCTTGGCCCGCGTCAATCCCTCCTTGTAGGACAGCTCCAGCAGGGCAGCCGCGACAGCCTTGACGTCATCGGGAACGTCATCGACAGGTCGGCGTGGCACGCCTGAAGTATTGCCGAGCAGCCTGCCGCTCAGCAGGAACCATGCAGCGCGACTGCGGATTCCGAAGTGTGCCGGTCGAGGGACACCAGCTTGGTACCGCTTTTCGGATTCGACGTACCTGGTGCTGTCCGACCTGGACCCGCACTCTGGGTCTCACTGCAGGGGGCGCACTGCTCCGGCGGAGAGACAAGGAGACAACTAGGTATGGCCAACATCATTCCCGCTTCAAGCGGGGTAATCGAGAGGCAGAGCCGCTACGCCGGGCGTGCCCTCTCGCGGCTGGACACCCAGACCGACATCGAGGTAGCCAAGATCGACCAGGCTGCCGAGCTTCAGGCCACGCGCGCAGGCGCCGTGGGCTACGTAGCCAAAAGGGCGATGCACGAGGTTGCAATGCTCTCCCAGATGGAGGCTCAGCTGTCAATGCTGGTCCCCATGGCCGTCAGCCGCTTGCAAGCCATCGGCGACATCGCCGCCATGGAGCAGGCGGAAGTCGTTAGCCAGACGGTCAGGAGGGTGTCGCGATGATCATCATCCTCATCGGCATCATTCTGATGCTCGTCAGCGCAGCCTCGTTGACAGCGATTGCCATCATCGATGGGAGCAAGGCTTACAAGGCGGATCGGGGCGAGCAGGCTCGCATCGAAAGGCAGCAGCACTGGGCCGAGCGCAGGTTGCACGACGTGTCAGCGCGTGCTTTCGGGGAAATGGTCGACGCTGCCCGGCAGGCTCCCGGATCAGACCGCAACTGGTGGACGTGACGGTTGATGGAGAGCTGGCGTTCCAAGCTGGGCGGTGCGCTGTTCATGATCGTGGCTGTGGCCGTCGTTGCCCGAGTTGTTTGGGGCTTGCTGGCTTCGCTCATTGCCCCGGTGCTCGTGCTCTTGGTGCTCGGCTGGATTGTGGCCTTCATCATCCGCGGTCCCCGTTCCGGCGGGATTATCCACAAGTAATGACAGTCCAACTGCAAGAGTCCTATTGACACTCGTCCAAGAACCTGAGATATCGGAGGAGAGGGGCGGCGGCGGACAGCACAAGCCGATCTGGCGCTGCGCTGCCGACCCCTCTCCAGGACTGTCGTCCAAGAGACCGGTCCAGATCAAGCAAACGAAAGGAGGGACAACGTGAGCAGACGAGTTCGTATCACGGCCAAGCGCCGTGACGAAATAGATATCGAGAAGTTGGCGCTGGCCCTCCTCGGTCTGGTGCGCGACATGGAGAGTCAACAAAAAACAGTGGGAGGCGTCAAGGCGCAGCCGAACCGCAAGGGGTCAACATCATGATCGAACAAACCATCCTGCTGCTGGCGGTGACCGTGGCCATGCTCGTCGTCGGCGTGACGTTCTTGCGTCTAGGCAACCGCCGGCGCGTTCAGTCATCGCTGCGGGCCTTCCAACTGAGCTTCCCGAGAGGGCTAAAGGTTGAAGAGGTCGAAGCCTTCCTCGACGGCCTGACAGGCATTCTTCTGCCGTGGTGGAAGCGCTGGCTGACGAGTCCTTATGTGGTGCTCGAGACCGAAGCTGACGAGAAGGGCATCCGGCATTACCTGCTCGTGCCCGCTGCCTGGGAGCGGAGCGTGCTCGGGCTGCTCAGCGCCAACCTGCCAGGTGTCCGCTTCACGGCCTGCGATGTGCCGGAACTGGGCGTCGTCCTCGGCAGCGAGTACCGACTAACGAATAACAGCCGAGAGGTCGGCGGTGAGGCTGCTGCCAGCTCGTCTCGTCTACTAGCCAGCCTGCATCCTCTTGGCAAACAAGAGGCAGTCGTCGTGCAGTGGGTTGTCACCCCACACGGGCCAGTGGCTCCCGCCCGAGTCGCCTCGCCCGATACCCGAGGGTGGTTCGGCACGCCGGATGGCGTCATGCCTACCAGCGAAGAGGTCTCCGCACTGAAGGTCAAGCGCTCAAAGCCACTACTGCTGGCTGTTGGCCGGATCGCCGTTGGCGCCGACAACCGCAATCGGAGCAGGTCGTTGCTCCGTCACACCGAGGTGGCCTGGCACAGCGTGCGTGCTCCCGGAGTGCACCTCACACGTCGTTGGCTGGGTGAGAAGCCTGCCGCCAAGCGCGTCCGGGATCGCCAGGCACCGCTTGTCGAGTGGCCCGGTGCCTACAACACCTCGGAGCTGGCTCGACTGATCGGGTTCCCGATCGAGGCCGTGTCGGTGCCTGGCCTCATGCTCGGCGGTTGCCGACCGTTGGCACCGTCGCCGGCCATCCCTCGGCTCGGCACGGTGATCGGGGACAGCAACTTTCCCGGCTCCCAGCAGCCGCTGGCGCTCGGTCTGCAAGGCAGGCTGCGTCACGTCCACCTCCTCGGGCCGACTGGATACGGGAAGTCGACGCTGATGGTCAACATGATTACCCAAGACTTGGAAGCCGGCTACGGCTGCGTGGTCCTCGACCCCAAGGGTGACTTGGTGCAGTCGGTTCTGGAACGCATACCGGAGAAACGTCTCGGCGATGTCGTCGTGCTCGATCCCGCCGACTCCGATCGACCGGTCGGCCTCAACCCTTTGCAGTCGCTCGACCGTGACCACCAAGAGGTCGTCGTTGAGAACCTGGTCGGATTATTCAAGAGTCTGTACCGCGGCTCGTGGGGACCGAGGCTCGATGACATCCTCCGGGCCGCACTACTCACCCTCGCCGGCGCCAAGGGGTCCACGCTCTGCGAAGTGCCGTTGATCCTGACCGACAGTACTTATAGGCGTCGCATCGTAGGCCGGCTCGATGACCCGATCGGGCTCGAAGCGTTCTGGGGTTGGTACGAGGCGCTGAGTGACGCCGAGAGAGCGATGGCCGTCGGCCCCGTGCTCAACAAGGTCCGGGCTTTCACCATGCGCCCTCGGGTGAGAAGCATTATCGGCCAGAGTCAACCGGCCCTCAGCCTGCGTGACGTGCTCGCCAGCAACAAGGTGCTCTTGGTGTCTCTCGCCACCGGACTGCTCGGCGAGGAGGCCGCTGCACTATTGGGCGCGTTGGTCGTTGCCGAGCTCTGGCACGCCACCATGGCCCGCGCCGCCCAGCATTCCGATCACCGCAAGCCGGTGATGGCCTACCTCGACGAGTGGCAGCACTTCGTGCACTTGCCGATCCCGATGTCCTCCGTCCTGGCTGAAGCCCGCGGACTTGGCTTGGGTCTCACTCTCGCTCATCAGCACATCTCGCAGCTGCCTACTGAGACCAGCGGTGCCGTTCTCGCCGACACCCGTTCCCGCGTGGTGTTCCAGTTGCCAGCTTCTGACGCCCGCCTCATGGCCCGCGAGATGGGCGGGGTCCTCACACCTGAGGACCTCATGGGACTCGGTCAGTACGAGGTTGCCGCTCAACTGTTCGCCGGCGGCAGCACCCAGATTCCGGTGACCGCCACGACACGGCCCATGGGTCCGGAGACGAGCGACGCCGCGGCCGTGCGTGATGCTTCCCGCAGTCGTTTCGGAGTGCCGCGCAGCGAGGTCGAAGCTGCCATCCGCAAGCGCCAGCAGAGCGGTCCGCCCAAAGCCGTCGGGCGGCACGACCGCCGCTCCGCAGCCAACGGGGGTGGCAAATGAGCCTCCTCTCCGTACTTCCGGTCGGATCAAGTGCTCGGGCGCGTTGTGCCTGGTCAGTGGCTACAGATGCAGCGGATTCGCAAATGACTCTTATGGTGAATTCGGTTGGGAAGTGGGGTCGGCTGTGAGCCGTCGTCATTACGTGACCACCAAACGTCTGGAGTCCCTCCGAGCGTCTCTGAGTCAACGGGACTGGGCAATCCTGAACGACATCGATCGACTCGGCATCATGTCCGGAGGCCAGCTTCGCATCATCCACTACGCACCGACGGGTCTGTCCCGCAGGCAAGCACGTATGGATCTGAGCGAGCTCGTGAACCTGGAAGTCCTGCAGCGCCTCGGGCGTCGTATCGGCGGTGAACACTCCGGCTCAGATGGCTACTGCTACGCAATCGGCCTGGCTGGCCAACGCCTGATCGACCCCGACCGCCGGCGCACCTGGCGAATCCCAACGCCCGGACCGGCACTGCTGAGTCACGCCACGGCCGTCAGCCAGCTGTACGTCGAACTGCAAGCGGCGGCGTCCGGCCCGACCCACCTGGCCGGCTTCGACGCTGAACCCGCGTGCTGGCGTCGCTACTTCGGTCCGGGCGGCAGCCCTCAATGGCTCAAACCTGATGCCTACGTCGCTATCGAGAGTGACGACTACGAGGATCGCTACTTCATCGAAGTTGACTGCGCCACCGAGTTTCCCGCCCGCATCGTCAGCAAGGCTCGTGCCTATATCAGTTACTGGCAATCCGGACGTGAACAATCTGACGACGACATCTTTCCCATTATCGCCTTCGTCGTCCCGACCGCCACACGGAAGGCACAACTGGTCGATGCCCTCAGCCGACTTCCCGCCGAGCACTGGCGACTCTTCGTGGTCACAACCTCCGATCGCGCATCTGAGGCGCTACTCGATGGCTCGCTGCTGGAAACTGCTCACGAGGAGAGCGTGTCGTGATCGCCTCGACTACCCAGCTTCGGCTCAACCAACTGCCTCGTGGCCGAATCCTGATCGGTGATGCCGCTGGGCAACTGCGCCGACTCCCATCCGCCTCCGTCGACTGCGTCGTGACTTCGCCTCCGTATTACATGCTCCGCGATTACGGCAGCGATGGACAGATCGGGCTCGAAGCCAACGTCGATGTCTGGGTCGACGAGCTGCGCTCGGTGTTCGGCGAGCTGGCCCGTGTGCTCAAGAGTGACGGGTCGGCCTGGCTGAACCTCGGCGATTCGTTCTCTCGTCATGCCAAGTACGGCGCTCCGCCCAAAGGACTGCTGTGCGCACCGGAGCGACTGCTCCTAGCGCTCGCATCGGACGGCTGGCTGGTGCGCAACAAGGTGATCTGGGCGAAGCCGAACCCGATGCCATCGTCGGTCAGTGACAGGCTGAGCCTGACCTACGAAGTCATGTACTTCCTGACGCGTTCGAGTCGTTACTACTTCGATCTCGACGTTATCCGTGAGCCGCATCGATCTCGCAGGACTCCGAGCAGAAGTCATGGGCACCAGAAATACGCCGGCAAGAAACGGCAGCCTTGGGCGGGGCCGCTGGCTGGCGCCAACGACGGACTGGAGCGTGCCCGGGCCGAGGGTCGTTCCGGTCATCTGCTTGGCAAGAATCCCGGTGACGTCTGGACCATCTCGACCGGTGGGTACGGCGGCTACCACTTCGCCACTTTCCCGTCCGAGCTAATCCGCCGCCCGATCTTGGCCAGCTGCCCGGAGGTGCTGTGCACACGGTGTGAGCAACCGTGGCGGCGCCGAGTCGAGGCGGTGCGCACCACCGGCGAGTTCACTCCTTGCGCCTGCCGTGCACCGACCATGCCCGGAGTAGTGCTCGACCCCTTCATGGGTTCGGGGACAACGGCCGTCGCCGCCGAGCGACTCGGCCGGGATTGGTTAGGTATCGAGTTGAAGCCAGAGTACGTGGAGCTGGCGATGGAGCGAATCCAAATTGAGCGAGCCAGACGGGAGGGGGTGATCAACAACAAGAACAACGAAAGGAGAAAAGCAGCATGAGTGAAGCAGAACCACAACAAGAACAGGAGCAGCCACGAGGTGAGCGGGAGCCGAGAGTCACACCCAAGGTCTGGATTGCCAGCCTTAGCGACTACAACAACGGCGATCTCCACGGTGCCTGGGTCGATGCCGACCGGGAGCCGGACTACATCTGGGAGGGAGTCAACGAGGTGTTGCGTACATCTCGGCAGCCCGGCGCCGAGGAGTGGGCCATCTTCGATTACGAGGGTTTCGGACCGCTGCGTCTGTCCGAGTACGAAACAGTCGAGCGGGTTAGCAAGCTGGGGCTGGGCATCGCCGAACACGGTGTGGCATTCGCCGCCTTCGCCAGCTACCTCGGGCACAGCGACACCGAACTGCTCGACCAGTTCGAGGACTACTTCATCGGACACTGGGAGAGCGCCGAGAGCTACATGGACGACTTCCTCGATGACATGGGTATCGAGAAGATTCTCGATGAGGCCGTGCCCGAGGCCTTCCGTGACTACATCCACCTCGACACGGAGGCTCTGGTCCGAGACCTGGAGTCAGGCGGCATGCTCTTGTCCCTCGATGACTCGGAGGGCGGGGTGTTCTTGTTCCACCCACCTTGATGAGTCGGCCACTTCGTCGGTGGCATGCGGCTCCAACCGTAGAAAAGCCCAAAACCGAGGACTTTTCGGCCGCACCCAACCGAGGAAGGACGTGATCTCAGATGATCAACGTTTCACTCATGTCGTCAACACAGGAGGTTGCAGCGTGAAAACGCTCGCGATTCGCCTCGAAGACGATTTGCACGCCCAGCTCACTATGGTCGCCCAGCTCGGCGAGCTGACGATTACCGACGCCATCAGGCAGGCAATCGATCAGTGGATCGAGACGAAGCGGTCACAGCCAGAGCTGGCTGCAAGGGCCCAGTCGGTACTCGACGAGATCGAGAACGACGCCGCCCAACGGCGCTCAGCCATCGCCACCCTGTTTGGGGGGTCAAGCGACGGCTCGTCGGCCACGGAGCCAGCGGAGCCTGAAGGGACAACCCCTCTGCGCCGCTCCCGTGGCAAGGGAGGAGAGCCAGCCGCGAGCTGAAGACAATCAGCTTTCAGCTGAACAAACAACTCTCCACCCTGGCAGGGACAATCCCTCTGTTCGTTGTGACTCATTTAGTCATAACCCTCAGATATTGTCCCTGCCATTTACACCCATTGTTCACATAGGTAAAGGGATAGGACCTGTTCAGGCCGAATGTTGTCAATAATACGGTTTGACGGGCGTCCCATTATTTGAGAAAATGTAAGTAAGGAAAAGGAGGTGAATCAATGGCCAAAGGAGATGGCAACCAATCATTAGGCGACTACATCAGATCGCGACGACTGTCCTTAGGACTGTCCCGCGCTGGCGCTGCCGAGGCCTCTGACCTTGATCCCTCCTACTGGGCCAAGTTGGAGAACGGTAACTACATCAAACCTGCTCCACCACATCTCAGCGCCGTCGCCGAAGTACTCAAAGTGCCGGTCGCCGATCTCTACAGCCTCGCCGGCTACGAGATTCCAGACGGTTTGCCGAGCCTCCAGCCTTATCTGAGAGCCAGGTACGACCTCCCACCTGAAGCCGTTGCCGACCTTGAGCGCTACTTCGAATATCTGCGTAGCTACTACGGCATTCCCAAGGATCAGCCCGTCTATCCGCCAAAGCCCGAGTCGGAGCAAGAGAGCGACTCTCCCGACGAGGAGGCCGCATGAGCCCGGGTGTGGTCGCCAGTCTGCGCAACATCGTGCCGCTGCGGCCGCTGACCTACGCCCAGGCCATGCGAATCGCAGAACTGCAGGCCACTCGCTTCCTCAAGCTGGTGGACATCACCGAGGCACCCGTCCCGGAACGCGCCATTGCCGAACTTCCCAGGCTGCAGGTCGAGCGGGTCCGCTTCCTGCCAGCTTCCGGAGCGACTCAATGGGCCTCCCAGCGGTGGCTAGTGCTGCTCAACGGCGGCGAGCCCCGAGAACGTCAGCGCTTCAGCCTGGCGCACGAGTTCAAGCACATAATCGACCACCGCTTCGCCGATTTGATGTACGCGAAGTTTCCAGATACTGACCGCAAGCGGATGATCGAGCAGTTATGCGACTACTTCGCAGCCTGTCTGCTCATGCCCCGCCCTTGGGTGAAAACGGCGTACTGCGGCGGAATCCAGAACCTCGCCCGACTGGCCAGCGTGTTCGATGTCTCCCAGCCAGCTATGCAGGTGAGACTCAGTGCCATCGGCCTGATCGACCGGGCACCCCGCTGCATCGATGACTGGACCAGCCCGATTCTCGGCGGCACCAACGACGTGACCTACGAACGATCGGCGAACCCACGGTTCGCAACAGAACTAGCCACATAAGGAGGAACGAATATGAGCATGACTACCACCGCCGTCAGACCGGCGGCTAAGCGCGGGCATACCCGAACGGTAGCGCCCGAGCTACAGCCGGAACCGGGGGCACCGAAGCGAGCCGTCCTCTACTTGAGGGTTAGCTCACCGTCGCAGGTGAAGACCGACTACAACCCGGAAGGAATCTCCATCCCGGCCCAGCGTGATGCCTGCCTGGTGAAGTGCTCGGCTCTTCAAGCCGAAGTTGCCAAAGAGTTCTCTGAGCCCGGACGTAGCGCCCAAGAAGTCGAGAAGCGAATCGTCTTCCAGGAGATGATGGCCTGGGTCAAGGCTCATCGCGACGAAGTCGACTACATCGTCGTCTACCAGTTCAACCGCGTGTTCCGCAACGCCATCGACGCCGCCATCACCAAGCGAGAGCTGAGCAAGTGGGGAGTTCGGATCGTCCAGACGGCCTTCGACCTGCCGGAAGGACCCGAGGGCGACATGATCGAGATGATCCTCAACGCCGTCGACGAGTACCGAGTCAAGCGGGACGGTGCCGACATCGCCTACAAGATGGGAGCCAAGGCCAAGAACGGCGGCACCATCAGCCGGGCGAGGCTCGGCTACCGCAACGCTCGGGACATGAGCGAGGGGCGCAACATCGGCATCGTGGAACTCGACCCGGAGCGAGCTCCCCTGATAGTCAACGCCTTCGAACTGTACGCCACCGGCGAGTTCAGCTTAGAGAGCCTCTCGGAGGAGCTGACAATCCGAGGACTGAAGACCAGACAGGGCCGGTACCCCGGCGGGCCGATCTCGACGTCCCGACTGGCTGAGCTACTGCGCGATCCGTATTACCTCGGCTACGTCACCTACGAGGGAGAGATGATCCAGGGGCGCCACGAGGCGCTGATCAGCCACGAGTTGTTCGCCAAAGTGCAAGCCATCCTCGACCAGCGAGGCGGCAACGGCCAACGCAAGCGCCGTCACAACCACTTCCTGAAGGGGCATCTGTGGTGCGGCGCGTGCCACAAGCAGGGCATTGAGTCCCGGATGATCCTCACCTGGGCAAATGGCCGAGGCGGTCGTTACCTCTACTTCTTCTGCGTACGTAAGCAACAGCACTTGTGCCAGTCCCGGTACAGCTACGGCGATGAAGTCGAGCAGGCCCTCGAACGCTTCTACGCCACCATCCACTTCCCGGCTGGCATCGCCGATCGGCTCCGCCGGAAGTTGAACGAGATGATGAACGAGCAGGAGAAGTCCCTGCACCTTCTAGCCAAGCAGATGAAGGCCGAACTGACGCGGCTCGAAAAGCAGGAGGAGAACCTGATCGACCTGGCTGCTGACGGTGGATTATCACTTCCGAAAGTTAGGCAGAAGCTGGCCGACGTCCAGAGGGAGCGGGACCGGATCAGGGAGCGCATGGCGGTCGGTGACGATCGGCTGACCGCCGGGGCGCTGTTGCTCGACCGGGCCTTGAGACTGCTCGACAGTGCTCAAGACCTGTACAAGACGCTGTCACCTGAGCAGCGGCGCTACATGAACGACGCCATTTTCGAGAAGCTGTACGTGCAGGATGACGAGATCGACGGAGCGGTCTTCCGCCCGCCGTTCGACGAGCTTCTACAAGCCAGAGATGAGATTCAGCGAGCCGAAGCTGACGGGACGGATCGTGTCAAAGAAAAAGGGCGGCGGGGCCCTGACCTGGGACCTCTGGCCGCCCTCTACTTTGACGTGGGTTCGAATAAGGGTCTTATGGTGGGCCATTTGCACCAGCAAGAGCCACACCCGGTTGGCCTGGAAGCTGGAGCAGGGGAAGTTGCTGAGGCCACACTCCTTGGCCTCCTTGATCCGGTCTTCCACCCGGGCGTGGAGGCGGTGG
>Ga0182014_10005052_pt1 | contig 14820 bp, 14 predicted proteins | sample 612S2DmetaG_FD_120489 | JGI IMG/M metagenome (GOLD analysis project Ga0182014, IMG submission 120489) | Permafrost microbial communities from Stordalen Mire, Sweden - 612S2D metaG | ecosystem: Environmental > Terrestrial > Soil > Wetlands > Permafrost | place: Sweden: Stordalen | collected... | reverse complement strand
GCGATCAGGTCGGCGCGGTCGACAGCAGACAAAAAACCAGCGCGAATCATGCCGCCAAACCGAATCCAAAAATCGAAGCTCGGCAAGCGACTTTTCGTATCCTCAATGACTCGCGGTATACATCGCGCACGAGCCCGAGTTCACGCCGCCGGTCATCTACTCGCTCGAACAGCGTCAGACGCTGGTCTACCGGGTCGAAGCGCGGCCGGTCCATGATGTCGCGCTACGGTTGCAGCCAGGCCAGATCGTCGACATCGACCTGCCGCAGAGACGGCCATGAACGTCATCGACGTCACCGGCCTCGCCAAGGCGTTCAACGGAATCGTCGCCGTCGACCACATCGACTTGCGCGTCGCAGCGGGCGAGATCGTCGGTTTCCTCGGCCCGAACGGCTCCGGCAAGACCACGACGATCCGCATGATCTGCGGCCTGCTGACGCCCGACGCCGGCGAGGGGACGGCGCTCGGCTTCGATGTGCGGCGCGACAGCGCGCGCATCAAGCGCGAAGTCGGCTACATGACGCAGAAGTTCTCGCTCTACGAGGATCTGACGATCGAAGAAAATCTCTTCTTCGTCGCGCGGCTCTACCACCTTGCCGATCGGCGCCAGGTCGTCGCGCGGACGCTCGACGAACTCGGCCTGCATTCGCGGCGGCGCCAGATCGCCGGCACGCTGTCGGGTGGGTGGAAGCAGCGCCTCGCGCTCGCCGCCTGCATCATGCATCGACCGAGGCTGCTGCTGCTCGACGAGCCGACCGCCGGCGTCGATCCGAAGGCGCGGCGCGAATTCTGGGACGAGATCCACCGCCTCTCCGCCGGCGGGCTCACCGTGCTGGTCTCGACCCACTACATGGACGAAGCGGAGCGCTGCCACCGCATCAACTACATCTCCTACGGCAAGATGCTCGCCACGGGCACGGTGCCTGACGTTGTGCGCGCCTCTGGCCTGTCGACCTTCATCGTCACCGCGCCGCCCTCGGCCGCGTTTCTGGCGCGCGTCGAGGCGCTCGACGGCGTCGAACAGGTCGCGCCGTTTGGCGCGATGCTGCACGTTTCCGGCGTCGACCGCGACCGCCTCGCCGCCGCGCTGGCGCCGCTGGCGCGCGAGGACGGCGTCGCCGTTGCGCCCGGGGAGACCAGTCTCGAGGACGTGTTCATCCACTTCATGGCGGCCGGCGACAGCGGCGCCGTCGGCGCGGAGCGCAGGCCGTCATGACCGGCTTCTCGCTGCTCAACCTCGGCGCGATCCTCGCCAAGGAATTCATCCAGATGCGGCGTGATCGCGTCACCTTCGCGATGATGCTCGGCATCCCGATCCTGCTGCTGATCCTGTTCGGCTACGCGATCAACACCGATCCCAAGCGGCTCGACGCGGCGTTGCTGGCGATGGGGCGCGACCCCTATTCGCGGGCGATCGCCGCCGCGCTCGAGGTCAGCAACTACTATCGGTTCGTCGAGCGGCCGAACACGATCGCCGCGGCGGAGGATCTGGTCGCCTCCGGCGAGGTCGCGTTCGTCGTCGTCATTCCGAGCGACTTCGGCGTGCGGGTCGAGCGCGGCGACAAGCCGGAACTGCTCGTCGTCGCCGACGCCACCGATCCGGCCGCGGCGAGCGGCGCGCTCGCTTCGCTGGCGACCGTCGCACAGCGCGCGCTGCTGCGCCAACAGGGCCGCGAGGCGGAGGCCGCCGAAGCCGCGGCCGGCGCGCTGACGATCACCGTCCATCGCCGCTACAATCCGGCAGGCGTGTCGCAATACAACGTTGTGCCCGGCCTGCTCGGCGTCATCCTGCAAATGACGATGGTGATGATGACCTCGATCGCGCTGACTCGCGAGCTCGAGCGCGGCACGATGGAGAACCTGCTGGCGATGCCGACCAACGGCGCCGAGATCATGCTCGGCAAGGTGCTGCCCTATTTCGTCGTCGGCGCGGTGCAGGTGGTGGTGATTCTCGGCGCAGCGCGGCTGCTGTTCCACGTCCCGTTCGTCGGTTCGCTGACGTTGCTGCTCGGCGCTATCCTCGTCTTCGTCATGGCGCTGGTGCTGCTCGGCTACACGTTCTCCACGTTCGCCCGCACCCAGATGCAGGCGATGCAGCTCACCTTCTTCTTTTTTCTGCCGTCGATCCTGCTCTCCGGCTTCATGTTCCCGTTTCACGGCATGCCCGCTTGGGCGCAGAACGTCGGCGAGATCTTTCCGCTTACCCATTTCCTGCGGGTGGTGCGGGCGGTGATGCTGAAAGGCGCGAACCTCGATCAGGTCGGCTTCGAGCTATCGATTCTATGGCTGTTCGTCGCCATTTACGCCTTCCTGGCGCTGACCCGCTTCCGCCGCACGCTCGACTAACGCCAACGCCGCGCCGCCGCGCCTGGTGGGCCGGGCAGGACTCGAACCTGCAACCAGACCGTTATGAGCGGCCGGCTCTAACCATTGAGCTACCGGCCCGTTAGGGGCGCGAGGGACGCGGGATTAAACTCAATCCGGACCCAAGACGCAAACGCTTCGCCGCCGAGGACCCGCCGCCGCCCCAACTTTGCCACTGATTTCATTTCATTAGCGCGCAGTCTATGCTAGGCGACGCGGCTGCAGACCGCTCGCGCTTGTCGCCGCGGCGCACCATGGAGACGATGTCGGCCCCTGCAACCAGAGCGGATTGGGCGGCCCCCCGGCTGAAGTTCGCTTCCGAAGCGACTTCGCCGCTTGGCCGCGACCCGGTTCGGCGGCGCGCGTTCGCCGCGGCGAAGCGTCATTCGCGGTTGGTGCGCTTCATGCGCATCGCCACGCCGGCGGCGGCCGTGCTCGCCGTCGCGACGATGATCGCTGTCGCCGTGTTGGACCCGTTCCGCCACGAGATCGGCGGTCTGACGGTCGGCGAGTTCAGCGTCGACGGATCGAAGATCGTCATGAGCCGTCCGCGCCTGACCGGCACGCGCAAAGACGGCCGCCCATACGTCGTCAACGCCGCCAAGGCGATCCAGGACGTCGCGCATCCGGCCGGGGTCGAGCTGAAGGAGATCGACGGCGACGTCGCGATGGCCGATGACAGCCGCATGCACATCAAAGCCGCTGTCGGCCTGTATGACAACGTCCACCAGTTTCTCAAACTGATGCAGGACGTGCATCTGCGCAGCCCGAGTTACGACGTGACGCTCGCCACCGCTGACATCGACTTCAAGACCGGCGTCTACCGTTCCGATCAACCGGTATCGGTCGTCACCAGCAACGGAGCGACGATCCATGCCGATTCGGCCGACGCGCACGACAACGGCGCCGAACTGACGTTCGTCGGTCATGTGCGGTCGACCTTTGTCGGCGAAACCATCGCGCCGCCGGCGCCCGGCGATTTGAAAGGAACTGCCCCATGACCGCCGATCGGCGCAAAGCCGCCGTCGCCCTCGCCTTGGCCCTGGCGTTCATCGTCGCCCCCGCCGCAGCGGCGACCAAGGAGGCGAGCACTTCGTTCCTCCCCGGCGCCAGCTCGAAGCAGCCGGTGTCGATCGAGGCGGACAAGCTCGTCTATTTCGACAAGGAGCAGAGGGCGGTCTACACCGGCAACGTCGTCGTCATCCAGGGCGACAGCAAGATGACCTGCTCAGGACTGACGATCTTCCTGGAGAAGGCCGGCGCGCCAGACGCCGCTCCGGCGGCCGACGCCGCCAAGAACGGGGCGGGCAGTTCGTCGAGCCACGTCAAACATCTCGACGCCGCCGGGCCCGTCACCGTCATCTCCAAGACCCAGGTCGCCACCGGTGACCGCGCCACCTACGACAAGGCGCAGAACAAGGTCTGGCTGCTCGGCAACGTGACGCTCAGCGACAGCGGCAACGTCACCAAGGGCGACAAGCTCACCTACGATCTCGCCACCGGCCAGGCGACGGTCGACACCGGCGCCGCCGGCCGCGTCAAAGGCCTGTTCACCCCTGGCTCGAGCGGACCGAACGGCGATGACAAGTCCGGCGCGGCGAAGTAGAGAAGGCGGCCTCGCTGTCGCTTCGGACGCCAACCATGCCCAGTCGCCCCGCCCGGACCGCCCTGACTTGAGCGGCGCCTCGTCGCTCGAATCGCGGCCGCGCGCCGCGGCCAAAACGCGGGCCAGCGCCGCGGCGGACGTCGCCGACGGCTATCTCGCCATTCACAATCTCGGCAAGAGTTACGGCGCACGCGCCGTGGTTCAGGACGTCAGCCTCTATGTCCGGCGTGGCGAAGCGGTCGGCCTGCTCGGCCCAAACGGCGCCGGCAAGACCACCGTCTTCTACATGATCACCGGTCTGGTCAGGCCCGACAAAGGCGTCATCGAGCTCGACGGCTATCCGGTCACCGGTCTGCCGATGTACCAGCGCGCGCGGCTCGGCATCGGCTACCTGCCGCAGGAAGCCTCGATCTTCCGCGGGCTCAATGTCGAGGACAACATCCGCGCCGTGCTCGAGGTCACCGAGCCCGATCGCCGCGCGCGCGAGGCGACCCTCAATTCGCTGCTCGAGGAGTTCGACATCGCGCGACTGCGCAAGGCGCCGTCGATCGCGCTGTCGGGCGGCGAGCGGCGGCGCTGCGAGATCGCGCGCGCGCTGGCCGGCAAGCCTTCGTTCATGCTGCTCGACGAGCCGTTCGCCGGCATCGATCCGATCGCCGTCGGCGACATTCAGGACCTGGTGCGTCACCTCAAAGGCCGCGGCATCGGCGTGCTGATTACCGACCACAACGTGCGCGAGACACTCGGCCTGATCGACCGCGCTTACATCATTCACAGCGGCCACGTGCTGACCGAAGGGCCGCCGGACGCGATCGTCGATCACCCCGACGTGCGCCGCTATTATCTCGGCGAGGACTTCCGCATGTAGCGGCGCACGAGGCGCCCGAGCGACATCGGCGCACGCCGTGCTTCAGGCATCGATTGAGCCGGACTTACGCCATCTCGACGACGACCTTGCCGAATGCGCCCCGCTCGAGGCGATCCAGCGCCGCTGGCAGTTCGGCAAGCGGATAGCGTTGATCAATGACGGGTTTCAGGCCGACGCTGTCGACCGCGGCGACGAAATCCTCCAACGCCCGGCGATGGCCGACGCTGACGCCGTGGATCGTCACGTGCTTCAGCATCAGCGGTACGGCGGGCGCCGCGACTTCGAAGCCGTCGAGCACGCCGATCTGAGCGATCCGACCACCGATCGCGGCCGCCTGCACGGCTTTGCCGAGATCGGGGCCGCCGACGATCTCGAGGATATGATCGACGCCGCGGCCGCCGGTGATGCGAAGCACGGCCTCCGCCCAATCTTCCTTGGATCGGTCGACGCCGTGATCGGCGCCGTTCCTTTTTGCGCGCTCGAGCTTCTCGGCGCTGCCCGAGACGACGATGACCTCGGCCCCGTGCGCCTTGGCGATCTGGATGCCGAAGAGCGCGACGCCGCCGGCGCCTTGGACCACGACGGTCTCGCCGGCGCGCAGCCGGCCGAGTTCAACCAAAGCGAACCAGGCGGTGAGGCCGGCGCATGGCAAAGCGCTAGCCTCCGCGTCGTCCAGCGCAGCGGGCGCGCGCGCGAACCAGTCCTCCGGGAAAGCCACATATTCCGATAGCACGCCGGGATAGAAGCCGCCGAGCGAGCGATAGGGCGGGTTGCGTGCGTCGCCGAGCGGCAGGCCGTCGAACCAGCCGGGCGCATAGGTCGAAATCACACGTTCGCCGACCTTGAAGCGGCTCGCGCCACTTCCGGCGGCGACCACGACGCCGGCGAGATCGGAAGCCGGCGTGAAGGGAAACGCGACGTCGAGCCCCATTCCGGATTCGATCATCAGTTTGTCGCGATAATTGAGCGCGACGGCGGCCACTTTCACCAGCGCCTCGCCGGGTCCAGGCGAAGGCGTCGGCGCCTCCTTCAGCTTCAGCCTGTCGCGGCCGAAGGCGTCCATTTCCCAACGTCTCATCGTCTTCGATATCGCAAACTCCAGATCACGCTATGGATCGAGTCGGAGTCTATCGTTGATCGGAGAACGCAACGGTGACAATTGATCCGATGATTGGGGAAACAAGAGCGCCAATCAAATGACCGAGATCCTCAACGGCGTCGGCGTCTTCGTGGCGGCGGCCGAGGCGGGCAGTTTCTCCGCCGCCGCGGAGCGGCTGCTCATCACGCGCTCGGCTGTCGCCAAAACGATCGCGCGGGTCGAGGCGCGCCTCGGCGCGCGGCTATTCCATCGGACGACCCGACGACAGAGCCTCACCGAGGATGGGCAGGCCTACTACGAACGCTGCGTGCGCGCTCTGGAGGAACTGCGCGCAGGGCAAGCCACTTTGGAGGATGGCCGGCGGGTGGCGGCGGGGCGGCTGCGCGTCTCGGCGCCGGTGCTGTTCGGGCGGCGATGCGTCGCGCCGGTGTTGGCGCGACTTGCCGCCCAACACCCGAAACTCGAACTCAATCTCTCCTTCAGCGACCGCCTGGTCGATCTCGTCGAGGACGGGTTTGATCTCGCCGTCCGCAACGCCCCGATCGGCGAGGGCGCCGGATTGACGACGCGAACCATTGCGTTGCAGCGGATGACCGTTTGCGCTTCGCCCGCCTATCTCGCCGCGCACGGCAGCCCGAATACGCTGGACGACTTATCGTCCCATCACGCGATCGTCTACGCTCGCGCTGGTCGCGTCTACCCGTGGCGGTTTCTCCGAGCCGATGGGAAGCCGTTGGACCTGATCCGGCCGAGCCGATTGCGCTTTGACGTTCTCGACGCGATCGCCGACGCCGCGGCGGCAGGATTGGGCGTCGCCTGGCTTCCCTGTTGGCTGATCCGTGACCGCGTGCGCGCCGGCGCGCTCGCGCCACTGCTTGAGGACGCGCCGCGCCTCGTCCTGAAGACCAGCGCGATTTGGCCGCAAACGCCGCATCTCGCCCTGCGCGTGCGGCTCGCCATCGATGCGCTGGCGGCGTCGCTTCCGGGCAGCGCGGAACTTTAGCTGTCGCTCAGGTCTATCGAATTCCGATCAGCGTGTCGTCGGGCCGCCGCTCACTCGTCTTCGTTGAAGCGGTTGGCGACCAGCGCCTCGAGCGCGTCGAGCGCCTCGACCGCCTGAGCGCCCAGGGCAGTGACAGTGATCGTCGAACCGAGCCCGGCGCCGAGCATCAAGATGCCCATGATCGAATCGCCGCCGACGGTTTCGCCGCAGCGGGTGACTTTGACCTCTGCGTCGAAGCGTTCGACGCATTGCACGAACTTGGCGGTCGCTCGCGCGTGCAGGCCTTTGCGGTTGACGATATGGAGATCGCGCGCATGCGCGCCCGCCATGACCGGCGGCGGGGGACAGTCGTCCTCGTCCAACGGTGTTTCGCTCATTTCCCGGCCAGCACCTTGCTTGCCACGGTGATATATTTTCGCCCGGCGTCTCGCGCTTCCATCACGGCGTGATCGAGATCGGCGCTTTCGCGCAACGTCGTCAGCTTGATCAGCATCGGCAGGTTGATGCCGCAGATGACCTCGACGCGGCCGCCGTCCATCACCGAGATCGCGAGGTTCGACGGCGTGCCGCCGAACATGTCGGTGAGCAGCACGACGCCGCTGCCGTCCTGAACGCGCGCCACGGCGCCGAGGATGTCGGCGCGGCGCTGCTCCATGTCGTCTTCTGGGCCGATCGTAATCGTCTCGAACCGCGACTGCGGACCGACGACATGTTCGAGCGCGGCGCGAAACCCAGTGGCGAGCTGGCCGTGAGTGACCAGGACCATTCCGATCATCAAGATTCCATCGTCTTCGCGCGCCGCCGCCGCGCCGGCGGAGGGTCTCGACCCTGCGGAGGGGTCATTTTTGTGCAGTGCGGCGCAATGTTCAAGCGAAATTCGCAAAAGGCAACGATCAGCATCACAGCGACACGACGGTCGTCAAGCGCCATGATCGGCGTCAAACCCGGCGGGAGAGCGATACCAGGACGATTTGGGCGTGGTCCGCCGGCCCGTGGGCTGGATCGAGCGCCAGGCGCGGCAGCCGGATTCCGACGATTTCAGCCGATAATTCAGCCTCCTCGGGCAAGCGCGGCGGCGTTTTGCCTCGCCCGGCGAGGTCGACGACCAGCCGGATCACCGCGGCTGGCTCGGCGGCGACAGCAATCAGGCCCTCGAAGCGGCGCTCGATTCGACCGGCGAATTCGGGCGCGCCGCGCGCCACCAGGCGGCCGCCCAGGGCGCGCACAAAGGCGCGATCGTCGGCGATCAGCGCGGCGAAGCGGCCGCGCTCGCGTGTCGCCCAAAGCAGCGCCAACGCGAGCGAACTCTTGCCGGCGCCCGAAGGACCGCGCAGCAAAACGCCGCTTTCGCCAACGACCAGGGCCGTCGCATGCAGCGCCGTCCAGCCGAGCGGCGTTGCGCTCACGGAACGATCGCCGGCAGGACGACGACGAATCGCGCCCCCGCGCCGTGGCGCGTCGTCTCTTCGTCGCTTGCCGTCTCCGACGCGCCCGGTCGATTCTCGGCCCAGATGCGCCCGCCGTGCGCTTCGACGATTTGACGCGAGATCGACAAGCCTAATCCGGAGTTCTGGCCGAATCCTTGCTCCGGCCGGTCGGTATAGAAGCGCTCGAAGATGCGCTCGAGCGCATGCGGCGGGATGCCGGGTCCGTCGTCGTCGATGATCACCCACAATTCTTCGCGCCCCGCACCGCCGTCGGCGCTCGACTGGCAAGCGGCGCGGCGCAAAGTGACGCGCACCTCGTCGCCCGGCTTCGAAAACGAACAGGCGTTGTCGATGAGGTTGGTGAGCACCTGAGCAAGTCGGGAATCGTGGCCAATCATGATGAAGTCGCTCGGTCTCGCGACGCCGCGCCGTTCCACCGTCAGTTTCACCGTCACGCCGTTGCAGCGCGGCGAGTCCGAAACCATCGCGACCACCGCTTTGACGACCTCTACCAGATCGACCGGGACAGAGTCGCCGCGCGACAGTTCGGCGTCGAGTCGCGAAGCGTTGGAGATGTCGCTGATCAGCCGATCGAGACGATGCACGTCGTGCTGCATGATCTCAAGCAGACGGTCGCGCGAAGGGCCGGATTTGACTCGCGGTAGCGTCTCCACCGCGCTGCGTAGCGAGGTCAGCGGATTCTTCAGCTCATGAGCGACGTCGGCGGCGAAGCTCTCGATCGCGTCGATGCGATTGTAGAGCGCCTGGGTCATGTCGCGCAGGGCGCCCGATAGATGGCCAATCTCATCGGAGCGCCCGGAGAAATCGGGGATCTGCTGGCGCGATCGGATGCCGCGCCGCACCCGCTCGGCCGCTTCGGCCAATTTGCGCACCGGCTCGGCGATGGTGTTGGCGAGCAACAGCGACAGCACCAGCATCACGGTCGCCAGCACGAGGAAGACGCGCAGCAGCGCCCAGCGTTCGGATGCGATCACCGAATCGATGTCGCCGCCTTGAGTCGAGAGCAGCAACGCGCCGCGGATTGCGCCGCCGACGCGTTGGATCGGCGCGGCGACCGAAACGATCGTCTCGTCGGCGGAGTCGAGTCGCACAGCCGCTTCGGTCCGGCCGGCAAACGCCGCGGCAATCTCAGGCATCGACTTGCCGTTGGTCGCCCATTCCTCAACGGCGCGCCGCTTCGTCGCCGGCGTGAAGGATTGGCGCAGATCGACCCATGCCTTCTGCCACCACGGCAACGAGTCGGCGCTGGCCTCGGAACGCAAGGGCGGGCCGCGCAGCGACAGCATGCTCGAATCGAGCAGCAGCAGGCCGTCGAGATCGTAAATACGGGCGCGCGTGTGGGTCGGCGTGACGAGACGATGCAACACCGGACCGACCCGTTCAGGATTGATTGAAAACTCGATCGAGTCTTCGTTGTCCTTCTGCCGCTCGGCGTTCTCGCTGGGCGCGATCCGTAGCAGATTCTCGGGGTCGATAGTGATCATGTCGGTCTCGACCGTCGCCGAGGCCGCGATCGCCGCGGAGATAATGCCGGCCTGGGTCTTCAAACTCTGCGTCCGCGCGGCAATGATGTCGGCGCGGAACTGGTTGAGCAGCAGAAAGGCGAGGACGAGGACCAGGAGGCCGCCGAGGTTGAGGAAAACGATGCGGCGGGTCAGCGAAGAAGAAAAGCCCGAGAGCGTCGCACGCCTGAAGATGCGCAGTCGTTGGCGCGCGCGCGACCGCCGCCACCGCGCGCTTGCGGTGGAAAAGAATAGTTCGCTGCGGGTTTCGCTGCTCATGGTTACGCGCGGCGCCGGTCGCGCCCCGCCTTGGTTCTCTCCGACGTCACGCTTCCCGGAAGCGGTAACCGACGCCATAGAGCGTCTCGATCATTTCGAACTCAGGCTCGACGACCTTGAATTTCTTGCGCAGTCGCTTGATGTGGCTGTCGATCGTCCGATCATCGACATAGACCTGGTCGTCGTAGGCGGCGTCCATCAACGCGTTGCGGCTCTTGACGACGCCGGGACGCGTGGCCAGCGCCTGCAGAATGAGGAATTCGGTCACCGTCAAAGTCACCGGTTCGTTATCCCAAGTGCAGGTGTGGCGCTCGGGGTCCATCTTCAGCCGCCCACGCTCGAGAACTTTGGCCTCGCTCTCTTTCTGACTGGCGGCGTCCTTCGGATTGGAGCGCCTGAGGATCGCCTTGACCCGCTCGACCAGCAGCCGTTGCGAGAACGGTTTGCGGATGAAATCGTCGGCCCCCATCTTGAGTCCGAACAACTCGTCGATCTCCTCGTCCTTGGAGGTGAGGAAGATCACCGGCAAGTCTGACTTCTGCCGCAGGCGGCGCAACAGCTCCATCCCGTCCATGCGCGGCATCTTGATGTCGAAGATTGCCAGATCGGGCGGGCTGGCTTTCAGCCCGTCGAGGGCGGTGGCGCCGTCGGTGTAGGTCTGCACGCGATAGCCTTCGGCCTCCAACGACAGGGAGACCGAGGTGAGAATGTTGCGGTCGTCATCGACCAGGGCGATCGTCGGCATGACTCTCCTGCTTCCATTCGCCTGTGTCGCGTTGGCTGACCGCCGCCGCTTCCCACGAGGCGCGGCGGCACAATAAAGCCTTTCGCGGCCGAAGTGTGGCCCTCTCGGGAGCCGCCTGAGCTGCAAAGCGGCCCTCGCCGGCCGCCTATCACCCGCCTCTAGCCAAAATAGCCCCCTTTGCCGAATGTTCAACTGCACGACGGGCGATCAGGTCCGCCGACTTGACCGCGCCGGCGCGCCGCGCTTTGTCTCGCCCGGCCGGCGGCGGTCAAGCCGGCGACGCTCAAGAGGGGACGACGGATATGAATGCGGCGGGCGCGGAAGCGTCGCGGGCGGCCGCGATCGCCGACTCCAAACGGCTGCTGCGCCTGTCGCGTACCGCCGCGTTGGCGACGCTCGGCGCCGATGGTTCCCCGCTGACGACCTGGGTCGGCTGCGCCAGCGATTTTGACGGCGCCCCGCTGTTTCTGATCTCCACGCTCGCTCAGCACACCAAGGACCTCGCGGGCGACGCGCGCGGCTCACTGCTGCTGACGCGCCCGCCAGATCGAGGCGATCCGCTCAACCATCCGCGTCTGACGATCGGAGGACCGATTACGGCCCATCCTGATCTCTACGCGCGCAAGCGCTATTTGCAGCGCAATCCCAAGGCGAAGCTCTACGCCTCGTTTTCCGACTTCGCGGTCTACCGCATGCGGGTCGAGGCGGTGCATTTCAACGGCGGCTTCGGCCGCGCCGACAAGCTCGTTTCCGCCGACATACTGACGCCTTCGGCCGACGCGGCGGCGCTCTTGGTCGCCGAGGACGCTCTGCTCGACGAGATTAACGCGGTCGAAGGGCTGGCGGCGCAGCTCGCGGGGCGCCGCGAGGCGGGGCGGCGCATTTGGCGCGCGGTCGGGCTGGACGCCGAGGGCCTTGATCTTTCCGCCGGCGGCACTGCGGCGCGGGTCGATTATCCCGCGCCGGCGTTCGAGCCGCAGGCCTGGCGCGCGCGCTTGGCCGACGCCGTCGCGGCGTCGCTCGCCTGACCCTCACCCCGCCGACAAACGGCGGCTCTCCACCGCCACCCGCCATGCGTCGAGGTCGGACAGCATAGCTCGCGTCGCCGCTTCGGCGATGCCGCGCAGCCCGCGCAGGTCTAGTGCGCTGGTCATGCGCGCTTGCAGGCCGCGCAACTCGGCGGCGGTGCGGCGCGAGCGCCGCGCCAGATCCTCGAAGTCGCCGAACAGTCGCACGCCATAGGCGGCCGTCGCGGCCGCCGGCAGGAAGATCGCCGCCGCCAATCCCCAACTTTCGTAGCTTTCGAGCCCGGGCGCGTCGAAGAAGCGCACGGCGAGGTAGACGGCGTTGTTGATCAGCGAGGCCGCCAGCAAGCCGACCCCGATTCCCTCATAGACGCGGTCTCGCCGCTCCAGTCGCTCGGCGTTGGCGACGTGGTAGGCAAGCTGCTCGTCGACCAAAGCCGCGAGGATATCGCGGATTTCGCCGGTAAACTCGCCGATTTCGCCGGCGAATAGCGGCAGCTCGCGGGCTACCGCGCGCGCGCACCAGCCCGGCCATGCCGCCTGAGCCGGTTTGAGCTGCGACGGCCAAGCGCCGAGCAACCACGCCGGCGCGATGACCCGCAGCCGTTCGGCGAGCTCGCGCGCCTCGAACCATTGATGATGCCAACGCCGGCGCGTGGCGAACAGCACCAGCCCTCCCACCAGCGCGACCGTCAAGAACTCGAACGCCGCAGCGATCAAATGCAGTTCGGGGAACCGCGCTGCGCCGGCGACGAACCCGCTCGCGAGCACGGTCGCCGCGGAGCTGGCCAGAAACAGTCGACGATAGGCCGCGGCGTGGCGCTGGGCGACGTCTTCAGCCGCCAGCAGCGCTTGCGAATAGCGCTTCGCCGCGGCGCGGTTGGTCGCCGATTCGCCCACCGCCGCGCTGACGCGCGGCCATTGCGCGCGCGGCCCTTCCAGGTCGCGTCCGTCGAAGACGTGGCTGGCGCGGCGGCTTGCATCGGCGCCGACGCGGCAGGCGAAATATTGCTTAAGGCCGGCGCGCTCTTCCGCCGCCAACGGCGGGCCGACAATGCGCGCGATCAGCGCGGCGAGCGCCGGCGTCAGCGGGCGCGGCGCGATGTCGAGCGCTCGCCGCGCTGTCGCCGCGTCGGCCGGCTCGTTGGCCCATAGCAGTCGGGTTGCGCCATCCTTCGGATCGACAATGACGACCGGCGCGCCGCGCCGCGCCGCTTCCTCGACGATCTGGCCCGTCCCGCCGCGTCCGTCCGCCGGCTTGCCGTCCCACACCGCGACGAGGATGTCGGACTGGGCGAGCATCGTCAGTCCCGCCGCTTCGAACGTCGCGGGCAGTCGCTCGTCGAGCGGCGCGGCGGAATCGCCGGCGAGCGGCAAAGTCAGCGTCGCGCGGGCGCGGCTTGAGAGCGAGGCGAATTCCTGGCGCGACGCGTCGTCGATGAAGGTCTGAGCGTAGATCGGCGCGGGGCAGGGCAAAATGACGTCGAGGGCGAAGCGAGCCTCAAGCGCGGCGCGGGCGGCGATGCGGTCGGCGCCTTCGGCCAGCGAAGAAATCAGCGTCACGATCGGCGGGACTTCACTGAAGTTCGCCTTCGCGTCGGCGCCGATTGCGGCAAGGCCTGCCGCCGCAGCGGCGAACGCCGCTTCGAGCGCCTTGGCGACCGCCGCGACGTCGAACGGACGCGGCGCGGCGCCTCCATCTTCGCCCGCCGTCGGGGCGCGCGTGAGACGGTGGCCAGTGACGCCGAGCGTTAGCGCCAGGCGAGGCTTGGGGGGGTGGTGGCTCACTGGGCGACAGGCTCCCGCGCTGAGGATGGGCGATGGGCGCGCCGCCCATCATCCCAGGCCATTTTTCACTCGACAAGTTCGCACGATTGAATTCCTACTGAATGTCTCAAATTGCCGCTCCCTTCGATGACCATGACCCCCGTGCAGGCTTCCGGAGACGACGATTTCAGGCTCGCCCCGGCGCTCGCCGTCCTGTGGGCGGGCGGCGACGGGGCTGACGCAACGGCGATCGGCGAGGCGGCGAAGCTAGCGCAGGCGGCGGCGCGGGCAGCCGTCAATCGCTGGCCGGACGTTTATCGCGGGCCCGCTCGGGTGAAGCTGATCTGCCGCAGCGACGAGCCGGCGCCCCTCGAAGTGGTCGAGGCGGCGAAGCGCGCCGGCGTCGAAATCGACGCGCAGGGCGGCGCGGCGTCGGCGTGCGACGCGGCGCTTTTGGCGAACCGCGACTTCGCGCGGATTCCGGCCTCATTGCCGGCGCTGGTGGCGGAACCGGGCGCGCCGGCGCGACTGGCGATCGATTCCGGCTTCGAGCCCGCGCTTGAGGGCGCGCCGCGTCGGCGTGGCGAGGCCGCCGCGACCGCTGAGGCGATCGCCGAGGCGCTGCTGTCGCCGCCGCGCCGCGTCGCCGACCGGCGCGACCTCAGCGAGTACCAAAGCGAAGATCCGAGCAGCCGGCCACTTCGCTATGAATACGCGCTGCTGCTGCGGCTGATCGGCGAGCCGCCGGAAGCTGGTTCGGGGACCGACGACTCCTGGGCGCGCGCCGCGGCGGCCAACGCGGCGGCGAGCGTCGATCGCAGCGACGCGCTCAATTGGTTGCGTCGCGAGTACGAGCGCGGCGACGCGTTGGCGCTCGCCTACGGGCGGCGCTGGCGCAGCACGCTGGCGGCGCGTTCGTTCTTGCTCTTCGCCGTCAATTTCGCCTCAGGCTTTGTCGGCGCGCTATTTCCGGTCGCCTCGCCGGTGACGGTGCCGCTGCAGTTTGCGATGACCGGGCTGCTTTATCTCGATCAACATGTCGCCAGGCGACGCCGCTGGCGGGTCAAGTGGATCGACTACCGTCGCGCCGCGGAAGCCGCCCGCATCGCTCGGTT
>Ga0182014_10005051_pt1 | contig 14824 bp, 9 predicted proteins | sample 612S2DmetaG_FD_120489 | JGI IMG/M metagenome (GOLD analysis project Ga0182014, IMG submission 120489) | Permafrost microbial communities from Stordalen Mire, Sweden - 612S2D metaG | ecosystem: Environmental > Terrestrial > Soil > Wetlands > Permafrost | place: Sweden: Stordalen | collected... | reverse complement strand
CCATTTGCCGCCCTCCTGGATGTCCACCACATACATCGTGTGGTCGTGGACGATCTTCCGCCCGGCCTGCAGGCGAAGATTGTTGGCGCAACTGACGCTCTTCTCAAACACCTGCGGCGCCATGATCGCTGACCCGACGGACAACACCACGCCCCCATCCAGCCCTTCCACCGCGCGGCTGAACAGGCCGAAGTCCATCCCTGCCGCGCGGCCAATCGCCGCGCCATTGAACATCGGATGGTTCGCGATGATGTCGTAGCCGATGCCGGGATGGACGGTGAGCGGCACGTTCTGCCGGAATGCCTGCGCGAGGATCGAGGTGTCCTTCCAGGGATGTTTCACCGTGATCGCACCGGCGGGAAGCTGGTGGGTGAGCATCGCTTGCAGCAATTCCGCCCGGGCGGGCGCGAGCGCGTCCGCCGGCTGGTCGCGCAGCACTTTCTCCAGCGATGCGGTCGTCGGCAGCGCCACGCCGTCCTCGTGTATGAACCGGCCCAGGCTGCGGCCGTAGCCTTCCCTTCGCAGCGCGCCGGCCAGCAACGCCAGGTGAATGCAGCGCCCCGTCTCGGCCCACGTGCCGAATGTGCCCGTCGCGACATTCTTCCGCACGCTCTCCTCAGTGCGCCCGAGGAATGCGAGTTCCCAATCATGGATCGTCCCCGCGCCGTTGGTGGCAAGGTGCGTCACCCAGCCGCCCTCGACGAGCCGGTTCACGATTGCCATCGCGCCGTTCTTGATCACGTGCGCGCCATACATGAGGATCACGCTGGCCTTGCGCTGGCGTGCGGCGGCGACCTTCAAGGCGCAGTCGCGAATCGTTGCCAGCGCGGCTGGGTCGCACGCGCGGGGCGGCTGCGCGGGATCGACCAGAATCTGGTCCCGCGCGCTCAAGCTCTCCCGCTCGGCCAGCGGATAAACCCGCACTTTGCTCAAGTCCATCGGTTCAGGGAATCTCTTCATAGGAAAGCCGGACGAATGAAGTTCTCTGCCCGTTGCCGGGCGGCTGAAAAAGCAGCGAGGTCAATGTCCATGTGAAGAGGTTGCCAGAGGGTGAAGATAATTGCAAGGCTCAGGGCCTCACTAAACAAAGCGGCTGACATGAACTTCTGCAACTAACTACCGTCAACTACTGCGTCCATGTCAGCCGAAGCAATATCACCCAGGTTGGCAGAATGTCAACTGAGCCCGGCGGTTTTTCAGGGCGGGGCGGCCTGAAGCCGGGCTTGTCCTGCGCTCTGTAACATGGAATGTTGGCCGGCAAATGCCGGTTAAAGTCAAAATCTGCGGCATCACGAATCTGGCCGACGGAATGGCCGCCGTCGAAGCGGGCGCGGATGCGCTGGGCTTTGTGTTCTACGACCAAAGCCCTCGCGGCATCTCCGTCGAGGCCGCCACCGGCTTCATGCGAGAGTTGCCGCCGTTCGTGATGAAGGTGGGCGTCTTTGTCAACGCGCCGGAGGACCTGGTGGTTGGCGCGATCCGGGAATGCGGCCTGAACCTGCTGCAGTTTCATGGCGACGAATCCCCGGATTATTGCCTGCAGTTCGGCCTCATGAGCATGAAGGCCTTTCGCATTCGCGACGCCGCTTCGCTCCAGGCGCTGTTGGGCTATCACACCGACGCCTGGTTGCTCGATGCGTATGCGCCTGACAAACCGGGTGGCACGGGCGAGACCTTCAATTGGGACCTCGCCCTCGAGGCGCGAGGTTGGGGCCGCCCGATCTTCCTGGCGGGCGGTCTGACTGCCGACAACGTCGCGGAAGCCGTGCGGCGAGCGAGGCCCTACGGGGTGGATGTGTCGAGCGGGGTCGAGGCGGCACCGGGCCGGAAAGACCACGCCAAAGTCAAAGCCTTCATCCAGGCGGCGAAATCGGTTGAGGTCTGAGAGCCCCGGCTGCCGGGCCTGCGCTGTGCGGTTCCACTGGTCCCAGGCTCTTGGACTCATCCGAGAGGTTTAAGCCTGGAATGCCGTCTCCTCGCCCGGCTCCCTTCCGTTACGCCCGGGCACGCCAAGCCGCTCCCTGGCGTTTTGCTCCGGGGTGGCTCCGGGGTGGCTCCGGTGTTGCAGGCGTGTTGTTACGATGGGGCTTCGATGGGGCTTCGATGGGGTTACGACGGGGTTCCATAGGATTTGCCTCTTTTCCACATCCCCAGCTTGCCTCTCCGCTTCCAGCCGACTGTTCCCAAACTGGCTCGTCGGCGGGCTCTCTGCTTGCTAATTGACGCTGCCGCTGCCGCCGAAGTTACACCGCCGCCGCGGCGCTCACCCTGCCTTGAGCCCTCCAGGAGCCTGCTGTCGAAGCCGCTCCCCAACCAGGCGCCAACTCCCCACCTGAATCTTCTTGCTCTCACGGGGCCAACAAATGGTCAGCAAAGGCCAACGGGTGTGTTGTTGCCGCGGCGCGTTTGCGATGTCATGATAGTGGCCCTTTTTACCTATGACGCAGCCATGAAGAAGAACGACGGATCACTCACCGATGCCCAACTAAGGGCCGAACTCAACCGGTGCGAATACTGCGAGGAGAAACCCTGCAAAGACGCCTGTCCGGCAGACTGTTCCCCGGCGGACTTTATCATGGCGGCGCGGGTCGGTGGAAAGTCCGATTATCGCCGCGCTGGCGCGCTGATCATGGGGTCGAACCCCCTCGGCTGGGTCTGCGGCGTGGTGTGCCCGGATTACTTCTGCATGAAGGCGTGCTCCCGCCGCACCTTTGACCAGCCGATCAACATCCCCGCCGTCCAGGCCAGCGTGATGAAGCGAGCCTATGCAGCCGGCTTGGGCAGCTTCAAGGTCCCGAAGTGCAACGGCAAGCGAGTGGCTGTCATTGGCGCGGGCCCGGCGGGACTGGGAGCGGCCAGCGTGCTCGCCCAGCGGGGCTATAAAGTGACCGTGTACGAGCAGCGGCAGCGGCTGGGAGGAATGATGAACCTCATCCCGGACTTCCGACTCGACAAAGGAGTCGCGCGCACGGACATCGAGTTCACCAAGGGCCTAGGCGCGATTGACTTTCAATCAGGCAAGGCCGTCGCCAACCCGGAAGAACTGCTGGAAACGTATAAGGCCGTGATCGTGAGCGCGGGTTTAGATGAACCGATGCGCTTGGACATCCCTGGCGAGGAATACGCGTTTTCCTGGCAGGAGTATTTGGAGAATCAGAGGAAGATCCGGGTCACGGGTAAGAAAGTGGCCATTCTTGGAGGCGGCGCGGTGGCTGCCGATTGCGCCACCACGGCCAAAAGTCACGGGGCGCTCTCGGTGGAGATGATCTATCGCCGCAAGCAGGAGAACATGCCGCTGACGGCCTACGAACGGGATATGTTGATCGAGTATGGCATCGAGGTTTCCAGTTGCTCAAAGCCGCTCGCGATTACGCATAAAGGCAAGAAGGTTACCGGGCTCAGCATCGCTAGGATGATGCTGCCGAAAGGCAAGTCGCCCCGTCCAGAGAACTTCGTCGTCAACCAGAAGGAATCTCCCATCTTCCGGGAGTTCGACGTGGTTGTCTCAGCCATTGGCAGCCGGTCGAAGATGCCGGTCAAGAAAGCCAGGGGCATCTTCTATGCGGGCGATATGATCCTGGGCTCCGCGACGGTCGTGGAAGCGGTTGCCACGGGGAAGAACGCCGCGCTGGAAGCCGATGCGTTCATTCGCAATGAGAAGCTCCCGCGCTTCAAGAACCGCGCCAAGAGCCACGCCTTTCTGGAGGGCTTTAATCTTTGCCCGGTGCCACTTGAGGCTGAGTTCTTTGGCCGCAAGATCCGGTCGCCCTTTCTCCTTTCGGCGGCGCCGCACACCGACGGCTATGCTCAGATGCGCAAGGCCTATGAGCGCGGCTGGTCCGGCGGGGTGATGAAGACGGCCTTTGATAACGTGCCGATCCACATCCCCTCGGAATATATGGCTGTGGTCAGCCCCTCGACCTACGGCAATTGCGACAATGTCTCGGGCCATCCCTTGGACCGGGTCCGCCAGGAAGTCGGGCAGTTGATAAAGGAGTTTCCCGACCGGCTGACGCTCGCCTCGACCGGCGGGCCCGTCACGGGCCGCGATGAGGCCGACAAAGCCGTCTGGCAATCGAACACCCGCAAGCTCGAAAACGCCGGCGCGATGGGTGTGGAGTACAGTCTCTCCTGTCCGCAGGGCGGCGACGGCACGGACGGCGATGTTGTTTCCCAGAATGCGGAGCTGACGGCTAAGATCATTGACTGGGTAATGGAAGCCAGTTCCGAGGGCAACCCGAAGCTGTTCAAGCTCACCGCTGCGGTTACTGCCATTCAGCCGATCGTCAAACGGATTCAGGAGGTCTTCGCTAAGTATCCCAATAAGAAGGGCGGCGTGACCCTGGCAAACAGCTTCCCTTCACTGGTGCTGCGCAAGGCGGAAGGTCGGCGCTGGGAGGAAGGTGTGGTCATCGGCATGTCCGGCGAAGGCGTTTTGCCTATCAGCAACCTGACGCTGGCCAAGGTATCGGGCACGGGCATCGCGGTATCCGGCAACGGCGGGCCGATGGACTACAAAGCAGCCGCCAACTTCCTGGCGTTGGGCGCCCAGACCGTCCAGTTCTGCACCATCGTGATGAAGTACGGGCTGGGCATTGTGGATGAGCTTCATTCCGGGCTGAGCTTCCTGATGGAGGAACGGGGATTCAAGTCGGTGCGAGAACTGATTGGCTCGGCGCTGCCTAATCCGATTACGGACTTCATGGCCCTTTCGGCCACCAAGAAACTGCCCCAGGTGGTTGCGGAACTCTGCGAGCACTGTGGCAACTGCACGCGCTGCCCCTACCAGGCCATCGTTTTGAATGGAAGGAAGGTTCCGCTCTTCGATCCCGCGCTTTGCATCGGCTGTTCGCTCTGCGCGCAGAAGTGCTTTGCCGGCGCCATCTCCATGCGCCCGCGCACCGCCCGCGAATTGGCCGCTCTGAAGCACTAGCCCTTGTAACCTTGCGTCCGCTGTGACAAGGTAACCGGCAATGTCACTGCTCATTGAAAACGGCACCGTGCTGACCGCCGGTAAAACGCATGCCGTATTGCCTAACCATTCCGTCCTGATCGAGAACGGTTGTATCACCCGGATTGCTCCGAAGAGCCAGTTCAAGCGCTTCGCGGGCAAGCGCATTGATGCCTCGCGCAAAGTGGTGGCTCCCGGCTTCATCAATGCCCACACCCATTTCTACAGCACCTTCGCGCGCGGTCTCACCAAGACCAAGCCGGCTGGGAACTTCGTGGACGTGCTGAAGAACCTCTGGTGGCGGCTCGACTCAGCCTTGACCACCGAAGATTGCCATTATAGCGCCCTAATCGCCCTGCTTGACGCGATTCGCCACGGCACGACGACGCTCATAGACCACCACGCCAGCCCTTATGCGGTTCGTGGCTCACTGTCAGCCATCGAGAAGGCAGTCAAACAGACCGGCCTGCGCGCTTGCCTGTGCTATGAAGTCTCCGATCGCGACGGCGCGCGCATCTCCAATGAGGGCCTGGAGGAAAACATCGCCTTCATCCGCCATTGCCAGAGCTCAGAAGTTCAAGGTTCAAGGTTCAAGGTTCAAGGTTCAAGGTTCGCCGGTCAATCTCAACCCTCAACTCTCAACCCTCAACCAGCTACCTCCGCCCTCTTCGGCCTCCATGCGGCATTCACGCTCAAGGACGCCACGCTGGAGAAGGCTGCCGCTTTGGGCCAGGAGCTGGAAACAGGTTTTCACATCCACGTCGCCGAAGCCGAGAGCGATCAGCAAGACTCCCAGCAGAAGCACCACCAGCGAGTGGTGGAACGGTTGAACAAGTTCGGCATCCTGGGACCCCGGAGCATTGCCGCGCATTGCGTGCATGTGAATCGCCGAGAGTTAGACATCCTGTCTCAGACGGAAACCGCAGTCGTTCATAACCCTCAGTCCAACCTGAACAACGCGGTGGGCATCGCAGACGTCGTATCCATGACCAAACGGAACGTTCTAGTCGGGCTGGGTACCGATGCGATGACGACCAACATGCTCGAGGAACTCCGGGCCGCCGTGTGGTCTCAACATCACTTGGCCCAAGACCCCTCGGTGGGATTCGGCGAGGTGGTATCCGCGCTCTTCTTCAACAACCCCAAGATCGCAGAGCGCAGCTTCGGTCTTCCGCTGGGTGAACTCCGCGAGGGGTGCCCCGGGGACGTAGTGGTAATAGATTACGATCCACCTACCCCGCTGGAGGCCAGCAACACCTTCGGCCACATGGTCTTTGGCATGTCCCAGGCCGCGGTGGATACGACCATTGTCGGCGGAAGGGTGTTGATGGAAAACAAACGCCTGACGCTGGACCTCGACGAGCCGCGCATCAATGCCCGCGCGCGCGAGTTGGCGAAGAAACTATGGAAGAGGCTCTAGTAACAAACTTAATATGAATACCACCTACAAAGCCATTCAGCAAAGAGCCAAGGCGCTCGAAAAAGATACCGTTCGCTTCCTCGCGGGCCTGGTCCGCACCCCTTCCTTTTCCTCCAAGGAGAAGCAGGTCATCCAAGTCATCAAGAAGGAGATGAAGAAGGTCGGGTTCGACCAGGTGCGCATCGACGGTTTGGGCAGCATTATCGGGCGGATTGGCAAGGGCCCGCGCGTCATCGCCTTCGATGCCCACATTGACACCGTCTATCCCGGCGACCTCGCGCAGTGGAATTCTGACCCCTTCAAGCCACGAATCAAAGACGGCAAGATCTGGGGGCGGGGCACCGTTGATCAAAAGGGCGGCATGGCGGCAATGGTCTATGCGGGCAAGATCATCAAGGAGCTGGGCTTGAACGACCAGTTCACGATCTATTTCACCGGCACGGTCATGGAAGAGGACTGCGACGGCCTGTGCTGGCAATACCTGCTCAACGAAGAGAAGCTCAAGCCGGAGTTCGTGGTCATCACAGAGCCGACCAACCTGAACATCTATCGCGGTCATCGGGGCCGGATGGAAATCCGGGTGGAGGTCAAAGGCCGCAGTTGCCACGGCTCGGCGCCGGAGCGGGGCGACAACGCCATCTACAAGATCGCCCGCATCGCCCTTGAGATTGAGAAGCTGAATAAGCGCTTGCGGAACGACCGGTTTCTGGGGAAGGGGACCGTCACGGTCACTGAGGCGCGCTCGTCGTCGCCCTCCCTCTGTGCGGTTGCGGATGGGGCGGGCATTCATTTGGATCGCAGGCTCACCGCTGGTGAGACCAAGACCAGCGCCCTGGCCGAGGTGCGGGACGCGGCGAAGCGGGCAGGCTACCCCGATGCCAAAGTCTTCGTGCTGAGTTACGCCGAGGCCGCCTACACGGGCAAGGTATATCCGACCGAGAAGTATTACCCCACGTGGGTGCTGGAGGAAAAGTCGCCCTATCTGAAAGACGCTGTTGCCGCCTACACCGGCGTGCTAGGCAAGGCTCCTTTGGTGGACAAGTGGACCTTCAGCACCAACGCCGTCGCCATCGCCGGCATGAAGGGGATTCCGTGCCTCGGGCTTGGGCCGGGCAACGAGGTCTATGCGCACGCCCCGAACGAGGCCTGCCCCGTCGAGCACCTAAGCCGCGCCGCGGCATTCTACGCAGCCCTGGTGGCCCGGATGAACGGTAAGGCATGACTCCGTTCCACTACCAATGCACCACCTGCGGCAAGACGTACAAGCGCGACGACGTCCGCTACCTCTGCCCAGACTGCGCCAAGGATTACCGGCCCGGCATCCCCCTGGTCGGTGTGCTGTCGGCCCAATTCGATTATGCCGCCATACGGAAGCGCTTCAAGAAGCTGAGTCCGGACTGGAGCCTATTCTCCGCTGTTGAGGACAAGCACTATCCCCCTTACGCGTTCGGCCACACACCTTTCTTTCCAGTCGCAACCTTGGGCAAGACACTCGGGTTCGAGAATGTCTGGCTGAAGAATGACGGCCTGAACCCGAGCGCCTCTCTGAAGGACCGGGCCTCGTTCCTCGTGGTGGCCGAGGCCAGCCGGCTCAAAGAGCCATCCATCGTCACCGCCTCGACCGGCAACGCTGCCAGCGCCCTGGCCGCCGTCTGCGCGGCGGCGGGAAAGCAGGCGATCATCTTTGTCCCCGAGAGCGCCCCCAAGGCCAAGCTCGTCCAGATGGTGCTTTATGGCGCACGCGTCATCCCCGTGCGCGGCTCCTACGATGACGCGTTCCGGCTGTCCCTGGAATACACCACCCGCAAGGGCGGTCTCAACCGCAACACCGCCTATCACCCGCTGACCATCGAAGGCAAGAAGACGGTCGGGCTGGAGATCTACGAGCAGAACCAATTCAAAGTGCCGGATGTCATTCTTGTGCCGGTCGGGGACGGCGTGATTATCAGCGGCGTGTTCAAGGCCTTTTACGATCTGAAAGCCGCCGGGTTGATTGCCAAACTGCCGAGGCTGGTCTGTGTCCAGGCAGAGCGTTCCGCGGCCATCCATCATTACATCCGCAGCGGGAAATACCGGGATGCCAGGCGGCCCGACACTATCGCCGACTCGATCTCCGTCTCCATTCCCTCCAATGCGCACATGGCACGGAAGGCAGTGATCGAAAGCCGGGGCTTCTCACTCACGGTCACTGATCAGGAGATTCTGCGCGGGCAGAGGTTCCTGGCGGAGAAGGCCGGTGTGTTCGCGGAGCCGGCGGCGGCTGCGACCGTGGCGGCGTTGAAGAAATTGCGGGGATCAGAACTGCTTGGCCGCAAGGAGCAAATTGTGCTTCTCATCACGGGCCATGGCCTGAAGGATGTTGAAGCGGCCATGAAGACCATTCGCATACCCGCTTCAATCGAGCCAACTCTCGAAGCCTTAGCGTAGCGGCGGCTCGGCGGAGCGCCGCTACGAGGTTACGGTGCTAACGGTGCGTGACTTTTGATCTCGCCTATAGTTACCTTGAGCAGAGATATGAAACCACGAATTGAACGACACCACTTGCCAGTCCTCCTCGGCCTGGCCGGCTCCCTCGCCTTTGCCATATCGACCGCGGCGGCCCCTGCGCCGAACGAGAACTGGCCGCAGTGGCGCGGCCCGCTCCAGAACGGCGTCGCGCCGGCGGCCAACCCACCCACCACTTGGAGCGAAACGAATAACGTAAAATGGAAGGTGAAGATTCCTGGCAGCGGCCAAGCCACGCCCATCATTTGGGATAACCGGGTCTTTATTCAAACGGCAATCCCCACCGGCAAGAAGATCGAGGCCAAGCCCGGCGACGCGAGCGAGCAGCCACCAGCCGCCCGGCCCGAGACCGGCGGTGAACCGCCCCGAAAGGGGCCGGGTGGAGGAAAGGGCAAGGGCCGAGGCGGCTTCGGTGGCGGCCCCAAGCCGACGGAAGTCTATCAATTCGCGATTATGTGCCTGGACCGTCAGACGGGCAAAGTGCTTTGGCAGCAGGTGGCCCGCGAGGAAGTTCCCCATGAAGGCTATCGCCAGGGCGAGGGCAGCTTCGCCTCGTCCTCGGGCCTCACCGACGGCACACACCTTTATGCCTACTTCGGCTCGCGCGGCTTGTATTGTTACGACCTGGACGGGAAGCCCTTGTGGGATCAAGACCTGGGCAAGATGCGCATGGTGATGGGCTTTGGCGAGGGCAGTTCGCCGGCGCTCTACCACGACACCCTCATCGTCAACCGGGACAATGAGGATAACTCGTTCATCATCGCGCTGGACAAGAACACCGGCAAGACCCTGTGGAAGAAACCGCGCGAGGAGCACACCTCCTGGTCCACTCCGCTGATCATCGAACGCGACGGCAAAGCGCAAGCCGTGGTCGCGGCGACCGGCAAGATCCGCAGCTACGATGTCGCCTCTGGCGAGGTGCTCTGGGAATGCGGCGGACTGACCCGCAACGTGATCCCTTGTCCGGTGGCAGGCGCCGGCATGGTCTATTGCATGAGCGGGTTTCAGGGCAACGCGCTGCTGGCGATCCGCCTTGGCCGCACCGGCGACCTCACCGGCAGCGACGCCATTGCCTGGACCCACAACCAGAGCACCCCTTACGTGCCTTCGCCCCTCCTCTACGGCGACAAGCTTTACTTCTTTGCGAACAACAATGGCATCCTGTCGTGCCTCAACGCCAAATCGGGAGAGCCGCTTTTCAATGCCGAGAGGCTGGAGGACTTGTCGGGCGTCTATGCCTCGCCGCTCGGCGCGGCTGGGAGGGTTTATCTCGCCGGCCGGAATGGCGTCACCGTAGTGCTCAAGCAGTCCGACAAGCTGGAAGTGCTGGCCACGAATCGGCTCGACGAGAAGTTCGACGCCTCGCCCGCCGCCGCCGGCAAGGACCTATTCCTGCGCGGACGCGAATACCTCTACTGCATCACGGATAAGTGAGAAGGAGATAAACCTCTTGGTTGACGGCGTAGAGCGTAGGGCGCGACGCCTTGAGAGCGAAACAAGCGGGCCACCGCCGGCAAGCCGCAGGCACCTCCACTGCATCGCGGAGAAGTCAGCGGCTGCCGACAGTCAGGGCTAGATACCCCCGGCCCCCTCTGGCAGCATGTGAACAGAATGAGCACGAGCGAAAAGCAGTTCTCCATCACCTGCCAGGCATCAACCGCTGCATGAAGTTGCGTTCGACAACGGGCGCTGGCGCCGTGGCGCGGTCGGCCACGGCGCCGGGCCGCCGATTAGTGCTCTTTCTGGCCGGACTGCTGGCGCTGCTGGCCGCTCTCGAAGGTCTGGTCCGGTGGAACGCGCCGCTGTTTGCCGCGGCTTCACACCGGGCCTTGGCCAAGGCCGCCATGCTCGAGCAACATCCCCGAGTGGACATTCTGTTCCTGGGCACGTCCCGGACACAGGACGGTGTGTCGCCCGACCTGGTGACGCGGACCCTCGAAGAAGCTGCCTCCAAACCGGGAAAGTTGGTCGGGTTCAATGCGGCCTTCCCGGGGTCTAGTCTCGACGCGTTAGCATCGCTGGCCCGGCGGTTCGCCGGTCGGCCCGGCCTGCGGGTATTAGCGATCGAACTCTCGCAGCCGCAATTGGGCAACGAGCCCGCCCCGTGGGAAATCTCCGAACAGCCACCTGCGACGCTGGAGGATCGGCTGGAGCGAGGGCTTTCGGCCAAGGTGTGTCTGGTCCGATACCGCAGCGCGTTTCTGCCGGACAACCTGGGCCGCCTGCCGGCCTTGCTCGTGTTCGGGCCGTCTTTGAGCGGATGGGAAACCCTTGGCTCGGACCAAGTGGCCTCCTGGCTCGGCCACAAGGAAGCGCCCGCCACCGGCTTTGACCCGGCGCGCTGGCAGCCGGCTCTGTTTAAGCCAGGCGCACCGGCGCAAACGTTGGAGACAGAAGCGGACAAACAAGCAACCCGGCTCGCTGAGATCGCCGGCTACTATCGCGCCAAAGGCGTTCGGGTGGTTTTCTTCATCCCGCCATTGATGCGCGCCTTTGCTCCGGCGCCCGAGCGCAACACGCTCAAGCCGTTGTTTGCGGAAGTGGCCAGGCGCAGCGGTTGTGAGGTTTGGGACTATGCGTCCCTCGACCTTCCAGCCGGACTTTTCCACGATCCATCTCATCTGGGCCGGGAGGGGCGCGCGCATTTTTCCCGGGCGCTGGCGATGCAAATGGCCGGGTTGCTCGACCCGAAGTGAATGCTCTTTAACACGCTCACTTTCTTTGCCCTGCTGGCGCTGACCTTGGCGCTGTACTGGTTGGTTCCGCGCCAGCGCGCGCGATTGTCGTTCTTGTTTGTCGCGTCGCTAATCTTCTACGGCTATCACTACTGGCCGAGCGTGTTCCTGCTGCTCGGCACCATTGGATTCAACTATACCGTGGGCCGCGCCCAGGCGAACCGCCGCTCCCTCGGGCTGCTTGTGACCGCGATAGTGGCCAACCTGTCCCTGTTGTTCTGGTTCAAGTACTCAAGCTTCATCGCTGACAACGTCAACTGGGCGCTCTCACTGATTGGCACCGGGCTGGCCGTGCCCCGCCCGCCGGTGTTCTTGCCGCTGGGGATCTCGTTCTTCACGTTCCAGGTCATCGCTTACCAGGTCGATGTTTACCGCGCGGTGGTGGCGCCCGAGCCTTCCTTGTTGCGGTTCGCCGTATTCAAGAGCTTCTTTGCCCAACTTATCGCCGGGCCCATCGTCCGGGCCAAAGACTTTCTGCCACAGCTTCAAGACCGCCTGCGTTTCAACCCCGCCCTGTTTCACAAGGGTTGCTGGTTGATCCTGGCCGGGCTGGGCTTGAAGATCGGAGCCGCCGATGTGCTGGCGCAATTCGCCAACGAAGCATTTAAGAATCCCGCGGCGCTCACCACCGCAGGAGCGTGGACCGGCCTCTACGCCTATGCGTTTCAGCTCTATGCCGATTTCTGGGGTTATTCCACGATGGCCGTGGGTTTGGCCGCGCTCTTCGGGTTTATTTTGCCTCTGAACTTCGACACTCCCTATGGCGCCCTCAGCCTGCAAGAATTCTGGCGGCGCTGGCATATCACGCTCTCGGTTTGGTTCCGCGATTACCTCTATATTCCGCTGGGTGGAAACCGCCGCCGCCGTGATTTGAACCTGCTCTTAACCATGACGGTGGCGGGCTTGTGGCATGGCGCCGGATGGCCTTTCGTCATTTGGGGGTTCGGCCATGGTCTGTGGCTGACGGCCGAACGGCACGCGCCCACCCTGGGGGCATGGGCAAACGGGCCGGTGGCGCGCTTTCTCCGCCGGGTGCTTATGTTCCACGGGGTCTGTTTGCTCTGGGTATTCTTTCGCGCCCCCTCACTCCGGGTTGCGGCGGACTACTTCGCGCGCTTGCTGGCGCCGCCATTCACCTGGAGCAAGCCGCCCCACGTCCTTACCAACTGGCTGATCGCATTCGCCCTCCTGCAATGGCCGCTGGCGGCGACCTTCAAAGAGGACCGATTCCGCTCCCTGCCACTCACGGCGCAATGGGCGCTCGCCCTGGCTGCCATCTATCTTGTGCTCGTCTTCGCTGGGGCGCACGTGGATTTCATCTACTTCAATTTCTGAGATCGCAAGCCGCTCGCATACCGTCGCCCGCTCCAAAGCCGGGGGCACTGCGAGCGTCTCTTGACCCTGTCCACATAGCAATTTAGTTGCGCCCCCGGCGGCATTCATGCCATCTATCGTTTCCTCATGCTGCATTACTCGGAACATTGGTCCACGGCGATGATTTTGCTCGCGGTAGTCGCCTTTGCCGCGGGGCCTTCGGCACTCGGTTTGCTGATCGTGCGCCGGCGGTGGCGGGCGGCTGATTTGCATCCGGGTCACGACGTGGTTGGGTTTGCGTTTGGCGTTGTCGGCGTGATTTATGGCGTCATGCTGGGCTTCGTGCTGTCGGCGATTTGGGGGCAATACACTCACACGGACGAGGTAGCGACGTTGGAGGGCGTCAGCCTGCGGAATTTGCACCGGAATTCCTACGCGCTGCCGGCCACCAACCAGGTGGCGATTCGCGCGGCGCTCATCGCGCACGCGCACGCGGTGGTCGAGGACGAATGGCAATCGCTGCGGTACCGGCAGGAAAGCCAGCTCGCCCAGGACACAATGGAACGGGTCTGGCAGAGCTACTACGCGGTGAACCCGGAGACGGATGCTCAAAAAGCGTGGCTGGCGGAATCCATCCACACGCTCAACGAAATGGCCAAGCTACGGCGCGTCCGCATCCTGGCGGCGGACCAAACCGTGAGCGGGGTCATGTGGGTGCTGCTCCTGTTCGGGGCCGTGGCCACCTGCGGTTTCATGCACGCATTTGGTGTCGAAAGGTTCCGGGCGCATTTGCTCATGACTGCCACGGTCGCCGTTCTAATCCTGCTGATTCTCTACATGATCTACGCCCTCGACAACCCGTTCGGGGGCGAGCCGCATCTCACGCCGGAGGCCTTTATCCGCTTCCTCAAAGCCCACCCAACCCCTGAGTGAGACCGCTGGGCACCCCGGGCGGTGGCCGACTTCCCACGGTGCGGTGAGGGGACCGCGCCTTCAAACGCGCGGAACACTATGTTATGGCTGATGGCGTCGTTGGGGACGGCAAGACCACGCCAGGGAGGCGAGCACAACGGCGAGGCAACTCCAGCCGAAAGCATCCCCGTAACGATTGTACAACGTGCGGTGGCTCGCTCCGGCGGAGTTCCGCAGCGGGACCTCCACGATCTTATAGCCCGCCTGGTAAATATCCGTGGAGCCGGGGAAATAGGCATCGTGGATTCGGCCCCGAACGTCAATCCAGCACGTGAGACCGTTGTTGGTGCAGCGCACCAGCGGCACGCCGTTTTCCACCGTGCGCAATAGGGCCGCCACCGCATGTTGCCATTGCGCGGCGCCGGTGCCGAACCAGCCGTTGTTGGTCAGGTTGAGCAGGAAATCCGTGTCCTCATCCACGGACTCGCGGGTCACCTGCGGGAACACGTCTTCAAAGCAAATGAGGGGCGCGATTCGGGCGCGGGGCCGCGTCATCTGGAAGTGGACGGGTCCGCGGCCCGGCTCCAATCCGCCGCCGCGCATGCCCAGGTGCTTGAGGAACGGCAGCCAGCGCGCTCCGGGGGTGTATTCGCCAAAGATGACGAGGCGCCGCTTGAAGTAGCGCGAGACGAGGTCGCCCGCGGGATCAATGAAGAACGCCGCGTTGAACCTGAACGTTTCGGCAGCGCCGGCGGCGTCCCGCTTGACCGCGTTGTCAATGCCACCAAAGACCATCCACACGCCATTCGAGCGCACGAGCGCGGTGATGAGTTCCTGCGTGTCGCGATTGCGCCCGACCATGTTCTCCGGCAGGGCGGCTTCCGGCCAGACCAGCAGGTCGGCCCCGTGCGCCATCGCCTGGTTAGACAGCTCGACCAGCTTGTGCAGGCGGTTGGTCCGCTCATTGACGTCCCAGATGATGGTCTG
>Ga0182014_10005049_pt1 | contig 14824 bp, 17 predicted proteins | sample 612S2DmetaG_FD_120489 | JGI IMG/M metagenome (GOLD analysis project Ga0182014, IMG submission 120489) | Permafrost microbial communities from Stordalen Mire, Sweden - 612S2D metaG | ecosystem: Environmental > Terrestrial > Soil > Wetlands > Permafrost | place: Sweden: Stordalen | collected... | reverse complement strand
CCGGCGACCGTCTAATTTGGGAAAATCGTGCAATCCGGCGCACTGTTTGAGCCAAATGACGGGTAGAATCGTCTGTACAGTAGGCAGAGTTGCTCCTACCGGCTGCCTGCGCTGCCTTTCGGTCCTGCGGAACGGTGTTTTGCAGTCCGCCCGACTCAAAAGGCGCGGAATTCCCTGGATGATGAAGAGAAAACTCTGTTTGCTGCCCTCCTGGCTGTCGTTTGTTGCCGCGTCTCTCGTCCTGCTGCCGGCGTTGCCTGCCTGTGCCCAAACCACACCAGTCCCATTCCCTCCTGAAACCGCCGCTCCGGGCAGTCCCGTCCAAACTCCCGGCAAGCCCGCGCCGGCCGCGCCTGCCGAGGCCGCGCCGTCCGCATCGTCGCCCGACCGCGCCCAGGCTTACTATCACCTGGCTCTGGCCAACACCTACGAAGAGGATGCCGCCACCCTGGGCCGTCCGGAGCTGGTGACGCAGGCCATCGAGGAGTACAAGCTGGCGCTGAACGCCGACCCCGGCTCCCCGCAGTTGAACGACGGGCTGGCGGATCTGTACTTCCGGACCGGCCACGTTCACTTGGCCGAAGCCACGGCCCGAGGGCTGCTCAAGGGCTCGCCCAACGACATTGAGGCGCACAAGTTGCTGGGGAAGGTTTATCTGCGCCAGTTGAGCGATGCATCCAACGCCGTATCCTCCGCTTCGCCCTCCGGCAATGTACTGGACCTGGCCATCGCCGAGTTCGAGAAGATCGTCGCACTGCAACCCAAGAGCGTCGAGGACCGCATGGTGCTGGGCCAGCTCTACACCGTCAAGCATGATGGAAAGAAGGCGGAAGAAGAGTTCAAGACCGCCCAGGCGATCGAGCCCGACTCAGAGGAAGTGGTTCTCAATCTGACCCGCCTCTACGCCGAGAGCGGCGACATCGCCCATGCAGCCAAGGTGATTGAGGCCGTTCCAGTGGCCGACCGCAGCCCCAAGATGGAGTTTGCCCTGGGCGCGGCCTATGACCAGTTGAAGCAGCCCAAGGACGCCATCGCCGCCTATCAGCGCGCCGCCGACATGGACCCAGGAGACGCGCGCACGCTGGACGCCCTTGGGCAGGCGCTGCTCAACGACAACCAGCTCGACGAGGCGCTCAAACAGTTCAAAGCGCTTGCCGAGGCCGATCCCGAGGACGCGGAGGCTCTGGTCCATATTGGTGAAATTCAGCGCCGCCAGGGAAAGTATGAGGATGCGCTGGCCACCATTCGCAAAGCGCGCAAGATGGACCCCTCTTCTCTTGAAGCCGGCTATAACGAAGGGCTTGTGCTGGACATACTGGCCCGCTACGATGAGGCTGCGCAGGTTTACGAGAAGATGGTGGACCTGACTTCCCACGCCAACGGCGCCTACACCGGCGAGGAGAAGAACAACCGCAGTATCTTCCTGGAGCGGCTGGGCGCGGTGTATCACGAACAGAACAAGACCGACCAGGCCATTGCCGCCTACCAGAAGATGATCGACATGGGCGGCGAGCCGGCCCTGCGCGGTTACCAGGGACAGGTGGACACCTACCGCGACGCCAAGCAGTTCGACAAGGCGATCGAAGTTTCCCGCAAAGCCGCCGATGCCGACCCCAAGAATCGGGATTTCAAGCTGATGCTGGCCGCCGAACTGGCGGACCAGGGCAAGGCCGATGAGGGTCTGGGTTTGGCCAGGGGGCTACTCGACAACACCGAGAACGACCGGACGGTGTGGCTGGCGCTGGGTCAGATGAACATCCGTTTGCGCCGCTGGAAAGATGCCGACGACGCCTTCACCAAGGCCGGCGCCCTGACCACGAAAAAAGAGGACCGCACCTACCTGCTGTTCCTCAAGGGCGAGTTGGCCGAGCGGCAGAAGCACTATGAGCCAGCCGAGCAGTTCTTCCGCGAGGCCCTGGATCTGGACCCCTCGAACGCCATGACCCTGAACTACCTGGGCTATATGCTGGCCGACAAGGGCACGCGGTTGCCCGAGGCGCTGAAGATGATTCGCAAGGCCGTCGAGCTGGAGCCGATGAACGGCGCCTTCCTCGATTCGCTGGGCTGGGCCTATTTCAAGCTGGGAGAGTACGAATTGGCCGAGGAGAACCTGCGCCAGGCCGTCGAGCGCGACCAGACCGACCCGACAGTCCACGACCACCTGGGCGACCTGTACGAGAAGACCGGCCGCATCCGGCTGGCCGCGGCGCAATGGGAACTGTCGCTGGCGGAATACGCGAAGTCGACCGCCGCCGACGTGGAGCCGGGCGACGCAGCCAAGGTGCAGCGCAAGCTGGAAAGCGCCCGCGTGAAGCTCGCCAAACAGGAAAGCGCCAACGGCCAGCCCAAGCCGGAATAGTCTCGAAGCCGGAGTTCGCACCGGAATCGGCAGCACACGGGACCGGCACGCGGAGCCCTGAACCGGGGACGGCGGCTTTCTTCCTCAGAAGAAAGCCACAGTCCGTTGTTCAACGCCTCTTCCGCCAATCGCTCTACTTCGCTCCTTGCGCTCCTGCGATGTAGAGATCGACGTTGCTCTTGTCCACGAGCGAGGTGCCGGTATCCACAAAGACCGGGTACGGCGCAAAGGAGTCCGCGCTGTAGTCCTTGTTGAGCTGCCTGGGCGGATCATGGTAGATCTCGTCCAGCGCCTTCAGCCCGACGTAGCCCATGGTGAAGGGCTTCTGCGCGATCGTCGCGTCGATGGTTCCGGCCTTGATTTCGTCCAGCGTATCCTGATTCACGTCCCAGGCAACCAGCTCCCGGCCGCCTCCGGCACGCTTGACCGCATCGGAGACCAGCTTGCCCGACGCCGAATCCAGGCACACATACGCGTCGATCTTCTTCGGTCCCGTCAGCGCCAGGAACTCCTGGGTCTTGTCGAATGCCGATCGCGGATCGCCCTTGATGTCCACCACTTCCACGATCTTGATGTCCGGCCGGCTGGCGAAGACGTCCTTGAATCCCTTCAGACGGTCTTCCGTGTTGGGCTGGCCAGTAATGGTGAAGAACACCACGTTCCCCTTGCCGCCCAGTTTCTCAATCACGCGCCGCCCGCCCAGTTGCCCGGCCTCCAGGTTGTTTGTCCCGATGAAGTAGAGCCGGCGGCTGCCCGCTGCATCCGAATCCATCGTAATCACCGGAATCCCTGCACTCACCGCCGCATCGATCCCCGGCTGCAGCACCGAAATGTCGGCCACTGAGATCAAAATGCCCCCCGGTTTGGCTGCGGTGGCTTTCTGCAGCTCGGCCAGCTCGGCCTGCGCATCGTACCCCTCAGGCCCCGTCACCCTGGCCGTCACCCTGTATTGCGCCGCAGCCTGTTTGAAGCCGGCCGCGGCCGTCTGCCAGTAGGGCAGCGCCGAATTCGCCGAAATCAGGTAGAAGACCTCTTTGTTGGAGTGCCTTTGGTCGCACCCCAACGTGAACGCAACTCCCAGCGCCAGCATGGCCAACGCTGTTTTCTTGATCGCTCTCATGCTTGCCTCCCTGTTGAGACCTAAAGGATCTCCTGGGCCGGCGCGAGATTTCGTCCCCGCGCGAACCCTTGCAAAAAATTCGGCAGGATAGTACTCCCCCACGACTGGCGTTGTCCAGTCCTTACCGTATGAGGAAGTTTATAGCACTCTCCGATGGAACCGATGGTGATCTACGGCACGCAAGCAGCTTTCTTTCAGCGCCGGGGTTGCGGATTGCGGTATAACCAGACGTGAAGCAGAGAATGCGCATCGATGACGGACGCGGAAACCAGGTTGCCTGCCAAACTGCCTTCGGAGATCGCCGTCCGTGGAAATGAAGACGGCGAACTGACCCGGCGCGTCCATGCCGAACTGCCTCATCCCTATCGCACGGCCTTTGCCAGGGACGGCGCCCGCATTTTGCATGCGCGCGCCTTTCGCCGTCTGGCCGGCAAGACCCAGGTGTTCACCCGCCTGCCGGGAGATCCCCCAGCCGATCACTTCCGCAGCCGCCTGACGCACACGCTGGAGGTGACCCAGATTGCGCGCACGCTGGCTGTGGCCCTGGGGCTGAATGCGGAACTGGCCGAGGCCCTCGCGCTGGTACACGACATCGGCCACCCGCCCTTTGGCCACGCTGGGGAAAAGGCTCTCGACCACTGCTTGCGCGGCTTCGGACTCAGCTTCGACCACAACCTGCATGCCCTGCGTATCGTCACCTGGTTCGAGGAGCGCTACGCGGGCTTTCGCGGCCTGAACCTGACCCTGGGCGTGCGCGAAGGCATCGTCAAGCACTCCCGCGATTACTTGGCGGTGGAGCACCCGGAGCTGGCCGAATACTTTCTGGACCGGCGACCGCCGCTTGAGGCCCAGCTCATCGATCTCGCCGACGAGATCGCCTACCTGACCGCCGATCTGGACGATGGGCTGGACTCCGGCATCCTCACGCTGGAGCAGGTTCGCGAGAGCGTGCCTCTCTTTCGCGGCTTTCATGACGCTGTGCTCAGGGAGTATCCGGCCGCCGCACGCAAGCTGACCGTCAACGAAGCGCTCAAACGGGTTCTGAACGCGCTGGTGACCGATCTGTTGAACGAGGTGCGGGCGCGCGTAGCCGCGATCGGCGCCACAAATCTCGCCGATATTCGCCAGGCGCCGCAACGGCTGGCAGCCCTGAGCCCGGAGATGGAAGCCGCCCGCGCCGCCGCGAAGGAATTCCTTTACGACAACCTCTACAACGCCGCCGACATGGAGGAGGTGCACTCGCATGCTGTCGAAGTCGTCCAGGGACTGTGCGCCGCACTCGTCGCCGATCCGGGCTTGCTGCCCGAGGACCACCGCGCGCAGATTCCAACCGAGGGCCTTGCACGCACCGTTGCCGACTACATCGCAGGCATGACCGACAGTTATATCGAGGAGGTTTGGGGGCGGTGCGGGGGGCAATAACGCCAGTCGAACAGGCTCTCTTATTTCACGGGAAGTAATTCGATTCGCGCCGGATCGTCGACGGCCTTGAAGTCGTAATCGGCGGTCACCGGCACTTGACCGGCGGAGTCCATCGCCGGATCGAGGGCAAAGGCACCGGCGTAGGCGAACTTTCTGTCCACCTTGATGGACGCGGCGCGCACTGCACGCTCACCGTTCGCGGCCACTATACGCGGCCTGAATTCGGCCAGGATTTCCATGGCGCGATTCTGCCCGGATGCACCCAGCTTCTTACGCACCCGTCCGGCAATTTCGCCCCATTGGACTGCGGAGATTGCAATCTCTACGGTTTGATCCATTCGAGCTTGCAGGATTGCCGCCATACGATTCCATCCTGTTTCTTTATCAATGAAACACAGCAGCGCTGAGGAATCCAGAACGAAGACCGTCACGAGCGCTCCTTACCAGCCACACTTCGCATCTTCCGCACGGCGTTCCGCGAGCAGTTCGTCGCACATGGAAAAGCCACCGGCAGTGCTGCCTCACTACTCCTCGATGATCTGTAGCTTTGCAGGCAGTTTCTCCGGCTCCAGAATCACATGATTCCCCTCCAGACGAATGGCGACGCGCGTTCCATCCACGATCCCCAGCGACTCACAAATTGCCGCAGGAATCTCCAACTCGCCTTCCGCGCCTACTGTAGCGTAGTGCTGCTCCATGGCTTCCATTCTGGCACACGGATAAAGCTTGCAGAGAAGCGCGTTAACACGAAAACGGCAAGACGTGCCACTTCCGTCTTGCCGTTTTCATGCGTTCCCAGAGTAGCGCCGGGCTTACTGCACCGTCCCTTGCGGTCTTAGCCGGCGCAGATCCAGGGCGCACTCGACGGCATTCTGCGCGTTCAGGCGCAAATTGTCCGAGGCGGCCCACAACCACAGCCGAGAGGTCTCATTCGTGTTGCGCCCACCGCCCAGTTCGGGGCGCAGGCGGACCAGGACATCGTTCTGGCCGGTAGCGGCGAGGTTCGAGGGCGAATCCGTGTCTTCGAGTACGAGGTCAACGTGTTCGCCGCTCAGAGCCTCTTCCAGCGCGGAGATCTCCACGGGCCGCTCCAGCTCCACGGCAATCGAAAACGTTTGGCCGTGAAAGACCGGCGCCTGAATCACCTGCAAGGCCAGCGCAGGCCAGCGCCCTCCGGCGAGCGCGTCATAGTGGCGGCGAACCCTGGCCTCGACCGCGCTCAGGCTGACGGTGGCGCTCTCGCCCAGGCCGCTGAGCAGGTTGTAGGCCACCTGTGCGTCATAGAGGACGCGCGGCAGCCCCTGAAAGCTGAGCAGGCTCACGGTCTGCTGGTGCAACTCGTCCATGGCGGCGCGGCCAAATTCACTGGCCGGCTGGAGCAGGGTGGCGGCGGCAAAGCGCACCGGCGCGGCCAGTTGCAGCCGCTCCAGAACGAGCGCCAACGCCAACGCCGCAGGATGGGCCGGGACCACGGCGGGGGTAAACAGGTCGGGAGCGGTCGCTTCAGAACCCAGCCAGGGAGCGCGCACCAGCACGCCTGTTTCCTGGTCCAGCGCGCCGGAAAGGTCGAGCACCGTAGAGCCGGACCGGAGCGCCTGGCGCCAGTGCTTGCGGGTCAGGTTCTCCGTGCCGCAGAAAAACGTGAAGTCCACGCGGTCAAAGGCATCCTCGCCGATGGCCTGGACGAAGGTGACCTCGTCGCCGATCTGGTCCAACTGGCCCTGCGCGGTTTCCTCGTCCAGCAGGACAAATTTGGCGGCCGCCAGGGGCGACTCCTCCAGCGCTTCCTTCAACTCCCGGCCCAACAGGGTAGAGGCTCCGGCAATAGCGATCTTGTACACAGGCATCCTTTGTTTGGGATGATTTTAGAGCATTTTCAGCAATGGTGTAATGCGGAGCCAAGGGCGCGGGAAACAGAGGTTGGACTCCTTAACGGATGAAATCGGCAGCGTTGCGCGTGAGAATAACGGCGGCCTTGCGGAGTAGTCGTCCGGGGTTGGTATACAGCTTGTCGGCAAGGGGAAACTTCCATAGCGCGGGGATCTCCGTTGCTCCAGAACTCCCCGCCCACGGGTATTCCACGTTGTCCGGTCTTCGGCCGTGGTCGTCGACCTGTGGGTGGAGCAAGTCGATTTCCCGGCACAGTTGGCGAATCGCCGTCAAATCCGGTTGCCCCGTAACCCCGAGACGGCGCCGGTGTTTTGAAATGAGACTTGGTAGCACGCTTGCAATTACGTTGTGCTTGAATCGTAACTCCCCGGCGCCGGCTGCCGGCAACCACAGATACACCTTGCAAAGCTTCTCCAGCCACATTTGAAGATAGTGCAGCCGGTGACTGATTGGCAGCCTGCTGTCCTCCAGAGCCAGAAATGCATCCAGGTCCGAACCCGCCTGTGCCGCGAATGCTTCAGTCCAAGATGCCATCGATCAAGCCACAGCCGGATAGAGGGTATCGCCAAGGCTCCACCCATCCGGGAGGTGCAAACTCCCCGCGCGAATCGCTTCGTATTCCCCTTCTGTCACTTCGATCACCACCGACGGGAAAGGAATCTGCGGCGGATCGGCACCGAACATGATGGGCAAAATGCCGGACTCCGAAGTGTCGGGATTGACCTCGAGCAGTTTCACCGGTTCTGCCGTATCAAACTCCCGATCCGCGACAACATGAATAATCCGGCTGATCGACGGCTCGAAGTTGCGGTGCGCCGCGGCCAGAGTTCTGGCAATTTCGCTTTTGTCCGGTATCTTCGGCATACAAGGTGCCCCTCAGAAAAGTATAGAACACGGAGAGTGAACGCATCTGCTGAGATTGCGATGGAATCGGAAACGCGCATTCCATCCGACCTATGCTAGGAAATCCTCAGCGGTTCAACGAATCCGGCTCTGCGGCGGCTGCTTCGGGGCCTGGGACGCCGGTTGGCCTTCTTCGCCGCCGGCGCGACCACGAGTACGCCGCCCGCGCCCAGATGCCCGAGAACATATAGGTCAGCGCCCCCAGGAAGAGCACAACCTGCGAGTACCGGAAAATGATATACAACACAATCGCCAGCAGAAACAGCATCTGGAAAGGATGACGGCGGGAGAAGTTGATCTCCTTGCCCGACCAGAACCGCCAGGTGCTGACCATCAGGAACCCGCTCAGCCCTACGAGGATGAGCCAGACAACGGCAATCCACCACGCCGGTACCGGAATTCCCCAGCAGAGATGCACGGTCGCAGCCAGGAAGCCCGCCGCGGCCGGAATCGGCATTCCCACAAAATACTTGCGTCCCGGCCGCCCCGGATTGCGCGGCTGCGCGTCGTGGCTGATGTTGAACCGCGCCAGCCGCGAGACCCCACCGATGAGAAACAGAAAACAGATGAAAGCCCCGGCCTGCTGCAGATGCTGGTGCAACTGCGGGTTGATGGAATCAGGCAGAAAATGGAATCCCCAGATGAGGGCCAGCAGACTGGGCGCCACGCCAAAGGTGATGGCGTCGGCCAGCGAATCCAGCTCCTTGCCGAAGTCGCTGCAGGTGTTGGTCATGCGGGCGATGCGCCCATCCAGCGCGTCGAAGGGAATAGCGAATAGGATGGCAATGGCCGCCCAATTCAGATGCGTTGGGGCGTCGACGCTGATGGCCTTGATGGTCTCGGTGATGGAGAAGAAGCCGGCGGCAATGTTGCCCACGGTAAACAAGGAAGGCAGCAGGTACATGCCTCGGCGAAGCCGGGCCTGAGCCTCGGCTTTGGCCAGGGCGGCGTCCTGGACGCTCACAGCGGTTCTCCATCCGGCATGGCTGCCAGTACGCTCGATCCGCCCTTGACGCGCTGGCCCACTTTGACCCGCAGGGCCGCCTCGGCCGGCAGGAGCACGTCTACCCTGGAGCCAAACTTAATGAGACCCACGCGCTGGCCGCGCTCCACCGTGTCGCCCTCGGTGAGGTTGAAGACGATGCGCCGCGCCAGCAGGCCGGCAATCTGTTTGAAAGTGACCTCGATGCCCTGACCGCGCACGGTGACGGCGTTCTGTTCGTTGCGGTCCGCCGAGGCCGGGTTCATGGCGTTCAGATACTGGCCCTTGAGGTAGCGCACATGGGTGAGGACGCCGCCGATCGGCGAGCGGTTCACGTGAACGTCAAAGACGCTGAGGAAAATGCTGATCCGCTGCCGGGGTCCTTCGGGAGTGGCGATGGCGACCGTCTCGGTTACCAGCCCGTCTCCCGGCGACACAATCAACCCCTCGCCGGCGGGAACCGTCCGCTGGGGATCGCGAAAGAACCATAGAAAAAACGCCGCCAAGAGCACAGGGACGATGCTCCACTCCCAACTGCCCGTAGCCCAAGCCAGCACCAACGCCACCGCCAGCAAGCTCAAACCGTAGATGTAACCGTCACGAACCATTGTCCCCAACGATTATACGGCTATTCCGCTTCTCGGCCGACCCAACCGAGCGCAATCCAAGACGCACACTGCCCGTGATAAGGCCGGACGGGATAAGAAGGCGAGGCTGGCGCTCAAGCGATTCGCCGGGATGAACCAGACTGGTTCAGGGCCCTAAGCGATAGCCGGCAACCGGCGCTCCAGGGCGAAGATCAGGTCTTTGGCGTGCAGCTTCAGCTTCTTCAGGCGCACTTCCTCAAGCTGTTCATCCTCGGAGAGATAGGGCTTTTGAAGCAACTCTTCCAACCGCTGAGCGTAGCGACGATGTTCGGCATGCAGGCGATCGATCTCTTCGCTCAGCGTTGGATCCTGTACTTCATCCATCAAGCACCTCCAGTGATAACTGAACATTTACATATATCGCCGCTCCAGCGCAAACGGCAAGAGAGAAAAGGGGCGAAAGTCATTTGAAGCTGTGGATTTCCGGACGAAGAATACTCGGGCGTGACGGAGATCACAGGCGGCCAGTTCGGCTCCGCACCGGCAGGGGCAGTTACGGCAGGCGCAGATCCAGATCACGCCAAACGCAGTTCCAGCAGAACTGCATCTTCAATCGGATCACCATAGTAGCGTGGGCGCTGGCCGGTTTCGACGAATCCTTGGGCACGGTAGAATGCGAGCGCCGGGGAGTTCGAGGCACGCACTTCCAGCAGGACTTCAGTAACCTGCGCCGTTCTGAGCTCTTGGACCATTGCGGCGAAGATTCGACGGGCCACGCCGCGGCGCTGGTCCTCGGCGGCCACCGCAATCGTCTCCAATTCGGCCTGGGGAGAGAGCAGGCTGGCCACCGCGAAGCCTACAACGGCACCGGTGTCTGGGTCCTCTGCCACCAGCGCGATGCGGGGCGGCGCGGCCTCGGGGACCTGTGCGGCGAGGTAGGCCGAGAGCGGCCAGTGGGGCGCGTCCTTCAGGCTCTGCGCGATCCCGATCACCCGGTCCAGGTCAGCCCGGATCATGCGGCGAATCCGCGCCTCTCCGATAGCACGGCTCATGCGGGTTGTGGCCTCGCAGCGGCCGGCTCGCCAAAGATCTCCGCATCGGAGCGGCGGAGGTAGTGGCCGTCCAGCAGCGCCAGGTCAACAAACTCCCCGGCGACGACTCGCGGCGCACAAAGTTCGAGCGCATCCGCGGCAGTGGGTGCGGGAGTTCGAAGCAGCTCCGCGTCCGGCCACGCCGAGGCCAGCAGCGCGGCGGCGGCATCCTCGCAGACGGCGATCCGCGCGCCCGCCAGATCGATGGCCGAAAGCTCGTGGGCTCCGGCCAGGAGCTCTCTTGCTTCCAGGCCTGACCCGCCCAGCCGCAAAAACAGCTCGTGGCGATGCGCATCGAGAGCCGCCGAGGGCACGCCAGCCTTCCACCCCACCGACGAAGACCTGTCGGTGGGGACCCAGGCCTTCCACCCCACCGACGAAGACCTGTCGGCGGGGACCCCGGCCTTGCGGGCGAGAACTTCCAGTCGCGAAACCGCGACCACCGGGATCTGCGCAGCCTCGGCTAGCCCCTTGACTGCACTGAGCCCCACGCGCACGCCGGTAAAGCTGCCCGGTCCGTTCACGGCCACGATGCCGGCCAGGTTCCTCAACTCGACGCCGCTGCGGGCCAGCAATTCGCCGACGGCCGCTACCAGTGTGGCCGAATAGCTGCGCCCCTCGAGCTCGATCTGGCCAAGGATTTCTACCGCGTCCCCGGCCAGGCGAGCCAGGGCGACGGAGCCGGAGGGTCCGCAGGTGTCAATACCCAACAGAAGCGGGACGGCCTGCGGAAGCGTGCCGGCTTGCGTGAGCGCTGCCGGGGATGGAGGATCGGAGTGCATGACCCCCTCAGCATGACACAGCCGCAACCGGGGCTTCCAGCCCCGGCGCGCCTGCTGGCCTATGTGGATGTGATCTGGGTGATGGTGGCGTTGACCGCGCTGCTGATCCCGTTGCCGTTTCTGATGCGGCGGCCAAGAAGAACGCGCCGGTGCTGGTGGGGGACTAAGGGCAAATTCAGGCAAATATCATGCGGAAATTCGGTTTGCTTCGGACTCCAGGTCCAAATGCTTCATCCATTTTGCCGAGCCATACACTCCAGTCAGCAAGCCGGAAACTAAATGCGCCACATCCAGCGCGGGCCAATACAGACCGGTTCCACGGCCCAGTAGCTCAATCTTATGGAGAGCGCTCGGTTCCGCTTCAGACAAACCCTGAAGAAGCCTGCGCGGAATGGTGTGTGTAACACCATTCTCCAAGTGCAGCAGAACTTTGTCGCTGCGGTCAGAATAGGTAGCTCGTACAACCCGCTGGTCGTATTTTCCGAATTTGCGTGCCTGGCGTATCGCGGCATCGATCTCCGCGTCCGTTGTCACCATTCTCGCTAACTCAGGCATGCGCTTCCTCCCAAAGCTTGATGAGTTCGTCAAAGTGCGCCACTGCCACTCGCAAGATGTGCTTCACATCGCTGCGGCTCGCATTGCCGGGCCGTACAGCATTGCTTCGATTCGCCCGCGCAACCTCTTTTTGAGGTTTGACGTGGAGTTCCACGACAACTTCAGTCTGCGCATAGAATCCATGCACGTGGCAGGGCTCATGATCTTCAGGGTACGCGACAAACCATACGCCATCGAACCGAATCGAGCCCACGCCCCTAGGATACGCCGATATTTGTCCCGGAACAGCCTCTTCTTACACCGCCGCCAGCGCCTGGTCCAGGTCGGCGATCAGGTCTTCCTTGTCCTCAATGCCTACGGAGAGCCGTACCAATCCCTGGGTGATGCCCAAAGACTCGCGCTCTTCGTCGCTTAGCGCGGCGTGGGTGGTGGTGGCTGAGTGGGAGGCCAGCGATTCGACTCCGCCCAACGACTCGGCGCTCAGGAAGAGCTTGATTGCGCCCAGAAACCGTCCGGCGGCCTCGCGCGAGCCCAGGTCGAAGCTCAGCATGGAGCCGAAGCCCTTCTGCTGCTTGACGGCCAGCGCGTGCTGCGGGTGAGTCTTCAGGCCCGGATAGGCTAGGCGGGTCAGTTTGGGCTGCGTTGAGAGGAACTCCGCGACGGCGCGGCCGTTCTCCTCGTGCTGCTTCATGCGCAGGGGCAGCGTCTTGATGCCGCGCAGGACCAGGAAACACTCGAACGGCGACAGAATCCCGCCCGCGGCCTTCTGCACCAAGTGGAAACGCTCCTTGTGCTCCGGCTTGGTGCCGATCAACGCCCCGCCCAGTCCGTCCGAGTGGCCGTTGAGGAACTTGGTAGTGGAGTGCATCGCAATGTCCGCGCCCAGGGTGAGCGGGCTCTGCAGCACCGGCGACATGAACGTGTTGTCCACGCTCACTTCAACACCCCTGGCGTGGGCAATCTCGCTCACCGCGGCAATGTCGGTGAGCGACATCAGCGGATTGGTGGGCGTCTCGATGTGCATGAGCTTCGTTGAGGGCCGGATGGCGGCGGCTACTGCGTCCAGGTTGCTCGTATCTACGTACTCGATGTCGATGCCGTAGTGGCGCACGATGAGGTTGAACAGCCTCTGCGTGCCGCCATAGACGTTGTGCGAGCAGATGAGGTGGTCGCCGGCGCGCAGCGTGGCCACCAGCGCATAGATGGCCGCCATGCCGCTTGCAAATGCATGGCCGCTGGTTCCGCCTTCGAGCGCGGCCAGAGCTTCTTCCAGCCTGTCTCGGGTGGGATTGCCGGCGCGGGAGTAGTCCCAGCCCTTGTCCGTGCCGATGCCGGTGAGTTCGAAGGTCGAAGAAAGGTAAACAGGCACATTTACTGCGCCTGTCTGCGGGTCCGGGTACTGCCCGGCATGAACGGCAAGGGTCGAGTATTTGTATTCGGACATGGTCAGCTTCCAGCCTCTCGTTCCTGGCTTCCAGCTTATCGCGGCGGGGTGGGGACGCTGCCCATCCAGTGGGAAGCCAAAACTACAGCCCACCCTCAAAGATCTTCTTTGAAAGATAGCGCTCGGCGGAGTCGGGGATGATGACGGCGATGCGCTTGCCGGGGCCTAACTCGCGGGCTAACTCCAGAGCCGCATGGACGGCAGCGCCGGAGCTGGAGCCGGCTACCAGGCCCTCTTCGGCGGCCAGGCGCTTAACCATCGTGAAGGCGTCCACATCGGTGACCGCCACGATCCGGTCGCAGACGTCGCGGTGGAAGGTTTCGGGGATGAAGCTGACGCCGATGCCCTCGACCTTGTGTTTGCCGGGCGGTCCGCCTTGCAGGATGGAACCTTCGGTTTCGACGGCGACGTTCACTACCGCCGGGTTCTGTTCCTTCAGGAAGCGGGCGACGCCGGAGAAGGTTCCGCCGGTGCCCACGCCGGCGACAAAGCCGTCTACGTTGCCCCCCAACTGCTCCCAGATCTCGACTGCCGTGGTGTCGTGGTGGAACCGCGGATTGGCCTGGTTCTCAAACTGGAGCGCGGTGAAGGAGCCGGGAATCGCAGCCCCGGCCTCGCGCGCACAGCGGATGGCGCCGGCCATGCCCTCGTCCTCGGGAGTGCGCACCACCTCCGCGCCGAGGCCGCGCATCAGAATGCACTTTTCCTCGGCAAACCCCTCCGGCACAAACAGCTTCACCGCGTAGCCGCGATTCACCCCGATCAGCGCCAGCCCCACGCCGGTATTCCCCGCCGTGGCCTCGATGATCGTCGAGCCCGCGTGCAGCAGCCCGCGCGCCTCGGCATCCAGAATCATGCCCAGCGCGGCACGGTCCTTGATGCTGCCGCCGGGGTTGAAGAATTCGAGCTTGGCAAAGACGGCGACCGCCGGCTCGGACGCCAGACGGGTGAGCTCCAGCATGGGCGTGTGACCCACCAACTCGGTGATGTCCGCAGCGGCGCGCAGGGCAAAGGAGGTTGAACTTGCAACAGGCATGGGAAGTCCAGTTTACCGCAGAGCCGGCAGACGCTACTTCTGGACCGCAGCGGCAGGGTGCTTGACGACACGGACGACAGGGAAGTAGCCGGTGCGGGTGCGGACGTTGAGTTTGCTCACGCCCTTGGCTTCGGCAGTGACCTGCACGCGGCGGAAACCCGGTTCCGTGGTCGGCTTGGTGGAGTGGTAGCCCAGCGTGTACTGGTTGCGAATATCGCGCGCGACTTCGGCGGCGATCTGATCGATTTGTTCGATGGACTTGGGGAAAAAGGCCATGCCGCCGGTTTCGGTGGAGAGCATTTCGAGAGCCCGGCGTGCGTGGCGCACCTCGGCGCGGCTCATCTCGTCGCCAAACAACAGGCCGATGGAGTAGATGACCGGGCCGGAGAGCTGCTGGACGCGGCGGATGGTCTGCTCCAGGTCCAGGGTCGAGGCGTTGTCTTCGCCGTCGGTAATCAGGATGAGGACCTGCTTGCCGCGCTTGGCGTCGGCTACCAGCTTGTCGGCTGAGCCCCAAATCGCATCGTACAGCGCTGTGCCTCCGCGGGACTCGATGTGCGCCAGCCCGTCCCGCAACAGATTCACATCGGAGGTAAAATCCTGGTCGAGAGTCGCCTCGTCGGAGAAGTTCACCACAAAGGCTTCATCCTGGG
>Ga0182014_10005048_pt1 | contig 14824 bp, 12 predicted proteins | sample 612S2DmetaG_FD_120489 | JGI IMG/M metagenome (GOLD analysis project Ga0182014, IMG submission 120489) | Permafrost microbial communities from Stordalen Mire, Sweden - 612S2D metaG | ecosystem: Environmental > Terrestrial > Soil > Wetlands > Permafrost | place: Sweden: Stordalen | collected... | reverse complement strand
TGCCTTAGGCTGCCAGCCGTTCCGCGTAAGTCGTTGATATTACGTTGTTAAATGTTCTCTTAACCGACAGGTTGTAGGTTCGATTCCTACCGCGTCCACCAATAAATTAGAGTACTTACACCCCCTTCAAAACCGAGCTTGGTCCATTTTGGGTCAAACCTCTCGCGAGATTTGTGCTTCTTCTCTTTGGCGCTGCCGTTTCTCCGTTGGTTGGTTGACCTCCAGAGACAAGCGCCGGCTTCCAGTCGGAAAGAATCTCGGACGTTCTGGAATTCAGCGCCTGCAGTACACTCTCTTCGATCGCCTGCATGTAAACATTCCCTGTCGTCTGGATGCTCGCGTGACGCAGTGCTCCTTGCGCATCCTTCAGTGTTCCGTGATGCTGAAGATGAGTACCCTGCGTTCGGCGCATCACCTGAAATGTAACGAGCCGGTCAGAGATACCAAGCTTCGATACCAAGTTTCGATACCAAGCTTCCGGGCAATCGGCGTGGTCTGTCCATTCAGAAAGTTCTTGCCCCAACGCGGCACGGCCAGTCCCTTGCGAGCTCCGCGCCGAAGGTTGGGGACATGAGAGCCTCCGGGGACGGGTCAGGGCACACTTGCTGCCATGCCTGAATCACCGGTCGGACCTGCTCCGGAACTCCGATTGGAGCCTGGCTTGCGCGGGTCTTGAAACGTCCCGGATCACTACGGTTTTGGATGTGCGCATTCCCTCCAGTGGCCCTTCTGCATTGAAGAGTGGCGCGAGACGGATTCCATGCAGGGCAGCGATAGTCTCGATTTCCTCGACCCGTTCCCGCGTGATGAACCCCCGCCCGTGGGAGAACGGTTCGAAACGTCGAGCCAAGGCGAGGACCATGCCTTCGAGCAAACATCCATGGGCCACGTCAGGGAATGGATGCCGATTCAGAACGCCCTTCAAATCGGGCATGAAACTCAACCCGTCTGGAATCTGTCCCATGCCTCCGAAGAAGACTCGAGCGCCAGGCATATCGCTGTGCGGACTCAGGTTTTTGGGGTGGCCGGCATCGCAAATGATGGCTTCGGGCGCAATGCAGCCAAGACGAAGGGAAGGAGAAGCCAGGCTCGCCGCGCAAATCACGATGTCGGCCTCATGCGGGGCCTGTTCGAGACGGGTTGCGATTTCTACGGCCGTTCCATCCGCCTCCAACTCGGCGGCGAGGGCGCGGAGCCGTTCCGCGTTGCGTGCGCAAAGTACTACGCGTTTGACGAATGGCGCCAGGCATCGGGCACAGCCGGAACCCACATCCCCTGTTGCTCCAACAATGAGAAGCGTTGATCTGCGGATTTCCCGCCCTACCAGCGCACACATTTTCCTGATGCTTTGAACGATGAATGCAACCGTCAGGGTATTGCCGGTGGTGAAGATCGTATCGGTTCTTTCAGGAAGTTGATGGAAGTTGCCTTCGAGCAGAATGGAACTGAATCCTCCCAGGCTTACGATCCTCGCTCCAGCGTTGATGGCGCAGGCGGCGGCGGCCCGAACCCGGCCGATGTTGTCATGGACGTATTCGCAATCCAGGCGATCGGGAGGAATGAAGCAGTCGATGTAGAGGCCACGCGCTTTCGTTCCGGTGGCTGACGCGACCTCGACGTTACAGACGACTCGCGGCGGAATCCAGGGGAAGATCTCCCTGATTTGCTCGTCAGGTATTGGCGCGTGCTGGGCCCCGCGCAGGACGGCGAGCACGTCCGCGGCCGCGCGCCAGCTTTCCTGATGCCCGATCAGAGCGAAGTCCACTTCAGGCTGCCGCTCTCTCGCGGTTACATTGGCAACTGAGTGACCCATTGAAGTGTTACCTCCCCGGGCAATCCCAGCGCGTCCAGCGTCTTCAGGTACTGTTGCAGCGACGCTCCGCGCAGTTCGACCGTGGTCAGCCCGACCACGGAGAGCGAGGGCTTTACGCAATCGCTGTGGCAGAGATCGCACTGTCCATTACGGCACTCCTTGGCCACCATCTCGGTGAGCGTTGTCATGACTTCGAGATGAAGGCGATGCACCTTGTCATCGAAGCGCTTTGGGTGCCGTGCTCGCTCGGCTCTAAGAATCTCCATCGCGTGCTCGATGTGCCCTTCCTCCTCTGTGGCAATGGCGGCAAATGTTCTGCCGAGACTGCCCGGCGCGGCCTTCCCGACACGGGCATAGCTTGCGACAGCGAACGACTCGAGCATGATCTCCTGCACAATCAGACAGGCGATGAAGTCGCGCTCCGCGATCGAGCGCATGAAGGCTTCGCGGATCCGCTTCCAGTACCTGGCATTGACATTGTTAGGGACAATCACTCCGATCTTCCGGCCTTCGGCAGCGAACGCAGCGGCGTGTCCCTGTTCTCCCTGGGCGTGCTCCAGGGCATCGTCAACTTCCTCCGGCGTGTCGCAAATGATGGATAAGGCGCTGTAATTCATGGCAGCCATGAGTTCACCGGTTACTGCCTGGGCCAGGATGTCTTGCCAGATCGAAGCGGTGGGCAAGGGGGAATTGCATACAGCTTGTTCCGAGCAGTTCACAGAGACGAGGGATTCCATAGGTCCTCCTTGGGACTGAATGAAGCCGTCGATGATGGGAAACTTGCTTGAGGCCTGAGATTGAATCCGGCCGGGGTGCGAATCAGACCGGCCCGCGATACCGGCGCAAGCGGACAGCTGCGGCAAGGAACGCCGCCGTCACCGCAAGGCCTATCCAGAGGCCCGGGTTGATGAGGAAATGGAGCGGCGCGAAGAGCATCATCGGATCCATCTGCCTGCCACGCTCCATGATCGCGATGCCCTCGGAGCCGCCGGTGAAACGGTTGCCAATCAAAGTGCCGAAATACGTCGTATTGAAGGCAACCTTCTCCGTGATGCCGACGGTCAGCGGCGGCAGTGTAGCCCAGAGAATCGGTACGCGCCGTGCCCAGCCTGAGACCAGCAGGAGCCAGGCATAAATCGGCGATTGCCACAGCCCGTGAATACACAGGAAGTGGAAAAGCAGCATAGGCCAGCGGTGGAAGATGCCCACCCGCGACCAGAGGATCGCTGCATTGTGGCCACTGCCCAGCAGAACCGCGCTGCTAATCATCAGCATGATCCATTGCGTAAGAACGGTGATTGCGAATGCCAGCAGAGGGAGAACTACCATCGGAATCGAGGCCTTAGACAGAACCGTAATGAGATCCGAGACGGGCGTGGATTTCCAGAACAGAATGCTGCGATCGCGGCGTTCCCCGTACAGCGCATCGGCAGAGTAGAACAGTCCAACCAAGAGAGTGGTACCCATGATCAGATCTTCAATGAACTCGTATGGCTGCCCGAACAACTCGCGCTGCTGCATCAGGTCGAGCGAGGGCGCTGCGTGCTTTGCGACCAGCAAGTGAAGAATGCTGATCGAGAAGCCGAACAGGAAAAGGCAAGCGGCCGCGACGGGGGCAACATAGATGGACCGGATCTCCCACAACTCGCGTCGCACCGACCAGTACATGAGCCTTGCCGCGGGTATAGCCGTGGTTGCGGTTCCCTGCGGGCGGAGAGACGATTCGGGCATTGCATTCGATTGGCTGCTCACTTGTCCGCTCCTTGTGCCTGCTTGTCCTGATGAGCAATCACGGCAACGAACAAGTCGGCGATGCCGGGTGTGCGCGCATCTCCCAACGTAGCCACTTGTTGCCGGTCGACTCCGTCGAACATCAGGATGCTGCCGCCGATTACCTGGCGTTCGTCGATAGGCTTGAGAGCCCTTGCTGCATCCAATTTGTCGGGATGGACCATCACTTCAAGAAAGCGCGACTCAACTTCTTCCATGCTGTAACTGAGCACGACGCGCCCCCTGTTGATAAACATCAGGTCGGTGATGACGTGCTGGATCTCCTCCACCTGGTGCGTCGTGACAACGATGGTGCGGGTCCGATCGTAGAAGTCATTCAACAGGGAATCGTAAAACTGCTTGCGGAAAAGGATGTCGAGCCCCAGCGTCGGCTCGTCGAGCACCAGCAACCTGGCATCGATTGCCATTACCAGGGCGAGGTGCAGTTGAGCCACCATGCCCTTGGATAAGTCGCGGACTTTGCGAGTTCGACCGATAGCCGTTTTGGCAAGAAAGCCTTCCGCCTTTGCGCGATCGAACCGGGGATGAACGCCAGCAACATAGTCGAGCAACTGGCACACTCTGATCCAGCGCGGTAAAACGGCAATATCGGCAATGAACGAGACATCGCGCATGAGTTGATCGCGCTCGGTCCAGGGGTCGCGACCGAGAACCTCAAGTTCACCCTGATAGGGCAGCAGGCCGAGAATGGCGTTGAGCGCAGTGGTCTTGCCTGCACCGTTGGGACCAATAAGTCCCAGGATGCCTCCTTCTTCGACTCGCATTTCGATGCCATCCAACGCGACCGTCGTTCCAAACTGCTTGCGAAGACCGCGGGCTTCTATGCATGCCATGGCTTCAGCACTCCTGTTTTCCCGAATCCGTCCCTGCGTTTTTTGCGCATCCGGCATCGAGCAGATCTTCGGCTCTCAGGCCAAGCCGCTGAATGGTTGCACAAATCCTGGGCCATTGTTCGTCCAGAAATTTCTGCCGTTCGCCGCGCAATAACAAGGCGCGCGCTCCCGCGTTGATATACATGCCCCGCCCTCGCCGGGTCTCCACCAGTTCCTCGTCGACCAACTGCTGATAAGCCTTCAGGACCGTCAGGGGATTGATCCGATATTCGGCTGCCACAGTGCGCACTGAAGGCAACGGGTCTCCTTCTTTGAGCACACCGTCGAGCATCATGGCCGCAACCCGGTCGCGAAGCTGGCGATAGATCGGCTGACTGTCGTTCCACTCGAATTCCATCCTCTGTTCCAGATACCCTCTGTTCTTCGTCACACCTTTTGGTCAAGACGACCTATTCGATCGCACCGATAACGCTTCGGGTGATCTCTCGACCCCTGCGGAGACGTCTTACTTGGTGCGCTTCAGGTCGAGTAGGCCGCCCATCTGCTTGCCGTCGGCCATCGCGAACTCCCACTTTTCGGTGTGATGATCGGAGTCGATGAAGGTGAAAGTGACGCGTTGCATGTGCCCCATTTGCGTGCTGAGAAGATTGGTGGCCTCTAGGAAATTGAAAACGATGGTCTTGCCGTCCGGCGAAATGGTTGCCACCATGCGGGGCTGGTTTCCCGCGTCACAATAATGAGTCAGAAGCAGACGGTCGCCATCAAGGTGGAACATCGTGATCGGGTCATCTGGCCCGGGCCCCCTCATCTCATGCATGAGCGTATTGCCCATCGATGTTACCCGTAGCGAAACGTGCATCGTCTGGCCATCCATAGCGCCTTCCCAGGACCCAGCCAAGCCTTTCAATTGCTCGAAGGACCGCTGCGCGGCGGACTGCGCGAAAAGCGCTGTGGAGATCAACGAGACGACGATCGACAGACCAAGACTACGCGTTTTCATTTTGGACTCCTCCGCAAACGTGTCCTTCTCTCCTGACTAGCCGTCATCAGGTTTTATCGGATGGCACGTCTATAGTGTTATAGTTAACCATAACGCCAATCCGCATGCAAGTGTTTTTTTGAGGAAATCGGAAGAAGCAGGAACCCGAAAGAATTTAGGCGGCTTGGGCTGAAGCGGCAAACACTCCTGAGGACTGACCGCGCAATTGGTGTCAACCTTCTACCCACCGAAGCCCGGAAACCGCCGAGTTCTCGAAGGACGATAACGTGCTCTCATCGCGAAGAGTCAAGCGCAATTCTCGAGATTGCTGCCCGAAAACGCCGTAGTGCCAGGCCATGCTTGTGGTCCTGGATCCACTTGCCTGATGGTAGTTTCCTCGATGCCGGTCCGCGCGCTCCGCCGCGACCATCTCGGCTGGCGCCTGGACAAGAGCGTGCAGCACTTGTCAGCGAATGGCGAGGTCCGAATCGAGCGACCAGTCCGGAACCGTCATGCGGTGGAGACTCGCATGCTTCGCAGATAACTATCTCTCTATGTTGGGCGCAGGGCGACCGTTGATTGGAAGTTCGACCCGGGCACGACGGATCGGATGCTATCACGAATCGTTGTCAGTTGCGGAGCCCAAGCTTCATGGGGAAGTCCTCTTCGCCGTCTTCGAGGGCGCGCATACTGCAGTGGTATCGGACCACTCGCCGGTGGCCGTATAGCAGCCCGAGATGCGTGGCAACTATTGTGGCTGCGGCCAGGAGCGCGTGGACGAGACTGCTCTCAATCCATGGTTCGGCTACCACGGGAAGCCAGATGACAACCGGGAAGAACGTAAAGTATTTCAGCACCGTCATGGCAAGATTAGACGGCTCGCGTTCCGGATCACCGGAAAAGGCCACAGCCCGGATATTGAGGAAAAAGGCGTCTGTGAGAAGCAGGCAAAGACCGACCCCAATCAATAGCAGACTCAGCCTCGCAGGCAGGGTCTGAAGTTCCCTCGGAGCAAACGAGCAGAAGATAAGGCTGGCGCTGAGAGTCACCAGGCTCGTACCCAGCAACACCCATAGCCTAACAGCGCGTAATTGCAGCAGCGCTGTGGAGAATTGCGGAGGGCGACCATGGACGATACGGAATACCCAGCCTCCCTGACGATTTCCCGGAGAGGCGAAGGCCATGCGCAGACCGGCGACGATCCAGAAGGAGACGATTGCAACTGCTGCGCGAATGCCGTCGGCAGAGACTCCAATGCTGACACGGGCGTGGTCCACGGTGAGTCGAAGAACGGTGGCGACTACGGTAGCCAGCCCAACTCCCCCAAAGAGAACCAGGTAGATGCGATAGCGTTGGACGCGGAATAGAGTTTGCCCGATGAAATGGAAGACGGCGCGGCAGACCGGAGGCCGAAGCAGCGCGACATGGAGAAGTCCCTGAAGCGGGCGGGCGCCGTAGATGCGCGTGTCCCCGGCGCCGGGACCGACGACCAGTTGACACCCTCGGCGCACGTAAGCCAATGGGTACGCAAGCATGGCCAGCAGCAGCGTGAAGAGAAGGGCTGCGCATCCGGTTTGGGCAAGTTCGGTATAGACCGGCAGGGCAGACGGGCCCTCTAGCAGGCGCTGGTAGATGCCGAGGAACCAAAAAGGCGGACAACTCATCACCCAAGCGCTGCCTGATGTGAGAAATACCGGAATGGCGGCCGAGAAGACAGGAAACAAGAAAAGCAGGAGGAGCAGTGTGGTAATCAATAGTCCCTGCAAAGGCAGGGAGATGCGGCGAAATAGCCGTTCGCCAAGAATTGCGAGCAGTACGCTTTGCAGGGCCAGAACCAGGGTAGCGGAAAACAGCCCGCCACCAAGGAAGGCGAACAGGTCAGCGAAGAGCAGGGGAAGAATACTGGGTGGGTCGATGGAAAGGGGAAGGACCAGCAGCGCCAGCAGATTCGCGTTGAGCAGGAAGCCTCCGATCAACAGAGCGACGGCGGCTATGCGCGCCTGAAAAAGTCGTCGGTTGGGAATTGGCAGCGCGGTAAACACGCAGACGTCCAGCAAATCCGGAAAAAAGAGATCCCATTCGAAGACGGTGGCGATGCCCAACGCTACAAAAGAATACAGGACGAAAAAGAAGTGATGGTTGACCTGCAGCCAGTAGGGCGGCCGGGCGATATTCAAAGCTCTGCCCGGCGGCCATCCGATGAACGGATGATAGATAGGCCACAAATACAAGGCCACCACGAAGCCGGGAAGACCGGTGGTCACGGCGACAAGAGCCACGCGCGCCCGGGCGTCACCGTCCGGCGAGGCCGTTTCGTGGTTGAAGAAGCGTTCGAGGAAGTGGCGAACCAGGTGTGAGAACTGACTGCGTTCCGGCTGACGCACGGGACCGAGCGCAGCCTGGGCGTTGAGTGCGAGAATCTTCGGTTCGGACATCATGAAGAGGCGCTGGAATCCTTCATACATGGGCGGCCTGCATGACCTCGACCATCTGCTGCGCCAGAATTCGGGTGTCTTCCTGCTCCACCAGCTGCGCAAAGACGCTTTCTAGATTGGAAAGATGCATGAGCTGCTTCAAGTCGGCGGGGCGAGCGTCGGCCAGCACGCGGCCTTTGGCGATGACCACGACACGGCTGCAAACTCGCTCGACGACCTCAAGAACGTGGGAGATATAGAGCACGGCCTTGCCTTCGGCAGCGAGCAACTCAATGAGGTCTTTGAAGAGGCGACTTGATACGACGTCGAGGCCCGAGAGTGGCTCGTCGAAGATGAGCAGCCTGGGATCGTGCAACAGCGCCGCCGCTAGAAGAACGCGTTGGCGCATGCCCTTCGAATAGCTGGAAATGGGCGAGTATTGCCACGATTCGAGGTTTAGGAGTTTGAGCAAACGAGTCGCCTTGGCTTCGATGAGCGCTTCGCCAAGCCCGCGGAGCCTTCCCACCAACTGCAGGTACTCGAGGCCAGAGAGATAACTATAGAGCTGCGCTTCCTCCGGGACATAGCCGAAGGCGGCCCGGAAAGCGACCATATCTTTCGCTGTGTCCTGGCCCTCGAACAAAACACGGCCATCATCGGGGCGAAGCATGCCGGTGATGATTTTTACGGTAGTCGATTTCCCGGCGCCGTTGGGGCCGAGAAAGCCGACGATCTCGCCGGGCGCCACCTGGAAGGTGACGTCCTGAATGGCGGGGATTCCGCGGTAGTTGCGGCAAAGATGTTGCAGCTGGAGCATGGGCGCACCTTCCATGGCGAGCGGAAGCCTGCCGGCACGACAGGTTGGAAATTATCGTTCATACCCTATGTAGCAATCAGCATAGATGCTTGTCAAGTAGATTGCTACATAGGTAGAATGCGTCATGGCTTTGGAGGCGAGACTCACCCACACCGCAGCGCTCATTCTCCAGGCGCTGGATGCTGGATATGTGTACGGCTTCAGCATTATGGAGACGACTGGACTGCCCAGCGGGACAGTGTATCCGGCGTTGCGCCGACTGGAGCAAAACGATCTGATCCGCTCCCAATGGGAGAAGCAATCGACCGCCGACGAAGAGCAGCGCCCGGCGCGCAAATATTACAAGCTGACGGCGGCCGGCACGACGACCTTGGAAGCCTCGCGCCGGCGCTATCCGCTGCTGGAGCGGCTGATTCCAAGTGGAGAGGCCAAAACGATATGAGGCTCACGCTGCGCTCGGACTGGGCCAACCGGCAATTGCAGTTGGGCCTTCTACACATGGCCTCGTTTCTGGTCCCGCGGCAGGAGCGAGCCGAGTGGCGACGGGAGTGGAGGTCGGAGCTGTGGCATGTGCGACAGGCATGTTCCGGCTCCGGCGCGCTGGGCAGCCGGGACGACCAGCGCGCGAATGGCTTTTGCCTTGGGGCCTTTGAAGATGCGCTGTGGCTGAGGCGGTCTGGAAAACCTCATGTCGTCTGGTTCGCTAGGATGGAGGGAACACCTGCGCGGTGTCTGCTAGTCATGGCGGGAATGCTGGCAGCGAGTTATGCAGTTGCCGTCCTGCTGCCAGGAGTACGCGCGGAGCGGAGCCTGTGGCCGTCAAAGGTGAACCCAAACGCCGTGCTGATTCAGCAGGCAGGCTACAGCGGTTCCATGCCCACGGTGACGCCGGATGAATTTCGTGCGTGGAACGAACGACGGCAGAAGTACTTTGACAGCCTTGCTTATTACCGAGTGGCGCAGGAGCAGGAGTCCGCTTCGGGCGGTTCTCCTGACGGAGCCTCCCACGCTGCTTCCACTTGGTCCGTGGCTCATTCCAGCGAGAATTTATTTGAGTCGCTTGGGTTGACGGTGCAGTTTGCCGAGCCGCGGTCACAGGCCGGTGGCTCATACGACGTATGGCTGAGCGAGTCGGCCTGGAAGCGGCTGTTTGGCGCGGACCCACATGTGGTGGGCACAGAAGTGCGGTTGGGGGGTCGATCCGTCAGGATTGCCGGTGTCGCTCCGGATGCAGCGCTGAGATTGCCCGGTGCGGTGGACGCATGGCTGCTGGAACAGGATGCAACACGAGAAGCGAAGAGTGCGGGATACGCGGTTGGGCGATTGAATGCTGAGGGGCAGGGGGAATTGTGGTCCTCCTGCATTCGCATCACAGCGGATGGTCCCGGGGATTCGAAGCAGGATCTAATGGGCGTGTTGGTCGAATCGTCGCGGCCGGGAACTGGGGCGCTCTATGGCTTTGCAGCGTTGTTGGCATTGCTCTCTCTTCCGGCAATTACCGCAGTCTCGCTGGGCGAGTATAGCGCGAATCCGCAAAAGACTTCCTGGGGAAGGAAGCTTTACCGCTGGAGCTTCTTGGCCGCCAAGGTTGCGCTGCTGACGCCAATGGTTTACTTTGCAGCGCTGGATTTGGCTTACGGATTCACGTCGTTCGGCCGTGACCACGCGATAGAGATACAACTGGCCGCATCGTTTTCGATGTGCTTGTTTGGCATGCGCTGGGTGCTCAAAGACCAGCGCCGACGGTGCCCGGTGTGCCTGCGCTGCGTGGCACATCCAGCGCAGGTTGGACAGGCATCGAGGACCTTCCTGGCGTGGAATGGAACGGAAATGATGTGCATGGGCGGTCACACGCTGCTGCACGTTCCCAGCCTCCCCACAAGTTGGTTTAGCAGTCAACGTTGGCTTTACCTCGACCCTTCGTGGGCGTTCCTCTTCGCTTCCTCGGCAACCACCATGGATCATGAAGCAATCGGGGGATTTTTCAGCACTTGAGCCCCTTCGAACTGTCTTCATTCGGCTTTACCGGCTCCGTGTTCGGCGGGTTCCCGCTTCTTCAGGCACTTCGGCCACCCGCCAATCCACATCTTGTAACGACTCCGCTCGCTCCTTCATACTGCAAACAGGAGAGTTCGCATCCTCATCCTGCACATCGTCTGGGATCTGCTGGCTTCCCAGTCAATAACATTTCTGTTTTGAACAGGCCCACGCGCGCGTTCAGAGTGGCATAGGTGGTGGAACCCGGATCGGTTTTGAAGACTGCTTCGCTACCGGAGCTTTCAGCCCACAGGCGGGCTCGATATTCCAGTCGGCGTGGCGACCTACTCCTGGAATCGCCGGCAGACGATCTGTGCCGGGAGTGCCTGGGCCTCAAGGCTCCTGGTCTCGATGAGCAGTTCAAAAGGTCTCAGCACGCCCTGGCGCGATTTGGCGGGTTCCAATACTGACCGCATCGTTGCATCGTCCAGAACCAGGTTCGCTGCAGCCTCAGTGCCGGCCATATTTAAGCCTTCAATCAGCAGGATTCTTCCTGTTTGATCGAGATTGGGCAACAGGGCAACGATGGCATAGGTCTCGCGCGAGGGATCATTTGACGAAGTGCGATAGGCGGGTTGTTCTCCGGCAGCGGGATGGGTGTTGAGGATGAAGCAGTCGTCGACGCGTCTTCCGCAGGAGAACTTGAAATTCAATCCTTCCTGGAGGAGGCTCACCCAGGGGTCTGTATGAACTGCGCCCAGCAGAATTGCATTGCCGTTTCTCAAGTCATCCATGCGCAGGTCGCGGGCATAGCGAACGATGAGGTGATCCGGAACGACGTCGGGCAATTGCGACAATCTCGATGTAATGTTCAAGTCCACCATGCTGGTGTAGCGCTGGGTACGCAGGTCGTCGAGATTCTTCGTGTCTACATCTTTCGATTTCACCTCGGAGAAATACTTGCCGCTTACATAGTCGGCCAGCGTCGCAGGTTCTTCCGTCAGGTTCTGCAGGATGCCCAGGCCGCTGTCCGCCGGGACGATGAAGGTGTCACGATCCTTGGCAAACAAGACCGACCACAAGGGGTGCGGCGTTGGGTGGACGACCGGTGGAACTCCTGACATTGAATGGCGCGCCAAGGTCCCTGCCAGTAACAGCAACCCTGTTGTCAAACCTAGAACGAACATCCGCCAATCGAGCTTGCGCCAAGATATTTGCACAACGGTGGAGGAAGGTGGAATCGCCTCAGCGTTGGGTTCGACCTCCGCCCTGCCCAGAGCGATGGACTTCAGACCTGGAGAATCGTTCGCGGTCTTTCGCGGATGAAACACAGGCACATATCCACCGCGGGGGATCTCAATCCAATATGGCTCGCGCCAGCCCTCCCGCTCGAAGTAGAGGCCCAATCTCTTGCGCAATTGTACGGCGTAGTTCCGCACGATGTTATCGTCGCCGGGGTTGTAGCCTTGCGGTCGCGCAAAGACCTGCACCCCAATCAAGTGCTCTCTGATCTCGTCGGATCTGCCCTGCAAATGAAGATCGCAGATGTGCAGCAGAAATCGAGGAAGGAGTTCGGATTTTGCGAAGATGTCGCTCGACGCGATGCGCTGTGCCAGCTGCCAGCGGGCGTCCCGCATCGTTGGAGGGCCTTCCGGCCGCATTGCGGATTCGGATGCAGATGAACTCGCCGACATCGTCACAACCGCCTATGAGGGGGGAAACAATCGTCTTGCTACGCCCTATATCGAGCCCCAAGAGCCTGAAATATCCACCCCCAGTATCTCCCCTATCGCGAATGTACAGGTTTATACACAGTTAAAAACGGCTGTCCAGCCGGACAAACGATCAATCTGGAAGATGTTACTACCATGTAAAGAGAATCTTGAACCCCTTTGGATGGAGCGCCCGTTTCGATGAAGCGGCCCTCCAATCTCTTCTCGTCGCCCGGCCCACTGTGAAAACACCTTGTCGATCTCCATTCCCACCGCCACCATTGAGCTATCACCGAGGGGACAGCGTTGCCCGTGTTCCCTCCGGGGCTTTGGAGGCGGCGAGCGGAATGAACTGCTCCCGGCAGGAAGCCGCAATGGAAAGGCCGGTAACTCTACCGTTCCGGGACGGGCATTCTCTCGCCATGATATTCACATCCCCACGCGCCGGACAATTCAACAAGGATTAAAGGAGAAGGACATGCATCGTCAAGGTACCAGGTTCCATCGATGGCTCGCGTGCGCACTAGTTGTCTTCTTCGCTTGCAGCTATCTCTATGGGCAACAGGACTCAGGCGGCATTCTCGTATCTGTAACAGACACGAGCGGCGCCGTCGTGAAGGATGCCTCCGTCACCATCACGAACAATGGCACCAATGCCAAGCTGCAAGGCGTCACCAATGACATCGGCACCTGGGAGGCCGCGCCTTTGCCGGTTGGCGACTACACAGTGACCGTGGAGAGGCCTGGATTTCAGAAGGCGGTGGCGGCGCATGTGACCGTTGAAGTGCAACAAGCTACGCGTGTTCCTGTGGCGCTGGTCATCGGAAACGTTGAACAGCAATTGATCGTTACGGCGGATGCGCCGTTACTGGAGACCGAGGGCAGCGAAGTCGGCCAGGATATCAGCGGTACCCTCAAGGACGAGTTGCCGGTCAGCGACCGTGACTTCAACAGGCTGGCCGTGCTGACAGTCGGTGTGAACTACTCGACTCCGTCCGGGCCGCGCGATTCAGCCAGCGGCGCTTTTGCGGCCAACGGCGTATCGCAGTACCAGAACAACTACGTCCTGGACGGGACGGACAACAATAGCTACGATCAGAATGTCAACGAGGGACGCACCTTCGCCATCGAGCCCTCCATGGACGCCATCTCCGAGTTCAAGGTGGAAACCAATTCCTATTCTGCCGAATTCGGACGCGACGGCGGGGCGGTGGTCAACGTGCTGACCAAGTCGGGCACGAACCATTTCCATGGGTCCGGTTACGAGTACTTCCAGACCAGTGACTTCAACTCCAACGACTTCTTCAACAATGCGCTGGGCAACCCCAAGACCGACTACACGAAGAACATCTTCGGGGCATCCGCGGGCGGTCCGGTGTGGCTGCCGAAGCTATATAACGGCCGCGACAAGACGTTTTTCTTTGCCGACTTTGAACGTCAGCCCTATCGCTCGCCGGGCTCTGTCAATAGTGGACTCATCCCCACGCCGGCGGAGGCTTCCGGCAACTTCCTGGGCGACGCGACCATCTACGACCCGACGACAAATCTGCCTTTCGAGAACAATGCGATCCAGAACATTAACCAGGTGGCCGCGAAGGTTGCCGCGGCGATTCCTACGGCCACCGGCCCCAGCACGGCATCGTCCAACTACTCCCACGAGAGCCCGGTCAACAACGATGACAACCGCGTGGCCGTGCGAATCGACCATCGACTGTCGTCGCGGGACTCGATTTTCGGCCGCTACCAGCACCAGTACACCAGCGAGCCTTCAGTAAGTCTATTCACGGGCACTCTTTTGAGCGGCGACGTGAGCAATACCGCCAACGCGCAGGGCGTAGTAGCAGGCTGGAGCCACACCTTCGGCGCCAACCTCGTCAATGATGCCCGCTTCGGCTGGACCCGGCTCAATTGGATTACCGCTCCTGCAAGCGGCATCCAGGATGCGAATCAGGCTGTGGGCATCTCCGGCGTTCCGCTGCAGGGCGGCCTGGCGGGAGGACTGTCCACCATCGTCTTCAACAACAGCAACCTGAGCGGCTTCGGCGGTTCCTACTCCGAGCAGGACCTGAACGGCACGTATCAGGGCGAGGACACCGCGACCTGGAACCTGGGACGCCATTCGATCAAATTTGGCGGCATGTACCGTTGGGTATCCTTCCTGGGGACCGCGAGTTCGTTCGCCCCCAACGGGGAATTCGATTTCGACGGCCACTACACGGCCCACTACACCAATGGACTGCCCGACAAGGGAACCGGCAATGCCTTTGCCGACTTCCTGCTTGACCTGCCGGACCTGGCGCGCATCTCGGCCGTCCATACCAACGATTACCAGCGCCGCGCCTATTCTCTCTTCGCGGAGGACTCCTACAAACTCTCACAGAAGCTGACGGTCAACCTTGGCGTCCGCTGGGATTATGTCACGCCGGTCTGGGAGGCGCACAACCACGGCGCAACTCTCAATCCCTACACCCATGTGCTGAACGTTCCC
>Ga0182014_10005043_pt1 | contig 14838 bp, 10 predicted proteins | sample 612S2DmetaG_FD_120489 | JGI IMG/M metagenome (GOLD analysis project Ga0182014, IMG submission 120489) | Permafrost microbial communities from Stordalen Mire, Sweden - 612S2D metaG | ecosystem: Environmental > Terrestrial > Soil > Wetlands > Permafrost | place: Sweden: Stordalen | collected... | reverse complement strand
GCCGTGCTCGTGCAGGCCATCGCGCAAGGCGTGCCCATGGACACGATGACCGGCACGTATTCATTTACGCCGTTCGGCGACCCGCTACAGCCGCAGATCTACTACTACACGCTCAAGGACGGGAAATTCACCTACCTGAAACAGGCGCATCCCTCGACCTTCATGCTCAAATAGTGGATTCACGTTCCGTGAATCCTTCGCGTTTGGGCTGCGCCCAAGCCGCCCGCCCTAAGGGTTAATCGTCGAGCTCGTCCTCGAGCTCTTCCTCTTCGCTGACGTCGTCGATGGCGACGGGCTGATCGGGGTCGAGCATTTCCGTGCGCGCAACGTCATCGCGCTGTGCGGGCGTGGGCTGGCGTTCGTTGGTGAGATCGTCTTCGTAGAGGTCGCGGCGTTCCATGGGCTGGGCTCCTCGGCGGCAGGGGGTAGCGCAGAACGTACCCGTCTAATGGTCGCCGGAAACCGGTTTGTTCCACGGCGGGTTGGCAGTCGCGTGAAGGTCATACGCGTCGACCGCACCGGCGGTCCCGAAGTGCTCCAGGTTGCCGAGAGCGACGTGCCCAAGGCCGCCGCCGGCGAGCTGCTCATTCGCCATACCGCGATCGGCATCAATTACATCGACGTGTACTTGCGCACGGGCACGTATCCGCACGCGTTGCCGTTCATCCCCGGCCGCGAGGGCGTCGGCACCGTCGAAGCGGTGGGCGAGGGCGTGGTGGGCTTCACGACGGGGATGCGCGTCGGCTACCCCGACAGCCCCAACCTCGGCAGCTACGCCGAGCACGTGACCGTGCCCGCGCGGTTGTGCGTCGAAGTTCCGGCCGGGATCGCCGACGACGTCGCCTGCGCCGCGATGCTGCAAGCGATGACCGCGCAGTATCTGGCGGCCGATTCGCACGCGATCCGCAAGGGCGACTGCGTGCTGATCCATGCCGCCGCGGGCGGCGTGGGACGCATCCTCGTGCAGCTCGCAAAACGTCGCGGCGCGACCGTGATCGCAACCGCCGGCGGTCCGGAGAAAACGGCGCTGGCAAAGAGCGCCGGCGCCGATCACGCGATCGACTACAGCGCGGTCGACTTCGAGCCCGTGGTCAAAGAGATCACCGGCGGCACGGGCGTCGATGCGGTGTACGATTCGGTCGGCAAGGATACGTGGGAACGCAGCTTACGTTCGCTGCGTGTCCGCGGCTCGTTCGTGCTCTACGGCGCATCGAGCGGCAAAGTGCCGCCGATCGATCCGCAAACGCTCTCCGCCGCGGGTTCCGTGTTCTTCAGCCGCCCGACGTTCGGCCACTTCGCGCGCACGCACGCCGAACTCGCCGAACGCGCGACCGAGATCTTCGAAGCGATCCTCGACGGCGAACTCCAAATCCGCGTCTCCAACACCTACAACCTCACCGACGCCGCCCAAGCCCACCGCGACCTCGAAGCCCGCAAAACCAGCGGCAAAGCCATTCTTTTCGTTTCACCCTGACCCTTCGACAAGCTCAGGGCGAAGGGTCGCTACTCAGGCGCCTTTACGGCGGTCGGTTGGCCGAGGTCGAGTTGGTCGAGGGGGATGATGGATGTGTTGGGGTGCGCGGCGGCAATGGCGGCGCCGAAGACTTGTGCGTCGCCGACCAGCACGATGAAGAGTTCGTCGAACGTGGCGGCGGCAAATTGCTGCACCATCGCGGGGTCGACGGCTTCGATCTCCGGCAAGTATTCGCCGAGTTCGGTGAGCTCCATACCGTAGAGCGCGAGCTCGCCGAGTACGCCGGCAATGCCGTCGATCGTTTCGATCGAGCGCGAGAAACCGCCGCTGATCGTTGCCTTGCGCGTCACGAGTTCTTGCGCTTCGGGCGGCGTCGCCGCCAGACCGCGCAGCGTGTCGAGCACGACGGTGACCGCTTCTTCGACCTTCGTATGGTCGACCAGCGTGGAAGCGAGAAACAGCCCCGGCTCGCGCCGCGCGATCAGTTGCGCGCCGGCGCCGTACGAGAGCCCGCGCTTCACGCGCACTTCCTGATTGAGCCGTCCGCTATAGCCCGAAAGGACGGCGGTAGCGACGACGCCGGCGGCGTAGGTTTTCGCACGCCGCGAGATCCCGACGCGGCCGGCGAGGATCGCCGTGCGCCCGGCATCGGGTTTGTCGACGATCACGACGCGCGAACGCGGCGGCGGCGCCGTAAACGGGGCCGGGACGGGCAACGGTTCGGCCGGCGCGCGCCAACCGCCGAACTGTTTTTCCGCCAGCGCGAATGCGTCTTCGGGCGCGCAATCGCCGCCGATGATCAGCGTGGCGTTGTCGGGCCGGAAAAAGCGCGCGTGGAAGGCGACGATACCGTCGCGGTCGAGCGCCGCCAGCGTCTCCGCGGTGCCCGCGACGGGATGACCGTAGGGTGCCGACGCGAACGCGACGCGCTGGGCCACGAAGCGCGCCAGCGCACTCGGGCTGCTGTAACTGAGCGCCAGATCGCCGATCGCCTTCGCGCGCACGCGCTCGACTTCGGCTTGCGGGAACGACGGGTGCCGCACGACCTCATCGAAGAGCGCGAAGGCGTCCGGAAAGACGTGCGTGAGCGCGGTAATGGAAACGGTCGCGGCATCATAGCCCGAGGCCGCATCGAGGCGCGCGCCCAAACCGTCGACGGCCTGCGCGATCTCGACGGCCGAACGCGTCGCCGTGCCCTGCGTGATCAGCGACGTGGTCAGCGTGGCGAGGCCCGCTTCGGCTTCGCTCTCGGCCGACGCGCCGCTGCGCACGATCAGTTGCGCGACGATGATCGGAACGGCGTAGGCCTTCGGCGCGCTGCGTTGCGGAAACGCGATCACGCGCAAGCCGTTGGCCAGCGTGCGTTCGACCGGCAGCGGCAGTTCCGCCCGATGCGGTGCGCCGGGTGAGGGCGGCTTTTCGAGGGTGGTGATGGGTTGCGTCACAGCGGCAAGTATTCGATCGTCGTGCGGTTCTCGAGCGTCAGGTACTGCCGCGCGACGCGCTGCACGTCGGCATCGGTCACGGCGCGGTAGCGGTCGAGGTCGCTGTTGAGCGCACCCGGATCGTCGCGCTCGACGGTGCTGCGCACGAGCGCGACCGCGATGTTGTTATAGGTCTGACGGCTGCGCACGAACGAGCTCGCGATCTGCGTGCGCACGCGCTCCATTTCGGATGCGGCCGGCAGTTCGTCGCGCAGGCGCGCGATTTCGGCATCGAGCGCTTCGCGCACGCGTTCGACCGGCGTGCCGGTGCTCGCGATCGCGCGGAACGAAAAGAGTCCCGGCTGCTCGCGCAGATCGGCGCCGGCGTGCGCGGCGGTAGCGACCCGCTGACGGTACACGAGCGACTGGTAGAGGCGCGAGCTCTTGCCCATGCCGAGCAGCGTTTCCACGATGTCGAGCGCGGGCGCATCGGGGTGCCGCCATTCCGGAATGTGATAGGCGTACTCGATCGCCGGCAGCGGCACGTTGGCGGCGCGATAGGTGAACGTCCGCTCCGCCGTTTGCGCCGGCTCGACCGTCGTGACGCGCGGAATCGGCGCATCGGGTTTCGGAACGCGCCCGAAATACTTGTCGATCCACGCGTTCGCTTGCGCCGGATCGAAGTCGCCGACGACCACCAGCACCGCGTTGTCGGGGCGGTAGAACGTGCGATGAAATGCGACGACGTCGTCGAGCGTGGCGGCGCGCAAGTTCTCCGGATCGCCGATCACGCCGCGCCGGTACGGATGCACGGCAAACGCTTCGCGATTGACGAGTTCGTCGAGCATGCCGTAGGGCTCGGCCAGAATGCGCTGGTCGTATTCACCGATGACGACATCGCGTTCGGTGTGGAAGTGCTCCTCGGTGACCGCGAGCGACCCCAAACGGTCGCCCTCGGCCCACAGCAACGTCTCGAGATAATTCGACGGCACGACTTCGTAGTAGTTCGTGATGTCTTCGGCCGTGAACGCGTTATTGAGGCCGCCGATGTCTTCGGTGAGCCGGTCGATCGTCTCGGGACGCGTGTTCTTCGTCCCCTTGAACATCAGATGTTCGAAGAGATGCGCGAAACCGGAGCGGCCCGGCGGGTCGTCCTTGCCGCCGACGCGATAACCAACGTTAATGGCGACGGACGGGACCCGATGATCCTCAACCAACAAAACGCGGAGACCGTTGGGGAGCGTGCGATCGGTGAAGTCGATGGGCGCGACCGCGATCCCGGCGCCCGAAACAGTACTGGTCAAGACTGGCCGAATGCGCTTCGGAGGCGATGTTTCCCCCTTTCGTGGGCAGAAGGGTCCTGATGCGTCGACGAGTCGTGATCGCGGGGGCCACGCTGTGCGCGCTGCTCGTCGTCGCGGCCGCGGCGCTGGGGTTCCACAACGCGATCGCTGCCGCAATCATCCGCGCGGTTGCAAGCGGCGCGGGCTACAACGTGCAGTTCGGGAGCCTCCAGGTCGGGTTCAACGCGGCGACCGCGCTGGACACCAACGTGACCAACCGCGCCGGCGAGCCCGTCTTCAGCTCCCGCCAAATCGACGTGCGCTACTCGATCCGCTACGTGCTCCCGGGGAGCGGGCGGCGCCGCTTCGGGATCGATGCGCTCGACATCCGGCGCCCCACCGTCACCCTCATCCACCACGCCGACGGCACCTACAACGTCACGCTGCCGTCCAACGCCGTGTCGTCGAAGCCCGACACGACGCCGGTCGATCTGCGGTTCCGGGTGCGCGACGGCTCGGTCGTCTTGCTCGACCGCTTCCTCGTACCGGGTCAGGAGCGGCGGCAGCGGATCGTCGGCTTCGCGGCCGATGCCGTGCTCGCGCCGCATACGCACTCCTTCTACAACGTACGCTTCGACCTCGACGACGGCCGCACGCTGCATCCCATCATCGGGAAGGCAACGTTCGACGCGGATCGCGGCTACGAGGCGCAGCGCTGGACCGCACCCGACGTGCCCGTCGGGCCGCTGCTCGATTTCGCGCTGCCCTCACATGCGGTGAACGTCGTCGACGGTGACCTGCGCAACGTCGACGGCCGCATCTACACGTTCGTCGATCCCAACGGCACCACGCACACGCACAGCGCGCTGCGTGCCGATCTCACCAATGGCAAGATCTACCTCGCGGGCGTGATCAAACCGCTGCGCAACGCGCACGGCACCGTGATCGCCTACGACAACGGCCTCACGACGAGCGGTGTCGACGCGACGCTGGCCGGCGTGCCGCTGCACCTAGCCGGCGGCGTATACGGGTTGAACGCGCCGAAACTGCAGTTTGCGCTCGTGGGCCGCGGCGCGATCGAACAATTGCAGCAAGCGATTGCGCCCTCGCAACGCCAGCCGGTCACGGGCGATCTTTCGTTTGCGCTGCGCGGGTCGGGCGACCTGAACGCACCGGTGGTGAGCGGCACGTTTTCTTCACCGCAGCTGGTGTATCGCGGATTTCCCGCCGACGGCGCGAGCGGAACGTTTTCGATTCACGGCAGCGATCTCGATCTGCTCGACGCGAACTTTGCCTACGGCCCCGTCAACGTCGACGCGCACGGTACGGTCGTTCTCGCGAAAGAGGTCGGCACCAACCTCGTCGTGGCGCTGCACGCCGACGGCGACCGGCTGCCTTACGTCGCGCAACTCGTGCGCGGGCTGCAATTGACGAGCATCGTGCACGTCGCCGGAACCGGCACGCGCCTCGCCAGCGACGGCATCGTCTACGGCACGGGCCGCGACGGGCAGTTGGACGCGATCTTCGACGTGGACGGCAACGGCGACGGCGTGATCGGGCCGTTCTCGATCGAACGCAGCGACGGCGCGTCGATCTACGCGCGCGTCGCGCTCGACCGCACGAAGGGGAGCGTCCTCGCGATCGCCGATGTGCACCGTTTCTCGCTGCTGCCCGCCGCCGTTCGCACGCTGCCCGGCCTTCCCACCGGCGCGCTGCAGCCGCTGGCCGGCACGCTCGACGCGCAGTTGGTGGGTTCGCTCGACGGCAGCCGGCTCGACGGGCTGAGCGGTCACGTGCGCCTCGCGGGCCTGCGTTACGGCGCGCTGACGGCCGGCGCCACGGCCGACCTCGGAACCGCACCCGACGGCACCCAGCGGGGCGGCGTGCACGTGACCTCGTCGCTCGGAACGCTCGACGGCAATGCCGCCTACGCCGGCGGCCTCGTGGGCTTCGACGGCCGCGTGCACGGTTCGTTTGCGCAGTTGCGGCCGTTCACCGGCAACGTGGATGCACGCGGCACGATCGACGGCCCGCTCCAAGCGCTCTCCGACGGCGCGTCCTCGGCCGTGCAAACCTCCGGCTTGACCTTGCACGATGCGTCGGTGGAAGGCGTGCCGGTGCGCGATCTCTCCGCCACCGCTACGCTGAACGGCGCGCGAGTCGACGTACGCGCGCTGCAGCTCGGCATCGCCGGCGGTACCGTCACCGTGCAAGGCACGCTCGGCGACGGCGGCGAGCTGCGCGTAACGACGAGCGCGCTCGATCTGCGGACGCTGGCCGGCAGCCGCGTGGCGCTCGGCGGCGGAACGCTGCGCGCAAACGCGCGCGTACGCGGCACGCTCGACGCGCCGAGCGCGAACGTTGCCGTGCTCGTCGATCGCGCGGACTGGCACGGCATCGATCTCTCCGCGAACGCCTTCGCCCACTACGAGCGCGGAACGCTGCACGTGCACGATGCGACCGCGCTCGCGCTCGACTCGTATGCGACGGCCAGCGGTGACGTGCGCGGCCTGACCGGCAGCGCACCGCCGGTGCTCGACGTGGCCGCGAATCTGCACGGCGCGCAGATCGCGCCGATCGCGCGCGCGCTGCGTCTGCCGCTGCGCTATCCCGAAGGCGAGATCGATGCCGACCTGCGCGCCACGGGTCCGGTGAACGCACCGCAACTCGCCGGGGCGGTTCGCGTTCCGAGCGGCTCACTCAACGGTCTGAACTTCAGCGATGCCGGCGCGACGATCGCGGGCGGCCCGAACGGCATCAGTACGCGCAACGGCAGCGTCACCGTCGGCACGACGGCGATCGCGTTCGCGGGCGATATCGCCCCCGGCGCGCAGCGGATCGCCGTGCGTGCGCCGCGCGTCGAGCTCGCCGATTTCGACGACTACTTCGATGCGGCCGACACGCTCGGCGGTCACGGTCACCTGATCGCCGATGCCGCGCTCTCGCCTGCCGGCGTCAACGCGAGCGGCGACGTGCGCATCGACGACGCGCGCTATCACCGCTTCAACGTCGGCACCGTGACGGCAGCGTGGAACACGCGCGGACGTACGGTACACGGCGTCGGCAACGTGCAGACCGACCACGGCACGATCGCGCTCACCACCGACGTCACGTTCCCGGCCGGCGATCCGCTGTACGACGTTCGGCATCGCACCACGATCGCGGCGAGCGGCACGCTCGCGAATCTCGACCTCGCACAGTGGCTGCCGACTGCGGGCATCACGCAGCCGATCCTCGGCATGGCGAACGGCACGCTGCACGTCACCGGCACGCCGGCAGCGCCCGCCTTCGATGCGACGGCCGCGGTGAACAACGCGCTCGTGCGCGGCTATCCGCTCTCGATGCTCACGCTCGCCGCGAACGGCGACGCGCACGGCGCGCACCTGAGCGCGCTGCATCTGGCCGGCCCGGGATTGACGGCCGATGCCTCGGGGACGTTCGGCTACGGTCCGAGCGATCCGGTTGCGATCGCGCTCCACGCACAGAGCGACGACATCGGCGTATTGGCGAAGAGCCTCGGTGCGAAACTCGACGTGAGCGGCGCCGTGAATACGACCGTGAACGTCACCGGTTCGCGCAACGCACCGCATCTCGCGCAAACGATCGACGCGACGAACCTGCGCAACGGCAAGTACACCGTGCCCAAGATACATGCCCAACTCGCCGCCGATCCCCGAACGCTGCAGTTGCAAGCGTTCGAAGCGGACCTCGTGCGCGGACGGCTACTCGCGACCGCGACGCTCCCGATCCAACTCACGCCGGCGCCGGGCCTACGCACCGATCCGTTCACGGCATCGTTGCGCGCCGACGGCATCGACCTCGCGCAGTTCGCACCGTTGCTGCCGGAGGACGCGAAACTCGGCGGCACGATCGACGGCCAAATCGCGGCAAGCGGAACGCAGGACAACCCCGCGATTACCGGCACGATGACGCTCGCCGGCGGCAGCTACTCATCGAACCTGCTGCGTTCCGCGCTGAGCGGCGCACGCGCACGGCTCGACCTCATGCGCTCACAAGCGACGCTGAGCGACGTCCATGCCGACATCGGCGGCGGCGCGATCGACGGCTCGGCCAGCGCCACGTTCGGCAGCCTGCGCGCTCTGCAGCGCACGCTCGCCTACAACGCGCAGTTCACCGCCGCGAACGCGGTACTCAACGTGGCGAACCTCTTCCGCGGTACCGTCGACGGCGCGCTCACCGCCGTCAAACCGCAAGGCAACATTCCGACGCTCGCCGGCAACATCGCCTTCTCGAAAACGCGCTTACCGCTCGCGGCCTTGATCCCGCGCACGCCGGAGAACGGCGAGACGCGCGTGCCGCCGACCGTTGCGTTCAACCTGAACGTGCAAGCCGGCAACGACGTTCGCGTGACCGGGCCCGGCATCGATATCGGCGCGCGCGGTACGGTGGCGATCGGCGGCAACCTCGCGCATCCGGAACTGAGCGGGCGCATGACGTCGACCGACGGCACGCTAAGCTTTTACCGTACGTTCGTGCTGCGCCAGGCCACGGTCGCCTTTGAACCCGCGGACGGCCTGATACCCAACGTCGATGCGACCGCGACGACGACGATCACCAATCCCGATACCAGCATCTTGCTGCACGTCACCGGGCCCGCGACGAACCTCAACCTCGATCTCGCGTCGAGTCCGAGTTACGACAAGGAACAGATCCTCGGCTTGCTCGTCAACGCGCAGGCGTTCGGTGCCGTGCCCGGCGTCGAAACCACGGGCAGCGGCGGGATCGACGCGGGCAGCATCGCCGGTGGTTTCCTCAGCCAAGAATTCACGCAGAATTTGCTGCAACCGGTGGGCACCGGAATCGGACAAGCCCTCGGCTTCCAAGATCTCGCGCTCGGCTACGATTTCGGGAACGGTCTTTCGGCTGGAGCGCGCAAGCAGCTGGGCAAGAACTTCTATGCGTCCTTCAACCAAACGTTCGGCGGGGACGAACGTCAGGCGATAGCGCTGAACTACGACTTGCCGAATAACGGCGCGGTCGCGCTCACGTTCTACAACGCCGGCAACCTCACGCCGTCGGTACTCACGACCCAGCAGCTCTTTACCCCGGCCAGCCCGACAAACTTCACCCTGCAAGCCTTGGAACCGCCGGCCGGCACTTCCGGCGTGGTGCTGACCTACCAGCGCAAATTCCGCTAGAAGGGTACGCTAGTGTGGCGATTCTTGCGGTCCGTCCGGGTAAGATGATGCCATGGATCCAAGCTCCGACGGCGCTTACGTTGGCGGTAATGCCATTCTCGATCGCCTCACTTCGGCGGAGCGTGCGGACCTGTTGCCTCAGCTCAGCATGGTTTTCGGTGAAGAAGCGAGCGTAGTGCACACGCACGGTCAAGCGATCGGCGACGTGCACTTTCCGATCGATGCCGTGTATTCGGTCATCGTCGAACTCGAACGCGGACAGATGTACGAGGTCAACGTGGTCGGGCGCGCCGGCGCGGTCGGCATCGAGCTCGCGCTCGGAGCACGCGCGGCCGCGCGCACCGCGCTGTGCCAAGCGGCGGGACGCGTCGCGCGAATTCCCAGCGCGGAGTTCATGCGCGCGCTGGATCGCAGTCCGGCACTTCTGGCAGCGGTGCGCGAATCGTTACGCCTCCAGTGGTTCGCGAGCGAGCAAACCGTCGCGTGCAATTTCGCCCACACCATCGAGCAGCGCGCCGCGCGCTGGATCCTCATGATGCAGGACCAAACAGGCCGGGAGCGCTTCCCGATGCGCACCGAGTTTCTCTCGATGATGCTCGGCGTTCCGGCCGCGGACGTTCGCGCACCGTTGGCCGCGCTGGAACAGCTGGGCTGCATCCATTACACGGAGGATGAGCTCGCGATCATCTCGCGCGACGGGCTCCGGGAGTACGTCTGCATCTGCTACGAGGGGTCGCCTTGACAATCGAACATATGTTCGATACGATCAGGCTCCCATGCCAGTCGACCCGGCTTTCGCCGCCCTTCGGGAGACCCTCGACCAGCGCCATCGCGAGGCCTCGGCCGCCGCATTCACCCGGGGCGAAGACGAGGTGCTGCGCACCGGACTCGCCGAGCTCGACCGCATCCTCGGCGGCGGCTTCCCGCGCGGGACGATCGCCGCGCTCGAGGGCGCCCCAAGTTCCGGGCGCAGCGCGCTCGCCGCACGCCTCTTAGCGGTCGCCACCAGCCGCGGCCTCGGCGCGCTGATCGGCACCGAGCTCTTTCCCCCGGCCCTGGCCGCGGCCAGCGTGCGGCTCGAACGGCTGATGTGCGTCCCGGTGAGCGATCCGGTCGGTGCGGCGCGCGCCGCCGACATCGTGCTGCGTTCGGGCGCGTTCGGCGTGGTCGTGATCCCGGCGCTGCCGAGCGGCCGCGGCACGGGCTCGGCCACGTGGACGCGCCTCGCCAGCCTCGCGCACCGCGCGAACACGCTGCTCGTCACGCTCGGCGTCGAGGCATCGAGCGAACTGCGCTACTTCGCATCGGTGCGGCTCGAGACCGCGATCGAACGTGTGCGCTGGAACGGCGCCAGCGGCCATCTGTGCGAACTCGCCGGCTACGACATCCGCGCCACCGTACGCAAACACAAACGCTCCGCTCCCGGCGCCAGCACGATCATCACGTGCACGCCGTTCGAAGACCGCCCCACGCTCGTCGCGGTACGCGAACGCGAACTCGTCCGCCGCACGACACCGCTGCGCGTGGTGTCGACGGCGTAGTTGCGGTTTGCTGTGCGATGTCAACGCTGGGGTTATGCAAAGCACACTCGCCGATGAGATCAGTCGGCCCCGGCGGCTAAGCCGGAAACATTCCGATAGGAACGTTATCGACACTCAGCTCGCAACCAGTCTCGAGGTCGGCGCATCCGTGTTGTAGATCGACGAACGCCGACAACAATGACGAAGCGCAAGCCGCGCGCGCCTCGATGAGGCTCAGCGTGCTCGAGCGGGCCAGTTGCAGCGACTCGCCGGGCTTCAGGCGGTCGAACCTACCTGCAGGCCGTCGGCGTAGGCGGCCGCGATTCCCGTGGCGTCATTAAATCCGAGCACGGACACTGCGATCGGTTTCGTTGGTCGGATGACCTTAATTACTGCTCCGCCGGTTTGAGCCGACCGCATATCGAGTTCGAGAATGCGTTGTTGCATAACGGAGAAGCTCGCCATTCCGATATCGTATAGGTTCGTGGTCGCTGCCACGGTCTGCCTCGATGTGGCGGGATTCAGCAGAACAACGTAGACCTCGGTTGCGCCAGCCGCAACGGCGAGGTTGACGGGAGTGTTGTTCGCAACCCCTCCGTCGACGTAGTCGTGGTTGACCCCGCTTTGTCCGAGATTCATATCCACGGGCTCGAAAGCGCCGGGAATCGACATCGATGCCCTGACGGCTATCAGATAGTTTGCGGTGGAAAGGGGATAGCAGGGATCCGGTGCGCGCGACGCCCTAAAGCGGTCGACGTCCTCATTCGTCGCATTGACGAATTGATAAAACGCGTCGGAGGTCCCATTGGTGAGATTCGTGGTCGAAATAATCAGCGTCGACTTTAGCGCCGGTAACGACAGAATCGAGGTTAGCAGCGTTTCGATCGGGCCGGGATCGTACACGCCGCGCAACGCGAGGAGCGCCTTCTTCGATCCGATCTTGCACCAAGCGTTGACAAGATGAAAGTTTCCGAGCACCGCGAGGGCTTTGCCTTGCAGGCCTTCGACGTCATCGATAAAGCCGCTGACCTTCTGAACGAGATCCACATAACGTACGATGTTCAGGGTCGAGATCGTCTGCCACAACTGGGCGAGTTCGTCGAAGGCACCCTGTGCGACGAGCGCTCCGTTGATCGCGCCGATCGACGTGCCGCACACGATGTCGAAATTCACGCGCTTCGAGAGCCCCGCGAGGACGCCGGCCTCAAACGCTCCTAGCGCACCGCCGCCACTCAAAACGATCGCGGTCTTCGATGCCGCCGTGGTTTCAGACATACTCACTCCATCTCTTCGAGCGGTGGTGCGAAGTCCTCGTTTGCGAGACCCCAACGCTCCACGTCGACGGCATCAGCTCATAGCCAGATGGTCGCTGCGAGTCATATGTTCGGCTAAGCCGCCTAGCGTTGTTACCGCGATGATCCTGCCGTGCAGGTCCGCGCCCATCTTCAACTTCGAGCCGCGCGCCTTCATGAGGAGCGGTTTGCTATTTCAAACGCGTGCGGACCTGATCGAGCGCCACGTTCCCGCGAACCTCATCCTTGCCGGGGGACCGCTCACACCGAGGGCGCCGACGACTTCGTTGCCGATCTTGATCGGTAGTCCGCCGTCGCCTGGAATCAGGTGGGGCTCCTTCAAGATTACGCCCGATGGGCTGTCCGCGTAGGATTTCCCGGTAACGCTACCAGCACGTCCATACGTCATGGCGGTGAAGGCCTTGTCTTGCGCTGTCTGCACCGTGTGGATGCCCGCGCCGACAGATCGAGAGCAACATCGATCTGAGCGCATTGACAAGCTTCACCAAGAATTGAAATGCCGGAAGCCCCGACTGGCGGTATTCTTTGGCGGCTACGCCAACGAATACTCACGAATTGCCGGGCATCCGTTTGATGCCAACGGCGTGTACTGGAATGGACCCACCCTCTGTGCGTTATTCGCGCATCCAGCTCGGCCTACCCGAAGCTATGCTCATTGGACCGAGTATGGTAGACGATTGCGCCAGGTCGTCGACAACAGTCTTCAGTCTCGGAAAGCCCTGACGGATCTTCCACGGGAATGACGCCTTCGACTGAGTAGCACGCAGGCTCGCGGCAAGGTGGCCTAGTTAGTCTCTTTCGTCTCACCATGGAAGAGAATCTTGAGGTCACGATACGCAGAGCCCAAAAGCTCAGCATCGGGAATGCCCACGGCACGAAAGACGCCTTCCGCGAACTTCGGATCGACCCACCCAGGGCGGCCCCTTTCGAAGTTATAGACGCCCGTAACATTTGCTTGACGGGCGAACTCGAACGCCTTGTCCGATACGGCCTTAGCAGTTAGTCCATTTGCTTTTCTGTAGGCACGGGCTACATCACCGAACGCCTTTCTGAACTCCCGCTTCGCCTGTCGCCATGCTTTGTCGGTGGTTGCTACATCCCGGGCTGAAATGGTCATCATTCTCTCCAACGTGACATTTTAATATTGTGCGGCACGGCAGGCGATGGTAACGTCTCGCCGACCAAATGCGACTTCGTGGAGCAGTCAAACGCACCCGCATACTCCATAGAATCGGAGTGCTCCATCGAGCAACGGGGTGTGCCTTGCCAATGAACTCGCGCCTGTGAGATAGAGATTACAGCCGAGCGCGCAGATTGCTACAAGTAGGACCGCCTAACGGAAGCGAGGCTGATTCGATCGAATACAACATTTCCGTTAGCATCCAGAACGCGCACGTCAAGATCCGCCGGATAGTGCTTCTTGATCCTGAGCTTTTTCCACTCGGCGACGGTTTTTCTGCCATCAAGGCGTCTCTGGTAGCGACCTGTGTAATTTGGAAGCCCAGCTTGATCGTTTCTTAAATCCCGAACGCCGTTCTTTGTCTTCCGCACAAGCATGACATCGAACTCTTCAAGGTGTCGAATCTGATTTTCGACTTTACCAGCGGTAATGTTCTTCTTGCTTTGAAGGCGCTTAGTCTTATCGGAAAACACGTTGAGTGCAGGTCTCATTGACGCTACCGTTTCCTCATATCCACCGTTTACTTTGTAGAGAACGGTCCGGTCGACCTCATCGCGCGCATCGGCTGCGGAGTTGTATTCCCACATTAGCTTGTGTTCCGTTCGCGGTATGATCTTGCCGCTGATAACATCCATCCGACCGTGCTTCACGTGTAGTATGTTATCCATAGCACCGATAAGATAGTACTTTGAGCTTCCCGCTCCGCCGACGAGGTGTAGCGCGCGGCTATTCATTCTCATTTACTCACACTCACTAGATGTTGGGGTCGTAGAGTAAGCTATGTCGATCAAGTGAACTAACGCCCCCATGTCTGTTTTTTGGTAACTGAATCGCATGCCTAAAATCTTTCAACGAGATTGTTTGCGCGACGAGCGCGTCTTTCTCGTCGATTTAGAACGTGGTCTGTTTCCGGATACATCGGGCACCGTCGTGATCGAGAGTTCGATCTGCACGCCATCAGCGATTCGGGCAAGGTCGACTGGGTATGTCCTGCCGGTCCGCACATCCTTGACCTCAAGGAGACCGGCGGCGTCGAGCTGCTGAACGGCCGGCAAGCATTGTTTGCCGATACGGTCTGCTTGCCGAACCCATTCTTCGTAAGTGTCGGTTTCTGTGTTGCTGTCGGACTTCGCCTGAAGAAACCGCGTCCACAAGCTTGCCAGTACGCAAAGATCGGCGAGGGTCTCGATTGTACCGACGTTCCAGGTCTTCATTGTCTCCACGATCGCACCGTAAGGCACCAAATGTGGCGGAATATTGATGGTAACGACTTCGTCCGAGAAACCGCCATCGCTATCGGTCGTCGCCGTCGAAACCTGGCGCAGCGTAATCGGCTCGAGCGACTCGGCAGTTTCCAACGCCAGGACGTCGTGCATCGCGAAGTGCCGGAGTAGTTCGGCCGTGCCTTGAACGAGCGTGTTGGTGAGCACTCTGTACTCAGCGCGATCCATAGGTGATGGATCGTCGTGCCCCGATTCGAGGAGG
>Ga0182014_10005040_pt1 | contig 14841 bp, 7 predicted proteins | sample 612S2DmetaG_FD_120489 | JGI IMG/M metagenome (GOLD analysis project Ga0182014, IMG submission 120489) | Permafrost microbial communities from Stordalen Mire, Sweden - 612S2D metaG | ecosystem: Environmental > Terrestrial > Soil > Wetlands > Permafrost | place: Sweden: Stordalen | collected... | reverse complement strand
TGCAATCTGCTGTATCGCCGATTTGTAATCGGCAGGACCCCGGACACGGGCTAGCGCGTTTACCCGGCCCACGCTGCGCAGAATGCAATTCTGCGATACAGCAGATTGCAAATCTGCGCTACGCCCTGTGGGTTCAAGATACGTCATCGAACTTACGACCCAGACCACTTAGGCTTCTGAATGGCAAGGGATCGCCCAAGCTCCGCTGGCTCGGTCGGCAGGGCATTCCCTTGACTGCCCCCGGCCTTTCCCGCATGATGATGCTTGGACATACCGATGACTGACATGCCACTTCCTCCGCACTCCTTGACCCCACGCTCCCAGGCGCCTTGGCCGCCGGCGGGAGCTGGCGGGCTCGCGCTTCTCTTCTTCCTGTTTGCCGCCGCGCCGGTCCTCCGGGCTGATAGCGTGGTGGTTTTCAACGAAATCATGTACCACCCGGGCACCGATGCCGCCGGTGGGGAGTGGCTGGAATTACACAACCAGATGGCGGTAGATGTGGACCTGTCCGGCTGGTCCATTGCCAACGGCGTGGCTTATACTTTTCCCGAGGGAACCGTAATCCCCGGCGGTGGCTATCAGGTGGTGGCTTTGTTGCCGGCGGATTTGAGCGCCGCCACCGGGTTAACCAACATCCTGGGCCCCTATACCGGGCAGCTTTCCAACTCCGGCGAGAAACTCGAACTCTACAACCGCAATCAGCGCCTGATGGACAGCGTGAGTTATGGCTCGGACGGGGATTGGCCGGTCGGCCCGGATGGCTCCGGCGTCTCGCTGGCCAAGCAAGACGAGGATTCGGTTAGCGGGTCGGCCTCGAGTTGGACCGTCAGCGCCCAGACGGGCGGTTCGCCGGGCCACCGCAATTTTTCGACGTCACCGTTCGAGGTTAGCAACTCCAGCCCGGTTCTCTTGAACTCCAATTGGAAATACCAGGCCTCGGGAGGCAATCTCGGTACGGCTTGGCGCCAACCGGGCTTTGATGACAGCACCTGGTCCACCGCGCCGGCCCCATTTCAGGCTGGCACCTTGCCGGCGATCCTGGGCGACCCGGAGTCTCTGCCGACCGCCTTTAGCACCGGCGTGGGGCCAGATGGGACGGTTTTGGCACCGGGCTCGGCCGACCCGCATTATCGGCTGACTCTGTCGGCCCAAAGCACACCGCCGCCGCCAGCCATACCGGCCACGGTGATTCAGAATCACCCTGCCTGGCAGGCTAATGACACCCAATCGAGCTGGATCGGTCCCGTGAACCCGGGCACGACGAGTGTGAATGCCGGCGACTACAACTACGAGACCTGTTTCAGCCTCGCGGGTTTCAGCCTCCCCACGGTTGCGCTCACGCTGAATGTCGGCGTTGACAACGAACTCACCAACGTCCTGCTCAACGGGGTTTCGCAACCGATCACGTTTGCCGGCTTCTCCACAATGAGCGGCAATTACACGCTCACCAACGGCTTCATCCCCGGCACGAACACTCTCGACTTTTTCACCGTTAATGACGGGCCGGGTGCCAATCCCGCCGGCTTTCGGGCCAAGCTCACCGGCACCGCCCGCCAGGCCATAACGCCCAACACCACCCTGGCTGCCGGACTGACTAATTACTATTTCAGATCGGAGTTCACGCTGGCCGGCATGCCTCATCTCGCGGCGCTCCAATTCAAGACGGTCATCGCAGACGGCGCGGTCTTCTACCTGAATGGCGTGGAGGCGCTCCGGCTGAACCTGCCCGCCGGCCCGATCACGGCGGCCACGTTCGCGCTGACTAATGTTTCCAACCCGGCGTATTTGGGGCCGTTCGCGTTGCCCAACTCAGCCCTGGTCTCCGGTACCAACGTTCTCGCCGTCGAAGTCCACCCCGCCGCGCCCGGCGCGAACCACATCTTCTTCGCGGCCAACCTGGCGCTCTCGGTCACGAATATTCTCGTGCCGCCGCCCATTGCCTTCGCTTTCAATGAAGTGCCCGCCGCCGCCACCAACAACTTCTGGTTCGAACTCATCAACTACGGCGCGAGCAATCTCGATCTCGCTAATTGCGTGCTGGCGCGGCGGGGTACGGGGCCTGACACCAATTACGCTTTCGCGTCGCAGACTGTTGCGCCCGGGGGGTTCGTCCTGGTCAACCAGGCAACCCTCGGCTTTGGGGTTTCCGCGGGAGACCGCCTGTTCCTATATGGTCCGAATTACTCGAATGTGCTCGATGCCGTGGTCGTTTCTGGTGCGCCTCGAGCGCGCTGGCCGGACGGACAAGGCGCCTGGAGTTATCCCGACACACTGACGCCGGGGGCTTCCAATTCATTCTACTTCCACCGGGATGTCGTCATCAATGAAATAATGTATCACCCCCCGCCTTTGCCCGCAGTGCCGGCATCGTACGGCAGCAATGCGCTTATCAGCATCACCAACGTCTGGAAATACAGCGCGCTGGGCATGGATCTGGGAACCGCTTGGAGCGCTCCCAGCTATGACGACGGCGCCTGGCCGACTGCCCCTGCGCTCTTCTATTACACGCCGTCGGTCCTGCCGGCGCCTAAGAACACGCAATTGCCCCTCAACACGGCTGACGGAGTGCCGATCATCACCTATTACTTTCGGACTCCGTTCGTGTTCAACGGACAGACCAACGGCGGCCAATTGACCCTGCATCCCATCGTGGACGATGGGGCGGTTTATTACCTGAACGGCCTTGAAATCTATCGGCAGAACATGCCTGGTGGCACCATCCATTACACCAACTTGACGAGTGTCGGCGTCGCCACGCCGGCCTACAGCGGGCCTTTTACCGTCTCGGTCACTAACCTCGTGCCGGGCACCAATCTCCTCGCGGTAGAGGTGCATCAGTTTACCACCAATCCTATTGCAGCCGATATGGCCTTCGGCGTGGAGGTTAGCTTCCTGGGGCAATATAGCCCGGCGCAACGGGCCCAGGATTCCCCAGAAGCCTGGGTTGAGTTCTTCAATCGCGGCAGTAACACCGTGGACCTGACTGGCTGGGCGGTCGGTGGCGGCATTGGATTCAGTTTTGCTTCTGGAACGACCCTCCCGGCGGGCGGATGCCTGGTCCTGGCCAACGACGTTGGCTATATGCAATCGAATTATCCCGGCATTGCCGCGGTAGGTCCATTTACGGGGAAACTCTCCCATCACGACGATGCGATCATCCTAACTGATGCGGCAGGCAATGTGGCCAACCAGGTTCACTATTTTAACGGAGGACGCTGGCCTAGTTATGCTGCCGGCGGCGGCTCGAGCCTCGAACTGCGTGATCCCTGGGCGGACAACTCCCAACCCGAAGCCTGGGCCGCCAGCGATGAAACCAGCCGCTCAAGCTGGAGTAATTACACGTACCTCGCCGTCTCCACCAATGTCCTCGGCCCGACCCTGTGGAATGAACTCCAGCTTGGTCTTCTGGATGCGGGCGAGTGTCTCCTCGACGACTTGCAAGTGATTGAATCGCCGAGCACTGCCCCAGTCGAGTTGCTGCAAAATGGCACCTTTGAGACCGGGTTGGCGGCCTGGCGCATCTTGGGCAATCACAGCCACAGCTTCGTCGACATGGACCCCGACAGCCCAGCCAACCACGTCCTCCACCTCGTGGCCACCGGCGGCACTGAAACTTTGCACAACCACCTCGAGACGACTTATGCCAACGGCCGCAGCATCACGGATGGCAAGACTTACCAAGTCTCGTTCCGGGCCAAGTGGCTCGCGGGGAATAACTATTTGAATACGCGGCTTTATTTCAATCGCGTGGCGCACAGGACCGTCCTGCCTATGCCCTCGCAACACGGAACCCCGGGCAGACCCAATTCCACGCTTACCGCCCACTTGGGCCCGACTTTTGCCGCCTTTGGCCACAGCCCGATCATCCCGCAGCCCAATCAGGCGGTTACGGTGAACGCGAGTGCGAGCGACCCGGCTGGGGTTCAAGCGCTCACCCTTCGGTGGTCGGTCAACGGGGGAGGCTGGCAGCAAGCGCCGATGGTTCTCGCCCCGGTGGGCGGTCCGCCCGGTTATGCCAATTATGCCGCCCTCATCCCCGGCCAAACGGCCGGCGCCCTGGTGCAGTTCTACGTGCAAGCCGCCGACTACCTGGGGGTTTCCACCACTTTCCCCGCCCGGGGCACTAACTCGCGCGCCCTGTTCAAAGTGGATGATGGCACCGCCTTGATGCCCCAACTCCACCGGTTGCGTCTGCTGATGACGCCCTCGGACACCGCACTGCTGCTGGCGGACACAAATGTCATGAGCAACGATCTTATCGGCCTAACCGTCATCCATGACGAGCGCCAGGTCTTTTATGATGTCGGCGTTCATATCCAGAGCAGCGAACGGGGCCGCGACGACCCCACCCGCCAGGGCTTCACCGTCAAGATGCATCCCGAACAGCCCTTCCGCGGCTACTTGGAGACGGTCACGATGGATCGCTCCGGCGGCTACTCCGGCCTCGGCGGCACGCACGACGAGATCCTGCTTTGGCACGCCATCAACCACGCCGGCGGGTTGCTCGGGTTTGAATGCGACCTCGTCCAGGTATTCGCTCCCACTCCGCAATTGAACAGCACCGCCATGTTGCGCATTTCCGGTTTCGACGGGAACTACTTTGACGAGCAGTTCCCGAACTATGGCAATGGCAGCCTCTACAAACTCGAACTCATTTACTATCCCACCACCACGCTCACTGGCGACCCGCAGGCCCCGAAACTGCCGCAACCGGACGACGTTCTCAACGTGGACATCCAGGACTGGGGCAACGACCCGGAGAACTACCGGTGGGTGTTCCTCGAGGAGAACAACACGGACATTGATGATTACAGTCAGCTCATGACCTTCAGCAAGTCCTTCAGCCTCACCGGCCCCGCGCTGCAGACTCAGACCGCCCAACTCCTGGACTCGGACGAGTGGATGCGCACGCTGGCCTTCAAGGCCTTTACCGGCGACGTTGACACGTTCACCGCCGGCTACAACCACAATTTCATGATCTATTTCCGTCAGGACAATGGAAAGGCGCTCGGCCTGCTTTGGGACGAGGATTTTTCGTTTTATGCGCCCGTGAATGCGGCTTTCCCCGGCACCTCTTCCCCGGGCATGTATAACATCATTACTCTCCCAGACAACTACCGTCGTTACAACAACCACCTCCTGGACCTCATGACCACGACTATGAATAGCGCCCATCTCAGTCCGTGGGCCAATCGCTATGCCGGGTTGCTCGGGCAGGATTGGAGCGGTGTGGTGAATTATCTCCAGCAACGCGCCAATTTCATCCGTTCCACAATGCCCCTGACTACGGCGTTCGCGATTACGAACAATGGCGGCAAGGGGTTCGCCACCAGCAGCAGCCCGATCTCCCTGGGCGGCACCGCTCCGCTCACGGTCAAAGATATCTACATCAATGGGGTCTCCTTCGCGATCACCTGGTTGAGCCTCACCAACTGGACCGTGACCGTGCCGTTGTTCAATTACAGCAATTTCCTGGCGGTCCAGGGTTTCGACAACTACGGTGCCTTGGTCACCAACGCTTCTGTCTCCATCATTGTGACCAACCTGGGCGCACCCGCTGCGCGCCCGGTCGTTTTCAATGAATGGATGGCGAAAAACAACGGGCCCAGCGGCTTCGCCGACCCGGTTGATGGCACCTTCAGCGACTGGTTCGAGCTCTACAACCCAAACGGCTCTGCGGCGGACATCTCAGGTTTCTATCTTACCGACGACCTCTCAAATCCCACCCAATCACAGGTACCGGCCGGCACTGTCATCCCGCCCTATGGTTTTCTACTGGTGTGGGCGGACAAGAACACCGCATTGAACGGCTCCGGCACCAACGGTGATCTTCACGTCAACTTCAAGCTCCCCCAGAGTGGCATGACCCTTGGCTTTTTCGCGGCCAACGGCACGATGCAGAACACGGTCACTTTCGGCGCGCAGTTGGAGAATGTGAGCCAGGGGCTCTTTCCCGACGGCAACACCAATTCGGTTTACTTCTTTACGAACTGGACACCCCGCGCCAGCAACAGCCTGGGCCCGCCGCCCTCGCCTCAGCTCGGCGCGTTCGTGGTCCAGGCCGGGGGGACGTTTGCATTTCAAGCCAGTTCGATTCCAGGCCGCACGTATCGCGTCGAATTCAAGGATCTGTTGAATGCGCCCACTTGGACAGCCCTGGGCGCCGACATCACCGCGACGGGCTCGCAGATCGTCGTGACCGGGACCTTGGTCGGCACGCCGCAACGCTTCTACCGCGTGATGCTAGTTCCATAGAAGGCAACGTCCATCCCATGACCTCGTATGCCCGAAAGGAGAAGAGTGGTCTTTTCAGGATCGGCCTCGACACCTGCTAGCCGGTCTGGATGCTGCCATATTGCCGAACTTCCGTCGGCGCAGGTAATCGGCGCCATTAACAATCCGGCGCAGATTCCCCTGTTGCGGCTTCGGAATCCGCTGGTCGCGGGATCAGAGGTTTCCCCGCGCATGTCGGCCGGTCACCTGTATTCTTGCACCACCTCGAACATGGCCAAGACGTTCTGAATGGGGGTATTCGCCTGGATGTTGTGGATGGTGCAGAAGACGAAGCCGCCGCCGGGGCCGAAGATCTCGATGCGCTCGCGGACTTGGTCCCGCACTTCCTGCGGCTTGCCGAAGGGCAGCGTTTTCTGCGTATCCACGCCTCCGCCCCAGAAAACCAGTTGGTCGCCGTAGTGCTGCTTGAGCACACGGGCGTCCATGCCTTTGGCGGAGCATTGCACGGGGTTGAGGATGTCAAACTCGGCCTCGACCACGGCGTCCAGCAGTGGAGCAATACCGCCGCAGCAGTGCATGAACGTCTTCCACGGGGTGTGGTGGTGAATCCAGCCGTTGACGCGTTTCTGGTAGGGCAGAAAGAGGTCGCGGTAGGTCGCGACGCTTAGGAATGGACCATTTTGCGTTCCGAAATCCGTGCCGTTGGTCTGGATGATGGCGGCGCGGTCGCCGATTGCCGCGTGCAGGCGTTCGAGGTTCGCAATGGCCACCTCAGCCTGGCGCTCGAACACGGCTTTGAGGTAGTCCGGGCGCGAGACGGTGCTGACATACCATTCCTCGATGTCGCGGATGCCCTTAGGCCAACGCAGAAACGTCGCGGGCACTAGCGCGATGTCGCCGAAGGTCAGGCCGCCGACGGTGCAGAATAGCGCCTTGTCGGTGGACTTTGCCAGCCGCTCTGCGAGGCGGCGGAAGTGCTCAAGCTCATCCTCGGGGATGCGCTCGAATTCCTCGGTGTTATCCGCCGGATTGAGCTTCAGCTCATCCAGCGGCTCTTGCCGGATGATGGCGTCAAAGAAATGGCCGCCGGCGGGCATGCGACCGCTGGGAGGCACGGAACGGTCGTTCGCGGGCCATTGAAGCAAGTCGCCGTTAGGCTCGTATTGCGTATTGAAGTCGTTCGGCACCAGCACTGGGGTACCGTCGGCGAGCTGCCATTCCTTAAATTCCGTTTGCGGGAAGCCGAACATGGTTCCGGTGCCGTGGAGGCTGACGGTATCGACGCCGAGCGTAGCCTGCAGGTCGGGGGCGACTTCACCGAGCATCTGGTAGATCTCGACCACCTTGACGGGCGTGCCGGGCCGGTCAAGCCCAAGCGCCTGGCGGAGCTTATAAACAATGCTGACGTGGATACCGGTCTGAAAGCCGCCCCCGAAATCAACAGCGAGTTTGTCCGGCTGCCGGTGGGCGCAGGTGGTGAGGATGCGGTCGCGAGAGGTCATCAGGGGAAAGGAAGAAGGCAGAATGAAGAATGCAGAAGGGAATGGGGAGCTAACGACGCCAATGGCGAAAGGAATACCGAAGGCTGAGCAGGATACGATCCCTTTTCTGCATTCTGCGTTCTTCCTTCTACGTTCATCTTCAATCTACTAATTCCTTTTCAATCTGTTCGAGGGTCTTGCCTTTCGTTTCCGGCAGCTTGAATTTGAAGAGCAAGAAGCCGAAGAGGCAAATGGCGGCATAAATCCAAAAGGTGGCCGCGGGGCCAAGGTGTTCACGCAAGAGCGGGAAGGTTTCGGTGAGCACGAAGCAGGCGATCCAGAGGGAGGTGACGGCGACGGACATCGCGGCGCCGCGGATGCGGTTGGGGAAGATCTCCGCAATCAAGACCCAGGTAATAGGTGCCAGCGACATGGCGTAACAGGCGATGGCCATCAGGACGATGCCCAGCATGATCACGCCGTGGATGTTGAGGGCGAAGCAGAGGCCCATGACCACAAAGAGCGCGGTCAGCCCGGCGTAGCCAAAGAGCATCAGCGGGCGGCGCCCCCAGCGGTCCACTGTCTTGAGAGCGACCAGCGTGGCCAGCAGGTTCACGCTGCCGATGAAGACGATGCTGATCAGGATATCCGCCACTTTGAAGCCTGAATCCTTGAACACGTCTTTGGCATAGTAAAAGATCACGTTGATGCCGCACCACTGTTGCAGGACCGCCAACGCGATGCCCAGGAACAGCATGCGCTTGAGCTTCGGCTCGAGCAAGTCGCGGAAGTTGACCTTCTGGAGTCCGTTGCCTAGCGTCGCTGTGATCTCGGCCAGGGCGGCGTTGGCGTACTCGCCACCGCCGATCCTCGCGAGGATACGGCGGGCCTGCTCCGGTTTGCCATTCTTGGCCAGCCAGCGCGGGCTTTCCGGCACGAAGAACATGCCGATAAGAAACAGGAGAGCGGGCGCGGCAGTGACGCCGAACATCCAGCGCCAGCCCATCAGCCCGCACCAGGAAGCGGCGATTTGGTCGGCGGTGGGCGGGTCGGGGAGGGGATGGAGGCTGCCAATGCGCCAGTTAACGAACTGGGCCAGCAGGATACCGATCACGATGGTGAGCTGGTTCAACGAGACCAGCCGGCCACGGTTTTGGGCTGGGGCGACCTCGGCGATATACATGGGTGAAAGGTTAGAGGCGAGGCCAATGGCCGCGCCGCCGGCGATTCTCCAGAGGACAAACACGGCGAAGGAACCCGCCAGCCCGGTCGCCACGGAAGATGCCGCGAAAAGCAGGGCGGACAAGGCAAGCAACCACTTGCGGCCGAAACGGTCACTGAGCGCGCCCGACACCAGCGCACCGATCAGGCAGCCCAGCAGCGCGCTGCTCTTAGCCCAGCCGATCTCCAATGAGGAGGTCAGGTGAAAATGCGCCTCGTAAAACAGGTCGGTGCCGCTGATCACGATCCAGTCGTAGCCGAAGAGGAGCCCGCCCATGGCGGCGACAGCCGAAATCAGCCAGACGTAGGTTGCGTTGAAGCCGGCTTTGGTCTGGGGGGCGGCTGCGGGCGTGTCGGTCGTTGTAATCATTGTTTTAACGTTGCCCGGTCCGTTGTACCCCTTTCGCTTATCTCGAGGCAACAACGCATTTCACGGCCCAGGCTGTTAGTTCACCATTCTCTTGCAAACAGGCTGGGCTTATGAGAAACTTGAATCGTCTCAGTTCATTCAAAAGCAGAGAGAGCCAAATGAAAGAGCCGTCGGACAAGTGGGATGATGTCAGCAAGCGCTCCGGTAGTTGGGGTGCCGCCGCGAACAATGGCGCAAGCTCATATCGTTGCGCCTTCACTCTGATCGAACTGCTGGTGGTAATTGCCATCATTGCGATTCTCGCCGCACTGCTGTTGCCGGCCTTGTCCCGGGCTCGGGCGAAAGGCCTGCAGACGGCCTGCATGAACAACCTGCACCAGATGGGCATCGCTTATGTCTCGTATGTTAGCGATTACAAGGCCTATCCCGGCAGTGGCGGTTATTACGGGGGCCCCTATACGTACGTTTGGATGACGCGAATCTTTGCCATGATGGGGAACAATCGAAAGGCTTTCTGGTGCCCAGCGGCGGCCCCGAACAGCTCTTGGGACACGAACTTCAACCTCACCCTGGGCGGGACCGCAGAAACCGGCCTTCGCGATCCTTTCGCAGTCACATCCAATTCACGCTTTTCCTTCGGTGTCAACGACTGGGGTTTGGACCTGGAGCACCAGCCGACGCTCGGCACGGGAGGGGACGTTTATGGCGGTATTTATGCCGGTAAGGTGTCCGAGTCTACGGTGGTTAGGCCCTCCGACTTTATCGTGATTGGGGATGTCCGAGCACAAGCAAATGCGGCTTTGATCAGTTTCGATGCGAACCTGGATCCCACCGACAGCAGCGCCGGCCATAGCCAGTGGCCGTCCAACCGCCACGCGGGTCGGATTGACTTCCTCTTCGCGGACAGCCATGTGGAGACTGCCAAACGGCCTGCCGTGGTCAGTCCCTTGAACACTCTTTGGCGGCGGCGATGGAACAACGACAATAAGGCCCATGACGGTGTGGACGGGAATGCCGTGCCGTCCTGGACCGTGGACGCCGCCGCCGCCGCCGCCATCGATCAAGCACTCTAGCAGCGCATCTCCGCAGGTCGCCGTCTGCCCTGTATGGCGAATTGGGCGCAGGAAGTCCTGCTCGCCCCACACATAGCAGCTAGCCTTTTCGGTCTCCTGCTTCTATCCTGTCAGACAATACCTATGTCTTTGGACCCAATGGCAGGTCGAGCGGCGGAGCTATTCACCCGGTGCTTCGGCCACCCGCCCCGCTGGCTGGTGGCAGCACCGGGCCGTGTGAACCTGATCGGCGAGCATACCGATTACAACGACGGATTCGTTCTGCCCATGGCGATCGAACGCCACATCATCATCGCCGGCGATACCAATACCAGGCGCGAGGTGACGTTGCACAGCATGACCCCGGGAGAGACCGCCAGATTCAGCATGCGCCCTGAGATTGAGCCAGGGGAACCCGGCTGGTCCAATTATGTCCGCGGCGTGATCGCCGGTTTCCAGAAGCGCAAGAAGAAGGTCGCGGGTTTCGACGCGGTGATCGCCTCCAACCTTCCGTACGGCGGCGGACTCGCCAGCAGCGCCGCGCTCGAGGTCGCCGCGGCCACTTTGCTTGAAGCGATGACCGGCGAAACGCTTGAGCCGATCAAAAAGGCGTTGCTGTGTCAGCAGGCCGAACATGACTTTGCGGGCGTCCCGTGCGGGATCATGGACCAGTTCACCTCCATTCTTGGGCAAGCGAATCACGCGCTATTGCTCGACTGCCGCTCGCGCAGGACCACGCCGGTCGCGATGACTAACCCCGACGTGACCGTCCTGATTATCAACACAAACGTCCGCCACAAGCTGGCTGAAGGCGAATACGCCAAGCGGCGGGCACAATGCGAAACGGCGGCGCGCGTTCTCAAGGCGCCTGCCCTCCGCGATGCGACGATCAAAGGCCTCGACGCGGCGCAGGGGCAACTCGATCCGGTCGTGTTCCGGCGCGCCCGCCACGTCATCAGCGAGAACGAACGCACTCTCCAGGCGGCTCGCGCGATCCAGGCCTCCGACTGGGCCACGGTCGGCCAGTTGATGCGGGCCAGCCACGCCTCCCTGCGCGACGACTACGAAGTTAGCTGCCCCGAGCTTGACGTCGTGGTGGAGATTGCCCAGGAGATGGGGGAAGCGGGAGGCGTCATTGGCTGCCGCATGACCGGCGGGGGTTTTGGCGGTTGTGTCGTCTGCCTCGTTAAGACCGCGGCAGTACAGCATATCACACGCACCCTGGACCCGGCCTACGAAAAGAAGACCGGCAAGCAGGCCACCATCTTTTCCTCCCGTCCCGCCGCCGGTGCGCGAATCCTCAAATCAAGTTAAGCGTTGTGCACCACGGTGGCTGGAGAGACCGTGACCTCGCAGGCGGGGAAGGTCTCGTGCAGGAACTTCACCAGAGAGAGCTCAATCAGCCCCAACAATTGCTTCTTCGCTTCCTCGTCGGACAACACCTCTTCGGTCTTGATCTTGTAGCCCGCCAACCGCAGGACGCTGTTAGGCAGGAAGCCCTCGATCTCGACGTGGCTGGAGCCGCACGATTTGGCCGGGGCCACTGTCCACAAGCGCACATGCGGCTTGAGAATGAGCTGGCGGGCATGAGGCTTCAACACGCCGTCACGGCAGAGCCCCTCGAAGTCGTCCACCGACAACGCGAGGTCGTCAACCGGGGCCAGCGTTGGCTCGGCGACGCCGTAAATCGCGGCATTCACCGGGGACACTGAGGGACGCATCATCGGGAAGAAGATCACGTCGTCAATGATCTCCTGCTCGGTGAAGATCATCGACATGCGCTCGATGCCGGGGCCGATGCCGGTCGTCGGGGCATGCCGTATTCGAGCGCCTCGATGAAATCAAAGTCCAGCGCGTGGAACTTGCCGCTGTCCCGCTCGTCGGCACGGTAGGATTTCTGCCAGGTCGCCAACAGGTGGGCCGGGTCATTTTGCTCGGACCAGTTGTCGCCGCATTCCATGCCGGCGATGAAGATCTCGAAGCGCTCGACGAAGCGGGGGTCTTCCGCCATCGGCTTGGCCAGGGGCGAGATCTCAATCGGGTGCCCATATACGAGCGTGGGCTGAATCAGGTCCGGTTCCACGCCCTCGAACGCCTTCACGAGCGCCTCGCCGATGCTGGGCTGCGCCTCGTTGATGCCCAGGGCCACGAGCCGGGCGTTGGCTTCATCCACAGTCTTAAGCTCGCGGAAGTCCACACCGGTCTTTTCCTTGACGGCGTCCGCCATGCTCACGCGACGCCAGGGCTTGCTGAAGTCGATGACATGGCCGCGCACCTTGAATTCGGTGCGCCCGAAGGCGGTGGTGGCGATGTGCCGGAACATGTCCTCGATGAGGTTCATGTTGTATTCGTAGTTCTCGTAGGCGGTCATGGTCTCGACCATCGAGAACTCAGGATGGTGGCTGCGGTCGATGCCTTCGTTGCGGAAATAGCGGCCAATGGTATAGACCTTGTCAAAGCCGGCGACAATCAGCCGCTTGAGGTAAAGCTCGTGGGAGATGGCCAGGTACATGTCGCAGCCAAGCGCATTGACATGCGTCTTGAACGGCTTGGCCGTGCCGCCGCCGTATTGCGGCTGGATGATTGGCGTGGTGAACTCCATGAAACCGCGACCGTTCAGGAAGGACCGGATAGCCGCCACCATGCGGGTGATGGAGGCAAACCGCTCCAGCGGCTTCCGGTCGAGGATCAGGTCCAGGTAACGCTTGCGCAGCACCAGCTCCCGGTCCTTCAACCCCGACCATTGGTCAGGCAGCGGCCGGATGGCTTTGGTCAGCAGCCGCATCTTCTCCACCAATACCGACACCTCACCGCGCTCCGTCTTCATCACCTTGCCGGTGGCTTCGACTACGTCCCCCATGTCGAGCAGGTTGAAATCGGCATAGCCGAGCGTCCCGTCCGCCGCGCCGGTGGCTTGGACGAGCTGGCGCCGCAGGAACAACTGGATGCGGCCAGACTGGTCCTGGACGTGGCCGAAGGCCAGCGCCCCCTGCTTGCGCCACGACATCAGCCGGCCCGCCACCGTCACCGGCTTGCCATCGTGCGCGGGGAAATCATCGAGAATCGCCTGCGCGTAATGGGTGCGGCGGCTGCGCGAAGGGTAAGGGTTGAGCCCCAAGTTGCGCAGCGCGGCGGCTTTGCCCAAACGCACATTCCTGATCTCCGTTAAGGTATTAGTTGACACGAGGGGATATGTAATCACGTTCGCGTGCGCGGGCAAGCTTGGCGTGAGGCCGAGCGCGTGCCGAAATACGGCTCTCAATAGCGGACTTAGGTGGCTGCGGCCGGTGCCCTCCCACGCTAATCAGATACATAAATCCCTTTGTGTCCAACTTCTAGACACAATTACGCCGCCCACCGACGCTCTCCAACAGCCTCGCTGCCGATATGACTCTCCCATCGCAACCTCAATATTTCCAGCCATTTACAATCTGTCGGATAGATGTTGGATAGGTGTCGGATAGGTGTCAGATAGGTGTTGGATAGGGGTTCGATAGGTGTTGGATAGGGGTTCGATAGGTGTACTCCAGGTATTCGCTAGGGATCCACTATCCCTCCGCCCAAGAATCCCGCCCCCTTCCGAGCCGGAAACCGCCCGCCCGCTCCTGTCAACGCATCGTCATCCGCGTCAATTCGCGCCATTCGCGGATGGCCCACACAGGGGCCTAATCCCCAATCGCGGTGCGCCCTGGCCTGAGGCTCCCGGGACGGTCTGGTGCAGGATGGGAGGAATCGGGGGCTGGAGGGCCGCCTTCAAGTAGCGATTCCACGAACCAATCCACCAAAGCGCGGGCGATCACCACGAGTAATCCCGGCGTCCACCGGCACGACTTGTTAGACGGCGTCATTTGGCACTATTTCCAAAACTTCCACCACTTCTTTTGAGGCGCCCCAGTGTTGTCAATAAACCCGTATTGTTTCCCTTCATTGGGATGCTGGGGAGTATGGCCAAACTGATACATCGCCGACCAAACAACCACCGCATACTTCGTGGCTAGTTCTAAATCAACTGGTCCAGAACCAGGTGGGTTCGCCTGCCGCGTTGCATAATCCTTCGCTATCCGGCGATCAAACTTGAACATTGTGCTACATGACTCGCACACCAACCAACCAGTGCTTTGACTCGCCATTCCTTGGATCGTGCTTTTAAGCAAATCCCCACCACTCGGATTCATTTTGTGAATGTGAGAAAATGCATTTGAGAAAGCAAACTCCCAATACTTGTGTGTCGCCACTACTTGTTTTGTGGTAAGCGCGTAACTTCCCACAAATTCTGTTCTTTTGCCGCAAATGTCGCAGATTGGATCTGTGGACGAAGATGAACGCGCTAGAGCTGTCTGCTTCGACTTCGTATTCTCCTCCCACCTCTCATGTTCCCATTTCTTTTCCAAGGCGGTTTGCGCTTAACGTTTAACTTTCTTATCTTTGCTGCTCATGAGTTTATGCGTGTCAAAACAATTACCCGCGGCCAAGCCGCCCAACG
>Ga0182014_10005038_pt1 | contig 14843 bp, 16 predicted proteins | sample 612S2DmetaG_FD_120489 | JGI IMG/M metagenome (GOLD analysis project Ga0182014, IMG submission 120489) | Permafrost microbial communities from Stordalen Mire, Sweden - 612S2D metaG | ecosystem: Environmental > Terrestrial > Soil > Wetlands > Permafrost | place: Sweden: Stordalen | collected... | reverse complement strand
CATAGATGGAATGTTACTCAAACAAGGAATACCGGTTATTCCACAGTATGGTGGATTAGTGGAAATTGAAGAATATACTCCCATCAGATTCACGGAGCTTATAGCTTATAAAAAAACGTCTATTACACCTTTAGAAGCATTCACTGATAGAGAAATGACTTCAGTACTCCAAGTAGTGCGTGAAGGAAATGGACTTATACCCGCAAACTTCCGTTTAATCCCCCAAAGCGCTCGATTAAAAGCTATAGCAACCTTCCAGGATATGAATAAAATCGGTGTATCAGGCTTGATTAAAATAGGTGAAAGTGGAGAATCCGTATTGGGAATTCCAGTCGCCGATGATATGGTAGGTATCGCTGTTATAGGTGGCATCAGTCCACTTTGCGCTGCAAAAGAAGCTGGATTTCAAGTAAATATAAAGTTAGCCGAGAATACGGTAGAATTCTCAACTATGAAAAGCATCACTCAACCACAACCTATATTAAAAACAACAGGCCCTGAAACTACAGCTAAAGTTAAATTTTTTCTCTCAAAAGCGTGGAATCTCATCTATAAAGTGGATTTCGATCTGGAAACCCATCAAGGTAAAGTTATCACTAATATCTCCCATGTAAAAACTGAAGATTTGGAAGATGCATTAAATATTTTCAGCCAAGTAATGAATTCTAAACCAGAATACAGTATAAGTAAATATTATCAAACCATACCCCACCTTGAAGAAGGTAAAACCAGCATCGTCACTGTTTGCAGTTTAACCATAGATGGCATATTAAATAAAAATAGTATACCCGCCGCACCCCAATATGGAGGAATTCTGGAAACCGACATCAAAACACCCCGATTTATAGAACTCACCGCTTATAGTGGATCTTCATTAGATCCTCATGAAATATATTTATCTAAAGGCATGACTTCCGTCTTAGATGCATTAAAAACTAAAGGAAGAATATTAGCTAGTTTAAAGGAAATACCATACATCGCACGACCCGATGCATTAGATATATTAAAAAAAATCGAGGAAGCAGGATTCTCAATTCTAAAAGTAGGTAAACCCAGCGAATTTATTTATAATGCCATAGTAGAGCGATATCACGCAGGCATAGTAACTCCAGGAGGCTTAAATCCCATCGCAGCAATTAGAGAGGCGGATATTCATGTGGAAGCTAAAGCAGTGGAAACACTGATGGATTTAAACCAAATGGAAGAATTCTAAAAATTTAATTATCAAAAAATTTATTTTTTTTTAATTTGAATATCTATTATCTGACTTTTTATTAACCGCTTCATGATACTTATCCTCAAACCACCCGATACATAGTTCTTCACCCTCATCTTTATCAAAATGAGGAATATACGGTTTTATATCAAGTAAAGGTGTATCATCCACAATATCAACATTTGAAATATGTAATACATTACCCTCCACTTTTATAAGACGAACCACTGATAATCCTATAGGATTAGGGCGTTTTGGAGCCCTAGTTGCAAACACACCATGCATCTTATTATCCTAAAAAGGTTTAACACTTAAGGAATATCCTCTTGACAAGTGAAGATGGTAAATGAGCATTATATGGGAAAATTCCTCTAGATCAGTAAGTCCCTCCTTATACTCGTCTTCAATATGTATTTCTCCAGTAACACCGCAAGCACCGATTGGTTGTATAGGCATGCCTTCTAAGTTTTTAAATGGGGATTTTATAATCCCGATTGGTTTGTACTTAATTAAATCCAATTTTTTCACCTTTAAAATATTTTCAAATATTAAATATTCGATCTGTAATTAAGAACATGACATGATCAAAATGTTTTAATGAAATTAATTACATATAAATTAAATATTAAAACGAGGTGATATAGTTGAAAATTAGTGCTAGAAATATGTTAGAAGGTACAATTGAAAACGTTGAATTAGGAGCGGTTATGGCCAGCATTAAAATAAAAGTAGAATCACCAGGACTTATAACTGCATTAATCACCAAAGAATCCGCACAAAATCTAGGTCTAAAAAAAGGTGACAAAGCCACCGCAATAATAAAATCAACTGAAATAATGGTTGGAAAAGAATAAAACTGATTATTATTTCTTCTCCAAAATTATTTTATTGAATTTTTTTTAAATATTTTTCTACTTATTTTTAAATAATTATAATTCTAAATAACAAATTAAAACTTCTTTTGAACTAATTTATTAATCTTTGAGCTAAAAAAAAATCCTTTTTATAGACTTTGAAACGATAAACATTTTATGCAACATGCAATTACTCATTTTCCAGAACATTATATTATACAGTTTTAACTAGGCTTATAACAGATTATATTTTGTATATCCAAAAAGGATTGCATATTTACAATTTTATTTTATTCTTTATTAGTGAAATCATGCTATCTGCTATCAATTCTTCGTTTATGACCTTGTAAATATCTTTTTAGTCGAATACTTTGTTTATAGTCCTAAAAATTAAATCGATATGTTTATATATCCATATCGTATATGGGGTTATTATACTCAAATAAATTTTCAAAATGTGATAAACGATGCCAATAGTAATAGACATGGAAAAATGTGGAAAAATCAGAGACTACCCCGAGAAGGATTATGCATAAAGGTATGTGAACAAGGAGCATTAATAGAAGAAGACGATGAAATAGTATTAGTCCCAGAAAACTGTGATGATTGCGATATATGTATTCAAAGCTGTCCAAACCAGGCAATATCCAAGAAAACATAAAAAGTGGAAGTGATAAAAAATGTCTGAGGTAAAACCCACCGTAGAAAGAGAAGGAAGCCAAAAACGCTCTCTTAGCTACAAAAAAGAAAAATGTGTAGGATGTGGCATATGTACAGACATTTGCCCAACCGAAGCATTGAAATTAGGTCCCCTAGTACCCATAGCTAGAGGCTTACTAGACATGGATTACGTGAAAGTAGATAAAGAAAAATGCGCATTATGTGGATTATGCGCAGCTTCATGTCCATTTGAAGCTATGGAATTCAAGATAGATGACGTAAACATTAAAGAACTCGAAGCCTATCCAAAATGGGAGCAGAAAGCAAACATCGACGAAGAAACCTGCATATACTGTAAAGCATGCGAAACTGCATGCCCCACAGAAGCCATAACCGTCACTAGAAAACTACCAGAAAGAACTAAACTGGTTTCTGGTGAAATAGATATAAATAAAGATACTTGCATATACTGTGGAATCTGTGAAGAAATGTGCCCCGCAGAAGCAATAACCATGAACAAAGAAAATCCTGAAGAACCTGAAATCACGGTTGATGAAGATAAATGTGTTTATTGTCTCATATGCAAACGCAGTTGCCCAGTTAAAGCAATAAAAGCCGCGTGCAGATCATGCTCCTACGGAGCGTATGAAATACATCCTGAAGACGCTGAAATTACTGGAAACGCTTTCATCGATGAAGAAACATGTATAAACTGTGGATGGTGCCAAGAAGTCTGCCCCGTAGATGCAACAACCGTTACCAAACCATTTGAAGGGGAAATAATCTTCAAAGAAGATTTCGAATGTAAAGGAGATTCCTGCCATGCCTGTGTTGATATTTGCCCCTGCAATGCAGTATCCATCGTCGATGGTAAATCCGTAGTTGATGAGAGATTCTGCATTCTCTGCGGAGCATGTGCTAAAGCCTGCCCTCAAAAAGGCATAATCGTAAAAAGAGAAAAAATTAACCTCGAAAATGTACGCAGCGCATCCTGGCAAAAACAAATGAACAAACTAGTTGAAGCCACATCCAAATAAAATTAACTTATTTATTATTTTTTAAAATTTTTTTGAATTACTTACAGGAAAATATATTTAAAAATGGATGCATTTTACCTAAAAAGGGCTTACACCCAAAAGAATTTATCTCCTTAATGATCAGTTAGATCACCAAACCAATTGGGAAATTAAAAAAAGGGGATATTCTAAGATAAGTGTGAGCCCTAGCATCCACATTAAAAAAAATTAGTTTCTAGTAAAAAATAAACCAAACTTAAAATTATACTGTAAATTGATTTCATAAACTATACTATAATACTAAACTCAAAACTTGTTCATAAATATTTTACGATGAAATAGACTCCTACTTTTACTAAAAGTTTTTAATTTCATTATACAATTTATCGGAAAATTAAAAAAACCTCTTTACTTAATATTTAACGATTTTAATTGGGTGTAAAAATAATGGATGAAATTATAGAAAAAATAGATGACCCCGATTTACGGGAAGAAATAGAGAAAATTATCCCCTTTCACGGATACCTGAGTACTGGAGCATTCATAGGTCTGCAAATGCTCAACCTAGCCAGAAGATTACTGGACATAAAAGAGGGTGATCGAATTTTCGTAACCTGCGAAACCCAGAATTGCCTTCCAGACACATTCCAAATACTATGCAGCAGTACCATAGGAAATAAAGGCTTGAAAATTATAGATCATGGAAAGATGGCTGTAACTATAAACAAAGCAGCCCCACCGGGAGAAGAAACTGTTAAAAGTGTCAGAATCGTTCTAGACCCTGAAAAAACCGTTGATTATCCCATATTCCACGCATGGTATATGAACGAAGCTAAAGTTTCCCATGAAGATGGTATAAACGAACTCATAAAAGCAGATGCAGATGTTTATAGCTGGTACTTAATCGATCTACCCATTCCCATAAAACATAAAAAGAAAGTGACAATATGCAACATTTGCGGTGAATCCTTTGTACAAGATGAAAACGAAACCATCTGCAAATGGTGTATAAACCCAGAAAATGAATAACTATTTACCAAAATTATTATTTTTGAAAAAATTATGCTAATAAATTCTGTAGAGGAATTCCCAAAAATGGATAAACAAATAACCATGAAAATACCTGAAGAAATGTACCAGGATTTAAAGGAAATCTCAGCGAAAAAAGGGAATAAACCTATTGGTAATCTAATTAGAAGATCCATAAACGATTATATTAGAAAAAATAAATTGAAAGGAATACTATAATATTATTAGTTATTTTCTATTTTCAACTAGAAGTATTTGAAATAACTTTTTTTGCATTCATTAAAAAATTTTCAAGATTCCTTTGGGTTTAGGTTAATTGAAAAAATATTATATCCAATTATTATTAGATATGTTAAAATAAACATTTTCGAATAAAATTTTATGATAGTTCTGATAGGGATAGTAATATAAACAATACAATCTCAAAAATTGAGGATATTGACTGGAATGAAATGTGGAACAATATCCGATCAATTTGATAAAGAAGTAGCTGAATACATGGAGGTTGAATATCATCAACACCCCAATTTCATCTACGCCTTAAACATGCTCTATCAAATAGATATATACGCTAATGTGGAAATGTTTAAAAATCAGACCCCTCCAGTGTATAATAACATTGAAGATGCCATGACACGTTACCTATGGAAAAACGGCTGGAATGTAAATGAAATTAAAAAAGAAGATAAAATAAAACTCGAAAATTTTCTTAGAAAGAATTTAATCAAAAAAGACAATGAAACACTAAAACACCCTACCACTAACCCCCGATGGGTCTTACTATGGAGGAAAAAATAATATATTGAAAAAAATATGATAATTTAGCAAAGGAATAGTTGTCAGTTATAATGACTTCTCATTTCCCAGATCATACATTCATATCTCATCCAATCAGATAATTATCCTAATAATGGTACTATCATGGCTAAAGGAGTACCAGAGGAAGTTATGACTTAGGAAAATGAGGAAAGCCTATGGAATAGATGTTAAGATTTTAGATGGAGAAACTCATCTTAAAGCGGTTATTCCCTTAGAGAAAAAAAGATTTATTTAATATTAATAAATAATTGAATTAAATTAATAATATTCATGAACAGATTTTTGTCTTTTTATAAAATTAATTTTTTTTGAATAAATTTTAGGAAAAAAATAAACAATATAAAATTAAAGAATTAACTGGAAAAAAGTAATTATTTTTTGATATTAATAATGGGAGGTTTTGGTTTTATGAAAATTAGAGGGGATTTTGTAACTAATAGTAGTTCAACCAGTTTCATTTTAACAGCTAAGGAAGATATTTTTAAGGCAAATATTGAGCACTTCCAGAAAACTGGTGAAAAGGGGATAGTACAGTTACTAGCATTTTTGAGAGATGAACTTGAAACAGAAGGTAATAAAACTAAGATTGGTAGTGATGAAGTATTATTTACTGTGAAAAAATTTAAAATTGGTAAATCCATCATGTTAGATGATATTAATCCAGATGATATTGCCAGCATGGATTTAAGTAAATTGTCGGATGAGGAGATGTGGAATTTAATTAATTGGATAGTGGTTAAAGGTAAAGGTCGAGATCTTTATGGCGTAGGTGCTACCCAAACTATTGACCCTAAATGTACCTGCGATTAAAACTTCTTAAATTAAAAATTTTTTAGAATTATGTACTCTAAATTATTTTTTTTAATATAATCATGATTAGAAAGCATTTTAATGGATATAATTTTGTGGGTATTCCTGAAACTGGTGTAACCTTCAGGTGGGGTGATAGTTTTTCTGAAAATCCCTATTCAGCACCTTGGCCAGAGATTGCGGATATATCTATATCTAATTACTGCACTAATGGATGTGAACACTGTTACAGGTCGAGTGATGAAAATGGAGATTTCATGTCCGTTGAAGATTATAGATATGTTCTAAACGAATTGAGCAGTACAAACTATGGAAAAGTATTCCAGGTGGCATTGGGTGGTGGTGAACCGTTACTCCACCCAGAATTTAACAATATACTTCAGATAACACGGGAAGAATTTGGAATAATACCTAATTACACTACCTGCGGTAGATTTTTCAACAGGGAGAACCTAGATGCAACTAGGAAGTATTGTGGTGCCGTCGCCATATCCTGGGATCCCCATCGGGAGAGTTTATCATTGGAAGAGCTTTCAACACTTGGATCAAGTCTTTTAAATGAAAAAATTCGCACTAATATTCATTATGTTGTTTCAGAGAAAACATTACCCCAATCAATTGAAATTTTAAGTGGGAAATATGATGAATACTTAAAATCTTTCAATTCTATCATATTTTTAACTTATAAACCCACTGGACGTGCTGTAAATGGTGATGTTATTAAATCCACTGATAAATTGAAATTATTTCTAGACTTGGTTCAAAATCCGTTTACATGTTTAAATATAGGTTTTGATGCTTGTTTTGTTCCGGTTTTAATGAAAAATACTAAGTTGGATAAGGAGTTTTTGGATAGTTGTGAATGTGGATTTTTCAGTGTATATATAGATGAGAAGATGAATGTAAAGCCCTGCTCCTTTTGTAATAGTAATGTGTACAGTTATAATTTAAAACAATTTAATTTTGAATATGTATGGCATGATTTATTTGCCAATTATCGGAGTAATATATATGCGAATTGTAAATCAGAGTGCAGGGGATGTACAGTAATCTCTGAATGTAGGGGAAGATGTCCATTTTTTGATGAATTGTTTTTATGCAAGTTTATATAAATTTTTTTATTGATAGATTAATATCCCTTAAATGTGAATTTTAATTCCTTATAACTTATTATTAAATATTTATCAATCGTATATAATAAATTATCGATGCGTATAAATATGTAATTCACTATAGTAATTGTTGTTAAAAATTAAATTTTTAGGAGGAAAAAATATATGAAAAGGACAATGATCGCATTATTAGTTATCATAGCGATTATCATTGTAGGAATCGGCGTATACGGATATAGTGCCTATAGTGGTTCTTCACAGAATGGTACTCTAGTTATATACGCTGCTGATAGTTTAGCGACACCCATAAATCAAACTAATGCTCAATTCAACTCTAAATACCCCCATGTAAACATTCAACCAACTTACCAGGGAAGCTCAGCTTTAATTAGCCAGATAACCCAACTTAACAAGACCCCTGATATTATGATATCAGCTAATGCAGTTCTCATCAACACGAAGTTAATACCTAATTACAGTAGTTATAACATACAGTACGCTGCTAACGAATTAGTAGTCGCCTATACTAATAAAAGTAAAAATGCTAGGCAGATTAATAGTAACAACTGGTATCAAATATTATCACAACCCGGCGTAAAATATGCTGTCAGTGATCCTAATTCTGATCCAGCAGGAGCCTACTCTGTGATGATGTTACAACTTGCAAACTCATACTACAATAATAGCACCATCTTCAGTAATCTCATCGCCAATAACTCTGCAATCACATCTGTTGCAAACGGCACAAACTTCACAATAAATGTTCCAACCAACGAGAATCCTCATGGTAACTTAACGATTGGAGCAGACGCTGCAGCATTAACACCTCTTGTACAAACCGACTCCATCGACTATCTTATCACATATAAAAGTTTAGCCCAGTCAGCAAATCTTACCTATGTAACACTCCCCGAGGAATTAGCACTAACTAACGCAACATATCAATCAAATTATAACACTATACAATTAAAACAATTCAGCGATGCTAATAACAGCTCAGTAGTGAAAATGGCGCCAATAATATATGGTATCACCATACTTAACAACGCTCCAGATAAACAAATAGCAGAAGAGTACGTACAACTAATGTTAAGTTCTACTGGAATAAATATAACTCAAAGTAATTATCTTATTCCAATAACACCAGCAATATTAACCAACATTTCCACAAACGTTCCCAGCATACTACAATCATACGTCGTTAACAGTTCCGCCACTAACTTACCATAGATTATATAGTAAATAAAAATTAAAATTCCACTTTTTTCTATTTTTTTTAAATACTGGATATCAAACTTTTACTAAAACTTTAAACAATTAGAAATCTAAAAGATTCTTCAATATATAATAGATTCATTATAACTCGGGATTGTCCAAAATGAGAAAATTAGATCATACTACTATCTTCTTTGTTTTTATGGGGTCTTTCCTGGTTTTGTTCATTCTAATCCCCATAGCCAACCTAATGGTATCGTCGAATCTTAATTCCATCATTTCAAATCTTCAAAATAGTGCAGTACTTGGCGCTATATGGGTTAGTGTATATTCTGCTCTAATTGCAACTATTCTAGCAGTTATATTTGGAGTGCCTCTGGCATATATCCTGGCAAGACATGATTTCGCTGGAAAGGGATTTATAGAATCAATAATTGATGTGCCGATTGTTATACCCCATACTGTGAGTGGTATTGCTTTACTACTGGTCTTCACTTCCAGTGGTATACTGGGAGCACCATTTAATAATTTGGGCATCACTTTTGTAAATGCGCTCCCCGGAGTGGTTATATGCATGCTATTTGTAAGTTCTTCTTTTGTTGTAAACTCTGCCCGGGAAGGATTTGAAAATGTTGATCCTCGTATGGAAAAGGTTGCTAGAACACTGGGTTCTGGTTCAATGAGAACTTTTTTCGTTATATCACTACCTTTATCTTTACGGAGCATTGTGGTGGGATCCATAATGTGCTGGGCAAGAGCGATAAGTGAATTTGGATCAATTGTAATTTTAGCTTATTATCCCTTGGCTGCACCCACCATTATTTACCAGCAATTCGAGAATTTTAGTTTATCCGGTGCAACATCGATTTCCGTTATACTAATATCTTTATGTTTAGCTCTTTTTGTAGTGGTTAGATTGCTTATAAGGGGATGGGGTGTCTATGATACGGATTGAAAACATTTCCAGGGATTGGAAAGAATTTAAATTAATGAACATCAACCTAGAAGTGGAAGATGATGAGTACTTCGTTATTTTAGGCCCCAGTGGGTCTGGTAAAACCATGCTTCTGGAGTTAATTGCCGGAATTTGGTATCCTGATTCTGGTAAAATCTATATGAATGACAAGGAAGTTACTTTACTTCCGCCAGAACAGAGAGGAGTGGGTTTTGTTTACCAAAATTATATGCTATTTCCGCATAAAAACGTTTTTGAGAATATAGCCTTCGGATTGAGCATAAGAAAACGGAAGAAAGAGGAGATAAAAACCGAAGTCGAAGGAATTATGGATCTCTTCGGCATATCTCATCTGGCTAATCGCATGCCTCGAACTTTAAGCGGTGGTGAACAACAGAGAACAGCTTTAGCACGTGCTCTTATTATATATCCTAAACTCCTGCTTATGGATGAACCTTTGAGTGCGTTGGATAGGATTACCAGAGAAGAGTTAATAATAGAAATGAAAGGAATAAATAAAAAATTTGATACAACCATTATACATGTAACCCATAACTTTGATGAAGCCTTAGCTCTTGCAGATCGCATCGCTATATTGAGACATGGTGAGATATCACAGGTGGGTGATACCACTGAAATCTTCAGACATCCCAAGGATAAATTCGTAGCCGATTTTGTGGGAGTTGAGAATATAATTGCAGGTACTGCACGGGAAGGTGGTGAGAAGCTGACGGTGATAAACACGGGGAATATATTGATTTACTCCGTTGAACAGAAGGAAGGTAACGTTCATATGACAGTGAGGCCTGAAGACATCACTTTATCAATGGAAAAAGTTACCACCAGCGCTCGAAACGTGTTCAAGGGTCAGGTTAAAGAAATAATTGATCAGGGTGCTTTAATTAAATTAAATATCGATGTAGGAGAACCGTTAGTGGTTTTCTTAACTCGTCAGTCATTCTTAGACATGGAATTGAATATAGGGAAGATGGTTTGGACTTATTTCAAGGCTACTGCGGTGCACTTATTTTAAAATAAAAATAATATTAAAATTAAAAAAAATTTATTCCAGTTCTGATTCACATTTTTCTATAACAATAGTGGTGGGGTATTCTTCACCTGTGGGTAGATGTCTGATTTCAATTAAATCATCCTTTATTGATTCTAAGTCAACCTCCACGCTTTGACCCACATTTTCTCCTTGAATTTGTACTATGACTCGACAGCTTTTCCGGTCTTCATCGCAGTCATATTCTTCAATATTGATAACTTCACCGGGAGTGAAAACTCTATGGTAAGATAATTCTAGATTATCATAAATTTTCACATTTTTCCGGATATAGTCTATGGCCTCATCACAATCCATTGTTAACATTTTCTCCATAATATCAAACCTTCAGGGAATAAACATTACATAAATAAGTTCTTTTTTTGTAATAATAGATTATGATGTTTATAATATATTAAATTTATTAATTAAATGAAAAATACAATAGGTTTTTTGTTTACTGAATTCTTTTTAAGCATCTACTACAATTAGAATAGACTTATCATCTTTTATGTGTCTTATTTCCAGTATATCGTCTTTTATACGTACCAAGTCTATTTGAACTGTGTCGTTAACTAATTCACCATTCATTTGAATTAAAAGTTTTAAACTTTCTTCTTCATCCGCATCTATATCTAATACTTCTCCTGGAACAAATATTCTGTTAAAGGATATCTCTAAGGTATCATAATTTTCAACGTTATTTTTGATATAATCTAGGGCTTCATCGCTTTTCAGATTTAGTTCTTTTTCCATGTGTATCAACTAAACTTTTGTTTAATCTTTATTTAATTCAATTTTTCATTAAATTTTAAGTATTATTTAGAATGCATCCTATTAAAAAAAATTTATTTCCAATGTCTAAAAAAAAAATTTAGAAATCTTTATAAGTTCAACGTTTTTAGAGTAAACTTCTGTTTTTCTCTGCGTTGAGCAATAAAGTTCCTTTTCCGTTAACACCGATGTCCCCTTTGTATTTAATGTATCTACCAGTTAACTGTCTTCCATCAACTTCAGGGTCGGCTACAATTCCTTCAGATTCAAAACCTTCTAGGAGTCTGCCGAGTTTTCCGTTGATAACTATAGTGCCGTTTTTCATCTGGCCGCCAGGCCAGCGAGTGACGTCACCATCTATCTGAATGTATCCTTTTGTCATATGGATACCGGCCAGTATGTCACAGTTTCCTTTAACGTAGATTTCACCACCGGACATGGCATCGGCAAGTTGTTTACCGGCATTTCCGTGGATATTTATAACTCCTCCACTCATACCTCTCCACTCACCAATATAAGATGTTCCAGCGTATTCTTTAACATTACCCTTTATGGTTAATTCTCCGCCCCTCATTTCTCTACCCGCGTAGCTTTCAGCGTTACCATTTATAGTTAAAGAACCTCCGGTCATCTCTGCACCGGCTTGGAGATCTGCGTCGCCGTTAACAATTATTTCTCCGGCACTCATTTTACATCCGATATATTTTACTCTGCCTGCGTCTCCATCTATAACCATTTTAACATCTTCAGGTCCTTGAGCGGAACCTTTTACCTCTATGTTAAAATAGTCATTGAGTGGGAAACGAGAGTTTCCAATAGGCACCATATACTTATCGAAGTCTGCTTTATCCCAGTTGTATATTTCATCTAGAATAAGTTCATCAAATTCCAGGGCAATGCTGGAAAACTTTTTTGGAGTTAAGGTTATTTGTTTCACAGTTAACACCCCTATTTACTTGCATTAATTTTATATTCACATGATGGTTCTGCGTAGTGGTCATGTACTTTGTAGTTCTCGAATTTGACCGTATAGTATTTATTGAACATGGGCATGATCTGCTCGATTACTCTTTTCTCTTCGTCTTCAAAGCCCTGTACATTAGACCAAACATGTCTACTAGATACTACTTTAACGATTTCACCATCTTTAACCAGTACTTCACCATCTTTGATGGTGTACAAAGCATTTCCAAAGGCTTGTTCCACTGCCGCTGCGTTTATTGAAGGATCGAAGTTGTTTGGTTCCAGATCGTAAACTGCAATATCTGCCAGCGCTCCTACACCCAAGTGACCTCTATCTTCAAATCCGTAGATTTTAGATGGTCCAGCTCTAGTGATGGTTGCAATATCGTAGAAATCATAATCTCTGTCAAGAGTTGCTAAAGATGATTTTCTCGCTGCCCAAGAGTGAACTTCCTTGTTATCCATCATTTCCATTCTTCTCTGGTTACTCATCAACCAAGAGATGACTCTTGGATATCTGATAAATGGACCAGCGTTGGGACTGTCAGTGGTTAAGGCAACTTTCCATGTGTCTTTAATCGTAAGAGCTAATTCCAGTCCAATAGCCCATTGGAGGGAGTGAACCGGGTTTCTTCCAGAGTAAATGAAAGGAACAAGCCCAGATGCTGTTTCCAATTCAATATCCTTGTTAGCCCATTTCAAACCAGTGAGCTCATATAGATCGTACTCCATAGGTCCATCAGCAGTCATAGTGGTGGTTTCATCAAGAGTTACCTGCCCCATATCCATGGTTACATGATCATGCTTGTTTATGTAATCTGCAACTGGTTCGACACCGGAAGTAACATCCCTCCAACTAGTACCATCATAACAGTGAAACTGTGCGTGCGTTAAATGGATGGTCTGATTTCTGTATTCACTGTTCTTTTTAATATCCTTCATGCAATCAATAGTATTTAAGGTAGTAGGGAAGTTTCCTGGATGACCCAAGTCGTTAGGATGGACATGTATAGAATGTGGTAATCCCAACATCTCATTTGCCTCAGCCAATCCTCTTATTACTTCTCTGGCTGTTACATCCCAATATGGTGCGGGATCATCTATTCCATGCACATTCATACCCCAACCCCATGCTTCACTTCCACAGGGGTTAACAAGTTTTACACCGTATCCCTTGGTTATCTTTAACCATGCCGATACAAATGCAGCTAAATCCTCTATATTACCTTCTTTAACGAATTGCAATACAAACCAGTTATTTCCAAACAGTGGTAGTGTTGGAATGTCGATATTAGGGATAGCAATTATCTCCTCATGAGTATGTTTTGCTTCTAATGGAGGTACCGCAGCTTCCACTACAGTCCCGTAGCCCATTCTAGAGTACCTATATCCTGTGGCAGGACAACTTGGTATGGAAAATCCTGTTTCTGCCCTGGTAATATCAGTTTTAGGTTTTACTCCTCTTCTTTCATCTTCTGGTCTGTATAATCTTCCCAAACAAAGTTTTGGACCGGCAAGGTGACAATGCACGTCTACTCCCGCAGGCATCACTAACTTGTCAGTAACGTCTAGTACTTTAGCACTGTCTGATACATTGTCAACTATTTTTCCATCCTTGAACATTACGTCCTTTTTTTCTCCGTTTACTTCATTGATAGGATCGTATACAATACCATTTTTTAATATGTATTCCATTGAAAATCACCTATTTACTAGCTTCTTTTATCTTTTTAACCCTGTTAAGTAATTCGGTTACGATCCATTCATCTTCTCTACAGGTTTCAGGTGGATCTATAGCCTTTTTCATGTTAAGTGGGACTGAATCCATTCGGTAGCTGGTTCCTGCAGTTTCCACACCAATGAATGTTCCAGGTAGAACAATATCCGCCAGTTCAGTGGTGGGTCCCCAATGTATATCGATCTGGATTACGGGAATGTCTACCAGGTGCATGTTGGCTCCGCTTGGGAAGTGTGCACCAGGATCTGCTGCAATTACCAGGAATACATCAGCTTCTTTTCTGTTTAAAAGATCTATAGTGGTTGTTTCTCCAATCATGTATCGAGGGTATCCTCTGCAGAAATCAACACCATAAGGGAATCCCATTTCATAGGACATGAAAATGTTAAAACCATTAACGTTGAAGTGGCCCCTCATTGGTAGAAGCACCCATTTAGTGTATTTATTAAGGTCTTGTACAAGTTGAATAGCTATGTCAATGTTTCTCTGTTTAGATAAAGTGTGAGTTAAACCAAGTCCGAAGAAGAGAGCACCAAATTGAGTGTTCTTCATTTTTTCGGTTAATTCATAAATATCTTCTGTAGGAATGCCGGCTATAACATCTTTTTTAAGTTTTTTACCCTTTAAAACAGCT